>Ga0209345_10000070_pt1 | contig 154160 bp, 166 predicted proteins | sample Cruoilmetagenom7_FD_187294 | JGI IMG/M metagenome (GOLD analysis project Ga0209345, IMG submission 187294) | Oil polluted marine microbial communities from Coal Oil Point, Santa Barbara, California, USA - Sample 7 (SPAdes) (version 2) | ecosystem: Environmental > Aquatic > Marine > Oil seeps ... | reverse complement strand
CCTCACGGCGGGCCATTTCGCGGCTGATGACAGCTTCGCCACGCGCGTTTTCGACTTGGCGAAGGAAAACTTCGACTTCGTCGCCAACTTCGATTTTGGGGGATTCGCCGGGATCAGCAAATTCTTTCAGATCAACGCGGCCTTCCATTTTGTAGCCGACGTCGATGATGGCTTGGCCCGCTTCGACAGCGATCACCTTGCCTTTAACGACTGTACCCTCTTCGGGTGTGTCCATCTCGAAGCTTTCGTTCAGAAGCGCTTCGAATTCGTCCATTGCTTTGGTCATGTAGCTTTTCGTTTCCTTATCAAATGTTTCTGGCCGCGCGGTTGTCTCCGCCGGTCTGGAGTTGCAATTGGTCGTCGTGGTGGCACTGTGCTGATCATGCCGGAGGAACTCCGAAACAAAGGCACAGCGGTGAATCCGCAGTCGAACGCAAACAAAAGAGGGCCGGTTGAAACCGACCCTGCCCGCTATATCGCGTCCGAAGCTGTAACCGCCCCTTAGACAAGGCGCGTATAGGGGAAATTTTGCGCTCCTGCAAGGGCCATGGGTGCTCATGGCGGGTGATTTGCAGGGTTTTGCCGGAGGTGGCGTATGGGGTTACGTTTGCGACCAAGGGGTTGCAAGAAGCCACTCCCCAAAGCGCAGATTGAGCGTGGTTTTTTCCTTCGTGGCCGCAGTTCGCCCTCTTAGCAGGGCAGCAGGGGCTCTACAAAATCGCCCCCAGTGAAAAACGCCCACAACAAATAGCCCCCGAAAACAACATCCTACCCAAGGCCCCCACCCCACCCGGCGCCAAGACCCGGCGTCGGCTTTGGCGGATCGCTAAGATCACCATCAGCAAGTTCACTGCCTCGAAAGCTCGCCAAATCCTCAACAAACTCCCACAGGCGCAAAAATGTATAGTCAACCTTGGCGAGCTCTTCCTCGATCAATGCCGGGTTCGACCGGTCGAGCGCGCGCAGGTCGCGCATCATGTCGCCGACCATAGGCTTAATCTCCTGCGCGCATTCTTCGGTGAATCGCCGCAGGACGCTTTGAACCTCAGTCCGTTTCTGTTCTTGCGTGGCGACACCCAAGAGCAGAGCCGACTTTTGCAGCGCGTTAAAGGCAGAGCGCCGCAAGGTGCTTTGCGAAAGTTCATCCTTGGCGATATAGTCACTACAGCCGCCGCGCAGTGCCTCAATCGCGACATCTGTCTGATCCGTTCCTGTAACCATTACCGTTGCAACACCGCCGTTTCGCGCATGTTGCCTGATGATTTGCAGCCCGCGTAGCCCGTCCCCGTCGGGCAGGTTGTAATCCAGTAAGATCAGGTCAAATTCACCCTCGTCCAATTGCTGGCCAAGCGCGGCAAGGCTGTCCGCTTCTGTTAGCAGTGTGGGAAAATCGAGCCCCCCACAAAGCCGTTTGATCCGCATTCGGTCAAACCGGTGGTCATCCACAATCAAGATACGCGCCGCGTCGCCCGGTTCAGCCGTGCCGCCTGCCGTACTCCCGCCTGTCTCTTGTCTGGCCACGCTCATCTGCCATCCCCCTGCTATGCCCAGTCATCTACCCCCATCGAGCCTAATAAATGTTTAACCTCGCCTAATCGTCGGTCCCATGCAGAGGATTGTTGCGAAGGACCAGCCGGGCCGCTACATGGGCCGCCATGAGTGACACAGAACGCCCCCGCCGCAACTTCTATGGCCGCCTCAAAGGCAAATCCCTGAAGAAGTCGCAAAAGACCTACATCGACGAGGATCTCGACGCATTGTCGCCGGGGGCTGTCGATTGGGACGCCAATCCCGAACGCACGCCGCTTGACCTTGATACGCTCTTTGGCGGGCGCAAGGTCTGGCTGGAAATCGGCTTTGGCGGTGGTGAGCATCTGGTGCACCAGGCGGGGCAGAACCCGGATGTCGGCATCATCGGCTGCGAGCCTTATATTAACGGAGTTGCCATGCTGCTGGGCAAAATCCGGCGTGCGGGCGTAGATAACCTTGCGATCCACCCCGGTGACGTGCGCGATATGTTCGACGTGCTGCCCGAAGCCTCGATCGACCGGGCGTTTCTACTTTACCCCGATCCTTGGCCGAAAACCCGCCACCACCGCCGCCGATTTGTCACGCCCGAGCATCTAGAGCCGCTGGCCCGCGTGTTGAAACCCGGTGCGATCTTCCGTGTGGCGACCGATATCGAAGACTACGTTCGCCAGACCCTCGAACAGGTGCCGCAGCATGGCTTTGACTGGCTGGCCGAAGGGCCGGACGATTGGCGCGCGCCGTGGGATGATTGGATTTCGACCCGCTATGAGCAAAAAGCTCTGCGCGAGGGGCGCACCCCGCATTACCTAACCTTCCGCAAACGCTAGGTCTTAGCGCCTGATACCACCCTGTTTACAACCCATTGCACGCGCGGCGATGGACGCTGCCGTTCGCCTGCGATAATAGGGGCCTCAAGCAGATCAGAGGTACCTCATGTCCAGTCACGGCAGCCCCATTCCCATGTCATCGCGCGCTTGCGGGCCGCTTAGCGGCACTGCCGAGGTGCCCGGTGATAAATCCATTTCCCACCGCAGCTTGATCCTTGGCGCCATGGCCGTGGGCGAGACCACGATCACCGGGCTTTTGGAAGGGCAAGATGTGCTCGACACCGCCAAAGCGATGCGGGCTTTCGGGGCCGAGGTGATTGACCACGGCGGCGGCTCTTACTCCGTTCACGGCGTCGGCGTCGGCGGCTTTGCTGAGCCTGACAACGTGATCGATTGCGGCAATTCCGGCACCGGCGTGCGCCTGCTGATGGGGGCAATGGCGACCTCTCCGATCTCTGTGACCTTCACCGGTGACGCCAGCCTAAACAGCCGCCCGATGGCGCGGGTGACCGATCCGCTGGCGCTCTTCGGCACGCAATCCGTGGGCCGCGCCGGGGGCCGCCTGCCGATGACCCTCGTGGGCGCGGCTGAGCCTGTGCCGGTACGCTATACCGTCCCGGTCCCTTCCGCGCAGGTCAAATCCGCCGTGTTGCTGGCCGGGCTGAATGCGCCGGGCAAAACCGTGGTGATTGAGGCCGAAGCCACCCGCGACCATACTGAGCGGATGCTGGCAGGATTCGGCGCCGAGATCACAGTTGAGGATACCGATGAGGGCCGCGTCATCACCCTGACGGGCCAGCCCGAGTTGAAACCGCAGCATATCGACGTGCCGCGCGATCCTTCTTCTGCCGCCTTCCCTGTTTGTGCGGCGTTGATCGTCCCCGGATCGGACGTGCTGGTCCCCGGTATCGGGTTGAACCCCACGCGCGCGGGTCTGTTCACAACCCTGCGCGAAATGGGCGCGGACCTGACTTATGAAAACGAGCGGACCGAAGGCGGCGAACCTGTGGCCGACCTGCGCGCGAAATTTTCGCCCAATCTTCATGGCATCGAAGTTCCGCCCGAACGCGCGGCAAGCATGATTGACGAATACCCCGTGCTCTCGGTCGTGGCGGCCTGTGCCACCGGCGAAACGGTGATGCGCGGCGTCAAAGAGTTGCGCGTTAAGGAAAGTGACCGGATCGAGGCCATGGCCAGCGGCTTGCGCGCCAATGGGGTCGAGGTCGAAGACGGGCCAAATTGGTGGATCGTCAAAGGCCTCGGCCACGGCAATATACCCGGTGGTGCGACCTGCCAAAGCCACCTCGATCACCGCATCGCCATGTCTTTCCTGATTCTTGGCATGGTCGCGCAACAGCCGGTGCAGGTGGATGACGGTGGCCCCATTGCCACGTCTTTCCCGATTTTCGAGCCGCTGATGGCGTCCTTGGGTGCGCAGGTCGAACGGCTGCCTGCGTGACAGGGGACAGGCTCATTTGGCTCAGCCTTTGCGCCGCGTTGGCCTTTGCCGCCCTTGCGGGCTTTGCCGAAACCCAACTGCGCGCGGCGGGCATGGGGGTCTTGGACGGGCGGCTTTGGGGCTATGATCTGGCCGAGGCGCGCGCCTATCTCACAGCCCTCAGCCCGAAGCAGACAGCACTTTACCTCGGCCAATTCCGGTTGGCTGACACGGCATTCCCCGCGCTTCTGGCGCTGGCATTGCTGCTGTGGTTTCGGCGCTGGTCGGCGGGCGGGCTTCGGCTGGCGCTGACGCTTGCTGTCGCACTCTACCTCGGCGCAGATTACACCGAGAACATGCTCATCGCCCGGCTGGTTGAACTGGGGCCAGAACGGCTGACGGCTCAAGCGGTTGCGACCGCCAGCCTGTTTACGCAGGTAAAATGGACAATACTGGCCGCCTGTTTCGGAGCAGCCCTGCTGCTTGGCCTCCGGGCGCGCAACGAAAGGAATGTACAATGACGAAGAGTACCAATGGCGGTATGACTGTTGCCATCGACGGCCCCGCAGCGGCGGGCAAAGGCACGGTCGCTAAAGCGGTCGCAACGCATTTCGGCTTTGCGCATCTCGACACCGGGCTTTTGTACCGGGCGGTGGCCGCGAAAACCCTCAAAGGGATGGACCCCGAAGAGGCCGCACGAACGCTCGCCCCTGTCGACCTTGAAGACCCCAGCCTGCGTGACCCGGACGTGGCGCAAGAGGCCAGCAAAGTGGCGGTGATTCCGGCGGTGCGTGCAGCCCTCGTGCGGTTCCAACGCAGCTTTGCCACCCGTGCGGGCGGTGCGGTGTTGGACGGGCGCGACATTGGCACGGTGATTTGCCCCGACGCACCGGTGAAACTGTTCATCACCGCTAGCCCCGAAGTGCGCGCAAAGCGCCGCTTTGCCGAGCTTTCGAGCAAGGGGATCGAGATCACTTATGAAACCGTCTTGGACGACGTCAAACAGCGCGACCTGCGCGACATGAGCCGCGACCAAGCGCCGCTAAAACCGGCCGCTGATGCCAAGCAGATCGACACCACCGAAATGGCGATCGAAGATGCGGTGGCCGCAGCGGTGGCTTTGGTCGAGGCCAAGCTGGCCGAACGGGGGTAAGTGTCGCTAAGCCTAAAGGGTGGGCGCGATCGCCCACCCATATATTTTTACACTGCCGCCTTGAGCTGATCGACCAGATCACGGCGTTCCCAGCTAAAGCCGCCATCCGCCTCGGGCGCGCGGCCAAAGTGTCCATAAGCCGCGGTGCGCTGATAGATCGGCTTGTTCAACTGCAGATGCTCACGAATGCCGCGCGGGGTCAGATCGATGATCTGCCGGATCGCTTTCTCAATCGCCGCGTCATGCACATCGCCGGTGCCGTGGGTGTCACAATAGATCGACAGAGGCTCACTTACGCCGATCGCATAGCTAAGCTGGATGGTGCATTTCTTGGCCATCCCTGCCGCCACGACGTTTTTCGCCAGATAGCGCGCCACATAAGCCGCTGAGCGGTCCACCTTGGTCGGGTCTTTGCCCGAAAACGCGCCGCCGCCGTGCGGGGCCGCACCACCATAGGTGTCGACGATGATCTTGCGGCCTGTCAGCCCTGCGTCGCCGTCCGGCCCACCGATTACGAAAACCCCGGTGGGGTTCACATGCCAAACGGTCTCATCGTCGATCCACCCTTCGGGCAGGACTTCGCGGATATAGGGCTCGACAATATCGCGGATATCGGCGCTGGACTGGCTCTCGCTTTCATGCTGCGTCGACAGCACGATGGAACTTACGCCAACCGGTTTGCCGTTCTCATAGCGCACTGAAAGCTGGCTTTTCGCATCCGGGCGCAGGGTCGGCTCGGTGCCGTCTTTGCGCACTTCGGCCAGACGGCGCAGGATTCCATGGGCGTAGTGGATCGGCGCGGGCATCAGCTCGGGCGTCTCGTCGGTGGCGAAACCAAACATGATCCCCTGATCGCCTGCGCCCTCTTCCTTGCCGTCAGCCGCATCAACGCCTTGTGCGATATGCGCGGACTGTGGGTGCAGCAGGTTGGTGATCTCGCATGTCGCGTGGTGGAACTCTTCCTGCTCATAACCGATGTCTTTGATGCAGGCGCGGGCGATGTCTTCGACACCGGCGAGGTATTCGTCAAGCTTGGCCTTGTTGGCCAGACCAACCTCCCCGCCGATTACGACGCGGTTGGTGGTAGCAAAGGTTTCGGCGGCGACCCGTGCTTCGGGTTCCTCGCTGATGAAAGCGTCGAGGATGGCATCGGAAATCCGGTCGCAGACCTTATCCGGGTGCCCCTCGGAAACGGATTCCGAAGTGAAAGTATAGTTCTGACGGGACATGTAGTGCTCCAATAAAAATTACGCACCACGTCAGGAAGCCGTTGTGATGCTCTGCCAACGGCTTAGACAACCGCTGGTGGATGGTCAATCGGCATTCCCGGGCCTGCGGCGGCGGGCTACAGCAAGCCCTGCAAGGCATAGCCCCAAGAGCAGCGAAAGCGGCAAATCTCCGCTGCGGCTATAGAGTGTTGGCGGCAGTGGCGCGGGCAGCGGCGCGTCAATGAACCCTGCGGAATTGAGCGCCAGCGACGCGGTCACACGCCCCTGCGGGTCAATCATCGCCGAGATGCCTGTGTTGGCCGCACGGGCCATGGGCAACCCCTGCTCAATCGCCCGCATCCGCGCTTGGGCAAGGTGCTGGCGCGGGCCTGCCGCCTTGCCGAACCATGCGTCATTGGTGACCTGCATCAAGAAGGCGGGCCGCGTCGGGGCGGCGTTCACATCATGGGCAAATACGGCCTCATAGCAGATCAACGGCAATGCGGCGCCTAGCGGCCCCATATCAAGAAGCTCCGCGCCCGGCCCGCTGAAAAAGCCGTTGCCCTCTTGCGCGGCGAGGCCATGGATCCCGAAACGCGCCATCAGATCGCCCAGCGGCATGTATTCGCCAAAGGGCACGAGGTGGTGTTTGTCATAAAGCTGATCCACCGCGCCATCGGCATCCAGCACAACGAGCGAATTGAAATAGCGCATGTTCGAACGGCGCTGCACCCCAAGCACAACGGGCACGTCAGACGCCGCACCGATCTCGGCCAGTGCACTGCCCGCCATATCCAACGCCCAAGGGATCGCCGTTTCGGGCCAGATCACCAGATCAGGCGCTTGGCTTGCGTCTTTCGGCGCGGCGGCGGTGTAATCGAGTTGCCGTGAGAAAAAGAATTCAAATCTGTCCGCGTTCCACTTTTCCCGCTGCGTTGCATTGGGCTGGACCAAGCGCACCACCTGATTAGTCAGCACCGCAGGCGGCGCTTGTGGCGGCAACAGCAAGAGCAGAGCGGTCGACAGCGCCAACGTCCCCTGCCCCAAGCGCAGCGCCAAAGGGCCGCGCAGCCACAAGGTCGCGGCGATGGCAAAAAGCCAGAGGTTCAGCGCATAGGGGCCGACCCAAGCCAACCCCTGCCCGGCCATCACGCCGACCAGCGCCTGCGCGGGCATGGCCCATGGAAAGCCCGTAAAAATATAGGCCCGCAGCAGTTCGACCGCCGCCCAGGTTAACGCCAACACCAGCCCGCGTCGTGGTGCAATCCAGCGGGCAAGACCGAAGGCCAGCCCCCAGAACAGTGCCATCCCCGCCGCCAATAGGATCAGCGCAAAGGGCGCCATCCAGCCATGGCGTTCCACATCGACCATAAAGGGCGACACGATCCATTGCAGCGCGTGCAGGAAATAGCCAAAGCCAAAGCCCCAGCCCAAAAGCGCCGCGCGCACCGGACCAGCCGATTGCGCACGATACAGCCAGAACGCCGCCAGCAGCCCGGCAAAAAGCAGCAGCGGCAGTTCATAGGGCGCTTGCCCGAAGGCGGCAGCAGCTCCGGCGATCGGAGCCAGCAACATGCGGCCCCGCATCGCCAGCCGCTGCATCATCCCCCGGCCCCTTGGGTGCGGACCCGTAAGCGTTTGATGCGACGCGGATCGGCGTCGATGACCTCGAACTCAGGGCCGTCGGGGTGCAAAACCACCTCGCCGCGCGCCGGAACCCGGCCCGACAGCATGAAGACCAACCCGCCAAGCGTGTCGATCTCCTCTTCGTCGACGGTCTCATGGTCGGTCAGCGAATGGCCAATCTCAGCCTCAAAATCACCCAGCGGGGTCTTGGCCAGCGCCAGATAGGTGCCGGGCTTTTCGACCGTCCAATAGGTGCCCTCGTCAACGTCATGTTCGTCTTCGATCTCGCCGATGACCTGTTCGATCAGGTCTTCGATGGTCACGAGCCCGTCAACGCCACCATATTCATCAATCACCAATGCCATATGGCGCCGCTCGGCCTGCATCTTGGTCAGCAGCACGCCGATGGTCATCGACGGCGGCACATAGACCAAGGGGCGCAGCATGGCGCGCAGATCGAATTTGGTGTTTTTGCCATTAAACCCGTGGTTCAGCGCAAGGTCTTTCAAGTGGACCATGCCCACCGGCGTGTCCAGCGTGCCGTCATAGACGGGCAGCCGGGTCATGCCGCTTTCCTTGAAGACGGCCACCAGTTCATCCAGCGTGGCGCTGACCGGCACGGCGGTGATATCCGCCTTGGGCACCGCTACATCATCAACCCGCATTCGGCGCAGGTTGATCATGCCGTGCCCGGTGGGCCGCTCGGCCTCTGCCGATGCCTCGGGGGTGTCATCCTCGCTGTCCGATGGGCTTAATGCCTCGAACACCCGAGAAAAGAAATTGCCGGTGCGCATTGCACTATCATCCGGCAGCTCATGTCTATCTTCATCCGCAAGCGCGCTCTGCGCCGCCTCAGATGATCCGTCTGTATCGCCCATTGGGTCCCGTCTGTGTTACAAGCCCCTTAAGGGCCATTTTCCTTATATGGGTCATCATAACCCATTTTGCCAAGTATTTCGCGCTCTAACCCCTCCATCAACATGGCGTCGGGGTCATTTTCGTGGTCATAGCCCAGAAGATGCAACAGCCCATGTACAATGAGATGGGTCACATGCGCATTCAAAGGCTTGGCCGCCGCACTGGCCTCGGCGGCACATGTCTCATAAGCCATGGCGATGTCGCCCAGTTCAAGCATTCCGTCAATGCCGGGTGCGACGGGCAGCGGATCACCGCCCGGCGCGGCGGCACCGCGTTCCTCCGCAGGCCAGCTGAGCACATTTGTGGCACGTGCCTTGCCACGAAAGTCTTCGTTCAGCACAGCAATGCGCGCGTCATCGCAGGCCAGTAGGGTCATCTCTGCGGTTTCCGCGTCCAGCCCCAGATGTCCAAGCGTGGCTTGCGCGGCGGCATGCGCCAGCGGCTCAAGGTCGACCGCCTCCCAGCGGTCGTCCTCAATCACGATATCGAAACCTTCAAGCATCACGTCAAGCGGCACCGCTATCCGCCTCATAAGCCTCGATAATCGCCGCAACCAACGGGTGGCGCACCACATCTTTAGAGGTGAAGTAATTGAAGCTGATGCTGGGGATCGTTTTCAGCAAACGCTCAGCATCCTGAAGCCCCGATTGCACCCCGCGCGGCAGGTCGATCTGCGTGCGGTCGCCGGTAATTACCATGCGGGAATTTTGCCCCAGACGTGTCAGGAACATCTTCATCTGCATCGACGTGGCGTTTTGCGCCTCATCTAGCACGACAAAAGCATTCGAGAGCGTCCGCCCCCGCATAAAGGCCAGCGGCGCGATCTCGATGCGCTTTTCCTCTAGCAGTTTCGCCAGTTGCTTGCCCGGCAGGAAGTCATTCAACGCGTCATAGAGCGGCTGCATGTAAGGATCGACTTTGTCCTTCATGTCACCCGGCAGATAACCCAGCTTCTCCCCCGCCTCGACAGCAGGGCGTGACAGGATGATCCGGTCTACATGGCCACCGATGAACATCGACACGCCCACGGCCACGGCGAGATAGGTCTTGCCCGTACCTGCAGGGCCGATGCCAAAGGCCAGTTCATTGTCGAACAGCGACTGCACATAGGCCTTCTGCGCGTCGGTGCGCGGCTCGACCCGCTTTTTACGGGTCTGGATCTCAATCGCGTCGCCCATTGGCATTTCCAGCTGGTCGCCCTGACGCACGCCAGTACCCGCGCTGGAATTGCCCATGCGCAACATGCCATCCACATCAGCAGTCTCAACCGAGCGGCCGCTTTCAAGCCGCACATAAAGCGCATTCAGCAGGCTTTCGGCTTTTTCAACGGCCTCGCCCTCACCCAAAATTTGCAGGTGATTGCCGCGCCGGATGATCTGCACCTCGAGCGTTTTCTCGATAGCAGCCAGATGCGCATCATAAGCGCCGCAGAGGTCGATCAGCAGGCGGTTATCGGGAAACTCCACCACCCGTTCGGCTGCGGTTTCCGGTGTCATCAGATCAGTTGAAGGCAATGCGCGCATCCTTTGTTAAGCATTAAAAGGAGAGATAGGCAGGCAGACAGGATTTACCAACCCGTTCCGACAAAAAGGGCCGAAGCGCAATGCGCTCCGGCCCGGTGTGTTTGATATGGACCACAAAGGTCAATTCGGGTCTTTGATGCTAGAGCCGCCTTTGAAGTCGCCTGCGGTATGTGTGGGCGGTGCCACGCCCGAGCAGACCGGCTTGCCGAATTTATCAAGCCGCGCCGAAAGATAGCCCTCGACCCCATCGTCGATGATCCAATGATCACAGCCATTTGGATCGACCCAGATGCCCGCCTGAAGCTGGCTGAGGTGCTTTTTGTCGATGCCCCGGTCAAATGTCTTGTCCGAAGGGTAGCCGCGGCCCAATCCACCTTCGTAGTCGGTACAGGCCGACAGGCCGACGGCGCAGGCGGTGACCATGAGAAGTTTCGTCTTAATCACTTTTTTGGTCCCTTCAGCGGATGCAGATAATTTCGACACGGCGGTTTTTGGCCATGTTCGCAGCGGAATTGTTCGGCACAGCAGGCATCCGTTCGCCGTAGCCCCGTACATCGGCGATCCGTGCGCCAACTTGGTTGGCGACATGCGCGACCGAATTTGCGCGGTTGTAGGACAGGCGCATGTTATAAGCGTCCGACGCGCGGCTATCGGTATGGCCGGTGATGATATAGGAAACCGCCCCGGTCGACTGGAAGAAATTCGCCAAACGCGCGCGGCCCTGAGCGGAGATGTTGTATTTGTCGGTGGCAAAGAACTGGTCCGCCTCCATCACACCGCAAACATCGCCACGGCGGCACACGGGGATGCCCTGACGGGTGGTGTGCGGGGTCATATACCCCTCAGCACCGTCATCCATGACCCAATGTTCGCAGCCATCGGGATCAACCCAGATGGTCGGCGTGTAGACGCCTTTGTCACGGCCCTGTTGCGAGCGTGTCTGCGCGTCTGCCGACGTGCTGGCAACGGTCAGCGCAGCTGCCATCGTCAGGCTGGCGATGGCGCGCAGCGCATTGGAAATAGTGGGTCCCACAGCGATTGTCCTCATTCTAAATTTTGGCAAATGCGGCCCCACCCCGAAGCAGCATCTACATAATATGGTGTCAGGTTAGGCAAAAACTTGCCTGCTGTGAAGCTGTGAAATCAACATTTTGTGGCTTGGACACTTTAGGTCACAACGAATCTGCTGCGGCGAGTGACTGGGGGAAGACAGGTCGCTCCGGGCCTCGTGCCTGAACCGCCGATTTAGAAAACACCCCATTGATCACTGGCCTGGCGACAATCAACTGTGGGCCTTCAAGATTGTTCGCAGCCCCCTGACAGTTCCATCGAATTTTCTTGAAATGCGCACGGTTGGGTCTAAGCCTCTATGCATCGGATCGCGAGGGTGGGACTTTCGCGCGGCTTTGCCGATCTGGACTGACGCTGCAATGATAACTTGGGGGACCAACTCATGATGAAAACAATACTCGCCACCGCCGTCACCGGCCTGCTTGCCATGCCTGCTTTTGCTGGTGGTGTGACATACGCCTACCACCATCAAGGCAAGGCGCATCCAACAGGTAACGTGATCCATGTGAGCTGCTTTCGCGGCCCGTGGAAGGGCGTGATCTGGGACCGCCCCAATTCTGTCTTCGTGGATAGCCTCGTGGCCGTAGGCTACGATTTCTCGACCGCCCATGCCGTGGCCGAGCGCATCTGCCGCGACGACAAACTGGTGGGCAACCCTGCTGGGATGAAAGCGGAGATGGAGCGGATCTTTGCGGATGCGTCTTCTCACCGCAAGCACAACTACTGAAGCACTCAGGGTGCGCGGCGACGCGCACCCAAGGCGGCCTTAACCTTTAGACTTGAACAGCGGCCAGAGAGTTCGTCTTCGCCTCGGTCACCCGCACGCGCTGAACGTCACCGATTGCCGCCGTGCAGTTCTCAATATGCACTGCATGAAGATACTCAGACTTGCCGAGCATCTGACCGGGCAAGCGGCCCTGCTTCTCGACCAGAACCGACACTTCGCGCCCAACCATCGATTGCTGGATCTCACGCTGGTGCTGGGTGATCAGCCCCTGCAAGCGTTGCAGGCGGTCGTCCGCGACTGCCGGATCGACCAGTGGGCGCTCTGCCGCAGGGGTGCCGGGGCGGGTGGAGTATTTGAACGAATAGGCATAGCCGTAGCGCACTTGGCGGACCAGCTCCATCGTGGCCTCGAAATCGGCATCGCTTTCCTCGGGGAAGCCGACGATGAAATCGCCCGACAGAAGGATATCAGGCCGCGCTTCGCGGATGCGTTCCAGCAGTTTCAGATAGCTTTCGGCGGTGTGGCTGCGGTTCATCCGTTTCAGGATGTGGTCGCTGCCCGATTGCACTGGCAAGTGCAGGTAAGGCATCAACTCAGGCACCTCACCATGCGCGGCAATCAGATCGTCGCCCATGTCGTTGGGGTGGCTGGTGGTGTAGCGAATACGCTCTAGCCCATCGACCTTGGCGAGCGCGCGGATCAGATCGGCCAGTGTCATGCCGCCGTGATAGGCGTTTACGTTCTGACCCAGCAAGGTGACTTCACGCACCCCGCGCTCGACCAGATCACGCGCTTCTTCCAACACCTTTTCGGCAGGGCGCGAGACTTCGGCGCCCCGCGTATAGGGCACCACGCAGAAGGCGCAGAACTTGTCGCAGCCCTCTTGCACCGTGAGAAACGCTGCCGGCGCGCGTTTCGCCTTGGGGCGGCTCTTGAGGTGATCGAATTTGTCTTCTGCCGGGAAATCGGTGTCGAGTGCGCTTTGCCCGCTGCGCACCTTCGCCTCCATCTCTGGCAGACGGTGATAGCTTTGCGGCCCGACGACCAGATCGACGGCAGGCTGGCGGCGCATGATCTCTGCCCCCTCGGCCTGAGCTACACAGCCCGCCACACCGATCTTGAGATCGGGGCGCGCGTCTTTCAGCGGCTTCAGGCGGCCCAACTCGGAATAGACCTTCTCCGCCGCCTTTTCACGAATGTGGCAGGTGTTGAGCAGGATCATATCGGCATCATCGGCCTTGTCGGTCGTGACATAGCCCTGACCGCCCAGGCTTTCGGCCATGCGTTCGCTGTCATAGACGTTCATCTGGCAACCATAGGTCTTGATGAACAGCTTTTTCGGTTGTGTCATGGCGGGGATCCAACTGGCTTTGGCAGTATATAGGCAGATGGCGTCGTCTAACAGCGGCAGCCGCGTCTTGCAATGCGCCCGGAATTGACCGACTTTGCCCCACGGAAATTCCAGCGGGGGCCTATGCGGTATCGCGATCTTGATCACCTTATCAAAGAGGCACGCACGGCGCTGAACGCGGGCCCCGTCGCGATGGTGCTGGTCGAGGATGATGTCGAGATCGACACCACCCTGCGCCATCACCAGCAGGCCGGTTTTGACACGGTGATGGCGCTGATGCCCGCGGCGTTCGACCTGCCGCGCGATTTGCAGCAAAGCGTGCTCAGGGTCGATTACGACACCACCCGCGACGGCGCGTTAGAGCAGGCGGTGAACCAGATGATCGCGGCGCTGCCGGGGCAATGGCTTTATTACTGTTACAACGCTGAATACCTTTTCCACCCCTTCAGCGAGACGCGCAATATCAAGGAATTGTTGGCTTTTCACACTGAAGAGCGGCGCGATGCGTTGCTGGGCTATGTGGTTGACCTCTACGCGCTGGACCTCAAGCGGCACCCCGATGCGGTCTCACTTGATCAAGCGCACCTGGACCGCTCAGGCTATTACGCATTAGCGCGCAAGGACACGGAGCAGCATGGGCACCCAAAGGAACGGCAGTTGGATTTCTTTGGCGGCCTGCGCTGGCGGTTCGAAGAACACGTCCCCCCGCAAAGCCGCAAGATTGACCGCATCCCCCTGTTTCGCGCCAAGCCGGGGTTAATGCTGCGCAGCGATCACACGTTCAATGATGAAGAATACAATACCTACGCGTGTAAGTGGCACCACAATATAACCACGGCCATTTGCTCGTTCCGCACGGCCAAAGCGCTGAAAAGCAATCCGGGCAGCCGCTATGATATACCCACTTTTCAATGGCATAACTCAGAGCCGTTTGAGTGGCATTCACGGCAGTTGATGGACTTAGGTTTGATGGAGCCGGGTCAGTGGTTTTGACAGCGCGTCGCTAAAGGCGTTGCCGCCCGTGGACCCCAAGGGCACTGCCCTCCCCCCGGAGGGAAGTTTTCCACCGCTTCAACATACAGCATCGCAGACGATTGATACTTCCGTCTACCCTGCGCCCCCATTCATCGCCCTACAGGGAGGGCTACGCCCTCCGCGCATGCCTGCACCCTACCGCCCAAACATGCCCTATTCCCAAAACCGACTTGCACTCGCGCGCTATGCACCTATGACGGAAGACAGCCATCACGGGAGGGTCCGATGTCCGTCAACATGCTCGACACATTCATCAAACCGATGCACCGCGAGGGCGTCAAATTCGTGGCGATCTTTGCCGCCATCACACTGGTACTTTTTGCCATCGCGGATGTGCTGGGCTGGATCGGCGTCGGTCTGACCGTCTGGTGCTACTACTTCTTCCGCGATCCAGAGCGCGTCACCCCCGACCGGCCCGACCTTATCGTTAGCCCCGCCGATGGTATCGTCTCCCTGATCGAGCCTGCGGTGCCACCCGCCGAACTGGGCATGCCCGATGTGCCCCTGACCCGCGTCAGCGTGTTCATGAGCGTGTTCAATTGCCACATCAACCGCGCCCCCGTCGCGGGCAAGGTGCAGGCCGTGGCCTACCGCCCCGGCAAATTCTTTAACGCTTCGCTCGACAAAGCCAGCGCCGACAATGAGCGCAACAGCCTATGCATCCGTATGGACGACGGGCGCGATCTGGCCGTGGTGCAGATTGCGGGCCTCGTGGCGCGGCGGATCGTCTGTTTCGTGAAGTCCGGCGACGGGCTGGAAACCGGCGAGCGCTTTGGCTTGATCCGCTTTGGCTCGCGTCTAGATGTCTACCTGCCCGAAGGGGTCGACCCGATGGTGCGCATCGGGCAAACCATGGTCGCCGGGGAAACCGTGCTGGCCGAGTTGAAACCGCCGGTGGCCCAGTCCACCCCCGTCTAGGATTGCTGCATGCGCCCCTCTTCTGAAAAGTCCGGCGCAGACCTTGCGCTGATCCAATTGCTTCCCAATGCGCTGACCATCACCGCGATCTGCGCGGGGCTGTCGGCGATCCGCTTTGGCGTGAATGGCAACTATGTGCTGGCGGTGCAACTGATCCTGCTGGCTTGTGTGCTGGATGGGTTAGACGGGCGGCTGGCGCGGCTTTTGCGCTCTTCCAGCCCGATGGGCGCAGAACTGGATTCGCTGGCCGACTTTTTGAACTTTGGCGTGGTGCCGCCGCTGATCCTTTACTTCTGGGCCTTGCAAGACATGGGCGGCGCGGCCTGGATTGCGGTGTTGATCTACGCGGTTTGCTGTGTGGTCAGGCTGGCCCGGTTCAATGTGAACGACAAGGCCGAAGCCGAGAAAGCCAAGAACGGCGACGCCGTGGGTGAATCCGGCTCCTACTTTACCGGCATCCCCTCGCCCGCAGGGGCCCTGCTGGTGCTGTTGCCGATGACGCTGTCCTTTGCTTTCCACAACCGGCCCATTCTGCCGGACTGGATCATTGCGCTGCATATGGTGCTGATCGGCTTTCTGATGATCAGCCGCATCCCCACATGGTCATTTAAAACCACCAAGATTTCGCGCCGCCATGTGAAATACCTGCTCGTCGGTGTGGCAATTTTTGCCGCAGCACTGGCGACCTATGCTTGGACCACATTGGTCGCTGTTTGCGTGGCCTATATCGGCATGGTGATCTGGGGTCTGCTACGCGGCAAAAAAACCAAATAAAACCAAAAGGAATTAAGATGGATATCAAGGCGGTCGAGACTTCTTATGCCCGCTGGGCGCCGATCTACGACAAGACCTTCGGCGCGCTGACCAGTGGTGGCCGACGCCATGTGGTCGCCCATATTAACAAGAGCAACGGCACAGTGCTCGAAGTCGGCGTCGGCACCGGATTATCGCTGCCGCATTACGCGCCACATCTTTCCGTCACAGGTATGGATTTCAGCGATGAAATGCTCGCCAAGGCCCGCGAGCGCGTCGCGCGCGAAGGGCTGACCCATGTAGCCGGCCTGCGCCAGATGGATGCCCGCGACCTTGATTTTCCCGACGCCAGTTTCGACACCGTCGCCGCCATGCATGTGCTGTCAGTCGTGCCTGAACCTGAGCGCGTGATGGAGGAGATCGCCCGCGTGCTCAAACCCGGCGGTCAGGTGGTCATCGCCAACCATTTTATGCGCACCACCGGCGTTTTGGGTTTTCTTGAAAAAGTGTCCGCGCCCTTTGCCAATACGCTGGGCTGGCACTCGGATTTCGAGATGGAAACCGTGCTGCAACAAGATGCGCTTCAAGTCGAAGACGAACGCGCCCTGCCGCCAATGGGCATGATGACGTTTTTGGTGTTGCGCAAACGGGGTTAAGCCGCCCCTGTGGCAGGGCGCATCGCCCCGCCGCTTAGGATTTCCGGCGCAGGCGGATCACCACATCGACCGAGGCAATTTCGGCCCCCTCAGGCGCGTCGGGAAGCTGGGCAATCACCAACTGCTCTGACGGCGCATCGGTAAGTTTGCTGTCGTCTTCCCAAAAGAAATGCGGGTGGTCGTGGGTGTTGGTGTCGAAATAGCTTTTGGAGCCATCCACGGTCACTTCCTGCAGCAGCCCGGCATCGCAGAACGCCCGCAGCGTGTTGTAGACCGTTGCCAGCGATACGGCTTCGCCCTGCCATTTAGCTGCCTCAAACAGGCTTTCGGCGGTGACGTGACGGTCTTGTCCATCGCCCACCAGCAGGCTTGCCAGCGTGACACGTTGGCGTGTGGGGCGTAGTCCGGCCTGCGCCAACCAGCGCGTCCCGACCTCTTGTTCCTGTTCGGACATCAATTTCCTGCCTTTCATGGTCATATAAAGGATGAAATCCCCGGTTTTCAATTGAAAACCTCGCGCCAATCGTCGCAGCCGCCCGCGCGCGGCCCTTGCAGCATGCTGGAGCGCGATGCTAAACGGGACCCAAGTGATAACAGACCAGCAGGAGAGCCGCAGTATGGCCGACTACCCCACGAGTTTCGACAAGGAAGAACTGCTGAAATGCGCCCGCGGCGAACTTTTCGGCCCCGGTAACGCGCAGCTTCCTGCCCCGCCGATGCTCATGATGGACCGGATCACCGATGTATCCGCCGATGGCGGCGCCCATGGCAAAGGCCATATCACCGCCGAATTCGACATCACCCCGGACCTGTGGTTCTTCGAATGCCACTTCCCGGGCAACCCGATTATGCCCGGCTGTCTGGGCCTAGACGGTCTGTGGCAGTTGACCGGTTTCAACCTCGGCTGGCGCGGCTGGCAGGGGCGCGGCTATGCGCTTGGCGTTGGCGAAGTGAAGCTGACCGGCATGGTCCGGCCTGAGCGTAAGATGCTGACCTATAAGATTGATTTCACCAAAGCGATCCAAACCCGCCGTCTGACCATGGGTGTGGCCGACGGCATTGTCGAAGCCGATGGCGAGGTGATCTATCAGGTGAAAGACATGAAAGTCGCGCTGAGCGAAAGCTGAGCCGGACATCCCTTAGCAAATACGAAAAAGGGGGCCGCGTGGCCCCCTTTTGTGTCTCTAGCATACCCTTAGAGGGTCTGCATTTCCTGTACCTTACCATCATGGCGACCAGTCACCGCCGCCTCGGCCAACACGGCGGCCACATCACCGCGGCGTGCTTGTCCCTGCTGATCGACGCTATCGCCCAAGTTCACCGCGTTGGTCTTGGGATCATCGGTCAGCGCCACGGGGCGTAAAATGGAATAGGTCAGCCCTGAGTTAATCAGATGTTGATCCGCTGCCTGCTTCGCTTTGAGGTAATGGGTCATTTCCGTATCTTCGGGCGGGTTGTCAGCCCCGACCGAGCTTAGCATCACGAAACGGTCCACATTAGCTGTACGGGCCAAATCAATCAGATGCTGCGCGCCTTTTCGGTCAACCTTCTCGGTCATCTCAGGCCCGGTGTCACCACCTGAGCCTGCAGCAAAGACGACGACATCCACATCATCACAGACGCCTGCCCGCAGTTTGGTCAAATCCCCTTCGCGCAGTGCTGTGCCTTCGGGCAGAACAGAAGTGTCAGACCCTTTGCGCACCAGCGCAATCGGCTCCGCCCCTCGATCTTTCAATTCACTGATGAGCAAACGCCCGGTTTTGCCGGTCGCACCGGCAACGAGTACCTTAAGTGTCATATGGAACCTCTTGAATTTTCGTTGATACCACAGCGGGCAACTGGAGAGCCGCCCGCCTCTAATCTGCGAGTGCTGCTTAGGACGGCAGGAAAATCGCCTTGGCGTTGACAAATTCGCTCATGCCAAAGCCGCCATGTTCGCGGCCATAACCTGAGTTCTTGACCCCGCCGAAGGGCATATTCGGATCCGCCAAACCAAAACCGTTGATCCGGATCATCCCGGTGTCAAACTCGGCCCGAGCCAGTTCAAGCGCGCGGTCTTCGTCCTTTGAGAAGATACCACCGCCAAGGCCATAGCGGCTGTCATTGGCAATGCGCATCGCATCTTCGTCATCCTTGGCGCGGATCACCGACGCGACAGGGCCGAAGATTTCATCGTCATAGGCGGGCGAGCCGGGCTTCACATTGCCCAACACGGTCGATGGATAATAAGCCCCCGTGCGGTCAGGCACTTCGCCCCCGCAGAGCAGTTCGCACCCATTCTCGACGCTTTCCTTAACCTGATCGCGCACCGTCTCGAACTGTTCTTGGCTCGACAGCGGGCCAAGGCCGGTGCTTTTGTCCATCGGGTCGCCCATCTCGATCGATTTCATTTGCTCAACAAAGGCGCTCACGAAGGCGTCGTAATTCTTGTCGGTCACGATAAAGCGCTTTGCCGAGATACAGGTCTGGCCATTGTTGTAGATCCGGCCAGCGACAGAGAATTTCACTGCCGTCTCGATGTCCGCATCATCCAGCACGATGAAAGCATCGTTCGAGCCCAGCTCCAGCACCGATTTCTTGAGGTGCTTTGCCGCCAGAGACCCGATGTGGCTGCCTGCTTTGTCGGACCCGGTCATGGTCACGCCGCGCACCAGATCATGGGCGATAAGTTTGTCGCTGGTGTCGTGGTCGATGATGACAACGTTAAACAGGTCTTTCGGCAACCCTGCTTCTTCACAGATTTCCTTGAGACGCAGCGCGCTGCCGGTACAAATTTGGGCGTGTTTCAGGACGTTGCCGTTGCCTGCCATCAGGTTTGCCGCCAGAACGCGGACTGGCTGGTAAAAGGGGAAGTTCCACGGCTGGACTGAATAGATCACGCCAATCGGCTGATAGGTCACCACGCCGTTTTTCTTGCCGTCCATCAACTCGCGGGTCTCGTCTTTAAGCTTTTCCGGGCCCGCATCGGCGGTCCAGTCAAAGATCGCGGCGCAGAGGTCGACTTCGTCAAGGCTATCTTTGTACAGCTTACCAACCTCGCGGGTCATCAACTCCGCCAGCTCCTCTTTGTTCTCGCGCAGCTTTTCGGCGATCTTTTTCAGATAGGGCGCGCGGTTGCTATGCGACAGTTTGCGCCATTCTTTAAAAGCCTCATGCGTGGCCTCGACCGCTTGGGTTGCCTCCGCTTCGGACAACACGGTGTAAGTGTTCAGGACTTCTTCGGTGGCGGGGTTTATCGTTTTGATCTCGGGCATTCTGTTCTCCTCTATGTCTTGCTTGGCCAACACCGCCTGCCCGCCGCGCGTTCCATCACAGAACCTTGACCGACAACTTCCGCCCGCGGCCAAATGGCAAACCGCTTGCGCCGTCCCGCCGTGCTGTCATACACCGGGGCTGATAAAACAAAGGAGTGCTGCCCATGCGCCGCGTCGTCGTCACAGGGTTGGGAATTGTCTCATCCATCGGAAATAACGCCGAAGAAGTGCTAGCCGCGCTGAAGGACGGCACCTCCGGGATCGAAGCAAGCCCGGAGATGGCCGAACACGGGTTCCGCAGCCGCGTGGCCGGAACGCTTAAGATCAATCTGGCCGACCACATCGACAAGCGCACCCTGCGCTTCATGGGTCCGGGCGCAGGCTATGCCTATGTCGCGATGGATCAGGCGATCAAGGATGCGGGGCTGAGTGAAGATCAGATCAGCAACCCACGCACCGGTCTGGTGGCAGGCTCCGGCGGGCCGTCGACCTCCGCCATGTTCGCCGCGCATAACATCGTCAAAGACACAGGTGCCACCAAGCGCATCGGGCCCTTTGCCGTGCCGAAATGCATGTCTTCGACCGTCAGCGCGAACCTCTCGACCGCCTTTAAGATCAAGGGCATCAACTATTCCATCACCTCAGCCTGCTCCACCTCGCTGCACTGCATCGGAAACGCGGCTGAGCAGATCATGCTGGGCAAGCAAGACGTGATGTTCGCCGGTGGTGGCGAGGAGTTGGACTGGACGCTGTCGTGCCTCTTTGACGCGATGGGCGCGATGTCGTCCAAGTACAACGACGCCCCCGAAACAGCGAGCCGCGCTTTCGATGCGGACCGCGATGGTTTCGTGATTTCAGGCGGCGGCGGCATGCTGGTGCTGGAAGACCTCGACCACGCGCTGGCGCGCGGCGCGAAAATCTATGCCGAGGTGACTGGCTATGCCGCCACCAGCGACGGCCATGACATGGTGGCCCCTTCCGGCGAAGGCGGCGAGCGTGCCATGCGTCTGGCGCTTGAGACACTCCCCGAGGGCCGCAAGGTGGGCTATATCAACGCGCACGGCACTTCGACGCCAGTGGGCGATGTGGGCGAGATCGAAGCGGTGCGCCGCGTCTTCGGCCAGGGCAGCACGCCGCCGGTCAGCTCGACCAAATCCATGACTGGCCACGCCCAGGGCGCTGCGGGTGCGCTGGAGGCGATCTTTAGCCTGCTGATGCTCGACAACGACTTCATCGCCCGTTCGATCAACGTGCAAAACCTCGACCCTGCGCTTGATCCGTCGGAAATCGCGCTGGAGCGGGTCGACAATGCGGGGCTCGATTCTGTGATGACCAACTCCTTCGGGTTTGGTGGCACCAATGGATCGATGATCCTGTCAAAGTATAAGGGCTGAGGGCGCGTTATGTCAGGATTGCTTGCAGGAAAACGCGGCCTCATCATGGGTGTGGCCAATGAACGCTCCATCGCTTGGGGCATCGCCAAGGCGATGGCCGAGGCGGGGGCCGAACTGGCCTTTACCTATCAGGGCGAGGCCTTTGGCAAGCGTCTTGAGCCGCTGGCGCAGAGTGTCGGGTCCGACTTCATGGTCGACGTCGATGTGACCGATGACGCCTCGCTCGACCGCGCGTTTGAGGAATTGGGCGCGCGCTGGCCGACGATTGAATTCGTCGTCCATGCCATTGCTTTCTCGGACAAATCTGAGTTGACGGGGCGTTTCCTGAACACCAGCCGGGCGAACTTCAAAAACTCGATGGATATCTCGGCCTATTCCTTCATCGACGTGGCGCGCCGGGCGCATCCGCTGATGGTTGAGAAGGGCGGCACGCTGTTGACGCTGACCTACATGGGCTCGAACCGGGTCACGCCGAACTACAATGTAATGGGTGTGGCCAAGGCGGCGCTGGAGAGTGCGACGCGCTATCTGGCGAATGATCTGGGGCCGGAGGGGATCCGCGTGAACGCGATCTCGCCGGGGCCGATGAAGACGCTGGCGGGGGCCGCGATTGGTGGTGCGCGCAAGACCTATAAGCACACGGATCAGAACGCGCCGTTGCGGTCGAATGCGACGTTGGAGGCTGTTGGTGGGACGGCGGTTTATCTGGCGTCTGATGCGGGGGCTTGCACGACGGGTGAGATTGTCCGGGTCGACGGGGGTTTCCATGTGCTGGGGATGCCGCAGGCGGAGAACCTGTAAGGGTTTAACTACCTCGGCCCGGAATCAAGCCGCAGGCGCCGGGCCATCGCCTGCCCGTCCCCACGGGGAGGCGATTTGGTGCCGCTGGGCGCGCCTTTTCGGGGGTGCGCTAAAGCCGCACCATAAAGTGGGACGGATCGACGCTGCAATCGCCTCCCCACGGGCAGGCGCTGGCCCTTGATCTCTACCGCAGCGCATCCGTCTGCCATAGCCAGATCTTCATCCCACCATGCGCAATCGCTGGCCCCTGCGGTTTCCACGGCAGCCCGGTCGCCCGCGCCAAGGGTGGCTCTGACGTCACCAGCCCCACGCGCCACCCGCGGAAGCGGCTCTTTAACGTCTCACCCAAAGTCCCATACAGCGGATAGAGCAGCTTCTTGTTGCCGATCCGCCCGCCATAGGGCGGGTTCACAATGACCAGTCCGGGCGGGCCTTCAGGCGGCTGCACTTCCCCTGCCCCGTGACAGGCGAAGTGACACCACTCGCCCACACCCGCGCGCTCGGCATTGGCCGTGCTCATCCTTATCGCGCCCGCGTCCCGGTCTGAGCCGTAGAACCGCGCTGAAGGGACCGATACATCCCCGCCGCTGCGCATCTCTTCCCAAACCCCGGCATCAAAACTCGCCAAGTCCTCAAACGCAAAACGCCGAGAGCGCCCCGGCTTCACCCCCGCTGCGATCTCTGCGGCTTCGATCAGGAACGTCCCCGAGCCGCACATCGGATCAACCACCGGTTCACCCTGCGTGTACCCACAGGACCGCAGCATCAGCGCCGCCATATTCTCGCGCATTGGTGCCTTGCCCACCGCCTCCTTGTGGCCGCGCTTGTGCAGCGCCTCGCCAGAGGTATCGATGCTGAATTGCACTTGGTTGTCGTCAATTCGCACCTTCAAGACCAGTGCCGCATCAGCGCTGACGGTGATCCCATGGCTCTCACGCAATGCCGTCTCAACCCGCTGCTGCGCGGCCCCGGCGTGGTAAATCTTCGACGCCTTCGTCGTCACCTGCACCTTCACCGGCACATCGGCGCGCAGCACATCGCCAAAGGGAAACTTGCGACAACGTTTATCCAACTGCGCCAGATGGAAGGCCATAAAGCCGCCGATCCGCGCCAGAACCCGACCCGCGCCGCGCAGTTCCAGATTTGCGCGCCAGACCTCGGGCCAACCGCCCTGAACGGTCACGCCACCGGGCTGCGCCTGTGCGTCGGCAAAGCCTTTTTCCTGCGCCTCGGCGCAGAGCAAATCCTCAAGCCCGGGCGGGCAGACAAGGAAAATCTCAAATGTATCTTGGGTATCCATGACCCCTGCATAAGCGCCTGCGCGGCATGGTGCGAGGGGAAAAGACGCAAGCCGCGCCTTGTCGGGTCACCGGGGGGGATTGCCCCCCGGTAGCCATTGTCAGGCCGCTTAAGCGATCTTGACCAATTCGATGTCGAACTGCAGGTCTTTGCCCGCCAGCGGGTGGTTCGCGTCGAGGGTGACGGTGGTTTCGTCCACTTCCACCACGGTTACGGGCAGCGCCTGACCTTCGGGTGTCTGCATCTGCAGCTGCGTGCCGGGATCAAGCGGGATATCCGCTGGGATACCTTCGCGCGGCACCGACTGGCGCATCTCAGGGTTCACCGGGCCGTATGCTTCTTCGCTGGGCACTTGAACGACCTTCTTGTCGCCCTCAGCCATGCCGGGCAGCGCGCTATCGAGGCCGGGAATGATCTGGCCCGAACCCACGACGAACTCAAGCGGGTCGCGACCCTCAGAGCTGTCAAAAGTGGTGCCGTCCTGCAGGGTGCCGGTATAGTGAATCTGTACTGTGTCGCCGGATTTGACCTCAGCCATTGTTGTCTCCAATTTGTCAGGGGAAAAGGGAAGGAGGCCGCGTATCTGCACGGGTGCTCCAAATTCCGCGACAGCATGAAGATTGTGCGCCTGAGAGTAAACCCCCAGTCCCGGGCAATCAGGGAATTCGCCCCTTTTCGCCGCTTCGCCCGCATGCCACTCTGCCGCGACATATGAGGGAGAGCCAGCCAGATGCCCATTACCACCTGTGTTTTCGACGCCTATGGAACCCTGTTCGACGTGGCCGCCGCCGCCCGTGAGGCGGCCAAAGAGCCTGCCTTTGCCGTCATCGCCGACACTTGGCCGCAGCTGGCAGAACACTGGCGCCTCAAGCAGTTGCAGTATTCATGGCTGCGCGCCGTGACCGGGGCGCATGACGATTTCTGGCAGGTGACCCAAGACGGGTTGGATTGGTCGCTGGAGAAAATAGGCGTTGCGGGTGACCCTGCCCTGCGCGAGCGCCTGCTGGCGCTTTACTGGGAGCTTCAGGCCTTTGCCGAAGTCCCCGCCATGCTGCGCGCGCTGAAAGACGGCGGCATGAATACCGCGATTCTATCGAACGGCTCACCCGCAATGCTGGACGGGGCGGTGCAATCTGCGGGAATCAGTGACCTGCTTGACGTATCGCTGTCGGTCGAAAGCGTGGGCGTCTTCAAACCGCATGCGTCGGTCTATGATCTTGTGGGGGCGCACTACGGCTGCGCCAAGGAGGAGGTGCTTTTCGTCTCCTCCAACGGCTGGGACGCGGCGGCGGCCACGGGCTATGGTTTCACCACCGCATGGGTGAACCGGGGCGGCGATCCGGTGGACCGGCTGCCATGGAAACCGGCGCATCAGTTGCGTGACCTCAGCGGCATCCCTACATTGGCGGGCCTTTGATGGCGCGTTTTACCACCTCCGACGGGCTGTCGCTGCATTACACGGATGAGGGCGACGGGCTGCCCATCCTTTGTCTCGCTGGCCTCACCCGCACCGGCGCGGATTTCGATTATCTGGCCCCGCATTTGCCGGGCCATCGCCTGATCCGCATGGATTACCGGGGCCGTGGTCGGTCGGACTTCGACAAGAACTGGAAGAACTATAGTCTGCCGGTGGAATGCCGCGACGTGCTGGAATTGCTGGCGCATCTGGGATTGGAACGGGTCGCCGTCATCGGCACCTCGCGCGGCGGGCTAAACGCCATGGGGCTGGCGATGGTGGCGCATGATCACCTGCTGGGCGTAGCGCTGAATGACGTGGGCCCCGAGCTTGACGCCAAGGGCATCGAGTTCATCATGGGCTATCTGGGCCGCAACCCCGCCGCTAAGACCTATGAAGAGGCCGCCGCTGCCATGGCGCGCGCCTTCCCTGAATTCCACGATGTGCCGGAAAGCCGTTGGATGGAAGAGGTGCAGCGCCACTACACGGCCACCGAGGACGGGCTGAAAATCACCTATGACCCTCACCTGCGCGATGCTGTTGCCACGGCGGGCCAGCCCACGCCTGACCTATGGCCGTTTTTCGACGCGCTTCAAGGCATGCCGCTGGCCGCGATCCGGGGGGCAAATTCGACCTTACTTAGCCACAAGACGCTTCTGCAAATGCAAGAAAAACGGCCCGATATGATCGTGGCCGAAGTACCGGGCCGTGGCCATGTGCCATTTCTCGACGAACCCGAAGCGCTGGCCGCGCTGCACGAATGGATAGGACAACTGCAATGAACATCGACATGATCCGCGCCTCTGCCGCCCGTGCAAAGGGCCATGTGCGGCGCACGCCCCTACTGAACTCGCATTTTCTGGACGAGATCGCGGGCCGTCGGGTTTGGGTCAAACCGGAGTGTTTACAACATACTGGCAGCTTCAAGTTTCGCGGCGCGTGGTCGGCGCTTTCGGCGCTGAACCCAGAGGCGCGCACCAAGGGTGTCATCGCCTATTCCAGCGGCAACCACGCACAGGGCGTTGCACTTGCGTCGAAAATGCACGGCGCGCCTGCCGTGATCATCATGCCAAAAGACAGCCCGCGCCTGAAAATCGCCAACACCCGCGCCTATGGGGCCGAGGTCGTGCTCTATGACCGTGCGGGGGAAAGCCGCGAAGAGATCGGTGCGAAATTGGCCGAAGAACGCGGCCTCACGTTGATCAAACCCTATGACGAGCCGCAGGTAATCGCGGGCCAAGGCACCACGGGGCTGGAGATCGCCCAGCAGGCAGCTGAGGCCGGGATTAAGTCTGCCGGTGTGATCGTTTGCTGCGGCGGTGGCGGCCTGACCTCCGGCATCGCGCTGGCGCTGGAGGCCGAGGCCCCCTCTCTTCGTGCGCGCCCGGCAGAGCCTGAAGGCTTCGACGATGCGACCCGGTCGCTGCTGCAGGGGCAGATCGTGGGTAACGACCGCCCCCTCGGGTCAATCTGCGATGCCATTGTGACGCCCCAGCCGGGGGATCTGACCTTTCCGATCATGCAGCGCTTGGCCGGTCCCGGTCTGGTGGTGAGCGATGACGAGGCTTTGCAAGCGATGGGCCATGCCTTCAACCGGTTGAAACTGGTGGCAGAACCGGGCGGCGCGGTGGCGCTGGCGGCGGCGTTGTTCCGCGGCGATGAGATTGAGGGTGATGATGTGATCGTCACGATCTCTGGCGGGAACGTGGATGCGGATATGTTTGCGCGGGCGTTGCAGACGTTGGGGTAAAGACAAGGGTAGCGCCGACCCGCGGGGTGGTGCTGAAAGCGCCGCCCCATGGGGGCGGGTCATGCCGGAGGCATGCCTTTGGCATGGCGCTGCCCAGTGTACCACCGGGCGGGGCATTTCTAGATTGTCGTATCTTTGACCTTCCGCGTTCGCGCGATATGCTGGCCACCATAGCCACCCACAGGAGACCACCCATGCAAATATTCGACACAGGCGAGGTGCAACTCCACTACCGCGTCGACGGCCCCGATGATGGCGCGCCCGTGGTCTTTGCCAATTCGCTCGGCACCGACATGCGCCTGTGGGATCCGATCTTGCCGCTGCTCGCCCCCGGCCTGCGCATCATCCGCTTTGACAAACGCGGCCACGGTCTGTCGTCCTGCCCGCCTGCGCCCTATTCAATGGGGTCGCTGATCACCGATACCGAGCGTCTGCTCGACCATCTCAACGTCCGCGACTGCGTCTTCGTCGGCCTGTCGATTGGCGGCATGATCGCGCAGGGCCTGGCGGTCAAACGCCTCGACATGATCCGCGCGCTGGTGCTCAGCAACACCGCCACCAAGATCGGCAACCGCGACATCTGGGCCGAGCGGATCGCGGCGGTGGAGCAAGGCGGTATCGAAAGCCTTGCTGACGCGGTGATGGAACGCTGGTTCTCTGCCCAATTCCGCGCCACGCCGGAACTGGCGCTTTGGCGCAATATGCTCACGCGGCAGCCGGACGCGGGCTATGCAGGCTGCTCGGCGGCGATCTCGCACAGTGACTTCATGACCCCGACCTCTGGCTTGCGCCTGCCCGCGCTTGGCATCGCCGGGACCGAGGACGGCTCCACCCCGCCTGATCTGGTGCGCGAGATGATGGACCTGATCCCGGCCTCCAAGTTTAAACTGATCCGCCGCGCAGGACACCTGCCTTGCGTCGAGCAGCCCCAAGAATACGCCGAGACGCTGAACGACTTCCTCGCCAGTGTCGGGCATATCTCCAAGGCGCGGGGCTAAAAGTGGCCGCCAGCGTTTTCGACAGCTCCCATTGCGCCCGCTCTTTTGACTGCGGCGCGGCTGGGCGGCGGTTCACAGACAGTGCCGCAATGCGTGCCATCCTGCTGGTCACAGGGGCGCTGGCCAAGGTCCAAGGCGTGATCCCCGAACTCAGCGCCCCCGCCATCCACCGCGCTAGTCTTAAGAACCGCGTCGAACCCAAAGTGCTGGCGGAGGCGACGGGACGAGACGGCGTAAGCGTGCCTGCCCTGATCGACCAGTTTCGCGCCGAGGCGCAGGCCCCAAAACCCGCGCAATACGTCCCTTGGGGCGCGACCTCGCAAGACATCATCGACACCGCGCTGGTGCCGCACCTACGCCAAGCCCCCGCCGATGCCCTTGCCTTTGCCACCCGCGCGGACCACATCTAACCGGATGCCGCTGCCGCTGATCTTTATTCTTCTGACCGTGATGATCGATGCCATGGGCGTTGGTCTGATCCTGCCGGTGATGCCTGACCTGATCCGCGAAGTGCGGGGCGGTGGGCTTAGCGATGCAGCACTCTGGGGTGGTGTGCTGGCGACGGGCTTCGCCGCGATGCAGTTCCTATTCGGCCCTGTTTTGGGCGGGCTTTCCGACCGCTTTGGCCGCCGCCCGGTGTTGCTGCTGGCGCTGGTGGTAATGACTTTGGACTATGGCGTCATGGCGCTTGCGGGCAGCATCTGGCTACTGTTGATCGGGCGGCTGGTGGGCGGTGTTACGGCGGCGACCCATGCCACCGCCTCGGCGTATATGGCCGATATTTCTTCTACACAGGACCGCGCCGCGCGGTTTGGGCTGATCGGTGCGGCCTTTGGCGCAGGCTTTGTTCTGGGGCCGTTGATGGGCGGTATCTTGGGTGAATATGGCACCCGCGCACCCTTTTGGGCGGCGGCGGTGCTGGCGGCGGGCAATGCAGCGCTTGGCTGGGCAGTGCTGCGTGAGACCCTCCCCCAAACGCAACGTCGCGCATTCGACTGGCGGCGCGCCAACCCGCTGGGCGCATTGCGCGCCCTTGGCCGCCTGCCGGGCATTGGCCGGATGCTGTTTGTCTATTTTATCTACCATGTGGGTTTTGCCGCCTACCCGGCGGTCTGGGCCTATTTCGGAGTGGAGCGTTTTGGCTGGTCACCGACGATGATCGGCCTGTCGCTGGGTCTGTTCGGGGTGCAGATGGCACTGGTCCAAGGCGCGCTGATCGGCCCGGTGACCCGCCGCCTTGGCGCGCGCAGGACAGTCATCTTGGGTCATGTCTTTGCTCTTGCGGCCTTTGCGGCGCTGACCCTGCTGACCTCGGGCACTTGGGCGCTGATCATGACCCCACTTGCAGCCCTAGCGGGCGTCATCCCTCCCGCACTCCAAGGCATCATGTCGGCCCGCGTTAGCGCCGATGCGCAGGGCGAGCTTCACGGCGCGCTCAGTTCCTCCACCGCGCTTGCAATGATCCTCTCCCCCCTGACGATGACAGCGGTCTTTGCCTATTTCACCGCGCCTGAGGCGCCGCTCTATCTGCCCGGCGCGCCCTTCTTACTCGCGCTCGTTCTGACCCTCGGCGGGCTGGTGATCTTTGCTAGCCGCCCTACCCCTACGTCACAGGCCGATTCACGCGCGTCCTAAGCCATTCCCAGTCTTGCACCGCGCGTCCATCCGGGCCACGCTGAGCCAAATTGAGATAAAGGGACAGGCCATTGCAAACCATAAAAGCCGCCGTCTGCCACGCCTTTGACAGCCCGCTGAGCGTCGAAGACGTATTGCTCCGCGCGCCGGTGTCGGGCGAAGTCGAAGTCACCCTCGACGCCGTGGCGATCTGCCATTCAGACATTTCTTTTGCGGATGGCGCTTGGGGTGGCAGCTTGCCTGCCGTCTATGGCCATGAGGCCGCAGGCCGCGTCAGCGCCGTGGGGCCAAACGTACAAGGACTGGCCGAAGGCGATGGCGTGGTGGTGACCTTAATCCGCGCCTGCGGCAGCTGCCCCAGCTGCGCATCGGGCCAGCCAACTATCTGCGAAACCCCACAGGATCCCGAAGGTCCATTGCAAACCGCCGATGGCGCGCCTTTGCATCAGGCCATGGCGACCGGCGGCTTTGCCGAGAAGGTCGTCGTGGACCGCTCACAGGTCGTTAAAATCTCGCATGACATCCCCAAAGAGGCCGCTTGCCTGATCGCCTGCGGTGTCATCACCGGGGTCGGCGCGGTGGTCAACGCGGCGGGGCTGCGCGCTGGCCAAGACGTGGTGGTGATCGGCGCGGGCGGCGTTGGGTTAAACGCGATCCAAGGCGCGCGTATCGCCGGGGCGCGGCGGATCGTGGCGGTCGACATGACCGAAGACAAGCTTGCAATCGCGCGAGAATTTGGCGCCACCGACACCGTGCTGGCCACCGATGCCAAACCGTGGCGCGCGGCGACCAAGGCCATGGGACGCGGGGCAGATGCCGTTATCGTCACCGTCGGCGCGATCCCCGCATATGAGACTGCCACGCGCTATCTCGCCGCTGGGGGCCGGGTGATCATGGTCGGCATGCCCCACAGCGGGGCGCGTGCCAGCTATGAGCCGGTGATCCTTGCCGCAATGGGCCAAGGGATGGTCGGCTCGAAAATGGGTGATGTGGTGATCCAGCGCGATATTCCGTGGATGGTCGACCTTTACCTACAGGGCCGCTTGCAACTCGACAGCCTCATCTCAGGGCGCTGGCGATTGGATCAGATCAACGAGGCGATTGCCGATACCAAAACCGGTGCCGCGCGGCGCAATGTAATCCTGTTCAATCAACCCGACTGACTTAACTCTCCGGCAGATCGCCGATCAGGATCGCGCGAAAATCATTCACATTGGTCCCTGTGGGACCGGTGTGAAACAGCGCGTCAATCGCCGCAAACGCGCCATAAGCATCGTTGCGCTGTAGCGCGCCGCGTGGATCCACGCCTGCCGCACGCATCGCGCGCGTCGTGCCGCCGTCGACAAAGGCCCCGGCATTTTCCTCTGACCCATCGATACCATCTGTATCTGCGGCCAAGGCGGCAATCTCCGCCTGCCCCTCCAATCCAAGCGCCAACGAGAGGGCGAACTCACTGTTGCGCCCGCCGCGGCCCTTGTGGCGCAGGGTCACTGTCGTCTCTCCGCCCGAAAGCAGGACCAAAGGCGCGCGATGCGGGAAACCGCTTTGGGCGGCCTGTCGGGCCAAAGCCGCATGAACCGACGCCACATCCCGCGCCTCGCCTTCGATCGCGTCAGACAAAACCCAAGCGTTCACCCCCCGCGCACGTGCGGCTTCGGCAGCGGCGGCGAGCGACTGACCGGCAGAGGCGATGACATCTGTGCGCGTGTTGCTTGGCGCGTCCAACGATGGCCGCTGCGCCGCGTCCTTCAGAAACGTCATGCAGTGCTGTGGCAACTCCAACCCTCGCGCGGCCACCTCCTCCAACACATCCCCCGCGCTGCGCCGTCCCGGCACGGTGGGACCAGAGGCAACAGCGCCCGGATCATCGCCCGGCACATCCGACACGACAAGGCTCACCACCTGCGCCGGATAGGCCAATTCCGCCAGCCGCCCGCCGTTCACGGTGCTAAACTGTTTGCGAATGTCATTCATGACTGAGATCGGTGCCCCTGAGGCCAAGAGCGCGCTGTTCAACGCCTGCAAATCCTCCAGCGTCAATCCCTCGGGCGGCGCGGGCAACAGCGATGACCCACCGCCACAGATCAGCGCGATCACCTGATCCTCTGGCCCCAAGCCCTGCAAAGCATCTTGCAGAGCACGCGCAGCCTCTACCCCGGCCTGATCAGGCACCGGATGCGCGGCCTCCAAAACCTGAATGCGCTGACACGTGGCGCCGTAGCCATAGCGCGTTACCACCACGCCCTCATAGGGATGCGGCCAAAGCGCTTCGAACGCTTGCGCCAATTGCGCCGCCCCCTTGCCTGCGCCGATCACCACTGTGCGCCCTTTGGGCGGCGGCGGGAGCATGTCTTTCAAGATCAAACGCGGGTCCGCGGCGGCAACCGCAGTGTGAAACAGCTCGGCCAAGAACTGACGTTTCGGGCTATTGATGTTGGACATAGGGCAAGCACACTCCGACGGCTGCGGCGATCATGGCGGTGCGCGGCCTGCTGTCAATCCGGCAGAGGGTGATCGCGATCCGCAAAGAGACAGTTGCGCGCCCCAAGCAGACCAAAATCCGGGTCATGGCACAGGCCAAGTGGCAGCGCTTCGCGCCATCTGCTGTGCCGCCCGCCTGCGTTGAACGCCGCGAGAAAGGCCGCGTCAAATATCCATGCATTCTGCTGTGCCACGCCGCCCGTCAAAAAGACCCCGCCCCGCGCGCCTATAACCAAACCCAGATCCCCCGCAACACCCGCCAGATAGCGCGCCATCAATCCCACCGCGCGGCAAGCATTGGCATCCTCTCCGGTCTTGGCCGCCGCGAAAATTGCCGCTGCCCCGTCCAGCGGCGCCGCTTCGCCGCGCGCCTGAGCAATGGCGCGATACCAATAGGGCATGCCGGTGCCTGAAAGGATCGCTTCGGCCTCGACCGCCAATGCGTCGCCCATCTGCACCTCAGGCCAAAGCGCGACCAGCGCCTCGAAATAGGCCACTTCCTCGGCGCTATGCGGGGTGAGCCGCACATGCCCCCCCTCGCCCGGCACTGCCACTGGCCGCGCGCCTTGCCAGACCAAAGCCCCGACGCCCAAGCCCGTTCCCGGCCCGATGATCACCCGCGGGCCCGGCTGCGGGGCGGGACCGCCCTGTAGATAGGTTACTTTCTCCGGGTCCAATGTGGCCAGTGACCATGCCGCTGCTTCAAAATCGTTAAGCAGCATCACTTTGGACGGCGCGATCTTACAAGCCTTCGCCAGATCACCGCGTGAGATTGTACGATTGGCATTGGTCATACGGACCCGGCCATCGACAACGACACCGGCCACCGCAACTGCGACCCCTTCAGGCGCGCTGCTCATCTTTGCACAGAAGTCGGCGCAGACCTCAGGCAGCGCTGTCCGACCGTCAGTGGCATGCTCGCTTCGGCTTATGACTGCGCCTGCCGCATCGACCGCTGCCAGCCGCAGGTTCGTGCCGCCGATGTCCCCTACGAGATACCACATATGTCTGCCCCGATCCCCTGAATGCTGACGCAAGATGGCCCACCCGCCCGGCAAAGGTCAAACAGCAAAAAACCCGGAAGCTTGTGGCTTCCGGGTCTAACTTTTAATCAGGCCGAGGTGCTATCAATCAGGTACTGTCAATCAGGTGCGACGGGCACGGTTGTAGTACTCTCGCCCTCGATAGCCGTGCCGTCATCGACAATCACCTCTTCTTCGGTGCCCGGCGCGGTCGCGACTTCTTCGCCGGTCCAAAACACAATGATCCCGATGCCAAAGATCACGACAATCGCCATGCCAATCAGCGGCCATTTATGACGGCTTTCCTGCTTGCTCAGATTTGTGTCTGGTGGACTCATGGTCCGCTCCCTTTCGTTTGCTTCGACCTGCGCCGCGAAATATGCGTCGCGCGACCTTGTTACAGGACGAACCCGGCAGACCATGCCAAAGTTCCCAGAGGCTGGAAGGTTTCCGCGGCGCGCCGTAAATTCCACAATGGCATGTCGAAATCTGACTACAATTTATCACGTTGCCGGCGCCGCCCGCCCATCACAGCAAATGGGCCAGCCCAAGCGCCCCATTCTGCTCTGTAAGGGGGGAAATCGCCGGGTCGAAGGTACAGGACTTGCCTCACCAAGCGTTTGCTGAAAAATTGCCTGCCAAACAGCCCACTGCTTTCGGAAGGTCACCCATGCGCGCGCAATCTCGGAAACTCACGACCACCGTCCTAATCATGGGCCTTGGCCTGCTTGCTGCCTGTGGCAAATCGCCTGAGGCGGTTTCGGTGCCTGCGCGTGATGTTGAGTGTATGGCACGCGCGATGTATTTCGAATCTAACCGCTCCAGCCGCGATGGGATGATTGCCGTGGGCACGGTGGTGATGAACCGCGTGCACTCCGACGCCTTCCCCAACACCATCTGCGGCGTGGTTGGGCAGGCAAACCAATTCGCACCGGGCGTCATGAGCAAACCCATGAACGACCGCTCCGCCCCGCTGGCGCGCGCCACGGCGCTTGCAGTGCTGCAAGGCGAGCGTCATCCCAAGGTCACGCGTGCCAAGTTCTTCCACGCCGCGTGGTACAATGCCAATTACAACAACATGCATTACGTTGTGACGGCAGGCGGGAATGCCTTTTACGAAAAGCGCCGCCCGGCCCTTGTGACCACGCCCAACCCGCTGCCGCCGCTTGAGGGCATCACACCGCTTTGACACTCACATAGAACCGCGTGCGATCAGGATCAGCACAAGGTAGCGCCCGCCTTTGGCAAATGTGACGATCAGGATAAAACGCCAAAGCGGCTCGCGCAGAATACCTGCGGCCAAGGTCAGTGGATCGCCAATGATGGGAACCCAACTGGCCAGCAGGCTCCAATAGCCCCACCTCTGGTACCCGTCTGATGCGCGTGCCATCTGCTTGGCCGAAAAGGGAAACCAGCGGTGATCAGCATGATGGCTAAGGTAACGCCCAAGCAGCCAATTCAGCACCGACCCCAAGACGTTTCCCACAGTCGCCACCAACCACAAAAGCGCAACCGCATGCGACCCCGACCACATCAGCCCCAGAAGCAGCGCTTCGGATTGGGCGGGGATCAACGTCGCCGCCAACAGCGCCGCGAAAAAAAGGCTCAGAAGGGCCAACACGTCAGCGGCTATCTTTGTGTAGGATAAAGGGGCCAAGCATGGCGCTCAATTAAAGACGGCGCGCCGTCAAAGCAAGCCACAGACACACCCATGCGACACCAAGCAGAGGGCCGCCCCACGGAGAGCCGCAGCTTACTTCGTCAGGATCAATTTCCCAGACCGTGTGATGCGCAACGTATAGGTTTGGCCGTCCAGCACGATATTGGCCGTGGTGCCGTTGGGCACCAATGCACGGGCATCATGAACGACCTGCTCGACCGGTTGGTCTGCAGGTGACGGATCGGGTAGCTTTTGCATAAGGCTCATCGTCCTGCCTCCACCCGGCGCAGCGGCTGCTGGTCAATGAGATGCCCGGGCGCGAGATCGCGCAGATTTCTGTGTTGCGGGGCGCGCAGGGCATGGGATGGCAATTCAGGCGTGGTTAAGGATGTTTTCACGGGGGCGGGCTCCTTTGCGGTGACATCCCGGCTGCCGGAAGCGGTGGCTTGGGCGGTATCAGTGTAAATTGTCTAAGCGCCCGAGGATTTTACCGGGCCTCTGAACAAGCTACTTAACCCGATTATTTTAGTCAAGTATAGAAGCTGGCCCCTTTTAGGTGTCACTCTAGCTAAGAGGCTTCAATCTTTTGAATGGCGCGGAACCCTTCGAAACGCGGCGACCCCTCGTGCAGCTTGCGGGTCTCTCCTGCCCGCGCATGGGCCGCGCGAAACGCGTCACTGGTTGTCCACGCCCGGAAATGCGCCTCGCTCTCCCAAACTGTGTGAGAAGCATAGAGAACCTGCCCCTCTTCCTCTGGCCCTTTGAGCATGTGGAACGAGATAAACCCTTCGGTATCCTTCAGGCGGCTCTCGCGGCCCAGCCAAAGGTCTTCGAAATCGGCGGCGTTGTCGCGCAGCACGGTAAAGCGGTTCATGGCAAGATACACGGGATGTCCTTTAGTCTTTTATCAAGGATTTGCAGGGATCTTCCCGCTTGGCGGGCGGAATGACATGGGTCTCATCATAGGGGGCGGCGCCCCGGGCTTCGACAAAGCCGATGGCATGGGTCGTCACCTCAGGTGCGGCCAGAGCGATCAGGGCGGGAATGCCCCAATCGGTGCGGGCATGACCGTTGCCTGTAATAACGGCGACGGGTGGGCCATAGGTTTTCAACGCGTCCAACGCCGCGCGGGCGAATGTGGCGTCGCGGTAGCGTTGCACCTCGACTATGCCGCCCATCATCTCACGCGGCATCGCTTCGCAGTGGGCATTGAACTGCACCTCGACGCGCGCGGCTTGCTCAATATCCGGCAGCGGCTGGTCAAGACCAAAGCGCCCCGCCTCAGGCCCAAATAGCGCTGCCGCCCCATCACGATAGACAGCACGTACCGCCTCGCGCGGGGCAGCGGCACCGATGATGCGCGCGGCCCCCATTGCGTCAAAGATCGGCGCGTAGATATCGAAATCCTGCCAGCCGCTGGCGGTCCAAGCCTGTGCAATCTGACTGCGGTCGTCATCGGCTATTGCGCCCTGCTCGGCCGTCAGCATCTCAAACACAACAGCCGTAGGGTGCAGCACCTTCAACGCGGCGGCCTGTTCAAGATGTGCATGGGGATTGTCGTGGACCTCGCCCAAGATAACGATGTCGGCAGCACCGGCGGGCACTGCAAGGCAAAATAGAAACGCGCTCAGGCCTATGAGCGTTCTTTCAAGGAATGGGATGCGGAAGGATGCAAGATACTGTCGCGGGCAATTGTCTCGAACCATTTAGTTGAGCTCCAGCAAGGTGAGATACGTCTTCATCGGTCCGTCCGCCGCCGCCTATTTCGTTGCAGGGCATAGAGGTTTGTTCAACCACGGCCCAAACATGGCATACCTGCATTCATGAATCTGACGGCATTACGCCTGACAGGCGCACAACAATGAAGGCGTTCGGAAGCTCAACAACGTCGCTCTATTACCCGACAGCCACCCGAGACGTCCCTCCCCAGCTCAGACCTTGGGCACTTCCATTTCAACCTGCGGATCGATATCGTTTTTCACTTCAGGATCGTTGTAGTTGTTGGGGTCAAAGTCATCAGGATCATACGGGTCCTCATGGTCAGCAATGCCGCTGACATGGGTGGTGCCGCTTTCCTCATCGTAAACCAAGCCATAACTCGCCTTACCCTCGCTTTTGTAGCGCTGAAATTCGTGGATGCCTGCATAGATAAAAACCAATGTGATCGGCAGCAGAATCAAAAATGCGATAACTTGTGCGCTCATGAACGCGCTCCTTTTTTCGTTTGCGGGGGCCGTATCACCGATGGGGCGCGTGGGTTGGGCGCTGCACAGCCGGTGATTTCGCCTAAGATGATTTAGCCTGCGCTACATCGCGCAGCTGAACAAGATGTGGCCCTATCTAATTGGCCCTACGAGTGAAAGCCCGTATCGCGGTATTTAGTTCCATAATCCCTTATTTTTCTGCGCCTCGGCCCTGAAATTGGATGCCTTACGAGCCAAGAAACCCGCACCCGCGACCCCCCAAAACCATGCTCTGCACAGCTGCCCGCGCCACGCCGAACGCGCTACCTGCTCCGCAGGTTTCTCAAAAAGCGACGCGTTACAAAAGCTTCGTCAAACTTAAACATTCGTGACATTCACCGCTGCGATAGCTCGCCCCGTAAACCCGGGGGACTTATGCTCGTCATATCTGAACTGACCAAAACATTCGGCGCAAACACTGCGGTGGCCCGCGCCAATCTGCAGGTCGACAAGCCGCAGATGATCGGGATCATCGGGCGCTCTGGCGCGGGGAAATCCACGCTGCTGCGGATGTTGAACCGGCTGACCGATTCCTCTTCGGGGCAAATCCTGTTCCAGGGGCGCGATGTGACCGCCTTGCGCGGGGCGGCCCGGCGCGGCTGGCAGGCGGAATGCGCGATGATCTTTCAGCAGTTCAACCTCGTCCCGCGTATGGATGTGGTCTCGAACGTGCTGCACGGCACGCTCAACCGCCGCTCGACGCTCAGCAGCATCTTCAACCTCTACCCCGATGCCGACATCACCCGCGCGATTGAAATCCTCGACCGTCTGGGCATCGCGCAACATGCGCCCAAACGGGCCGAGGCGCTGTCGGGCGGCCAGCAGCAGCGCGTCGCCATTGCCCGCGCCTTGATGCAAGACCCGCAGATCATTTTGGCCGATGAACCCATTGCCAGCCTCGACCCGATGAACGCGCAGGTGGTGATGCAATCGCTGCGCCGCATTCACGAGGAAGACGGCCGCATGGTCATCGCCAACCTACACACGCTGGATACCGCGCGCCGCTATTGCGACCGCGTGGTGGGGATGCGCGACGGGAAAATCGTCTTTGACGGCACGCCCGCGCAGCTGACCACCAGCATGGCCCGCGAAATCTACGGTGCAGACAGCAGCTTCTCCGAAGCCGCCACCTCAACCGAGATCGAAACGCTGGACAAGGTGCCAGCCTGACACGACCCGCCCCACGGGGCATATTTTCAAACTGGAGACGACAAAATGAAGAAGCTCATCGCCGCCGCATTGGCAACAACTGCCCTGACCGGCGCTGCACTGGCCCAAAGCGCCGATGTCACCGAATTTCGCATCGGCATCCTCGGCGGGGAAAACGCGCAGGACCGGATGAACTCCTACGAATGTCTGCGCGGCTACACCGAAGAACGCCTTGGCGTTCCGGCCAAGCTTTTCGCCCCGGCTGACTATAACGGCGTGATCCAAGGCCTGCTGGGTGGCACGCTCGACATGGCGTGGATGGGGGCCTCAAGCTATGCCGCCGTTTACCTGCAAGACCCCGAAGCGGTTGAGCCGGTGCTGGTCAAGATCAACCTTGATGGCTCCTACGGCTACCATTCCATCGGCTTCGCGCGCAAAGATGCGGGCATCAACACGTTGGAAGACATGCAAGGCAAGGTCTTCGGCTTTGGCGATCCGAACTCGACCTCGGGCTACCTGATCCCCTCCATCGAAATCCCCCAGACCACGGGTGCGACAATGGAATCTGGCGACTACTTCGGCGAAGTCAAATTCACCGGCGGCCATGAGCAGACCATCGTCGCGGTCAACAACGGTGACGTGGCGGGCGGCGTGACATGGGCCGACGGTCAGGGCAACTGGGAAGACGGCTACAACTCCGGCGCGCTGCGCAAAGCGGTGGACGCGGGCCTCGTCGATATGAACGATCTGGTGGAAATCTGGCGCTCCAAACCGATCCCCGAAGGCCCGGTCGTGCTGCGCAAAGACCTGCCCGAAGAGGTCAAGGCGACCATGACCGCATTGGTGGATGAGCTGCACGAGATGGACGCCGATTGCGCTTACGGTGTGGCCGCGGGCGAAAGCCTTGGCTTCGATCCGATTGCCCATGACGCCTATGTCTCGATCGTCGAAGCGCGCAAGGCGAAATCCAACTGATCCTTAGGGACGAAAGACATCTGGCAGGTCCCGGCAACGATTGTCGGGGCCTGTCGTCATAGGGGGACGACAGATGCACCAAATCACCACCGCGCCACAGATCACGGCGGATTACCTTGCCCACACCCGACAAAAGCGGGTGATGAACATGATCCTGCTGGTCGTTTTCGTCGCCCTGCTGATCGGCGGCTTCGGCACCGCCAACGCCCGCAACGCAGGTGGATTCTGGAACGGGCTGCCCAATGTCTTTGATTTCCCCGCCGATGTGCTGAGCGAGGCTTGGGAGCGCGCGCATCTGCTGCCCGGCTACTTTGTTAAATACCTCCCCTCCCTCATTGAGACGGTGAACATTGCCGGGGCCGCGACGCTGATCGGCGCGCTCTTTGCCTTCTTCGCCGCCCTGCTGGCCACCCGTGGCCTTGCCCCCGCCCCATGGCTCGTCGGCCCGCTGCGCCGCCTGCTGGATGTGCTGCGCGCGGTGCCTGAGATTGTTGTGGCCCTCGTCCTGATATTCCTGCTCGGTGGTGGCCCGGTGCCAGCTATGATCGCCATCGCACTGCATACGGTCGGCGCGCTTGGCAAGCTTTTCTCTGAGGTGAACGAGAACGCTTCCCTCAAACCCATTGATGGGCTTGCCTCTGTCGGGGCGGGCTGGCTGCAACGCATGGTCTTGGGCGTCGTGCCGCAGGTCGCGCCCAACTACCTCTCCTACGCACTGCTGCGGTTCGAGATCAACATCCGCGCCTCTGCCATCCTCGGCTTCGTCGGCGCAGGCGGCATCGGCTATGACCTGCGCAACACGATGTCTTGGGGTCAGGGCAAATTCGACGAAGCGGCGGCGATCTTTCTGTTGCTCTTCGGCACCATCATCATCGTTGACCAAGTCTCAAGCCATTTCCGCGACCGGCTGACACATGGCCGCGCCTATAAGGACAAGGGAGCCATCCTGTGACCGACCTTACCGCTGCCACTTTCCCCGCCCAGCAGACCGCCAGCCGCAGCTTCCGCCGCAAGCGCATCGCCAGCCTCGCCGCGCCGGTGCTGATCCTTGTCTACCTCGCTTACGTCTTCTTTGCCTTCGACGTGGCCGGGCTGGGAGATCGGATCAGTGTCTCCAACATGAAGACGTTGGTGGCCGACAGCTACAGCTACAAAACCCATGTCGCCCGCGACAACCGCAACGGCGAGATGGAGATCGCCATCGAAGGCGAGCGCAAGGGCCGCTACGCGCCGGGCACCGCGCCCGATTGGGTCACCTTGGGCGAGACGACGCGTGTCGAGCTGGGCGACGGCCATACCGTCGAACTGGGGCCAGAGGTGCGCTATGACGTGCCGGGCTACGGACTGATCACCGCCACACCGGGGCGCAGCGGCGTCAATGCCACCCTGCCCGACGGCCCCCTGCCCGAATGGATCAACGCCTCCAAAAACCGCCTTGCGGTGACAACTGAGGTGGGCCGTCTGACGATCACCCGCAACCGGGCCGAGGTCTTCCGCTATTTCAATGGGTGGGAGCTGTTCTTCTTCACGCTCGACAGCCCCTATCACGGCATGTCCCCGCTGGAGCTGCTGCGCAGTGGCGAACACAGCGCGATCTGGCAGGATTTCTGGACCAACAAAATGTGGCGTCACGGCGATGTTGCTTGGGCACTGGTCGAGACCATTCTCATGGCCTTCCTCGGCACCTTTGGCGCGGCGATGATTGCCCTACCGCTGGGCTTTCTGGCCGCCAAGAACTTTTCCCCATTAGGTGGTCTGCGCTTCGCGGCGCGGCGTCTTTTCGACTTCTTGCGCGGCGTCGATGGGCTGATCTGGACCATCGTCCTGTCCCGCGCCTTTGGCCCCGGCCCGCTGACCGGATCACTGGCGATCCTCCTGACTGATACCGGCACCTTCGGCAAAATCTTCTCCGAGGCACTGGAGAATGTAGACGAAAAACAGATCGAAGGCATCGCCTCCACCGGGGCAGCACCCGTGCAGCGCTACCGTTTTGGCGTCATTCCACAGATCACCCCGGTGCTGCTGAGCCAAGTGCTCTACTATCTGGAGTCCAACACCCGCTCAGCCACCATCATCGGCGCGATCACCGGCGGTGGCATCGGCCTGCTGCTGACCCAAGCGATCATCACCCAGAAGGATTGGGAGGAAGTCAGCTATTACATCGTGCTGATCATCCTGATGGTCGTGGCGATGGACAGTTTCTCGGGCTGGCTCCGCCGCAAGCTGATCGCGGGCACCTCAGACGGCCATTAAGGCCGCGCATCAATCGCCGGGGTTCAGCGTCAGCGTCACGCGGTCCCCGGCGAACCACGTCACCCCATATTCCACCGGCACCCCGTCCGGGTCCACGTTGATCCCAGCAGACCGCAGGATCGGCGCGCCCTCACTCAAACGAAGATGCAGCGCCTGCGTGGCATTGGCCAGCTTCGCCGTCAGCCGGGTCGAGGCGCGGATGTAATCTGCCACCCCGCCCTGCGCCAAAGCCGATGTGACCGAACGGCTGGTCTCAAGCGCCTTCAACAGGTCAGGGAACCGCGCGGCAGGAAACAGGCTGCGAAAGATCGCGATGGGCTGGTCATCGGCCAGAGAAAGCCCCTCATAGACATGCACGAGCGCCTCGCCCTCAAGCCCAAGCTGCTCTGTTTCATGAGCCGACGCCGCGCGGGTCTCCAAGATCAGGATTTCCTTGGCCGGCACCCGCCCCGCCGCCGCAAGGTTCTGGTGAAAGCGCACCCGTTTACCAATGGCATAGTCCGTGGGCCGCTGCGCCACGAACACCCCCGCCCCCCGGCGGCTATAGGTCAGCCCGCCCTCGTTCATGTCGCTGATCGCGCGGCGCACCGTGTGGCGGTTTACCCCGAACCGTGCCGCCAGTTGCGCCTCTGTCGGGAGCCGGTCGCCGGGGGCGTATTTCCCCGTGGCGATGTCATGGGTCAGCGTGGCGGTGATGTTTTTCCAAATCGCGGTACGGGCCATGTCGCAGAAGTTTCACATATCCAAGCTTGCGCCAGCGAGAGGCCAGCGGCTAATACTTGTCTAGTTGTATAGTAAATTAGACAAATGCACAAGGTGTCTAGATGACCGTTGAAACCAAAGAAAAGACCAGCGATCGGCAGGCTTGGATGGGCCTGCTTGCGCGGGCCGAGGCCGCTGATCTGGCGCGGCTCTGGGCACGCTACGGTGCGGCCCCTGCCCATGACCTGCTGCGCGCGCCAGAGATTGGCGGCGTCATGCTCCGGGGCCGGATGGGCGCCGTGGGCGACGCCTTTAACATGGGTGAAATGTCGGTCACGCGCTCTTCGGTGCGGCTGGCGGATGGGCCTGACGGCCACGCCTATGTGCAAGGCCGCAGCCGCGACAAGGCGCTGCAAGCCGCCCTCATCGACGCGCTGATGCAAAGCGATGCGGCCGATGAAGTGCGCGCCAAACTGCTCGACCCGCTGGCTGAGATTGAGACCCAACGCCGCGCCAGCCGCGCCGCCAAGGCCGCCGCCACCAAGGTCGATTTTTTCACCATGGTCCGAGGAGAAGACTGATGCAGACCCTATCGCTGACAGGTGGGTTTCGCGACGCGCCCAAAGACGCCGCTTTCGCCTTTCGCGCCGTGATGAACGCCATGGCAAAACCGGGGGAGATCAACAGCGTGGCTGGCGCTGAACCGCCTGCGGGTTTGTCGATCGCTGCCGGGGTCGTTCTGCTGACGCTCTGCGACCCCGAAACGCCGATCTATCTCGCCCCCAGCCACGACCGCCCCGCGTTGCGCGACTGGATCACCTTCCACACCGGCGCGCCCTTCGTTGCGGCCAGTGCTGCACAATTCGCCTTGGGCGCGTGGGACGAACTGCCCCTCAACGACTTCCCCCTCGGCAGCGCCGCCTACCCCGACCGATCCGCCACGCTGATCGTCGAGATGGATGACCTGCGCGCTGAGGGCGCGCCCCTCTCCGGCCCCGGCATCAAAGACAGCGCGGCGCTGTCGCTGCCCGACCGCGCGACCTTTCAACAAAACGCGGCGCTTTTCCCGCGCGGATTGGATTTCATTTTCACCTGCGGCGACCAACTGGCGGCGCTGCCCCGAAGCACGAAGGTGTCCTGATGTATGTAGCGGTAAAAGGCGGCGAGCGGGCGATTGATAACGCCCACGCATGGCTCGCCGAAGAGCGGCGCGGCGATGCGAGCGTGACCGAACTGAACGTCGCGCAAATTCGCGAACAGATGACGCTGGCGGTGAACCGGGTGATGGCCGAAGGCTCGCTTTATGATCCCGACCTTGCTGCGCTGGCGATCAAACAGGCGCGCGGCGATCTGATCGAAGCGGTCTTCCTGATCCGCGCCTATCGCACCACCCTGCCCCGGTTTGGCGCCTCGCGCCCGATGGACACTGGCGCCATGGCCTGCGACCGCCGCGTCTCGGCCACCTTTAAGGATGCGCCGGGCGGGCAAGTCTTGGGGCCAACATTCGACTACACGCACCGCCTGCTGGACTTCAAACTGGCCGCCGATGGTGAGGTGCCGCCCGCGCCCGAGGTGGCCGATGACGAGCCGCCCAAGGACACGCCGCACATCATGGAATTCCTCGACCGCGAAGGCTTGATGCAGCGCGATACGGACAGTCAGGTACCGCCGCGCGATCTGACCCGCGAACCGCTGGAACTGCCCGCCACCCGCGACCTGCGCCTGCAAGCGTTAACACGCGGCGATGAAGGTTTCGTGCTCGGCATGGCCTATTCCACCCAGCGCGGCTATGCGCGCAACCACGCTTTCGTCGCGGAATTGCGCATCGGCAAGGTCGCGGTGGAGATGGACATTCCCGAACTGGGTTTCGCCATTGAGATCGGTGAGGTTGAACTCACCGAATGCGAAACGGTGAACCAATTCACGGGCTCCAAAACCGAACCGCCGCAGTTCACCCGCGGCTATGGTTTGGTGTTCGGCATGTCCGAGCGCAAAGCGATTTCCATGGCGCTGGTGGACCGGGCGCTCAGGTGGGAAGAACTGGGAGAAGACAACCTCGGCGCGCCTGCGCAGGATGCGGAATTCGTGCTTTATCATGCGGATAACATCCAGGCGACGGGATTTTTGGAGCATATCAAACTGCCCCATTACGTCGATTTCCAATCCGAACTCGAACTGATCCGCAAGCTGCGCCGCGAGGCGACAGCAGCCCAAGACGCGCCCCGGGAGGCCGCAGAATGAGGCGCGCTATGACCGAGAGTGAACAGGACACGAATGAGGATAGCGGCATGAACGACTACAACTTTGCCTATCTAGATGAGCAGACCAAGCGAATGATCCGCCGCGCGATCCTGAAAGGGTTGGCGATCCCCGGCTATCAGGTGCCCTTTGCCAGCCGTGAAATGCCGATGCCTTACGGCTGGGGCACGGGCGGGGTGCAGGTGTCTGCCGCCGTGCTAACGCCGGAGGACACCTTCAAGGTGATCGACCAAGGGGCGGATGACACGACCAACGCCGTCTCAATCCGCCGTTTCTTTGAAAAGACCGCCGGGGTCGCCGTGACCGAGGCCACGACAGAGGCGAGCGTCATCCAAACCCGCCACCGCATCCCCGAAGCTGCGCTGCGCGAAGATCAGGTGCTGGTCTATCAGGTGCCAATCCCCGAACCGCTCCGTTTTCTTGAGCCTTCGGAAGTCGAGACCCGCAAGATGCACGAGCTGGAGGAATACGGGCTGATGCATGTAAAACTCTACGAAGACATCGCCCAGCACGGCGCGATTGCGACGGCCTACGCCTATCCGGTCAAGGTCGAGGGACGCTATGTGATGGACCCGTCGCCGATCCCCAAGTTTGATAACCCCAAACTGGAAATGGCCGCGATCCAACTCTTCGGTGCGGGGCGCGAGCAGCGGATCTATGCGCTGCCGCCCTATACGCAGGTCGTGTCGCTGGATTTTGAGGACTACCCCTTTGAGGCCAGCAAGGCAGATCACCCCTGCGGCCTTTGCGGGGCCGAGGACAGCTATCTGGATGAGTTGATCGTCGATGACGAAGGCGGGCGTTTGTTCATGTGTTCCGACACCGATTATTGCGCGGCGCGTCAGGCGACTGGGCATCGCGGCGCGGATGCTGTCCCTGTGTTGGAGGGCGTGGCATGACCCCTTTGTTGCAAGTTGAAAACATCGCGAAATTCTATGGCGCGCGGATCGGCTGCACCGATGTAAGCTTTGACCTCTACCCCGGTGAGGTCATGGGCATCGTCGGCGAAAGTGGCTCGGGCAAGTCTACGCTGCTGAACACGCTGGCGGGGCATCTGACGCCTGATCGCGGGGCGGTGCGGTTTGACACCCGCGCCGATGGGCTGCGCGACACGGTAACGATGAGCGAGCCGGAACGTCGGATGCTGTCGCGCACCGATTGGGCCTTTGTGCACCAGCACGCCCGCGATGGGCTGCGCATGAACGTAAGCGCAGGCGGCAATGTGGGTGAGCGGCTGATGGCCGTGGGCGCGCGACATTATGGCGACATCCGCGCCAGCGCCACCGATTGGCTGGGCCGGGTCGAGATCAATGAAGATCGCATCGACGACCGGCCTTCGGCCTTCTCGGGCGGGATGCAGCAACGCTTGCAGATTGCCCGCAACCTCGTGACCGGGCCGCGACTGGTTTTCATGGATGAGCCCACCGGCGGGCTGGACGTGAGCGTGCAGGCGCGGCTGTTGGACCTGCTGCGCGGTCTGGTGCGCGAAATGGGGCTGAGCGCCATTATCGTGACCCATGATCTGGCGGTGGTGCGGCTGCTCGCCGATCGGTTGATGGTGATGAAGGACGGCCATGTGGTGGAAACCGGACTGACAGATCAGGTGTTGGACGACCCGCAGCATGGCTATACGCAGCTTTTGGTCTCTAGCGTGCTACAGGTTTGACGGTGCAAGGAAATGTTTCGCACGCGAAACAAATTACAAAAGTTAACAATAGGTTAAACAAGGCTGAACCCATGATACGCGTGGAAAATGTGAGCAAATCCTTTACCCTGCACAACCAAGGTGCTGCGGTGATCCCGGTGATGCGCGGCGGCGAATTGACCGTGGCGCGCGGCGAATGCGTGGCGCTGACCGGTGCCTCGGGGGCCGGAAAATCAACGCTGATGCGGATGATCTACGGCAATTATCTGACCGCTTCGGGCCGGGTCATGGTGGGCGATCTGGACGTCGCCCGCGCCGCCCCGCGTGAGATACTGGGCCTGCGCCGCAATGTGCTGGGCTATGTCAGCCAGTTCCTGCGGGTGGTGCCGCGGGTGGCCACGCTTGACGTGGTAGCCGAACCGCTCCGCGCCGTGGGGAGCAGCGAAGCCGACGCACGGGCGCGGGCCGGAGAGTTGCTGGCGCAGCTCAACATCCCCGAGCGGCTTTGGCAGCTCAGCCCGACGACCTTTTCAGGCGGGGAGCAGCAGCGGGTGAACATCGCCCGCGGCTTTGCGCACCCCTACCCCGTCTTGCTGCTGGATGAGCCGACAGCGAGCCTTGATGCCACCAACCGCGCCACGGTGCTCGCGTTGATCGAAGAGGCCAAGGCACGCGGCACGGCAATCTTGGGCATTTTCCACGATGAAGCCGCTCGCGATCAGATCTGCGACCGCGAGGTGGACGTGACCCGCTTCACCCCCGGATTGGCGGCATGAGCGGGCGTTTTATCGCAGTGGTCGGCCCGTCAGGCGTCGGCAAGGACAGTGTCATGGCAAAGCTGGCGGAAGGGCGGCCTGACCTCTTCCTCGCCCGTCGCGCGATCACCCGTCCCAGTGACGCAGGGGGCGAGGATTTCGACGGGATGAGCGAGGGCGAATTCCTGTCGCTTGAGGCGGCGGGTGCCTTTGCGCTGAGTTGGTCGGCGCATGGGTTGCACTACGGCATTCCCATCGCGGTCGAGACGGCGCTGGAAAACGGGCGTGATGTGCTGGCCAATCTCTCGCGCGGGGTGTTGAGTGAGGCGAAGCGGAGGTTCGCGCGGTTCGAGGTGCTGTCGCTCACCGCCTCCCCTCAAGTGCTGGCCGCGCGGCTGCGAGGGCGTGGGCGCGAAACGGAAGACGAAATCACCGCCCGTCTCGCGCAGGCCGAGCGCGCCCTGCCTGATAACATCGCGGCACTTGAGATCGACAACTCTGGCCCGCTGGAACAAACCGTGGCGCAGGCGGTGGCGGCACTTTACCCCGAGAGGGTGGCGCGATGAACCTCGTGGAACATACCGTCCTTGGCCTGCCCCACCAGCGTCAGGCTGTCCAGCATGAAGGGCTGCGGCAGATGGGGCGTGATATAGGGGGTCAGCGCCGCCGTAATCTGCGGCAGGTCGGCTTTAGGCAGCTTGCTGGTCAGGGTGATGTGGAAGCGGAAAGCGTCCATGACGTAAGGATAGCCCCATTGGATGAGGTTCGCCTCCTGCGCCGGGGTCAAGCTGGCTTGGCGGCGGCGGGAAAGGTCAGCCTCAGCCGGAGGCGCGCGGAAGGTATCAAGGCCGCGCACCACCTCGGCGGCCATGGCGTTCAGTGCGGTGGTGTCCCCCTCAGACGTCAGCGCCAGGAAGCGGCCCAGTGGGGTCAGGGTGAGCCTGTCCAGCGTAACGGGTGCAAGCTGCGTGCAAAGCGCTTCGAACGCGGCTTGCAGGTCGTCAGCCATGACCCCCTCGGCCAAAACGAAGGGCGGTTTGATCGTCGCATGCAGCCCGTATTTGCGCGGCGTCTCGGTCAGGGCGGCCACGTCCAGCCCGGCCACATTGGGATGCGCCACAGCCTGCCCGCGCGCCACATCCCAGCCCAGCCAAGCGGCACCGGCCTCGGCCAAGGTACCCAGCGGCGTGTAATAGATCGCGTAGCGGTCAAACTTCATTCATCTTCTCCTTGCATCCATGGATGCGCAACAAGCGTGACGTTCTCATGACAAAAGAAACCATTCTCGCCAATGCGAAACTGATCCTGCCTGATGAGGTAAAAACTGGCAGTATTGTACTGCGTGACGGGGCGATCGTGGATATCGCTGAAGGGGCCACCGTGCCACAGGGGGCGGTCGATTGTGAGGGCCGCTACCTCGCGCCCGGGTTGGTCGAACTGCACACCGACAATCTTGAGCGCCACATGAAGCCGCGCCCAAAGGTCGATTGGCCACACCGCGCGGCAATCATCGCCCATGATCGGGAACTGGCGGGCACCGGGATCACCACGGTCTTTGACGCGATCCGCGTGGGGTCGATCGTCTCGGACGACGGGCGCAAACGCTATGATAAATACGCCCGCAACATGGCCGATGAAATTCTGATGATGCGCGACAGCGGCGCGCTGTCGATCAGCCACCACATCCACCTGCGCGCCGAGGTATGCTCGGAAACGCTGGAGGAGGAATTGGCCGAGTTTGGCCCCGACGATAAGGTCGGCATCGTGAGCTTGATGGACCACACACCGGGCCAGCGCCAATTCCGCGATGTGCAAAAGTTCGAGGATTACGTCTGCGGCAAAAACGGCCTTCCGCGTGAGGATTTTGGCGACTACGTCACCTTCCTGTATGGGCTGCAGGAGCGGCTGGGCGCGAAACATGAGGCGGCGGCGGTGGCGGCAGCCAAGCGCTATGGCGCGGCGCTGGCCAGTCATGATGACACCACGGCCCAACAGGTTGCCACCAGTCACGCCCATGGCGTGCGCTTGGCCGAATTTCCCACCACCCGCGAGGCGGCGCAGGCCTGCCATGCCCAAGACATCGCCACGATCATGGGCGCGCCCAATCTTGTGCGCGGTGGATCGCATTCGGGCAATGTGGCGGCGCAGGAATTGGCCGAACTGGATTTGCTCGACATCCTCTCGTCAGATTACGTGCCTGCTGCCCTCCTCTTGGGCGCGGTGCAACTGGGCAACCTTTGGGGCAATATGGCCCGCGGGCTTGCCACCGTCACCCGTACGCCTGCACATCATGTGGGGCTGACCGACCGGGGGGAGATTGCGGTTGGAATGCGGGCAGATCTGATCGAGTTCGAGGTGATGAAAGACGCGCCGATTCTGCGTTCAGTTATTGCCATGGGCAAGCGTGTCGCCTGACCGGCGCAGATGACTATTTCAGCGGACCCGCCCCTGAGGGCGGGTACCGCCAAGCGCATCATCCTCCCTAACCTCAGGGGCAAGCAGCACAAAAATTTGTTGCTAAGCGGAAAAGTGGCCCTTTTCGCTCGCCTTGCCGCGCCTTAAAGCTAGATTACGTCCACTCTGCATCTCGCAGGTGGATTTCAGCCGGTTATTGCAATCGACAAGCTTGAGGGAAAAGGTGCAAGAAGCAATCAAATTGGCGAGCGATCGTCTGGGACAAATCGTCGAAGACGCGGCAAGCGAAGTTTACCTATTTTCAGCCGATGACTTCACTTTTACCCTCGTTAACCGGGGCGCGCGTGAGAACTTGGGCTATTCGATGAGTGAACTGCGCGACATGGTCGCGTGGGACATCAAACCCGAACTGTCGCGCGACGCCTTTCTCAGCCTTGTGCAGCCGCTGTTGCGGGGTGAAAAAACCACCCTCGAGTATGAGACGGTACACCAGCGCAAAGATGGCTCGCGTTACCACGTCTTGACGCATTTGCAGCTGATCGTCACCGAAGGCGAGAAGGTGTTCTATGCAGCCATTCAGGACATCACCAAGCAGAAAGAGACCAACGCGGCGCTGACCAAGGTCTCGACCCAACTGGATGCGATCCTGAGCAACACCACCATGGCGATCTTCATGATGGACGATCAGCAGCAATGCGTCTTTATGAACCGCGCTGCGGAAGAATTGACCGGCTATAAGTTTGAGGAAACGGCGGGCAAACCGCTGCATGATGTAATCCATCACACCCATCCCGACGGGCGGCACTTCCCCATCGAAGACTGCGCCATCGACCGCGCCTTTCCCGAAAACCACCAGACCCAAGGCGAGGAAACTTTCGTTCATAAGGACGGCAGCTTCTACCCCGTAGGCTTCACGGCGTCGCCGATGAAGAACGAGGACGGCAAGACCGTCGGCACGGTGATCGAAGTCCGCGACCTGCGAGAAGAACTTCGCGCCCGCAATGCGGAGATTGAATTTAGCAACGCGCTGAAGACCAAGATCGAAGAGGCCATGGGCGAGCGTGACCGGCTAGAAGCGCAGCTGGTACAGGCCCAGAAAATGGAAGCCGTAGGCCAGCTTACCGGCGGCATCGCGCATGATTTCAACAATTTGCTTCAGGTGGTCGGCAGCAACCTTCAACTTTTGTCGAAAGAATTGGCCGAAGGCGACGCCAAGCGACGTTTCGTCGATAATGCGATTGCGGGCGTTTCGCGCGGGGCGAACCTTACGTCGCAATTGTTGGCCTTTGGGCGGCAGCAGCCCTTGGAGCCTAAGCCACAGAACCTTGGCCGTTTGGTGCGGGGCATGGACGACATGCTGCGCCGCACCTTGGGCGAAGGGATTGAGATTGAGACTGTAATCTCAGGCGGGTTGTGGAACTGCCTTGTTGATCCGGCACAATTGGAAAACGTGATCCTCAACCTTGCGATCAACGCGCGTGATGCGATGTCGCATCATGGCAAGCTGACAATTGAGGTGGGCAACGCATCCCTCGATGACGCCTACGCACGGAGCCAACCCAATGTGACCCCCGGCCAATATGTGATGCTGGCGATCACCGATACCGGCTCTGGCATCGCGCCCGAGATTATGGAGAAGGTTTTTGACCCCTTCTTTACCACCAAGGAAACCGGCGAAGGCACGGGGCTTGGTCTCAGCATGGTTTACGGCTTTATCAAACAGTCCGGCGGGCACATCAAACTTTACAGCGAAGAGGCCCAAGGTACGACTGTGCGGGTCTATCTACCGCGCACACAGCGCCAAGAAGAAAGCGTGCGCCAGCCCGTTACAACCGAAACGCCCATTGGCAGCGGTGAGGTGATTTTGGTTGTCGAAGACGACGCCGCCGTGCGTGAAACCGCCGTCGATCTGCTGCGCGATCTGGGCTATGCTGTGCTAACGGCTGAGAATGCCGACAGCGCGCTGGCGATCGTCAAAAGCGGCGTGAAAATCAACCTGCTGTTCACGGATGTGGTCATGCCCGGCAAAATCCGCAGCCCCGAGCTTGCGCGTGAAACCAAAGCGCAACTGCCAAATGTTGGTGTGCTCTTTACCTCGGGTTACACGCAGAACGCCATTGTCCATGCCGGCCGGCTGGATGACGGAGTTGACTTGCTGAGCAAACCTTACACCCGCGAACGGCTAGCGCTAAAGATCCACGAGATCCTGTCACGTCATGCCAGCGCCGAAGCTGCGCTTTCGGCGCGGCAAGCCGAGCAGGACCAGACCAGCGATGCGTTGAAGGTCTTGTTGGTGGAAGACGACGCACTGATCAGCATGGCCACGGCGGATATGCTCTCTGATTTGGGCTATGCTGTCACCGAAGCGGACTGTGTGGCCGCCGCAGAGCGCTGCCTCGCGCAGGAGCGGTTTGATATCATGTTCACCGATCTTGGGCTGCCCGATGGCTCTGGCATGGATTTGGTGCAGCAGGTTACGCAATTGCGCCCGGAGATCGCGGTCATCATTGCCTCGGGCGCCGATCCGCGGGAATACGCCGAAGGTGAAACCGACCGGACGCGCTTTGTTAGCTTGATGAAACCTTACGATGAACATTCGTTGAAACGCGCGCTGGCGCAATGCGAGGAGAGCCAGGCCTAAAGCGGCTAGGATCAGCCCTGTTTTCGATTTAAGACGTCAGAAAACAAATGAGAGGCAGATCATGCGCAGGATCACATTCGCAACCGTTTCCACCCTTATGTTTGTCGCAGGTTGCGCGGGCATCGCCGCCGATCAGGTGATGGTGCACCGCACCGGGCCGGATGAGCTTTTGAAGCTGCGCAGCGGCCCCGGCCTCGACTTTGGGGTCATCATGGGGCTGCCTGATGGCACAGTCCTCAACCGTCGCGATTGTGTGACTGAGACTGGCCAGCTTTGGTGCCGTGTGTCCTTGGCCGACGCGCCAGAGGTACGGGGCTATGTCTCGGCTGATTATATCTCGGATATCTGACGCGAAAACCGGAGCGGGGCGGCGCACGCCCCCCTCCCTTTCAGACGGCCCCACTGCGCCGCTGTCCGACGCGTGGCTAGATTTACCGGCACATCACTCTATCTGAGGGCTTCACACCCGCTGTGACAGTCAGTGAAACCTCTCAAGAGTAAGGACAAATATGTGCCGCTTCCTCGCCTATATCGGACCCGAATTGCCAATCGACGCGCTGCTCCTTGCGCCTGAGAACTCTCTGCTGAACCAAAGCCTTGATCCTGAGCTGCACCCAAGCTTGCAACTGGCGGGCTGGGGTTTTGCCGCGTGGAGCGACCATCTGCTGAAACCCGAAGCGCCGCTGCTGTACCATCGGCCCAAAGCGGCCTTTCACGATGACAATGCCAAGACTTTGATCCCAAGCCTGCAAGCGCACACGCTGCTGTCGCATGTCCGGGCGGCGTCTTATGATGCCAGCGTTGTGCAGGCCGATGAGAATTGTCACCCATTCTCGTTTGAGCACACCCCGTGGATCATCGCCCAGAACGGTGCCCTGCCCCATTGGCGACAGTTGCAACGCGAGCTTTTGCAGCATTGCAAAGATAAATACCTCACCCAAATGCGCGGCACGACGGATACGGAATTTCTGTATGTGCTGCTGCTGTCCCTCTTGGAAGGCGACAGTAACGACGATGTGCAACGCGGATTTGAAAAGCTGTTGCGGGTCATTTGTGAGGCCGCGCGCAAACTTGATCTGGCGGCACTGACCAAGCTAAAAATCGCGCTGGTCAGTTCAGATCGCATTATCGGCGTAAATTATGGCTGCGGGCATGACGGCGAGACGGACGTAACCGGCGACTGGAAGAAGCTGCGCGACGAGGACTTGCCCCTCTCTATGCTGCTTGAGCCGGTCTATGTACTGACCGGCGCGAACTTCGAGGATCATGCGGACTCCTATAAGGTCGACGCCTGTCCCGAGGGCGATGCCACATCGGCGATCTTTGCCTCCGAGCCGCTGACCGAAGACGGTGAGGAATGGCAGAAAATCGAGTTTGGCGAGATCGTGTTTCTGGAGCGGAAAGACGGGCTTATCTCCAAAACGGTGCGCAAGCTCAACGTTTGATCGCCCTCCCCAGCCGATAGGAGCCAATGCATGACGGATCGTTTCCAGAACTATGCCGACCTCTCTGCCGAGATGCTGCGCGATGATGATTACCAGATACGCGCCGAGGATCGGGGCAGCGCAGTCATCATTATCGCGCCCCATGGTGGTACGATTGAGCCTGAGACCAGCCGGATCACCGAGGCCATCGCGGGAGGCGATCATTCCTACTATCTGTTTGAGGCGTTGAAAGCCGGCGCGCATGGGGATTTTCACATCACCTCGCATCGCTTTGACGAGCCACAGGCGTTGGAACTTGTGGCAAGCGCGCAGGTCGCCGTGGCGATCCATGGCCGCAAGGATGATGGCACTGAGACGGTCTGGCTGGGCGGGCGAGCCGAAGGTTTGCGCGATGCAATCGGCACGGCCCTGCGCGATGCGGGGTTTGAGGCGGCGTTGAACACCACCCTGCCCGGTGTGCATGAGACGAACATCTGCAACCGAACCCGCACAGGCGAAGGCGTTCAGCTAGAGCTGCCCCGGTCGCTGCGGCGCAGGTTGGCCGAAGACCCCGACCTGTTAGAGAGCTTCAGCCGAGCGGTACGGCAGGCGCTGTGACCAGAGAGCGGCAGGCCCAGAACGGGCCTGCCCTATTATCATCCCCGTTTTTGAAACAGGATCAGCATCAGCGCCAAAAGCGATGAGCCCAGCATCAACAGCAGCGACACGGCGTTCAGCAGCGGGGTCGAGCCTTCTTTCAACCGGTCGAACATGGCAATGGTCAGCGGCGCGTCAGAGCCTACCAGCATCAGCGTGGTGTTGAAGTTCTCAAAGCTCATGAGAAACGCCACCACGACCGCCCCAATCATCGCAGGCGCGAGGAACGGCAGCGTGATCGTGCGCACAGCCGTCAAACGATCCGCGCCAAGGTTCAGTGCTGCCTCTTCCAGCGTGCGGTCAAACTTCTGCAAGCGGGCCGAGATGACGAGCGTGGCGATGGTGGTGATAAAGCTGAACTGCCCCAAGATCACCAACAATAGACCGGGGCGCAGCGCCTGAATGTCGATCTGCGCCATGTCCCAGACGCCATTGGCCAGCGTGGATGAGAACACCAAAACCGAGATGCCCAGCACGATGCCGGGGATCACCAGCGGCAGCAGCATCAGCACATAGAGAAACGCCTTGCCGCGAAACTCATAGCGGTTGAACAAAAAGGCGTTCGTCGTGCCCACGCAGACCGACATGATCGCCACGCAAAGCGCCACGAATGCCGATGTGCCGACCGACCGCAGGATGCCGCGTTCATGAAAGACGCCGATCTGCGGGCGCTCGTCGCCAAAGAACCAATTCCACGTGAACCCCTCCCACGGGAGAGAGGGGAACTGACTGTCGTTAAAGGCAAAGACCGCGACCACGGTCAGCGGCAGGGCCAGATAGAGAAAGAACAGCGCCACATAGCCGCCATAGAGGATGCGAAAGCTGCGCGATTGCGGGATTGTCGGGATCATTGGATCACCCCATCGTTTCCTTGAGGGTCCGGCCCGTGAGCCAGAGCATCCCCCAGACGATCACCGAAGACAGCACCAACAGCATAAAGCCAAAGGCGGCGCCAAGCTCCCAATTGGAGCGCACGATGAACTGGTTATAGATCATTTCGGTGAACCACAGGCTGTCCTTGCCGCCCAGCATCGTCGGCGTCAGGTAGTTGCCCAAGCTCAGCATAAAGACCACGATACAGCCCGAGACGATGCCGGGCATGGCGTGGGGGATGATGATCTCTCGCAAGACCGAAAGCCCGCTTCCACCCAGATCATAGCCCGCCTCAATCACACTGTCGTCGAGGCTTTCCAACGTGGTGACAAGCGGCACCACCATGAAGAGCATCGATGTATAGACCAGCCCCACCATCATCGTGGCATCGGTATAAAGCATCTCAACCGGGCGATCCGCCAGCCCCACCCATTGTAGCAGGCTTGAGACAAAGCCCGTCTCCCGCAGCAGGATCATCCAGCCAAAAGTACGCACCAGTTCCGAGACGTAAAACGGGATCAGGCAGAGCAGGAACAACACCTGTTGCAAGCGCCCCTTCGCCATCTTGGCAATGTAATAAGACACCGGAAAGGCGATCAGCAGCGTCAGCGCGGTTGCCAGCACCGACATCACCGCCGTGCGCCAAAAGGTGCGTAGGTAGAGCGGTTCGGTCAGCGCCTTTTCGTATTGCGCCAAGCTGGTTTCATAGACGCCAAAGCTGATCCGTTCGCGCAGCGAAATCAGCAGCATGTCGATATGCGGGATGATGATGAGCAGACCCAGCCAGAGCACCAAAGGCGTCAGCAGCAGGTAGAATGTAATTCGGGATTGGCTGCGCATCAGGCGGCCCCAAAGCAGGTCGCCTGCCCCGCACCCCAGCCGATATGCACCGCATCGCCGCGTTGCAGACTTGAGAATTCTCCCGACTGCGGCAGCGTGACTTCAAGCGTTTCACCCACGTCATCCTGCACCAACACGCGCGAAGCCGCGCCGTTGAACAGCAGGCTGGTGACAGTGCCCGTCAGTTGATTGTCGAAGCCTGAGAGCGCATCGGCGCTGGCGGCCAGCCGAATGGATTCAGGCCGCACGAAAATCTCGGCCCGCGCGCCTTGGGCAAGACCCGCCCCCGTGGCCCGCATCGCCAACCCGCTGTCGGTGCGCAGTTGCAGCGCGTCGCCCTCAACCCGCTCGATCCGGCCCTTCCAGCGGTTCGATTCCCCGATGAAGCCCGCGACGAACGGCGTCTCGGGGCGGTAGTAGAGGTCTTGCCCCTTGCCGACCTGCTCAAACTGGCCATTGCTCATGACGGCGATCTGGTCGGACATCACCAGCGCTTCAGATTGGTCGTGGGTGATATAGACGAATGTCGTGTCAAAGGCGGCTTGCAGCGATTTTAGCTCAACCTTCATATGCTCGCGCAGTTTCAGGTCCAGCGCGCCCAGCGGCTCATCCAGCAGTAGCACGTCAGGCTCCAACACCATGCACCGCGCGATGGCGACCCGCTGTTTCTGCCCGCCCGAAAGCTCATCCACCTTGCGCGCGCCGATCCCCGGCAGGCCGATCCGGTCCAGCGCCTCATCAACTTTGCGCGCGATCTCGGGTTTCGGCATGCCACGGCGGCGCAGGCCATAGCCGATATTCTCGGCAATCGTCATCATCGGGAAAAGCGCCAGATGTTGAAACACCATGTTCACCGGGCGCTTGTTCGGTGGCGTGTCGAGCACCGATCCGCCCTTGATCCGAATGTCGCCCGAGGTCGGGTCAAGGAACCCCGCGATCATCCGCATGATCGTCGTCTTGCCGCAGCCCGAAGGCCCGAGGATGGAGAAGAAACTGCCCGGCGGCACCGTGAAGGAGACGTTGTTAACAGCGGTGGTATCGCCGAACCGCTTCACGAGGTCGACGCATTCCAGATCTGGGGTCATGTGATTTCCGTATAAAGGAGCGACACCCTCGGGATGAGGGTGCCGCTCATAGGGTCAAATATCAGTTGGCAGCTTGAACGCGGTCCAGCACTTCGCCTTCGATCGTTTCCAGACCGGCGGGCACCGGCGGATACCATTTGATGTTGTCGATCGCCTCTTGCGGGAAGCTGGCCTGATACTTGGCTTTCAGGCTGTCTTCGGCAAACTCATCCGCGCCTGCGGAGGCGGTGAAGTTGCCCGCCGCTGCGGTGATCATTGCCGCGACTTCGGGCTGCATGACAAAGTTGATCCACTCATAGGCCACATCGTCGGCCTGGCCTTTGGCGGGCAGAACGAAGGTGTCGATCCAGCCCAACGCACCCGAAGCCGGGGCCACGAAGGTCAGGTCAGGGTTGTCGTCGTTCAGCTTCCAACCGCCGGTGTCCCATGCCATCGACGCGGTCACTTCGCCCGAGCGCAGCAGGTTCATCAGCTCATCACCGCCGCCCCAGTAGGTTTTGACGTTCGCTTTGCATTCGATCAGCTTGGCTTCGACCTTGCCCATGATCTCGGCGTATTTGGCTTCGTCGCCATAGGCGGCAAAGGGGTCTTCGCCCATAGCAAAGGCGAAACCGATCAGCGTCGGACGTTTGAGACGGTAAGAGACTTTGCCCGCCACTTCCGGCGCACAGAGGTCGGTGTAATCCTTGACCGTCTCGCCCGCTTCGGCGGTGTTTATCACCAGACCAGAGGTGCCCCAGACATGCGGCACGCCATAAACGTCGCCGTTCACAGTGGTGTTGCCCATCGTTGCGTCGAGCATGGAGGTAATGAACAGCTCTTTGTTCAGCTTCGAGACATCAATCGGCTTGTAGATGCCGAACTCCATCTGCGGGCCCATGATGCGGTCTTGCGACGGCTGAGCGAGGTCAAAACCACCGCCGCCCGTCGCGCGCAGCTTGGCGATCATTTCTTCGTTGTTGGATTTCGTCACTTCGACGGTATGGCCGGTCTCTTCTTCGAATTTCGCGACCACGTCCTCAGGTGCGTAGCCGCCCCATGTCAAAAGACGCAGCGTGTCGGCTTGGGCCAGTGTGGCGAGCCCCGCCAGCATGGTGCCGGCCAGCAAAATGGTTCGTGTCATGGGAAATCCTCTTTCTAGTGTACTCATTGTCGGCAGAATGCGCGCGTTAGACCTTTTGGTCAATTTATACTTCAGCGCGCATCGGGCCCTTGTCGCCTGATATTGCGAAACATTTGTGACAGAGGGGGAGATTGCCGTTTGTTCTGGCAAGGTTGTCTTGGAAGCAGGCTTCGCCACGATGCCTTTTAAAACTGAGCGAGTATCTTCGCTCTGGTTCTGGGGCTGATGACTTAGAATTAAACGAAAACCACGGACGTAGAAGCGAAAGACCCCGCGCCAGCGAAGTGGTCGCAGTACGGGTCGAGACCGTGCCAATGCTAACAGGCCGGTTCAGTGCAGCGGCAATGATCATTCCCTTCTGAGACCGGGAATTGCCAGTTAAAAGCCCAGAAACCGAAAACCACCGGCTCCCATTATTGTAAGAATTAGTAAGTCATATTGCGTTTATAACGGCTAAACCTCACTAATTTCCCGATCAAACATTACAAATATTGACATATCTCCCATCCTTATGTAGCTCCAAGGCTCGATGCTCTTGGAGGAGCGGGCAAAAAATTCGCGAGACTTCGCGGCCAGTGTCGTTCGCGACGACGGCTGGGGAAGAGCACTCTAGCGCCTGATCTTTCCAAAAATGCAAAACGCTACACCATGGGGAAGAAAAATGAGCGAATATAACTTGTCAGACGAAACCCGCGACAAATTGCGCAAGGTGTCGACGGCCTCCGTGGCCACGGCGCTTTACAAACGTGGGCTGCGCAACCAGTTCGTGCAGGGTGTTACCCCGGTCGAACGTAAGGCGGTGACCATGGTCGGTCAGGCCTTTACCCTGCGCTACATTCCGGCGCGCGAAGATCGCAATCCGATTACTGTGTTCCGCAACCGCGACCACAAACAGCGCGTCGCCGTCGAAACTTGCCCTAAAGGCCATGTCCTGGTGATGGACGCGCGCAAGGACTGTCGCGCGGCGACGGCGGGCTCGATCCTTATTACCCGGTTGCAGCAACGCGGCGTCGCGGGCGTGGTTTCCGATGGCGGTGTGCGCGACGCGGCTGGCATTGGCGCGCTTGACATGCCCGCCTATTTTGCCCGGCCCTCGGCCCCCACGAACCTGACCCTACACGAGGCGATCGACATCAACGTGCCGATTTCCTGCGGCGATGCGGCGGTCTTTCCCGGCGATGTGATGCTGGGCGATGGCGATGGCGTCATGGTCATCCCGGCGCATCTTGCCGACGAAATCGCAGCGGAATGCATTGAAATGGAAGCCTATGAGGATTTCGTCCTTGAGCAGGTCAACGATGGGGCCGGGATTATCGGTCTCTACCCGGGAACCGACGACGAGAGCATCGTGAAATTTAACGCATGGCGCGAACAGAAAGGCCGATAAACATGACATTTACCCCCCATGGTGACCACCTGATTGCTGGCAAGCGCGTGAGTGCTGAGGCGAAATTCTCTTCCTCTCCAGCCAGTGGCGACGCATTTGAATATTCCGCCGGTTCGCCAGAGCTGATCGCCGAAGCCTGCGAGGCCGCGCATAAAGCGTTCCGGGCATTTGCTGCAACTTCGCGCGAAGAGCGCGCGGTGCTGCTGGAAGCCATCGCCGACGAGATCGATGCGCGCGGTGAGCAAATCACCGAGATCGGCACAGCCGAAACCGGTCTGCCCGAAGCCCGGCTTCAGGGTGAGCGTGGGCGCACCACGGGCCAGCTGCGGTTGTTCGCGACCCATATCCGCGATGGCGCCTACCTTGACCGTCGTCACGATACGGCGCTGCCAGACCGTCAGCCGTTGCCCCGCCCTGATCTGCGCATGATGCAGCGGCCCATCGGCCCGGTGGCAGTGTTTGGCGCGTCCAACTTTCCGCTGGCCTTTTCGACCGCTGGTGGTGACACCGCCGCGGCACTGGCGGCGGGTTGTCCGGTTGTTGTCAAAGGCCACTCCGCGCACCCCGGCACCGGCGAGATCGTCGGTGATGCCATTGTTGCGGCTCTGTCCAAACTTGGCATGGACGGCGGTATCTTCAGCTTCGTGCAGGGCGGCAGCCGTGCGGTTGGCGAAGCGCTTGTGACCGATCCCCGGATCAAAGCCGTTGGCTTCACCGGCAGCCTTGGCGGCGGGCGCGCATTGTTTGACCTCTGCGCCAAACGGCCCGAGCCGATCCCGTTCTTTGGCGAGTTGGGCAGTGTAAACCCGATGTTCGTACTGCCGCAGGCCGCCGCCGCACGGGGTGCTGACCTTGGCACGGGCTGGGCTGCAAGCCTGACCATGGGCGCGGGCCAATTCTGCACCAATCCCGGCATCGCGATCGTGGTGGACGGGCCAGAAGCGGATGCATTTGTGACCGCCGCCAGCGAAGGTCTGAAAGCCGTGGCCGCCCAAACTATGCTGACCGATGGCATGGCTGATGCTTATCGCAGCGGTGCGCGCCGCGTGTCTGAGGGCGCGGGTGTGAAATCGTTGTTGACCACCGCCTGCGAAGGCCGCTCTGCCGCACCGTATCTGTTTGAGGTTTCAGCCGAAGACTGGACAGCAAACGAAGAGCTTTCGGAAGAAGTTTTTGGCCCATTGGGTCTGGTGATCCGGGTTAGGGACGCGGATGAGATGCAGACCGTCGCTGCCAGCTTTAAGGGTCAATTGACCGCGACCTTGCAAATGGACGAGGGCGACACCGATCTGGCGCGCGCGCTTTTGCCGGTGCTTGAACAGATGGCCGGGCGCGTATTGGCCAATGGCTTTCCCACCGGGGTCGAAGTGGCCGACACTATGGTGCATGGCGGGCCATATCCGGCATCGACCAACTTTGGTGCAACGTCGGTCGGCACCCTGTCGATTCGCCGGTTCTTGCGCCCGGTTTGCTACCAGAACCTGCCCGAGGCGCTGTTGCCAGCCGATCTTCAGGCAGATTGACAAACGGCACCGAAACGAGCCCGCCGACCCCATGTTGGCGGGCTAATACCGTTCATTCTGACGCTCATTCTTACAACTTTCCCAAGTCGCACCGTCGGTTGGCAACAATTCGGCGTGAATTGTTAGGATGTGTATGTTTAGTGAACAAATATTAGGCAGTTTAGCGTTATGAATACGCCTTATTTGTTAAATTTGTGTTGATTTGTAAATATACGCTGTTTAATGTGACCAAAGCTTCACCGTCCCCGCCCCAGCAGGCGGACACCCGGAGAGGCAATTTGCCGAAGCGGAAGGGGGAGGATCGCAACAGTCGCACCAGAGACACAGCCACCTGTGTATCCACGCGAAGATTAAGTCGGGACAGGCGCAGTTCGTGCCCACACCGCGACCAGATCCAGCCAAAGCCGTACAACAGCCAGCCTATCTGGCCCGATGGCATATCCCACTGACGACAACGCTGACCAACGTCATGACGCCGAACCGGTAAAGCCCCGCTTTTCCGGACCAGTCGGTGCACGCAAGACGCCAGCCCCTGTCTGGCACACGACATCTGTAGAGGAGGAACAGATCTATGTTTTACAAAAGCTTGAAAACCACCCTTGGTGTTGCGCTTGGCGCAGCCATCCTTGGCACATCCGTCGCGGCGCAGGACTTTCCGATGCGCGACATTCGCCTGATCGTCCCTTGGCCCGCTGGCGGCGGCGCTGACGCGATCTCGCGCAAAATCAGCAACCTTGCCGAGCAGGATTTGCCGAAATCGATCTATGTGGAAAACATCGCCGGTGCGGTCACCGCGACGGGCCTGATCCAGATGACGAACGCACGCCCCGATGGGCATACGGTCGGTGTGCTGACCTATGACAGCGTCATCACCCTGCCCCGCGGCCAAATGGTGCCGGGCTATTCGCTCGACAATATGAAGCCAATCGCGCGCATCACCTCTGAGGCTGATGCGATTGTCGTCTCCAAACATTCGGGGATTGAGAGCTACGAAGACCTAATCGCCCGTGCCAAAGAGAACCCTGGCCAAGTGCGTGTCGGCGTGGCTCCCAAAGGCTCTGGCCCCTACCTTTCGGTGATGCAGCTGGAAAAACTGCTTGATGTGGATTTCAACGTCATCACCTATGCAGGCTCGTCCAGTGCCGAAGCCGAGGCGTTGCTCTCGGGCGAGTTGGATGCGGCCATCTCGAGCCTTGGTGACTTTAGCGGCATCCTAGCCTCTGGCGACGCCAAAGGTGTGGTCGAACTGACGGGCGTACAGAACGCCACCTACACCGACGTGCCGACGCTGAAATCCAAGGGCCATGACCTGCAGACCGGCAGCTTCATCGTACTCGCAGCACCGGCCAACACGCCGGATGAGGCGGTCGAGACGCTGGAGACCACGTTCAAGACAGCCTATGACAGCGCGGAATTCCAAGACTGGCTGGCACAGATTGGCGTGACCGCCGATTGGCTGGGTTCTGGCGAAGTCAACGCTTGGATCGACGAGCTGCAGACCAAGACGTTCACGCTTATGGACGAACTGGAATTGTAAGCCACCACGCCCACCATGTCTTCGGTCCCTAGGGGCCGAAGACATCCCCCCCCCCGTCGGGGTCAGAGACGCAGTGTCACTGACCACAAGCCGGTTTTTCCTGCTTTGGGATCGAACAAGCGGCCATCTGCCGCAATCGCCCCCACCGCACTGACAGCCGCCTTGCGCAGACGCCCCTATCACACCCAGTCCGGGAGACGACGATGCTTTTAAACAGGCAATTGGTATTTCTGTATGTCACTCTTGCAGTGTCTGTTGGCTATTTGGTGACGGCGCTCAGCTTGGGCGCACCGATCGCCGACAACGGGCTGACGCCGGCCTTTTTTCCGATCCTTGTAGGCTGTGCGGCGATTGTTTTTTGCAGCATCCTCATTGTGCAGGCGCTGCGGGTCCCGCCCGAGGCTGCGCCCCAGACCGATATCGCGAACGAGGAGCGCAGCTACACTCATGTTTGGGTGGTGGTTGCGATTTTCTTCTACATCGTCGCTTTCAGAACCTTGGGCTATTTCCTGTCGTCGGGCCTGTTCGTCTTTGCCCTGATCCTGCTGTTTTCAAAGTTCGAAAAGCTGATCCTTAAGGCTGTCATATCGGCGGCGATCGTTGGGGTCGCCTTTGTCATGTTTCAACAATTGTTCGGGGTTCGCCTCCCGACACTGTGGGGTTAAGTCATGGATTTCATCATCCTCGTTTTCAGCAGCTTTTCCCTGCTGGCCGATCCGGTCAACTTTACTTATGTGATCCTTGGCTTTGTCATCGGCACGATCTTTGCCGCCATTCCGGGGCTGACCGCAACACTGGCGATGGCACTCTTGCTGCCCCTCACCTACACACTTAGCGTTGAGACCGCGCTGATGGCCTGTGCCAGTATCTATATGGCGGGCATGTGCGGCGGGTCTATCACCGCGACCACGATCAATATCCCCGGCGCACCATCATCGATGATGACCGCGCTCGACGGCTATCCGATGCAGCAGCAAGGCAAAGGCGCGCTGGCGCTCGGCCACGCGGCACTCGGCTCCATGTTCGGCGGTGCCGTGGGTGCGCTTTTGTTGATCGCACTTGCGCCCTTCGTGGCCGAACTGTCGCTTTATGTCAAAACCACGGGCAAGTTCTCTCTCCTGGCCTTTGCTTTGATCGTTGTCGTGATCGCGCAACGGGGACGCATCCCGCAAGCCGGTCTTGCGGCCTGTATTGGCCTGATGCTGGCGACGGTCGGGCTTGATGCGATGGAGCCGATCACCCGCTTTACCTATGGCTATTCCAGCCTCACGGCCGGGATCGATCTGATGCCCGTCATCATCGGCACCTTCGCCATTGCCGAAGTGCTGACCCAAGCAAGCGCGCGTACGGATATCACTGCCGCCGCCGCAGCCGCCGGTAAGGTCAAGATCCGCCGCCGTGACTTCCTGCCGCCATGGTCGGACATCCGCAAAATCGGTTTCGGCTGTTACTTTAAATCCTGCTTGATTGGCTATTTCGTCGGCACGTTGCCGGGTGCGGGTGGCTCGATGGGATCGTTCCTCGCCTATACCGAAACCGTGCGCACCTCGACGGAGCCTGAGACCTTTGGCAAGGGCAACCCCAAGGGCATCGCCGCGTCGGAAAGCGCCAACAATGCGGTCTGTGGTGGTGCCATGGTGCCGATGCTGACCTTTGGCATTCCCGGCGATCCGATCACCGCGATTATGCTGGGCGTGCTGGTGATTAACGGCATTCAACCCGGACCGCAGTTGATGACCGATCAAGCGGGGCTTATTGCGCCGATGCTGGCCGCCTTGTTGTTCAGCGCGGTGGTACTGATCCCCCTAACGCTGTGGCTGATTGGGCCATACTTCATCAAGATCGTCTCCGTCCGTAAGGATGTGCTTTATGCGGTGATCGCGCTTTTGGCGGTCGTGGGCAGCTATGTCGCCACCTACTCGACCTTCCAGATGTTCATGGCGCTGGCGATGGGGGTTCTGGCCTTCTATCTGCGCCGCAATGGTTTTCCGGTCATCACCATGCTGCTGGGGTATATCCTTGGGCCAAATCTGGAAGAGTTCCTGCGCCGCTCGCTGGCGCTGTCGAACGGGGATCCGACGACCTTTTTCACCAATCCCGACAGCCTGTTCTTTGTCGCGCTGACGCTGGTGTTCGTCTACTTCTTGGTAATCCGCACGCCGGCAAAGAAGCCAGCTGTCGTCAACAGCAAGTCGTAACCAACCCTGGGACCGCCCCTTTTCTGAAGGGGCGGTCCCTTAGATTGCTGCCACGCGCGTGCCGCCCCCCCCCTGTATTTTAATCAAATGCGGTTTATAAGGGTCACTCCGAACGCCGGGCCACAAGCAAGGAGATCACTTTGTCAGAGACACGTCGCCCCTCACTGGCAGATCAAGTGTACGATCAGCTCCTGGCAAAGATCCTCGAAGAGGAATATCCGGTACACAGCCGACTACCGACCGAAGAAATGCTGGCCGAGAGCTTTGGCGTGTCGCGACCCGTTGTGCGCGGGGCGCTGTCGCGACTTAGAGACGATGGCATCGTGCAATCACGGCGTGGGTCGGGCAGCTATGTGCTGCGCCGTCCCGACCGCGAATTGATTAGCTTCGTGCCGCTGGAGTCGGTTTCAGACGTTCAACGCTGCTATGAGTTTCGCATTGATGTCGAAGGTGCCGCCGCCGCTTGGGCGGCACGGCGCCGCGATGATGAGGATCTGGCCGCGATGAATGCGGCCTATCTTTTGATGGAACAGACCTATCAACAAAACGCTCTTGGCGTTGATGCGGATCAAAGCTTGCATTTAGCAATTGCCCGTGGCGCCAAGAACCCGTTTTTCTCGTCTGTCCTGGAATCTCTGAGCGAGCAGATTGCCTATGGCGTTAGGCTGTCGCGTTCTCTCACCCTTCTGGACGCCCCCGTCCGGCAAGAGCTGGTGTTGGCAGAGCATCGCGCGGTACTTGAAGCGATCCGCCTAAAGCAACCCGACGTGGCACAGGCCACAATGCGCCACCATATCACCGCCGCAAAGGACCGGATGTTTGTGGATGCGCAAGAGGACTAACGTGGTAGCGCGCCGCATGATGAGGCCAGAAGCGGGATGAGGCATCTGGTCAGCAAATGCCGGAACGGTCGTGCGCGCGGTTTGCCCCCTTTGGAAGCAGAGTTGAGTTGCACAAGACGCTGAACGCCCCCCTCCTCGTTGGACCGGGCCTAGAGAAAATTAAGCGACAGTTCCCAAGTGGCGATCGAATTGGGCCAATTCGTTTCCCGGCCACCGGAATGAGCCCGAACTCCCCGTGCCGAGCTTGAAGCTATTCGCAGTTGCAGCATCGCATACGTTGCAGGTGACGGCCCTTTCCGGGTTTTGACCGGCCATCGCATGTCGCGCTACAGCTTCCCGGAAGCAGGCGTTAACTGGTATTCTAATTTCTCAATCCACAAGCGGCTCTTAATGCGCAGTTGCACGACCCGCACACTGCATGTTAGCCGGGCCAAAGCCATTCCTGGGTATGCTGCCCAGGTGTCGGTTAGGGCTGGCTCGGTGATTGCACACCTTGCCAGCCCGAACAGAAACGGCCCTTTGCGGACCTTCATGCTCGGCGTGGCGAATGACCGGTCAGAGCACATCGGCATGGGAACGCCTGCCGTTTATACGCATCCATATCCAACAGCGCGGGCTGCCTGGTGTTTTTGCGCGGCTGGTCAGGTTAGCAGCCGATTGGCCCATCTCGCCACCGCGCCATTTCCCCGCCTTGATGCAGGTCAATACTGACCCCCTGGCTTTATGCGAACCTGACACCGCACCGAAATCGATTGCCGCACAGCGGCGCGCGCTAGCACCTTTTCGCAACACTTAAAGGTATTCTTCCGACATGAAAAAACGCTCCTCCCTCATCGGTCCGCTCGGTCTCCTGCTCCTGACCGCTTGCACCGAAGACACCATCGCCGGAACCGATGCGGTTCAGAACGGGCAGGAAATTTACGCCAAGGAATGTTCCGCATGCCATGGCGCGCAAGGCAGAGGCTCTGGACCTGCGTCTTATAACCTAGGTGTGGCGCCGCCTGATTTGGTGGGACTTCAGCGGCGCAATGACGGCTATTTCCCCCGCGAGTTCGTTCGCCGCTTCATCATGGGGCGCCTTGAGAAAGACGACCCGGCGTCTCCGATGCCGGACTTTTCTCAGGTTGGCCTGCGGCATGTCTATCCGGACGGCGGGGCCGATGGCGAAGTACTGGAGACCGATTTTGCTGACCTGCTCGACTATCTCGAAGCGATCCAAGAATAGGCTTGCGCGGCACGCAGAACAATTTCGCTCGCAGGGTCGGTGCCTTTCAAAGGATGGGAATGCCACCTGCCCGCCTCTGGGCTGCACGATCTCTGCAACATCACTGCGATAGGCTTTGGGGAACTGTGACATGCGACCCTCATCACGGCTTATTCAAACCACGCGTTCAGGCTGGAACGCCAAACCGCGGAGGACAGAATGTGGGGTAACTCTTTGAAGGTCGCGCGACTTAACGGCATCGATATCACGTTGGATCCCAGCTGGTTTCTGATCGCGATCTTGATCATATGGAGCCTCGCCACGGGTTATTTCCCGGCCGAATTGCCCGAGGCCAAGCCCGCAACCCTTCTCGTCCTTGCAACAATTGCCATGCTGGGTTTGTTTGGCTCGATTGTCTTGCATGAACTGGCGCATGCCTTTGTCGCAGGCCACTTTGGGCTGAGGGTCCGCCGCATAACTCTGTTTCTGTTCGGCGGGGTCGCGGAGCTCGAATCTGAGCCGGTGAGCGCAAATACCGAATTCTGGGTCGCCATTGCGGGCCCAGTGGCCAGCCTGTGCATCGCGTTGGCCTTTTGGGGTTCTGGCTATATCGCCCTGCTCCTTGGGGCATCCGACCCGCTGAGGTCCGTTCTCGGTTACCTTACCGCGCTCAACATCATCCTTGCTCTCTTCAACATGTTACCGGCATTCCCGATGGACGGCGGTCGAATATTGCGCGCGTGGCTATGGAGCCGCAGTGGCGATTTTCTGGCGGCGACACGGCAGGCCATCAAGGCCTCAAAGGCCCTCTCCTATGCGATTGCAATATTAGGCCTGTTTGCGGCTTTTTCGGGGGCTGTAACTTTGGGTCTATGGGCTATCTTCATTGCGCTTTTCTTGTTGGCGGCCGCGCGATCGACCTTGGCCAATTTGGAAAAAAACAAAGCATTTGAAGGCCGGGCTGTCTCTCAACTTATGAGCCGCGACCCTTGGACAGTGTCACCAAACCTGTCCTTGTCGGAATTGGTAAATGACGTCTTTCTGAAGCACGCGGTTAGCTTTGTGCCCGTAGTCGAAGACGGTGCTCTGCTCGGGTATGTTGATACGCAGATCGTGCGTAAGATCGACCGTGAGAATTGGACCACTACAAGAGTCGACGATGTTGTTGAAAGCTGCAGTGACGCAAATACCGTTGACTACGACATGTCAGCCACAGATCTCATAGCCAAGTTCGTGAGCAGCGGACGGCGCAAATTCCTTGTCGTCGACGCGCAGGGCCTCGCTGGGGTGGTGTCGCTCTCGGACATGGTCTCGGTTCTGAACATCTCGAAAGAAATCGGATAGCTTGTAAAACGGTCCCAAAGCGGGTCTGCGACCTGAAAGTATTGCAAAAGCGGACCCGCTTGCATGAATAAACCTCAGGGTTCTCCGAAGCCCTCATGCGGGGGGACAGCCAAGCCTTCGAGTTCAAGGTGTTGCGCAAGCCCTATCGGCAGGCCGATCTCGCCAAGGCATTTCACGCCCTACTCGACTAATGATGGTCCAATTCGGCAGCGCTTTGTGTCAAAATATACCCGATGCCGCGCACTGTCTTGATTAACAGCGGGCGAGAGGCATCCCGCTCAACCTTCTTGCGCAGGCGTGCTACCTGATTGTCGATGGTGCGGTCCAAAGGGGCCCATTCCTGACCGTCAATCAGGTCCATTAACCGGTCCCGGGACAAGGGCTTCTTGGCATTCTTCAGAAAGGCCGCCAGCAATTTAAAGTCCGCAGTTGTCAAATCGCAATCCTCGCCCTGCCGATCAACGAGCAGCATGCGATCCAGCCTGATCTTCAACCCATCGAGGGACAACCACGGCGCATCCGATGTATCGCTGTCTCTGTCGGTGGTCTCAGCTGGCATGGGCCTGCTGCTCCGGCGCAAGACCGATCGGACGCGGGCCAAAACTTCGCGGACATGGAAAGGCTTGGTAAGATAGTCGTCTGCCCCCAACTCCAAACCGACCACGCGGTCAATCACATCGTCTTTCCCGGTCACCATGACAATCGGCACGTCATGAGTACGGCGCAGCTCTCGCAGGATATCGAGCCCGTTATCCGCGCCAAGGTTCAAATCCAATGTGACCAGATCAAACGCGGCCTCCCCAAAGGCATCCCGGACACTTTGGGCGCTTTCAGCCTCAACCACGCGATAGCCGTCCCCTTCAAGGCAACGCCTTAGAAGGGTTCGGATTCTTACATCATCATCAACGACAAGGATATTTTTCTCGGCCACGGCTACAACCTACAGACACCTCTGTTTTTATAGATTGAAAACTCAATCGTGACCACCCGGTTGGCACGCGGGGCCACCCCCGCGACAAACCGTTACAAACCGATACACCAGCACAGGTATCGCTGCGACACCTGCCTGTGAATGTGACTGCACACAACAAAGGGCGGTCACATGTACGTAACACTCTTCAACGAATTCGCACCTGCAACCATCGTGCCAGTCCCAAGCCGGCAGCAAAATGGGGCTGCGGGATCACCGTCCAGGAAAAGCCAAGGCGCCGGCGCGCATCTATTCCGAGAAGGCGACGCTGCGGCCTCCATATATGAGATCGTCTCCGGCGTCTTTCGCCTGACGCGCGTCCTGGGCAATGGCCGCCGTCAAGTCATTGCGTTTGGCTTTCCGGGGGACACCATCGGTTTCCCCAAAGGCGCCTGCCATCACACCGATTGCGAAGCAATCACCGCGGCCGAAGTTATCGTCCATCGCCGGAATGCCCTTGATACAGTCGATGGAGATCTTGAGACCCACCAGCGCCTCTTGAACGCCGCCCTGCGCGAAATCTCTGCGATGCAGGATCACTTCATGATGCTTGCCCGAAAGTCGGCCAAAGAGAAGATGGCCTCCTTTCTGGTGACCTTAGCAGAGCGCAATGGCACGCCCATTGGCGGCTACACATCTTGTTCGCTGCCCATGAGCCGGGCAGATATCGCAGATTTCCTCGGCCTTACGGTCGAAACCGTCAGCCGCACCTTAACCCGCCTGCGCAAGGAAAATATGATTGCCTTGGAAAACCCCCAGACCGTTCTCATTCGGGACATGCGGGCCCTGATCTCAGCCTCGCAAGTGAGCGAATAGCGGCAGGGGTGCCCAAGGTCAGGGCCCATAAGCGCTTCGCCATCTCCGCAAGCCACTATCTGGGTTTGATTTGAATCAAGTTGCGATCCGAGCCCGAACGTTAGGCTCCTGCACAGGTTTGGCATGCGGAGGGAACCAACGGGCCAACAGACAAGCCGAAATGGACCGCGCCGTCACCGATACCCCGCACAGGCGGCCCTGCCCTACCGAGGTTCAACAAATCGGGCCATAGGAGACCTATCATGTCAATAAAGACGATCCTGACCTGCCTTTTGGATGTCGATACCGCCGATGGTCTGTTGGCGGCAGCAACATTGCTCGCACGGCGGCACGGTGCCCATGTGATCGGCCTGCATACTTTGGAATCGCTGATGGTCTATCCCGGCATCGCGCTGCATGCGCCGGACATCATTTTCACGGAATTTGGGGCCTCCCAAGCCAAACAGTCCGACGCACTTGAGAAGATTTTCGAGCAGCATTCCCACGCCGAGGATTTTGTCTCTGAATGGCGACTGCTAAAAAGCCGCTCGGTCACCGCCGCAGAACGGATCGTGGAGAGCGCACAATCCGCAGACATCGTGCTGATGCCCGCCCCCGACCCTCAGGCCGAGACCAATGCGCACACGCGTCTTTTGGAAGACGTGATCCGCGATGCCGGGCGGCCCGTGATTGTTGTGCCGAGGCACTTTGCCGGCGACAGGCTGGGCCAGAAGATCCTAATTGGTTGGAATGGCACCCGAGAAGCGGTGCGCGCGGTGCATGATGCGCGCACATTGCTTCGCGCCGGTGACAGTGCACATATTCTGCGCATAAACGATCACAGCAGGGACTCCGGTCTTGATGCCACTTCCAACGATCTGGCCGCGGCCTTTGCTCGGCATCAGATCGACACCACCTTGGTTGAGCGATCTTGGCAACACCCCGGGGTCGCCGCGGCGCTGAACAAAGAAGCGTTTGAACAAGGGGCAGATTTGATTGCTGTCGGCGCTTTTGGCCATTCCCGCGCCTATGATCTCGTGATTGGTGCCGCCACCCGCGAACTGCTTCGAAAAGCCGATATCCCAGTCCTGTTTTCGCGGTGAAACCATTTTGCCAGAACGGCGGGGCCCAGCCTCAAGGGGGCCCCTGACCCAATGCGTCAGAGACCTATGGCGTGCCACAAAGCCCCTAAAGGAGCCAATCATGTATACCAAAATCATGATCCCCGTTGATTTGCGGCATGTTGACCGGTTGGGGAAGTCCCTTCAGGTGGCAGCTGATATCGCCAAGCTATACAAGGCCGAAACCCATATCGTAGGCGTCGGGCATAGTGTCCCGAACGAAGTCGCGCGGACCCCCGATGAGTTTGCGCAAAAGCTGACCCGCTTTGCTGCAGAGAGTTCCCAAACATACGGGGTGACCTTCGCCCCCCACGTCGAAACCAGCCACGACCCGGCCGTGGACCTTGACGATGTTTTGAATCGCAGCGCGAGTGGCCTTGGGATCGACCTGATCGTCATGGCAAGCCACATCCCTGGCTCGGCTGAGTATGTCTTTGCGTCAAATGCTGGATATCTCGCCTCACATTCGGACCTGTCTGTCCTCATTGTGCGGCAATAGCCCGTCCCAAAGGTCGTGCTGCTTTAATGTCCCACATCTGCCGATGTGCCGCGTGACACGGCCTTCAGCCAATGCCGATGGACCGGCATTTCAATTGATATGCATCAAGGGGGCGCTGCCGCAGAAGGCTATGCTTAACAGGACCAAACCCGACAAACGCGATTGGAGAGCCGTGATGTACAGCAATATTCTCATCCCTGTCGTGGCCGATGACGGACATGACAATCAAAAGGGGCTCGACGCGGCCCGGGCATTGGCCACGTCCGGCGCAAGGTTCACCTTGCTGCATGTAATGGAGCCGATCCCAAGCATTGCTTCATCGGAAATCCCGACTGAAGTGTTGGCTAAGGTTCGCGAAGGCATTGCTCAGGCGATGAGCCGCTTGGGCAAAACTCTTCCTAATGCGCAGGTCCAGCTCGTTTCCGGGCACGCGGGCCGAACCATCGTCGATTTCGCAAATCAATACGGTTCGGATTGTATCGTGGTGGCGTCCCACCGTCCCGGACTTGGCGACTACTTCCTCGGTTCCACCGCTGCGCGTGTTGTCCGCTTTGCCCAGTGCTCGGTGCATGTCGTTCGCTAACCAAGTGTCCGTATGGCGCGTGAACGGACTTTAGAACCATAAAGGAGGGCGAAAGATGCATCTTACCCCATTCCTCAAGCGGGTGGCGCTTGCAAAGCTTCTGGGCTTCACCTTAGGCGCGCTTGGCTATGTCTTCTTCGGTTCTACAGCCACGCTGAGCGGCATGTTCCTCTTGGGTATGGTGGGTTGGTTCGTCACGCTTGGCGCTCTGGTTGGAATACTCGGCTTTTACCAAACCATGCCGTTTCTCGGCATTCCCATACCGGTCTGGCTCAGAGGCGGCTGGTGCGGCGCCTGGATGGGGCTTTTGCTGGTACTTGTCGCATATGGCGCGCTTTCAGAGTTGACCGCAGAGATCGCATGGCTGCCGGGTCTTTTTGCCAGCCCTTGGTGGCTGGTTGTGGAAATGGCCTTCTGGGGGGCGGTGATCGACGTGATCGTGACCTCGGCATTCGGGTCGACGCCGTGGCAGGCCTCCGGGGTGAGCCATCAGGGCGATTTGGAATAAGCACAGACGGGGCTGCGAGCGGGCAAACGTTTGCAGGGCGACACCGCCCCGCGTCACATCAAAATCACACCGTCCTGCGAAAGCGGTTACTCCTGTAGCGTTTCAAGATACGCAACAAGGTCCACGATCAGCGCGCTGGTCATGATCGGCTGGCCCGTCTCTGCTTTCATGGGGGTGTCTTGCTCGTCAAAAATATGTCCGTAGATCGGCATCATCGAGCCATGGGCCAGCAACGGGTCGCGGCCATCAATGCGCATCACCACACGTTTGGTGGGGAACACCCCGCCATTCGTAGCGGAAAGTCTGCGCAGGTTGCTCGGTTTGACCAGAAGAATAGGCGAGATCGGACCATCTCCAAGAGCCTCGGTGCCGTGGCATGCCACGCAATATTGGCTATAAATGCCCTGACCCTGGTCCGCGTCCTGCGCCAAGGCAGGGAGTCCAAACAGGCAACCAAGCGCCGTTGCAAGAAGCTGATTTTTCATCTTTTTTCCTTTCATGGAAACGGCGCCTGCCCTCATGCCCCTGCCTTTAGCCGATGGGGGGCCGGACGCGCGATTTGGGCCTCTTTTCTCGGTACCCCCCGCATCAACGGGGGCCTTTCCGATTTCAAACTATTCAACATTCAGGGTCACACTCATATTGAGTTAGAGTGTAGAGCGGGCGAGGGTTGCAGAACTTGACCTAGATCAAGTGCTCCCTGCCACACCAGTGACGGCGGCGGGCTAGGTACCGGGGCAAAAGCCCAAACACGGTACCGGCGGCACTGCGGAACGCCCCGCCCTTACACCACCCGCAAGACCCAATCAGCCGCTTCAGGCAAAAGCACATCAAGAGCAGCCTGAAATGCGGCAGCGATGGCGCTTGGGCTGTCATTCCCAGCCTGTGCAGATTGGGCAAAATTACGAATGCCCAGAACCCGCTGGTCGCTGTCATTGAGCACGGTCAAAGCAAGATCGACCATCACGAGAACCCTGCCGCCGGGTTCTATCGTCACTTCAAAGCTGTCCATCCGCACAAGAAGCGCCTTGTCCGGAACCGGCCCACCCTCGCTTGGCCCGACATACCCGATCCGCCCAGAAGCGGCGATGCTGCGCACAAGCAACCCCTGCAGGACGATCGGAGCCTCATCAACCCAGCGGGCGTCGGGGAGGTAAGTAATTGTCGCACCGTCAGACCGCACCATGATCCGATCGCTCGCCAAGGCTGCTGACGCCTCGGGACGGGCGATCAGCAGCTTCGCGGCGCTGCGAGGCCCTTTTTGCGATCCGGGCGCTGGCCGCAGGTCATAGGTATCTACAGGCTGCGCGGCCGTGTTCAGGGCGGACAGGGCACTGCATCCGCTCAGCGAAGCAATCGCGCCCAGAAATGCGATGCGGCGGGTCAGGTTTGCTGGGGGCATCATGTCATCTCCGGTAATCAGGAACACGTTTGTCGAGCAAGAACCGCGCCGGGTCGCTATCGATGCGACGCACGAGGTTGTTCAGGGTGGCGACCAACCCGCGCGCTTCAGCACTGAGACGGGTCAATTCGGGAAGTCCGGTGCGGGCGAAATTAACCAGGCCCGGAGCCGTGGCATCAATGGCCGATTGGGCGCCTGCCACCACGGTATCGGCGCGCGCAATCAGTCCGCGCAGGTCTGCTGCGATGGCGGGTACATCGCGCGTCACGTCCTCAACAGCGATGCTGATCCGCTCTAAGGCAGTGCGCAAATCCATTAAGACGGGGGCGAGGTCGGTCTGAATCACCCCACTGACCGCGTCAAACGCCGTTTCGGCTGAGGCCAAGGCTCCGTCCGTGCCTGCCAGTGTGGTGTCAAGCCGGCTTAGGCTAAGCTGCGCCTGCTCAAACAGAGCATTTGCCGAGCCCAGCGCCGCCTCAGCTTGCGCAGTGATCGGAGCGAAGCGCGTTGTTGCTCCGGTTACATCCACCGCGACCTGCTCCACCGCCTCCGCCGCCGTTGCCACGGCGCGGCGGATATCGGTCACAACGGCAGGAATATCTGACTGCACCAGAGCCTCCAGCGTTTCCAGAGCTACATTTGCTGTGCCCAAGACCGCGCGGGCCTCTGTGACCATCTGCGCCCCCTCCCCGCTGACCAACGCATCAAAACTGTCAGCAGCGCTCGTTACGCTTACGAAAGCACGGTCGGCCTCGTCCAGGGTCTGCCCCAGCTCAGACAGCCGAGCATTCAAAAGGCCTGATGTTTCGGCGACACCATCAAGCGTGGCCCCCCCGCGCTGTTGCAAGTCCGCGATGGCATCGTCGGCGCGTCCGATGGTATGTGATAGGTCTTCCAACAGCGGCGGCAGCGTATTCCGTAACAGGACCTGCGCCGCATCAAAGGTGCCCTCCACATTACGGATCGCAGAGTCGGTTGCGGCCATGCTGGACTCCGCTTTCTCGAAAGCACTCTGCGCCGAGGCAAGCGCCGCATCTGCGCGGCCGAGCGTAGCCTGCACTGAGCCGGTGATACTGTCCAACTTTTCAGTAAATAGGGAAATTTGCGCGGTCGCTTCATTAACCGTACCACTGATCTCAGAGAAATCCGTGAGGGCCTGATCAAGCCGCCCGGAAGAACTCTCGAGGTTCTGCAAAATACCGGCGACGCGCGTCTGGTTTTCCGGCCCCAGCAGCGCCTGAAGTTGCGCCATCAGATCATTGGCCTGCACCATAAGATCAGGGGCATCTTCGACCAGCAACTGAACCGTTGATCGTTCGGAGGGGATCATCGGCAGACCGTCTTGTTCGGCCTCCAATGGTGCCGCCCCCGGCGTTCCACCAGATAGCGAGATATACGCGACCCCTGTGACGCCCTGAGACTGTACCTGCGCGACCGTGTTCGCACGCACTGGCGTGCTACTATCAATCTCTATCGTAACAAAGACTTTAGACGGGTCGTCCTCGTGGATACTTATCCCCGTCACCTTGCCAACCGAGATGCCGTTAAACAGAACGTTACCGGACGGGTCCAGCCCTGACACGTCATCGAAAAGGATCCCATAGGTGGCATATTGGCGGTCGATTTGGACACTTGAGAGCCAGATGAAGAACCCCAGCGTGCCGATAATGATGGCAAGTGTGAAGGCGCCGATCAGGATGAAATTGGCCCGAGTTTCCATTAGCTCCCCCCCGCCGTGGCCTGTGCGGCACGGGCGCGCGGGCCGTGGAAATACTCCTGCACCCAAGGATGATCCACCGCATCCATATCTGCCACGCTGCCCACCGCCAGCACACGCCCGTCCGCCAGCACCGCAACGCGGTCGCAAATCGCATAGAGGCTGTCCAAATCGTGGGTAACAAGGAAAACCGTCAGGCCAAGAGCGGCCTGCAACTGCTTGATGAGAATATCAAAAGCCGCGGCCCCAATCGGGTCGAGCCCGGCTGTTGGTTCATCCAGAAAGACGATCTCAGGGTCCAGCGCAATGGCCCGCGCAAACCCGGCCCGCTTGCGCATGCCCCCAGAAAGCTCGGCGGGATATTTGGCCAAAGCGGTTTCCGGCAGGCCCACCATCCGAACTTTGATCCCTGCCAGGGTCTCCCGCAGCTCAGGTGCAAGTTGCGATTGCTCACGCATCGGTGCTTCAACGTTCTGCTGCACGGTCAGCGAGGAAAATAGCGCGCCATCCTGAAACATGACGCCCCAACGACGGCGCAGGCGACGGTAGGCGGCCTCAGGCGTGTCCCGCACGCTTTCGCCAAATACCTCGATCTGCCCTGCCGCGGGTTTCAGCAAGCCGACGATGGCCCGCAGCAGCACAGATTTGCCGGTACCGGACCCGCCGACCACGCCAATGATCTCGCCCCGGCGCACGTCAAGGTCCAGCCCATCATGCACGGTATGGGTGCCAAATCGGGTCACGAGACCCTGCACCCGGATGATATGCGCGTCTGCAGGATTGCCCATCATACCCCCACGATAGCAAAAAAGATCGAGAACATCGCATCCGCGACGATCACCATAAAAATCGACAGCACAACCGAGGTGGAGGTGAGCCGGCCGAGAGACTCAGCATCGCCGCCGACCTTTAGCCCCTCGAAACAGCCGATGATGCCAATGATCAAAGCAAAGAACGGCGCCTTGATCATGCCGACACCAAAGTGCCAGACATCTGTGTTGCTGATCAGTCGCATTTGGAAAACGGCGGGCGAAACGCCTAAGTCGATCCATGACATGATCGCGCCCCCCAAAAGCCCTGATATATCCGCGATAAACCCTAAAGCGGGCAGCATCAGCATGAGCGCAAGCACCCGCGGCACCACGAGGATTGTCACCGGATCGAGCCCGATGGTGCGCATGGCGTCCACCTCCTCGCGCATCTTCATTGAGCCGATAGCCGCGGTGAAGGCAGAGCCGGACCGGCCCGCAACGATGATCGCCGTCAGCAAAATGCCCAGTTCGCGCAACACGGAGATGGCGATGAGGTCGACGACGAAAACCTCGGCCCCAAACTGCCGCAACTGCGCAGCTCCCTGAAACGCCAGAACCACGCCGATCAGAAACGACATTAACGCCACAATAGGTACGGCGTTCAGACCGACTTCCTGACAATGGTGCACCAAAGACGTAAGGCGTAGCCGGCTTGGGTGCGCCAAGATCCCGCCCATGGTAGCAACGACCTGACCCAAAAAGGAAATCAGCGCGACGGTCTTATGCGCTCCCAACACAACAGTCCGTCCGAGAATTTCGAAACGGTCGCCCGCTGACTTCGTCCGTGGCGCCGCCACGGCATCAGACAGCATGCTGCGCCGGACGGTGTCGATCAGTTGGGCCTGCGCCTGCGTTGCGCCTTCAAGAGCTGCGCCACCCGGCACCGCTGAGTGGGCCTGCAGATCAATCAACACCCAAGCCCCTGCGGTATCTATCCGGGCCAGCCCCGAGATGTCGATCACCGAGGCCCCCTGCATCTCAGAATGCAGCCAACCGCGGTCCAGACCCGCGACCTTGCCAATGTCGAGATCGCCGCTGATGCTCAGTCTGGGCCCCACGCGGGTCAGCGCAATGGCCTGCGTTTCTGAAATGGCAGGGGCGCTCATGCAGGTTGCCCTGCGGCGTGCGGCAGTTCGCCTGCAGTCCCGCTTTGTATTTGGCCGGGGTCAATGCGCAGCGCGCGCAGGGCGTTTAAGATCACTGCAACATCGATGACCTCTTGCAAGAGCGCGCCCTGCACCGGGGTTAGGTAGCCAAAGGCCGCCGCGATCATGCCTGCAATAGACAGGCCGATCCCGACAACGACGCTTTCAAGCGCAATCTTCCGCGCGCCCCGCGCGATAATCATCCCCGGCAACAGGCGTCTCAGGTCATCGACCAGCAGCACCACATCCGCCGCCTCAGCCGAGGCAGCCGCTCCGCGCGCACCCATGGCGACGCCCACATCTGCCGCCGCCAATGCCGGAGCATCATTAACGCCATCACCCACCATCATCACCGGTCCGGCCCGTCGCTCTTCGAGAACCAGCTGCACCTTCTGCTCTGGGGTGAGATCCGTTTGCAGGGCGTCGAGCCCCAACCCCTCAGTAACTGCCTCAGCCACTGCGCGACGGTCGCCGGTTGCCAACACAATCCGGGCGAGGCCATTTTCGCGCAGACCCTTTAGCAACTCTGCTGTGCCGGGTCGTAGCATATCGGCCATGACTAAATATCCGACGTCCTTTCCGTCCACCGCCACGGCGACCAAGAGCGCACCCGGTGCTTGCGCCTCTGCCACGAAGGAACCTGTGTAGGCCGCAACATAGGCTGTGCCGCCAACCCGCACTTCATGTCCGTACACCTGCCCGGCCACGCCGTCGCCCGGCGTTTCGACAACCTGCCGGGGCAGGCTCAGCGTTTGTCTACGGGCATGGGCATCGGCCACCACTGCGCGCGCAACCGGATGCTGGGACGCCTGTTCAAGCGAGGCTGCGAAATAGAGGATTTGTTCTGCATCCAGCGCACTGGTGGTTACTACGGAGCGGATCTGCGGTTGGCCTTCCGTAAGGGTGCCCGTTTTGTCGACGATCAGCGTTCGGATGCGCGCCATCGCCTCTAGCGGCTTGCCGCCCTTGATCAGCACCCCAAAGCGCGCCGCCCGCGACAGACCCGCGACCAGAGCCACCGGCACCGCGAGGATCAAAGGGCAAGGCGTGGCAACAACCAGCACCGCCACAGCGCGGATCGGGTCGCCGGTCGCCCACCATGCCGCGCCAGCCAATGCCACCGTAATTCCTAAGAAGGCCAGCGCATAGCGATCTGCCAGCCGCGCCATCGGCGCCTTGGCGCGCTGCGCGGCCTCGACCAGCCGCACAATCCCGGCATAAGTACTGTCTGCGGCCCGGGCCGTGGCGCGCAACTCAAAGGCTTCGCCGGCATTCGTGGCCCCGCTCATCACCGCCATCCCTCGGGACAGGCGTAGGGGCAGTGTTTCACCGGTCAACGCCGACTGATCCAACAGCGCCTGAGGGGCTTCAACTATACCATCGACGGGCGCCACCTCGCCTTGCCGGATAAGCAGAAGATCACCGAGGTCGATGGCGTCAAGCGAGACCTCTTCCAGCTTCCCCGCCCGCAGCCGCGTTGCGCTGCGCGGTACCCGTGACAGCAAGTCGCGCATTTCACGGCGGGCGCGGCCTTCGGCAAAGCTTTCCAAGAAAGTACCCCCCGAATACATCAGCGCGACCACCGCTGCGGCCAGTGTCTCGCCCACCAGCAACGCCGCCGCCATCGAAAGCGCCGCGACGATGTCCAGCCCGACATCGCCCGTGGCGAGGCTGCGCAGGATCTCAATGCAAAGTGCCACTAGGACCGGCGCGACCCCCATCGTCCAGACCCAAGCCGCAAGGTCGGCGTGGCCGGTGGCCCAAAGGCCAAGACCGCCAGCAAGCCCAGCGACGGCGACAGCCAACAAAGTGACTTTAAGGGGATCCTGTGCCAAGCCCGTCATGCAACCTCCCCCGACCAAAGAGCCAAGTCGCACGGGCAGTTCAGAAGGCGGATGGACCGGCGTAAGCAGAGGGAACGAGCGGAATGCCTTGCCATCCTGCCCAACTCAACTCTGCCGCAGTGCGGTATCGATGCGGCGGCGCAAATCTTTGGGCAGGGTCTCAATCACTTCGGCCAGCTGGGTCAGATCGCGGCGGGCCTCATGCAATTGATCAATGAGCGACAGCACGATGCCAACGGCGATCTCATCCAGATCAAGATCTTCGGACAGATCGCAAACCAGTTCCAACCGCGCGATATCAACCTTAGAGAAGAATACCCCCTCCTCTGCCCGCAGCGGCCGCACCAGTTGGGCGTCGATATAGCGCTCAAGCTGGGCTCGGGTCAGCCGCGTGACCGTCATGATGACCTCGTCTTCGGAATACCGGTTGGTCATGCTGCGGTTCCTTTCTGCGCGCTGGAGCGGGCCTCTGCGGCCCGTTTCTCGCGCCATTCGGTCAGAAAGGCGCGCAGGTCCGGGTCCGGTGCTTTTGGCACTGAGACCTTGATCTCAACCCGCTGATCGCCAGCCGATTGTGACCCTTTGCGCTTCACCCCCCGCCCGCGCAGGCGCAACACCCGACCAGAACTCGCCCCTGCTGGGATCGTCATACCGACAGGGCCATGAATGGTCGGCACGGTGACCTTCGCCCCTAAAATCGCGTCTTCAAAAGGCAACGTGAGTGTCGACAAAATATCGTCACCCTCGCGGCGGAATTCTGGATGAGCCTGCACCGTCACAGTGATCAGCGCATCGCCCGACGGGCCACCGCCTGCGCCGGGCGCGCCCTTTCCGCGCAACCGCAGGGTCTGACCATCCTGCGTACCGGGCGGAATCTTGACCGAAAGGCTTGCCCCATCAGCCAAGGTGATGGCAGTTTCGGCGCCGCGCACCGCATCCAAAAAGGGCACCGTGAGACTGTAGTTGATGTCTGCGCCAGCCATGCTGCGGCCCCTGCTGCCAAAGTCGAAGCCGCCGCCCTCGGCGGCACGTTTGCGAAGGATATCGGCAAAGATGTCGCTGTAGTCGCTATTTTGTCCGGCGCCTCGACGCTGCTGGTAGGCATTATCCGGGGCTTGGGCATAGTCGCGGTAATACTGCCGCGGCGGACGCTCTGCCCCCTGCGCGTCGATTTCACCGGCATCAAAGCGGGCGCGGGTTTCGGGATCCTTCAACAGATCATAGGCAGCAGAAGCCGCCTTGAACCGCGCGACCGCTGACTTGTCATCGGGGTGCAGGTCCGGATGGCTGCTGCGGGCCAACTTTCGATAGGCCTTTTTGATGTCGGCGGCAGTCGCCGCTTTCGTCAGGCCAAGAACCTTATAGGGGTCAGTGCTCATTCATTGGGGCCTTCTATTCGCTTTAAGCGGACATTGACCAATCAGCGTCCCGTCGATTGACCACACAATCCCATAGCGCAACAGCGACTGTCATTGATTCAGATCAAGATATGCGGAACGTCTAACCGGTCAGTCAGAACTGTGCGATCTGTGACGAAGTATGCGCGTCTCACCTTGGCACATCATCTGAACCCGCGCCATTTTTCTTTGCGGCGGGCGCGCGCAGGCCTCTGCCGTCGCCAGATTTGTGTTGCCTTGGATGGTGCGAGGCGCGCCTAGGGGGTCGCGGAAATTGACACAGATCAATGCGCGATCTGCCCGATCCGTCATTGCTGGAGTGTGACTCCGTGATCATGTCCCAGCAAAAGGATCGGCTCGATGAAGGTTGGCATATCCGTATTGGCAATTGGTGTCATGGCCTTGGTCGCCGCACCAGCGATTGCCCAGACCGCGTCCACTGCCGAAGAAATTCTGCGCGCTTGGCTGACATCCCCGCATGCGAATGCCGAGACCGAGGCCTTCCGACACTGGGATGCAGAGGGCGAAATCCCCGGAGACTGCGCCGTCTGTCATTCGACGACTGGAGTGATCGATTATCTGGCAAATCCGGGTGACGTTGCCGGGGTGATCGACCACCCGGTGTCCACCGGCACGACCGTTGAATGCGCGGCCTGCCATAACCCAGCAGCAGAAGCCCTGCAGGATGTGGTTTTCCCCAGCGGTCAGGTCATCACAATGACCGGCGATGCGGCCATTTGCACAGTTTGCCATCAGGGGCGGGCCTATAGCGGCACGGTAGACGCGGCCTTGGATGGCCTTGCCGACGATACCGTTTCCGACAAGATCACCTTCATTAACATTCATTACGCGGCTGCCGCTGCAACCCAGCTCGGCAGCGTTGCCCAAGGTGGGTATGAATACCCCGGACAAAGCTACAAGGGCGTCTTTGAGCATGTCGAAGGGTTCGACACCTGCGTCAATTGTCATGACCCTCATGCCACAAAGGTTGTCTTGGAGACCTGTACTAGCTGCCATCAAGGGGTAACGGATTTCCGTGCCATTCGCACCACGCCGATGGACATATTGGGTCGGGGTGACACCACCTCTGGCATCGCGACGGTCATAGACGATCTGCACGGGCGTCTGAAAACAGCGCTGATGACCTATGCGGCGCAGGTCAGCGGCACGGCGATCGTATATTCAGAGACAGCCTATCCGTATTTCTTTAATGATCTCAACGCCAACGGAGCCCTTGATGCGGGCGAAGCCATTTACCCGAACCGTTATCAAAGCTGGACACCACGCCTACTCAGAGCGGCCTATAATTACCAGTTTGTCGCCAAGGATCCCGGCGCTTTTGCGCATAACCCGCATTACTCAATCCAGTTGCTGTTCGACAGCCTGACAGACCTCGGCACGGCCGCCGCCATGGATTTAACCGGGTTGGTGCGTCCATAGCCGGGCGGGCTACGAGGGCCGAGCCGTCTTGCATCCCCTACGCGCCGCTTCCGGCCAAAGCCGTCGCCGTTCCGGTGCCGAAAAATGGAAAGGACGCTTGTGGAGTTCAGGCTACGCAAAGGTAAAACCATAAATCTGGGCCCCTCACCCGGTGATACGCCGGTGATTGCGCGAACCGTGCGCAAGGTCGGCGTGATGGCGCGGGACTATCCAGGTGTGATTTTTGACCTGCGTGTCAGTGAAGGTGACCAGGTTCGGCGCGGTCAGCTTCTCTGTGTTGATCGTCACCGGCCGGAGATCGGCTTTGTTGCCAGTGTGGCTGGACGGGTGCATCAGATACGCCAAGGCGCGCGGCGCCGGATCGAAGCCATTGTGGTAAATGTCGAGGGTGACGAAGGGCTGCGGTTTGACGTGGGCGCCGCGGCGCAGAACGACGGCGCACTGCGCAATTTGCTTTTGAGGAGCGGCGCTTGGCTGGGCTTTCGAACCCGTCCCTTTGGCCGCATCCCTGACCCTGCGGGCCGCCCTTCTGCAATCTTTATAACCGCGACCGACAGCAATCCGCGCGCGCCGGACCCGGCTCATGTGCTGATGCCGCTGTTGGACAGTTTCAAGCGCGGGGCTCAGGCGTTGTCGCGTCTGACCGATGGCCCGGTCTTTGTCTGCCAAGCCCCTGGCCCCTCGTTGATAGACCCGAGCGAAACACTACAAGTCGTACGGTTTTCCGGCCCGCATCCTTCCGGGCTGCCGGGCACCCATATTCACCATCTCTGGCCGGTTTCGGACCAAAGGTCTGTATGGCAGATCGGTTATCAGGAAGTCGCGGCGATCGGCACGCTGCTGTCCTCTGGAGAAGCGACCACAACCCGGACCGTTTCAGTGGCCGGACCTGGCGTCGAAAGACCCGCCTTGGTCCGTGCGCCACTGGGGGCGGAGCTGATTGATCTGCTCGGAGAGCCGCGAACCGATGAAACCCTCCGCGTACAACGGTTGGTCTCAGGCTTCAGTCTGACTGGCACTGAGGCCCGGTTTCTGAGCCGTCATGATTTGCAGGTGACGGTTTTCGACAGAAACGCCACGCCAGAACATACACGCACTGCACTGTGGCGCATGATTGACAGGCTGCCGCTTGCCGCCCCGGGGGCAACCCAGCCGTCCGAAGCTTTTGAACGACTTTTCCCCTTTGATCTTTTGCCCGTACCGCTGATGCGGGCGCTTGCGGTGGGCGACATCGAAACGGTGGAGCGTCTGGGCGGCCTCGAACTTCTGGAAGAGGACTTGGCCTTGCTGACGTGGCGCTGCCCCTCGGGCACCGATTACGGGCAGCTTTTGCGGGGTGTTCTCGACACCCTACACCAAGAGCGCGCCGCATGACCCCGCCGCCGCCCTTCCTCTCGCGTCCTTGGGATGGAAATCGCCTGACGCTTGTCACCTTGTTGGCGATCCTCGCCCCCCTAACGGCGAGCATCGTGGCCCACGGCTCTGTCCGGCTGGCGGCTCTGGCCTTGGCGCTGGTTCTGGCGGCTCTGTGGCATCTGGCTTTTGCAAAGCTTCGAAAGCGCCCTCCGGAGTGGGGCGGCATCGTGACCGCGATGATCTTTGTAACTCTGGTTCCCGCCACGGTGCCGCTCTGGCAACAGGGGGTGGCCCTGTCTTTTGGACTGGTCATGGGGGATCTGATCTTTGGCGGTCGCGGTCGGGGGTTCCTGAGCCCTGCCGCCGTCAGCTTGGCTTTCCTGCTGTTTTCCTTTTCCGTTGACGCAGCGCACACCACTGACACGGCGAGCGCGCTCGCGGCTCTCGCCGGCGGGGCGCTCTTGGTGATCGCGGGAATACTGTCTTGGCGGCTTGTCATCGGGTTTTCCGTGGCAGTGGCCGCCTGTGCATCCCAATGGCCAGTGCCGATGATCTGGCCTGCGTGGCCGAGTGCCACCTTGATCCTCGGGCTAGTATTTCTCATCGGTGATCCGGTCGCTGCGGCCTGCACCAATATCGGGCGCTGGCTCTATGGTTTTCTCGCGGGGGGCTTGCTCGTACTGCTGGCGCATGCAGGCGGCGACATCCTGTCGTCCGTGGTCTTTGCGGCACTGCTCGCGGCCATCTTTGCCCCGCTAATCGATCAGGGCGTGATCTGGGCCAACATCCGGCGACGCGCGCGGCGGTTACGCCATGTCTAACTTATCGCCAATCGCCCTGTGGTCCCGCTTCCTTGCGCTGCCGAACGACAGCCGGACCAAGACGCTGGGCATCGCATTCCTAGTCGCCCTCGTGTCAGCGACGGCGGTTTCTGTCACTTCTGTGGCCCTGAAACCGCGACAGGAGGCACATGTCGCAGCCCTGCGCGAGGCAAAACTGGCGACGATGATCGCGACACTTCCGGGCCTTGCCGACATCCTGCGCGCCACCGGGGCCGAGACATTGGAGACCACAGTTGTGGATCTCGCTGAGGGAACAGTCGCCACTGGCATTGATCCGGACCGCTACGATTTCCTTGGCGCGCAGACTGACCCCGTCCAAACAGTTGCCCTGACCGCAGAACAGGACATGGCCGGGATTGGCCGCCGCCCGCTTTACGCCCCCGTCTTCGTGTTGCGCGGCGATGAGGGGCTCGCCTTGGTGGTCCTGCCAGTTTACGGAACCGGCTATCAATCGACGATCCGCGCCTATCTGGCCCTTTCCGCCGATCTAAACAGCATCGCGGGCCTCAGCATCTATGAACAAGGCGAAACGCCGGGTCTGGGGTCGCGGATTACCGATCCGGCATGGCAAGCGCTATGGGCTGATCGGCAGGCGGTAGACCCCTCTGGGGAAGTCGTGATCACGGTTGTGCGCGGCAAATCCACCGGGCCTGCCGAGGTCGACGGGATTTCCGGGGCCACGCGGTCCACCACCGGGGTCGCCCGGCTGGTTCGGTTTTGGCTTGGCCCCGATGGGTTTGGCCCCTTCCTCTCCCGCCTTCGGTCAGGAGAGGGGCTGTGACCAGCAAAACACTGCAGCTTCTGACCGCGCCGCTGATCGACAACAATCCGATCACCCTGCAGATCTTGGGGATTTGTTCGGCGCTCGCCGTGACCACCTCGATGGCGACGGCCCTGACCATGAGCCTTGCGCTGACGGCGGTGCTGACCACTGCGAGTGCGGCAATCAGCCTGATCCGCTTTCATCTGCCCGGATCGATCCGGTTGGTTGTCCAGATCACCATCATCGCCTCCCTCGTGATCATCGCCGATCAGCTCTTGCGCGCCTATGCCTTTGAGATGAGCGAGCGACTGTCGGTCTTTGTCGGGTTGATCGTGACAAATTGCATCGTCCTTGCCCGGGCCGAGACATTTGCAATGCGCAACCCGGTTTGGCCCAGCATTCTGGATGGGGTCGGCAATGGCCTTGGATACGGCCTTGTGTTGATGATCGTTGCCGCGATCCGCGAAGGATTGGGGGCCGGCACGCTGTTCGGGGCGCAGATCGCGCCGCTGGCCTCGGAGGGGGGCTGGTTTCAACCGCTCGGCCTGATGCTGTTGGCCCCCAGTGCGTTTTTCATCATCGGGCTTCTGATCTGGGCCATCCGAACTGGTCGTCCGGCGCTGGTGGAGCCCGACGAGTTTCCCCTCCGCACAGATCCACGCGGGGATCGGTCATGAGTGAGCTGTTCCTGAGATCGGTGTTTCAAGAGAACCTCGCGCTGTCGTTTTTTCTGGGGATCTGCACCTTTCTCGCGGTATCCAAACGGATTGACACGGCGCTTGGCCTTGGCCTCGCGATGATCGTGGTTCAGGGGCTTACGGTTCCGGTCAACCACCTGATCTACAACGGGCTTCTGATTGAGGGCGCTTGGGGCTGGGCTGGTTTGCCGACAGTTGATCTGAGCTATCTAAAGCTGATCTGCTTTATTGGTGTCATCGCCGCCATTGTCCAAATCCTGGAAATGACTCTAGAGCGTTTCGTGCCGCTTCTGCACCGGAGCCTCGGCATATTTTTGCCCCTGATTACGGTGAATTGTGCCGTTCTGGGCGGCAGCCTGTTCATGGTGGACCGCCGCTACAGCTTGCCCGAAAGCGTTGTCTATGGCTTGGGCAGTGGTATCGGCTGGGCACTGGCCATTGTTGGGTTCGCGGCGATCCGGGAAAGGCTGCGCTATGCTGATATTCCAGAGGGGCTGCGCGGTCTCGGGATTTCCTTTATCGTCACCGGTCTGATGTCGATGGGGTTCTCGGCCTTTGTCGGGGTGGGTCTGCCATGAGCGAGGTGGTTCTCGGCAGTGTGGTCTTTGTCGTCATCGTATTGATGCTGTGCAGCGTCATCCTGCTGGCGCGGTCTGTTCTGCTGCCCACAGGCCCGGTGACCGTGCGGATCAATGAACGGCAGGACATCACAGCGCGGGCCGGAGACCGGCTGCTGACAGCCTTGTCAGACAGCGGGATTTCAGTGCCCTCGGCCTGTGGTGGGGCTGGCACCTGCGGGCAGTGCCGGATGGTCATCGGCGAAAACCGCAGCCCGGCTCTGCCGACTGAGGCCGCGCTGCTCTCGCGAGTTGAACTTGCCTCCGGGCTGCGCTTGGCTTGCCAGACGACGCTGCGCAGCAACATCAGCGTGACCCTGCCCGAAAGTTTGCTGACCGCGCAGACGTGGGAATGCACAGTCGTCTCAACCCGCTCAATCGCCCCCATCATTCGCGAGATCGTGCTGGCCCCGTCCAGCGCCACGGCGTTCACATTTGAGCCGGGTGCCTTTGTGCAGATCGAAGCACCGGCTTATGATTTGGCTTTTGCGGACTATGACATCGCCCCCGCGCATCGCAGCGCTTGGGATCAGCAAGGCCTTGATGCACTGCGGGCGCAGTCCAAGGGCAGCGTGTCGCGCGCCTATTCCATTGCGAACAGTGCATTGGCTGATGCGGGGCGGATCGTTCTTTTGGTCCGGCTGGCACTGCCGCCGCCACAGAACCCGGACGCCCCTCCGGGTGTGGTGTCGTCGTGGCTTTTTGGTCTGCGTAAGGGTGATCCGGTCAGCGTCACCGGCCCCTTCAGCAGCTTTGCGGCGCGGACCACCGAGCGCGAGATGGTCTTTATCGGCGGGGGTGTCGGCATGGCGCCATTGCGCGCGATCATCTCGGACCAACTGGAATGCAAGAACACGCGTCGGAAAATGAGCTTTTGGTACGGCGCGCGCAGCCGCGTGGACCTGTTCTATGAACAAGAGTTCGAGAGGCTTCAGGCGAAATACCCCAACTTTCGCTGGACCGTCGCCCTTTCCGATCCCGCGCCAGAGGACAACTGGCAAGGCGAAACCGGGTTTATTCATGAGGTCGCTCTCCGCACAGCGTTGGCGGCCCATCCGGCGCCCCATGACTGCGAGTATTACCTTTGCGGGCCGCCGATGATGATCAAGGCGGTTCGCGCCATGCTTGATGATTTGGGGGTCGGCCCGGACCATATTTTCAACGACGATTTTGGAGGATAGGTGATGCGGTTCTCTCGACGTGGTTTTCTGGGGGGCAGCGGCGCCATGCTTGTCGCAACGGCGCTTCCGGCGGCGGGGTCCGACCTGTTGCAGATCGAAGGTCCGGCCTTTGGCGCAGGCTGGCGGGTGCGGGTGGGAAGCGGGGCCGATGCAGATGCTGTCGTCCGGGTGATCACTGACGTCATCGCATCAGTTGACGCGGCGATGTCACCCTTTCGAGCGGGGTCTGAGATTTCAGTGTTCAACCGCGCAGAGACCACGGACTGGCAGCCGCTTTCGTCCCAGACCCTTACAACCATCGCCGAGGCACAGCGTATTGCCGACCAAACCCAAGGCGCTTTTGATCCGACCCTTGGCGGTCTTGTGGGCCGATATGGTTTCGGCCCGATCACGGCGGGGCCGGAATGCGCGTTTCATGACCTCACGGTAGAGGCCGGTGGTGCGCGAAAGGCCCATCCGCGGCAAACGTTAGACCTGTGCGGCATTGCCAAGGGCCACGCGCTCGACCGGTGTGTCGCCGCTTTAGAGACACTCGGGATTCGTAGGTTCTTTCTGGAACTAGGCGGCGAAGTTGCAGCACGCGGGCTGAAGCCTGATGGCACTGTCTGGCGTGCGGCGGTCGAACGCCCCCTGCCCGGACAGGTGACACCGCAATGCGTGGTGGGGCTGACAAATGAAGCGCTGGCAACCTCGGGCGATTTGATAAACAGCTACGCCCTTGCCGGGCACCGCTATAACCACATCATCAATCCGCAGTTGTTGGCGCCCTCGGACACGGCGCTGGCGTCGGTTTCGGTCTTTGCGGCGCGGGCCATAACGGCGGACGCGCTGGCCACTGCGCTTTTCGCGATGGGGCCGGAACAGGGACCGGCCTTTGCACAGGCCGCAGGGCTCGATGCCCTGTTCCTGTCGCGCGACGGGCCGCGACTGCGTCAAGACATAACAGGCCGGTTCGCGGACCGGATCATCTGGGGGTAAGACAGCGATGATGGCATTCTTAATCACATTCGGATTGTTCTTATGCGCCTTTGCCGGGCTTGGGCTCGGAGCCCTTTTTGGCCGTGCGCCGATCAAAGGCTCATGCGGCGGGTTGTCCTGCATTCCGGGCGCAGACTGCGCCGCCTGCCCCAAACACGGCGCCAAAGGAGATCAGACATGACCGAGCGACCTAGTATCGCGGATTACATGGCCGTTGATTTGGTCCTGTTCAAACCGGAATTCGAAATCCTGCATGCCATGAATACACTGCTGGAAAAGCGGCTCTCCGGCGCGCCCGTCGTTGATAACGAAGGTCGGCTCGTCGGGGTGCTGTCAAAACAGGATTGCCTGCGCGCCGCTTTGAATGGGTCCTACTATCAAGAATGGGGCGGTCAGGTCGCCGCCTACATGAGCGCAAATCCCGAGACTTTGGATGCGGACCTTGATCTCGTAACCGCTGCCGAGTGGTTTCTGCACAGCGACTATCGCCGGTTTCCTGTGCTTCGTGGTGGTAAGCTTGTTGGACAGATCAGCCGTGCTAATATTCTGCGTGCGTTGCTAGACAACTGGTCCGCCTGACCCCCCGCCTGAACAGGGGGCGTGCAACGGCTCAAAGATCAACAACCTCATGCAGTTCTGGGCAGTGCACTGGAAGCCCTTTGCGTTCCAATTCCTGCCGCAGACCTTCCATACCGCCGTCTCTTTCACCATGCACCAGAAAGGTCATCCGAGGCTTGCCGGTCGTCTCATGCCAATCCAGCAGTTCCTGTTGATCCGCATGCGCTGAGAAACCATTAATCGTGTAAATCTTGGCGTTGACGGGCATGTCCTTACCTTGAAGGCGAACGGACTTGGCCCCGTCAATGATGTCACGCGCCAAGGTGCCAAGCGCGGCGAAGCCGACAAAAACAATGCTGCATTCTTTGCGCCAGATATTCTGCTTCATGTGGTGTCGCACCCTGCCCCCGGTACACATGCCTGATCCTGCCATGATGATGGCGCCCCCCCTGACCCTGTTGATCAATATGGAATCGACAACGTCGCGGGTGAGGCGCAAACCGGGGAGCACAAAGGGATCGGCCCCCCTGCTCATCCCGCGGCGAAGGTGGTCGCGAAACCCCTCAGGATGGGCGCGAAATATTTCGGTCGCGGAAATCGCCATCGGACTGTCGAGAAAGACGGGCGTGTTCGCCGCAAACACATCTTCGTCGATGCCTTTCGCCAGATAAAATAGAACCTCTTGCGTGCGTTCCAAAGCGAATGTGGGGATGATCACATTGCCCCCCCGCGAGAGGGTTTCGCGCACGGCTTCAAGAAGCTCCTCGATCGAGCCGTCAAGCGGGCGGTGCTGACGGTCGCCATAAGTGCTTTCAACCACAACGTAATCAGCCGTTGGCGGCGGTGTCGGATCAGGAAGAAGCTGATGCCCGCGATTTCCGATGTCGCCTGAGAAAACGATGCGGCGGCTCTTCCCCTCCTCCACCGCGTCAATAACAACTGACGCAGCACCCAGGATGTGACCCGCATTGATAAAGCGGGCATCGACACCTTCGCTGATCTTGAGCGGCTCCTCATAGGCCACGACGCGGCCAAAGCGCTTCAGCGCGGCGAGGACATCTGGAATGGTGTATAAAGGTGTGATCGGGGATTTTCCCTGCCGCCGTCGCTGTCGGGTGGCGCGGGCTGCGTCCTCTTCCTGAATCTTGGCGGAATCCATCATGATCAATTCGGCCAAATCGCGGGTCGGCGCGGTGCAGATAATTTCGCCCTTAAACCCGCGTTTCACCAACAGCGGGATGCGTCCGCAGTGGTCCAGATGCGCGTGGGTCAGAAGAAGGACATCAATCTCGGAAGGCTCAAAACCAAAAGCCCCTGCGTTTTCCTCATCCGTATGCTGTCGGCCTTGAAACATGCCGCAATCGATCAAGATACGCAGACCGGCACACTGCAAAAGATGACAGGATCCGGTGACGTTTTGCGCCGCTCCGTGAAAAGAAAGTTTCATTCGGTCAAATCCTCATTGCAGGTCCGTAATGGTTCGAGCGAGGCCTCGCATTCCGCCCTACTGGCTTTCTTTTTTCGAAAGATTGCGTAGCCCAGCGAGGGTTAGGACGAATTCTCTCTCTGGCTGTCGCAGCATCACAAGGACGAGACATCCAATCTCCTCTAAAAGCGCGCCGAGATCATTGATCCGAACCTGGCCGAGACTGAAAATGAGATTGGCTGGGAAAGGACCGCTTAATCTGAAATTGCTGAGTTTCAGTGCCATTGATTGGCGTCTGCATGCGCTGCCCATATCGGCAAGTTCGACTGACCTCCTTTCGCGAAAATCAATTCCCAATGGCGTCTTTGACGATACCGTCCAATAGAGTTTGAACTTCCTGCATGGCGCCTTCGGGGTAATTGCGGAAACCGACGATCACCTCGTCGCCCTGATCGGCAACGAATATCCCATAGGGGCAATAGCCGATGTTCATGGGGTCAGCCTCCATCACCTTACGAGAGGTCACAGCTGAGCAGAAAATAAACACATCTGCTGCATCGAAAAGCTTCACGTCACTTCCCACGTCCGCACCCGTTCGGGCGAGCATGTCCCCTACATGGCTGATATAATCGACAACGAGCCCACGGTCGACTATCGCGCTTTCGACAGCAAACGTGACATCTTCAAAGCTGTCATCGACAGAATAAGTCGTCATGCCTTGGGAAAAGGCCTGTGAGGCTGCGGTTATGGCGACAAGTATTACTGCAAGGCGTTTCATCGTGATCCTCCTGTTAAAGCTGAATTAAATATTCCTGCACGAACCCCCCGCGTTGCATTGATAGGCATCAACCTGAGGGCGCAACTGCGGCTTCGGTCGTGGCAGTCTCGGACCAGTCGCTCATCAAACACCGTTCAAGGAACGTAGCTGGTGGGCGCTGGATCTTGTAAGCTTAACAGAAATTCGACGATGGCGATCAACATTACTGGCACTAAAGTATTAGCGCCATTCCCGGTATCAAATTCGACCATCTCGTTATCCAAAAGAGTCTCGAAAACAGGCATATCTTCGCGCGGGAGAGTATTTCGAGAATAGCCATCGATGACTGACATAATCTCAAGCATCGGCCAAACCCCATCGCGGCGCGCGGCGATCTCGGTCAGGTTTGCGGGTTTCGTGGCCAACCCCGCCGCTAAAGGGCCATCCCCCCGCCCCGCGGTGCCGTGGCAAGCCACACAGTTCTCCATAAAAAGGGCTTCCCCTGCGCTTTGGGCCTCCACAGTTGTCCCAATAAGGAGAAGCGGGAGCAATGCGAGAAAGTGTTTCATATGTGACCTGCTTTTACTGACGTCCAATTGTGGGTGAACCATGCTTAAAGCGGAATATCGTCATAGCGACGGGCATGACCAGTTCGCGCACCGCCGGCTGTGTTGATCGTTGTAGTCGAGATCATCTTGTAAAGACGGGTGAATTCTTCCGCGTATTGGGCCAAGGCTATCTCGTAGAACTCCGCTTGGACCTGCAACAATTCGCCAGGGCTTTTGCAGGCGAGCATGGCGCTTTGAGCGTTCATATTCTCTTGCAGCCGATCGTTCACGAAGCGCGTGCTCTCGGAAATGATGTCGAGCCAGCCCTTAGAGGCGACCGGGTTCGTCGCCATCATGGCGACGGTGATCGCGGGAAGGTCAATGTTGGAAATCGTGGACGCCTTATCGTTTACTGTCATCGTACATACCCCCTTATCTGCTCGGCTACTCTGCTGCTCCGAAACTGCTCAGCGACCAGACATAGCTTAACCCACGTTCAACCGACCGCATTGATCTAGATCATTCTGGCGGAGGGTAAGGTCTGTAAAATTGCGGTGCTCATTGTCGGGTACGACGGTGGTACCGGGCAGTGATGCACAGTACCTCGACCGGCGGCCAAAGGCCGTAGCGCCGCGCTGCGCTGCGGATTGGTTCAAATCCGCTGGCTTGACTTTCAAGCTCAGCCGCCAAAGGCCCTTTCCACGATCCGCGACAAAGAAGCATATCCTATTAGCGAACCATCGATTTGATTTTCGTTATTCTGAGGTCAGACTGAAAGTCTATTTGCTGACACCCCCTTAGGGCGTCCCTCCGCTCTCCGATATGGACTGCGCAGCCTATCTGTTTTTGATCGAGCGCCGTCAGCAAACTACGTGGATGTGATCTGTTCGAAATGAGGGACGTCGACGTCATGACAGCTGATCCAGGAATCGGGACTGTGGACCAGGGTGGGCACGCATCTTTGCACCAGTTTGTGCACGTGCACAGGTGGCTCCGACTCTGGCCGGGGTCTTGCCAATAAAATCAACCACTTAGGGGAAATTGGCTCCGGCGGTAGGGATCGAACCTACGACCAATTGATTAACAGTCAACTGCTCTACCGCTGAGCTACGCCGGAATGCCTATGTCTGTCTGATGAGTAACGCCACCGGACAGCGGCTCTTTAACGTGGGCGGTCCGGTGTGTGCAAGAGCAATTGGTCAGGAATGTCGAATTTTTTTCGATTATCGATACTTCCCGGCGAAATCGATTTGCCTGGTGCATGGTAGAGCACACTCCGTGATCACAGCTGTGTGACAATGCCCCCTCCCCGCGCTTCGGGCTGGACGGATCACGCTGACTGCGATTGATACTTGCTCAGCTTTCGCAACCCAAAGATCTATAAAGGAAAATTATGACCTTTCTCACCCCCTACCAGCCGCAGATCCTATCGTTGTTCCGCATCATGTCGGGCTTGCTGTTGCTACAGCACGGCACAACAAAAATCCTCGGATTTCCAGCAAGCCAAATGTCCGGCGCATCAATCACGTCAATGGGCGGCATCGCGGGTGTCATTGAGCTGATCTTTGGCACCCTACTGGTGATCGGCCTTTTCTCGCGCCTATCGGCTTTCATCCTAAGCGGTCTGACGGCCGTGGCCTATTTCATCGCACATATGCCGCAGGGGTTCTTCCCGATGCTGAATGGCGGCGAACTGGCGGCACTCTATAGCTTTGCCTTCCTTTACCTCGCCGCTGCAGGCCCGGGGCCATGGTCGGTCGACGCAATGCGCAGCAAGGGCTGAGGCCCGGTAAAAAAAAGGCATGGCCCGTCAGGGGGCCATGCCTATCGCTCAAAGACATTCTGTGCGGCTTAGAAGCCCGCAGCCTGCCCATCTTTACGTGGATCGGACCCAGCGGAATATCCGCCCCCGGGCAGACGCTGCACCAACTGCGCCCCGCCAAAACCGAAAGCGTTGTCAGGCGCTTCGACATGGATGACATGGCCCAGATCGCGCAGCCCTTGCAGCAACTCCGGCTTCATCGCCGGTTCGCAGGCCACCTCTAGCCCAGACAGCATCCGCCAGCGCGGCGCATCGGCGGCAACCTGTACGTCTTGCCCCCAAAGCTGCGTGCGCAGCAGCAGTTGCATGTGGCCTTGCGCCTGAATTGGCCCCCCCATCATGCCGTAAGCCATCAGCGGCAGGCCGTTCTTCATGGCGAAACCGGGGATGATCGTATGAAAGGGGCGCTTGCCGCCCGCAACGATGTTTTGGTGTCCGGCTTCAGTGGTAAAACCAAATCCCCGGTTCTGCAGCGACACTCCCGTCCCCGGCACCACAACGCCCGAGCCAAAACCGGCATAGTTCGACTGGATGAAGCTGACCATCATGCCCGACGCATCAGCCGTGCTCATCAAAACCGTGCCGCCCTGTTTCGGCGCACCGGCACCGAAATCCTGCGCTTTTTCGGATGAGATCAGCGCCGCGCGGGACTTGAGGTAGCTAGGATCAAGCAATGCCTTTTCATCCACCTCGGTCATCGCCGGACGGTCGCCGACATAGGCGTGCAAGTCGCGATAGGCTAGCTTGCAAGCCTCGATCTGCAGGTGCACAGACATCAGATCATCGGGGCCGTGATCGCGAATTTTGCTATGCTCGAGAATGCCGAGCGCCATCAATGCGGCGATCCCCTGCCCGTTTGGCGGAATTTCATGCAGCTCTACGTCGTCAAAGCTTTGGCTGATTGTGCCACACCATTCGGGCGTATTGGCAGCCAAGTCCTCCATGGTCATCGCGCCGCCATTGGCCTTTGCATGAGCGACGATTTCTTCTGCGATTTCACCTTCGTAAAAGGCGCGGCCATTCGTTTCAGCGATCAGGCGCAGGGTACGTGCGGCACCCGGATTGCGGAACCGTTCACCCGCGCGCGGGGCACGCCCATCAGGCAGGAAAGTCTCGGCAAAGCCCGGTTGTTTGCCCAAGACCTCGGCCCCGCGCGCCCAAAGCGTGGCGATCGTCGGCGAAACCAGAAAACCTTCTTCGGCATAGCGTATCGCCGGGGCCAGCACGGTCGCCAGATCAAGCTTACCGAACTTTTCCATTAACTCGACCCAAGCGCTGACCGCGCCCGGCACGGTGACACTGTCCCAGCCATGCTCGACCATGCCATCGGGGAAGCGCTCAGGCGACCAAGCCGCTGGCGCGCGCCCCGAGGCGTTCAGCCCGTGCAGCTTTTCCCCATCCCAAAAAATGCAAAACGCGTCTGAGCCCAGCCCATTGCCCGTAGGCTCCACCACCGTCAGCGCAGCGGCGGTGGCAATCGCCGCATCCACCGCATTGCCCCCCTGCTGCATCATCAAAAGACCAGCCTGCGTGGCCAACGGCTGAGAGGTCGCGACCACGTTGTCGGCAACCACGGGGGATCGGTGGGACGGGTAGATTGGGTCGTGACGAAGCATAGCTGTCCTTTGCTAGGGTAAGGCCAGCGGCACGGCAAATCCGGCCGCCTGCGGCGTTACTGGCAAACTGGACGTGAATGCATCTGCATGCAACTGCCCTGCGACGATATTTTAGGGCCAATGGCATCGCAGGTTTCCGAAAGGGGTCTGAACCTTAGCTCGGTTCTCCGTTCCGTTTACGCGCTTTCCTATACAGAAGCGTCCGATGGTGCCGGAAGCTACGCTCGCAATGAGATGGGGTAAACACGACAACCCAAGCGGCCCAAAGACGGCTCTCTTCGCGATACTGCCATGCCCTTGCACAAAGCGACTGGTCGGCATCCGAGAAGATGCAATTATGAAGGATGCGAGACCAATCTCTAACGTTAACCAACATCTGGAACCTCCCTTTCGCATAGCGTCAGGACGATTTGTTGCCCCTGCCGCCTAGGATTTGGTCCCCCCGGATGAATTGAATGCTGGCTTACGATTCTGCCGAGAATAAGGCGGAGGGTGGCAAAACCATGCCGCGCGGATGTAAATTTTCCGCGTAAGCTGCGTACGGAGGGTCAGTTGGGATGGGTGCCTAGGCACACCGAAACGCGACTATGGGCCGAGGTTTCTGGTGTGGGTGGCGGAGACGAAGGGATTCGAACCCTCGAGACCCTTCCGGGCCTACTCCCTTAGCAGGGGAGCGCCTTCGACCACTCGGCCACGTCTCCGTCGACCCGTTTAGAGAGGTCGCGCCGAAGAGACAAGGCAAAATTGGCCAGAAATTTAGCATTTTCTGAAGGTCAAATTTGTCCGGCCCCTGGGGGCGGTTCCTTGAGTGCAGATCTGCTCAATCCGAAATGCTGCCCTGCAGAAAAACGTTGCCGCCGATATCCCTTTTGGCACGATTTCTTAGCAAGCCCATCGCCTCTGTAGTAACTCACACGGGAGCGTGAATGAATTGTGAAGCCACACTAATTTGCCATCATGCTATTGTTATAAAATGATCTTTTCTGCCACAGCGAAGCACCGTCGCTCTTAACGACCCTAACTTCTCCCCTATCTCGCTGCAGAGCCGAAACTTTGTTCATCCGGGCGTCGTTACTTCACCACAAACGATGACATCGCAATGATGCGATCTTAGAAAAACCCGAAGGAACACATTATGAAACTCATTCTTACAACCGCCGCCGCCGCATTGATTTCTACTGCTGCCGTCGCCGACAACTCTACCCGCTACAACGACATCTTCCTGGACACCTCGACTGGCGCGGGCGAAGTCTATGGCAACAATGACCGTATGCGCCCCGCAGGCGAGTCGACCAAAGCCAATGACATCACGTTAAACACTGCTGACGCAACCAAGAACGACGATACCGTGATGAGCAGCCGCAACGCTTTGAGAAGCCCCGGTGAAGGTTATATCTATGGTGGCTTTGGCGCGGGCAACGACAGCAAATAAAACGGTGACCACCCATTAAAAAAGCCCGGCAGTGCAAAACTGTCGGGCTTTTTGCATTAAGGCCACGCTAAACGACCTACCAATGAAGCGATCAGGTGTTGAACAGAAAGTGCAGCACGTCGCCATCTTTGACGATGTAGCTTTTGCCTTCGGCGCGCATCTTGCCCGCTTCTTTCGCGGGTCCCTCACCGCCGAGGCCTATGAAATCGTCATAGGCGATGGTTTCGGCGCGAATGAAACCCTTCTCGAAATCACCGTGGATGACGCCCGCTGCTTTAGGTGCCGATGTGCCGGTTTTGATCGTCCAGGCGCGCGCTTCCTTGGGGCCGACGGTGAAATAGGTCTCAAGATGTAGCAACTCGTAGCCTGCGCGGATCAAACGATCGAGACCGGCCTCCTTCAGGCCCATCTCTTCGAGGAACATCTCGGCCTCTTCGGCTTCCAGCTGGCTGATCTCTTCTTCGATCTGGGCTGAGATCACAACATGAGAGTTGCCCTGTGCGGCGGCCATTTCGGCAACTTTGGCGGAATGGTCATTGCCTTCGGCGGCTTCGGCTTCGCCCACGTTACAAACGTAGAGCACTGGCTTCGTGGTCAGCAGCTGCAGCATGCGCCATGCCTTGGCGTCGTCTTCATCGACTTCGACCACACGCGCGGGGTTGCCAGCCTCCAGCGCTTCCAACGCCTTGCGCATCAGGCGTTCCTGCTGCACCGCTTCCTTGTCGCCGCCGCGCACTTTGCGAACGATGTTTTGCAGTCGTTTCTCGATGCTTTCGATGTCTGCCAGCATCAACTCAGTGTCGATGGTTTCGGCGTCGGCCACCGGGTCCACGCGGCCTTCGACGTGGGTCACGTCTCCGTCTTCAAAGCAGCGCAGCACGTGGGCGATGGCATCGACTTCGCGGATGTTGGCGAGGAATTGGTTACCCAAGCCCTCCCCTTTCGAAGCGCCTTTCACCAGACCGGCGATATCGACAAAGGTCATGCGCGTGGGGATGATGCTTTTCGACTTCGCGATCTCGGCCAATGTGTCGAGCCGCGCGTCGGGGACGGCAACTTCGCCGACATTAGGCTCAATGGTGCAGAACGGAAAATTCGCCGCCTGCGCCGCTGCGGTGCGGGTCAGCGCGTTGAAAAGGGTCGATTTGCCGACGTTCGGCAGACCGACGATGCCCATTTTGAAACCCATGACGATACCCCTATAAAAGCTGCGCGTGTGTTAGGGGTAGCGGGCGCAAAGCGCAAGGCTCAGCGCGCGCGGCGGTCTTGATGCGCTTGATAGATCAAGATCCACGCGAGCAAAATGAACATCGGATGCGTCAGCCCACCTGAGAAGATGATCGCGGGCACCCAGATCAGGAACACCACGATGGACAGGATCGGCCGTCCGATCAGCAGGATCGACAGCGGCGGCAGAAAAAGGGCGAGTACATAATTCATGCGCCATGAGATAGGAGGCTTTGCGCAAAATGGAAGGGCACGCCGCGCAAAGCGGCCTTAAAGGGGGAATTTTGCCGCCCCCTGCCCCGCGGCGGATTGATTTTCGCCGCCACATTCGGCATTGCCGAGGAAAGCACCAAATGAGGCAAGCCACATGACCCGTATTGACGCCAAATTCGAAGACCTCCGCGCCCGCGGCAAAAAGGCGTTTGTCTCCTATGTGATGGCCGGTGACCCGGATTTTGATCGCTCCCTAGAGATCGTGCGCGGCTTGCCCGCCGCCGGGGTGGATATCATTGAACTGGGCCTGCCTTTCACCGATCCAATGGCCGACGGCCCGACGATCCAGCTTGCCGGTCAGCGCGCCCTTGAAGGCGGCATGACACTGAAACGCACGCTCGAAATGGTTCGCGCCTTTCGCAAGGATGACGACACAACCCCAATCGTATTGATGGGCTATTACAACCCGATCTATTCCATGGGTGTTGAGAAGTTCTTAACAGAAGCCAAGGAAGCCGGGATCGACGGGTTGATCGTGGTCGACCTGCCGCCCGAAGAAGACATCGAGCTGTGCCTGCCCGCGCAGGACGCCGGGCTGAACTTCATTCGCCTTGCGACACCCACGACAGACGACAAGCGCCTGCCCCGCGTGGTGCAGAATACCTCTGGCTTTGTTTATTACGTGTCAATTACCGGCATCACCGGCTCAGCCGAGGCCAATGCCGCCGATGTCTCTCCCGAGGTTAAGCGCATTCAAAAGGCCAGCGGCCTGCCCGTCATCGTGGGCTTTGGCGTGAACACCCCCGAGAAAGCCCGCACCATCGCAGAAGTGGCCGACGGTGTGGTGATCGGCTCGGCCATCGTCAACCGCATCGCCAACGGCGATAGCCCCGAGGATGTATTGGCCTTCGTCAAAACCCTCGCTGACGGGGCGCATTCGGCGTAACCCACTACCTTAAAGAGATTAACCAAAGCCCGCGCCGCCTGATTGGCCGCGCGGGCTTTGCTGTTGGTAAGCCGTTCACAATTGCCAAGCCCTTCGCCAATTGCTACCCAAAGTTAACTCATTCAGCATAGGTGGCCCATGCCCGTCATCACCAGCATCGACGATCTGAAACGCATCTACAAACGGCGCGTGCCGCAGATGTTCTATGATTACGCAGAGTCGGGCAGCTGGACGGAGCAGACTTTCCGCGAGAACAGCAGCGACTTTGACCAAATCCGCCTGCGCCAACGGGTGGCGGTGGACATGTCGGGCCGCAGCACCGCGACCCAGATGATCGGCGAAGATGTGGCCATGCCCGTGGCCCTTGCCCCTGTCGGGCTGACGGGCATGCAGTGCGCCGATGGAGAGATCAAAGCCGCCCGCGCCGCGGAGGCCTTTGGCGTGCCCTTCACGCTCTCGACCATGTCGATCAACTCCATCGAAGACGTGGCCGAAGCAACAACAAAACCCTTTTGGTTTCAGCTTTATACCATGCGCGATCAGGATTATGTCAGCCGCCTGATCCAGCGCGCCAAGGATGCCAAATGCTCGGCCTTGGTCATCACGCTTGATCTCCAAATCCTTGGCCAGCGCCATAAAGACCTGAAAAACGGTCTGTCGGCCCCGCCCAAACTGACCGCCAAAACAATCGCCAACCTCGCCACCAAATGGGGCTGGGGAATCGAAATGCTGGGCGCGAAGCGGCGGCATTTCGGTAATATCGTCGGCCATGTGCATGGCGTGACCGACAATGCCGACCTCGGCGCGTGGACGGCGGAGCAGTTTGACCCCTCGCTTGATTGGGACAAGATTGCCAAGATCAAAGAGCAATGGGGCGGAAAGGTGATCCTCAAGGGGATTTTGGACGCCGAAGATGCACGGATGGCGCTGAAAGTCGGGGCCGATGCGATCATCGTCTCTAATCACGGCGGCCGCCAATTGGATGGCGCGCTCAGTTCAATCCGAATGCTACCCGAAATTCTCGACGCGGTGGGCGATCAGATCGAAGTGCATCTCGATGGCGGCATCCGCTCGGGTCAGGACGTGCTCAAAGCCATGGCGATGGGCGCGAATGGCACCTACATCGGGCGTGCCTTTATCTACGGGCTGGGCGCGATGGGCCAACAGGGCGTGACCCGCGCACTAGAGGTGATCCACCGCGAATTGGACCTCACCATGGCGCTTTGCGGCGAGACGCAAGTGGCCAACCTTGGGCGGCATAACCTATTGATCCCCCGCAATTTTGGTGGCGATTGGCAGGAATGGCCGCGTGATCCGGCCAAATGCTGATCTTTCTCAGCCGCGAGCTGACCTTTCTCGCCACGCCCAAAACCGGGACAACGGCCGTGGAAATGGCGCTAAAGCCTGCGGCAGAAATCGTTTTTTCGCGCAATCGCAAGCACCTCACGGCCCTGCGCTATAAAAAACGTGTGCTGCCGTTCTTGCAGGATACCTTCTCGGCCTCACCCGAGCCGCTGGCGGTGATGCGCGACCCTATTGAGCAAATTCGCAGTTGGTATCGGTATCGCAGCCAGCTGCGACTGGACGGCAAAGCGCTTAGCACTAAGGGCCTGACCTTCGAGCAATTCGCGCTCGAGGTGATCTCTGACGCGCCCCCGCCCCGCGCGCAGATCGGCAGCCAGTTTTCCTTTCTCACCTCAGGCCAAGGCGACCTGTTGGTGCAGCACCTCTTTGCCTATGAAAGCCAACCTGCCTTCCGCGATTTTCTAGCGGATCGTTTGGGCCGTGAAATCAAACTGAAGCCCAAAAACATCTCTCCCGATGTGCCTGCGCCGCTTTCCTCTGAGGTAGAAGCACGGCTGCGCGCCGCGCGGGCCAAGGAATTCGCCCTCTATGACCGGCTGATGGCAGCCGAAGGCTACCTGCATACGCCGCAGGAATAGCCCGGCACCCGCCCCTTTTGCCCTTTCCAGCCAAGCAAAACCGGTCTATACGCGCGGCTTCACGCGGGAATACAGCCTTGGAGGATTCCCGCCCTAATAAATTGGAGACTAAAATGGCCGGAGAGATTCCTGATCTTGAAGCCCAGGTACGTACGGGGACAGGCAAGGGCGCCGCTCGTCAAGCACGTCGTGACGGCATGGTTCCTGGTATCGTATTTGGTGGTGACAACGAGCCGCTGCCGATCAATATCCCGTTCAACAAGCTGCTGACCCGCCTGCGTCAGGGCCGCTTTAAAGCGACCTTGTTCAACCTCAAGGTTGAAGGCCACGACGACGTTCGTGTGATCTGCCGCGACGTTCAGCGCCATGTTGTCAAAGACCTGCCCACGCACATCGACCTGATGCGCCTGAAGCGGACCACCAAGATCAACCTGTTCATCAACGTCGAAGTTAAAGGCGAAGAAGATTGCCCCGGCCTGAAAAAGGGTGGCGTGCTCACTCTGGTTCGTCCGGAAGTTGAACTGGTCGTGACTGCTGCGGACATCCCTGAGTTCGTGACCGTGGACGTCACCGGTCTTGAGATCGGCGACAGCGCAACCATCAGCCGTGTCGACCTGCCCGAAGGCGCCAAGCCCACAATCGACCGCGACTTTGTTATCGCGACGGTTTCGGCACCTGCCGGTCTGTCCGCGGCGGATGACGACGATGACGACACTCCGGTAGACGAAGTGCCAACCACCGAAATGGGTCCGCCCGACGGTGAAGAATAAGCAATCTGCCGCAAGGCATTGCTGGAACGGGGTCGCATCACGCGGCCCCGTTTTGCGTATGGGGGATGATTTCTTTGAAAGAAATCACTACGGAATTTTCAAAAAATTCCGATGCACGGCAGGCCATTCCATCCCCCTGCCCTGCTTGCTAAACTGCACCAAACCACAGGAGACACCGCATGAAACTGATCGTCGGCCTCGGCAATCCGGGCGGCAAATACGCCCGCAACCGCCACAACATCGGCTTCATGGCGCTCGACCGTATCGCGGAGGATCACGGTTTTGCCCCGTGGAAGGGCAAGTTTCAGGGAAGCGTGAGCGAGGGGCGCTTTGGTTCTGACCGGGCGGTGCTGCTCAAGCCCGAGACCTTTATGAACAACTCCGGCCAATCGGTGCAGGCCGCGATGAAGTTCTACAAGATCGACGCGAGCGATGTGATCGTCTTCCACGATGAGTTGGACCTCGCGCCGGGCAAGGTCAAATGCAAGACGGGCGGCGGCCATGCGGGGCACAACGGCCTGCGCTCAATCCACGCGCATATCGGGGCGGAGTATGACCGCGTGCGTCTTGGCATCGGGCACCCCGGCCATAAAGACGCGGTGGCGGGCTATGTGTTGCGCGATTTCCCGAAAGCGGATGAGGGCTGGCTTGATGATGTGCTGCGGGGTATCTCGGACGGGGCCGGCGATCTGGCACGGGGCGACACCGGGCGGTTCATGAATGCCGTGGCCCTGCGCGTGGCCCCGCCGCGCTCAGGCACCGGCAGCAAGGGGCCCAAAAAACCCGCCGATGCAAAGTCGCAATCCGCCCCCGCCACTCCCGCCCCCGCCACTCCCGCCGCACCTAAGCCGGAGACCGAAGCCCAGTCGCCCCTGCAAAAACTGATGGACCGCTTCCGCTGAGCAAATCAGCCTGACGCAATGTCGGGCTGGCCCCCGCCCCTGTGCCGTGGTTCACTAAAACCCAACAGGGGGGACATCATGCGAACATTCGGAAAATGGCTGGGCCGGGTCTTGCTGGCGCTTTTGGTGGCGGCGGTCGTCATCGGACTTTGGAAACGCGAAGAGATTGCGCGGCTTCTGGCGGTGAACTCTCTCTTCTCGGAAGAGAAGATCGTGCACAACTTCAGCCATATGGATGGTGCCTTCCTTTATGCACCCGTCTCGCGCGGCGACGGGCTGACCAGCGAACTGCCTTACGGCCCTGAAACCGAATTGCCCGAAACGGTCGACAGTTGGATCGCGGCCCGCGACGTGACCGCGCTCGTTGTGTTAAAAGACGGCGCAATCGTCTATGAAAACTACTTCCAAGGGACCGGGCCTGAGGACCGCCGCATTAGCTGGTCCGTGGCAAAAAGCTATCTCTCCGCTTTGGTGGGTATCTTGCTGGACGAGGGCAAAATTGCGTCCCTTGATGACCAAGTGACCAAATACGCCCCAACCCTCAAAGGCAGCGCCTATGACGGGGCGAGCTTACGCAACGTGCTGCATATGGCCAGCGGCGTCACCTTCGACGAAGACTATCTCGACTACGATTCGGACATCAACCGCATGGGCCGGGTCGTGGCCTTGGGGGGCAGGCTGGACGATTTCACCGCCGAGCTGACCGATACTTTCGCCGAGCCGGGCAGCCAGTGGCAGTATGTCTCGATCGACACCCATGTGATCGGCATGGTGGTGCGCGGCGCCACGGGGCGCGGTATTCCTGAGTTGCTGAGCGAAAAGGTCATCGCGCCCTTGGGGCTGGAATATGCGCCCTATTACATCGTCGACGGCTCAGGCACCGCCTTTGTATTGGGCGGTCTTAACATGACCACGCGCGACTATGCCCGCTTTGGCCAGATGTACGCCCAAGGCGGGCAATGGAACGGTAAGCAGGTCGTGCCCGAAGAATGGGTGCAAGCCTCGACCAGCCCCACCGCCCCCACTGCCGACGGCCAGATCGGATACGGCTACCAATGGTGGATCCCCGTGGGCGCGGCAGAGGGGGAATATATGGCGCGCGGCATCTATGGGCAGTACATCTATGTCGACACGACGCGTGATGTGGTCATCGCCACCAACGCCGCCGACCGCAAGTTCCGGGAGGCCGGCGTATCAGACCAGAACATTGAGATTTTCCGCGAGATCGCTACCTCAGTCTCAGGCGGGACATAAGGCACAAGGGGAAGACATGACACCCGACAGCAGCATCAACGTTTTAAACCAGCCGCTTGCCATTTGCGGGACCGACCCGGTCACGGGGTTCTTCCGGGACGGACATTGCAACACCTGCGCACAGGATCAGGGCAGCCACACGGTCTGCGCGGTGATGACGGCAGAGTTTCTGGCCTATTCGAAATACGTCGGCAATGACCTCAGCACTCCGCGCCCTGAGTTCGGCTTTGCAGGGTTGAAGCCGGGCGATCCATGGTGCCTTTGCGCGGCGCGGTTCCTACAAGCCGCGGACGAAGGCTGCGCCCCGCAGGTCCATCTTGCCGCGACCCACCAACGCGCGCTTGATATCGTGCCGCTGGCGGTGCTGCAAACCCACGCCATTGACCTGAGTGACGGATAACCATGCGCCTACGCCTCCTGCCCCTCCTGCTGCTTCTGCCTGCCACCGCTTGGGCCCAACCCATCCTGCGCCCTGCAGACAGCGCGCGGCTGGAAAACCTCGATGCCGCCTTTGGGAATGCCGCGATGCAAGCGCTCGCTTCGGGAGAAGCGGAAGATGTCGCCGCCCTAACCCGCGCCCTTTCAGGCCAGCCTCAGGTGGCCTTCTCAGCCGACTTGCAGGGCGATTGGTCATGCCGCACGATCAAGCTGGGCGGGGTCAGCCCGCTGGTGGCCTACTCCCCTTTCAAATGCCGCTTTACCGCGACCGACCGCGGTTTTGCCTTTGAAAAGCTTACCGGATCACAGCTAACGCGGGGGGAGATCACCCTGCGCGATGGCCGCGCGGTCTATGCGGGCGTGGGCTATGTCCGGGGCGAAACACCGCCCGACTATGCCGATCTGCCAGCGGATTTCACCTCTGGCGGTCAGGTGCAAAGTGACGTGGCAGTCTTCCAGCGGATCAGCCCGACACGGGCCCGGTTGCTGTTTCCGTCACCGGCTGTGGAAAGCGATTTCGATATTCTGGAACTGACGCGCTAAGGCGCCACGCCGCCCTTAGGCCGCGTGGCAGAGTTGTAGTTTCGACTTGGGACGTGGCATCAGCGCATCGTCCATCAAGTCTTCGATAAATGTACTCAAAAGCTGGGTTCGCCCGGTCACGCCCGCTTTGCGATAAATTGCATTGGTCTGTGCCTTCACGGTCCCTTCGGAGGTGCCGCGCATCTCAGCAATGTCGCGTGTATTCAAACCCTTAGTCAAGAAAATCGCCACATCCCGTTCGGCCGGGGTGAGGTGCCATTCGCGAAAGTGTTCTTCGAGCACATCAGCGAATTCCACCGTACAATGGCGCAACGCCGTCTCTGCTTTTTCCGCGCGTTGGAGGCTCATCCGAAGGGCCATCCAGCCCAGTACGACCCCAAGGATCAGGCCCAAAACTTGGATCCCCTTGTTCGGTCCGATATCAGCGAGCGGAGTCCCAAATAGAGTCACGCCGCGCCCTTCCAGTGCAAAAACGAGCACGAAATACACAGTGGCGTTGAACTGTAGTGCGGCGATAACCCACAGCGCGATCTTTTTCTTATTATTCATGGTGAAGCCTTGCCTTGATGTCCGCCGTATCTAACCGCGGCACACCGAAGTGCAAGGGATGGCGGCCATGCGCCATGATCAACCCTTAGTGATTTGGCACCCGCCCCGAAGGGCGAGTGCGTTTTCTTGAGGCCAGTTTGAGGTTGCGGTTCTGGCCGGAAGAGTCTTTTAGCGCAACGCCTTAGCAGGCGACGGGCCTTAGCTTAGCGCGGGAAGCTGTTCACTTCTGCAGCATCTTGCGCGGCAGGGAAGACGGTGATGGTGACGTCGGATGTGTCTTCGGCGCGGAAGGTGCCGCTGTTGAAGATGTCCAGTTTCACACTGTCGACCGCGTCGTTGCGGCTGGAGTAGGAAACGCCTGCTTCTGCTTTGTCGTTATAGCCGATTTGCTGGCCTTCCATGCCCTGTGCGAAAGCGGCGGAACCTGCTGTAGCAAGGATCAGGGCGGTTGTTACGAGTGTCTTCTTCATTGTCGTGTCCTTTCGGGGGGAAAGTTGGGTTTGGTCCGCGATTAGCGCGGGAAGCGGTTCACAGACTCATCGCTCTGCTCGGTTGGGAAGACGGTGATCGTGATGTCCGACAGGTCTTCGGCGCGCAGAATGCCGTGTTTGAAGACTTCGAGTTTGGTCTCATCCACGGTTTCGCTGCGGCTGGAGTAGGAAACGCCATTGTCAGCTTTGTCGTTATAGCCGATGCGCTGGCCTTCCATGCCTTGAGCGAAAGCAGCTGTGCCTGCTGTTGCAAGTATCAGTGCGGCGGTTGCGAATGCGTTTTTCATATCGTGTTCCTTTTCATTCCCGGGGTGAGTTGCGAGCCGCTCAGTAGCGATGCGGCATCGTCGGGATGACATGGAAAAGGGCATTCGAGGGGGTATTGGCTATCGACCCGGGGTTTAAATCGACCGATCTAAACCCCTGGAAGAGCGTCATAAACCTTGGTTTATGGGGCAGCCGAAGGGCAAAAAGCGAAGGGAGATTGCCTTAGCGTCAAGCCTGTAAGGGCGAAACCACATTTCGCCGGCAGGCGCGCTGTCGGTAAACGAAGGCTAGCCGGTCTTTTCCCTTTGGGAAAGTTTTTTCGTGCTTTTTCTTGAAAGAACTTCGCCCCCTGCCCAAAGTTTATGCGCAAATCGCAAACTTTGTGACGCCAAACGCAAAACGGGCCCGCGTTCTCACGCAGGCCCGTCAAGATCGGCTTAGATTCGGTGCTGATTTAGGCGAATTCACCCATGTCGAAATCCAGCGCGCGGGCGACGGTAAAGATGTCCTTGTCGCCCCGGCCACACATGTTCATCACCAGCAGGTGGTCTTTCGGCAGTTCAGGCGCGATCTTCATCACATGCGCCAGCGCGTGGCTGGGCTCCAGCGCCGGGATGATCCCTTCAAGCGCACAGGACAGCTGGAACGCTTCCAGCGCCTCACGGTCGGTGATCGAGACATATTTCGCGCGGCCAATGTCATGCAGCCACGAATGCTCTGGCCCGATGCCGGGATAGTCCAGCCCCGCCGAGATTGAGAACCCTTCAAGGATCTGTCCATCGTCGTCCTGCAACAGATAGGTGCGATTGCCGTGCAGCACGCCGGGGCGGCCCCCGGTCAATGAAGCGCAATGCTCCATCTTCTCGTTCACACCCTTACCACCTGCTTCGACGCCAATGATATTGACCGATTTGTCGTCAAGGAACGGGTAGAACAGGCCCATGGCGTTTGACCCACCACCAATAGCGGCGATCAGCGTGTCGGGCAGACGGCCCTCGGCCTCCTGCATCTGCTCGCGGACTTCCTTGCCAATAATGCTTTGGAAATCGCGAACCATCGCCGGATAGGGGTGCGGCCCGGCCACGGTGCCGATGCAATAGAAGGTGTCGCGCACATTGGTCACCCAATCGCGCAGCGCGTCGTTCATCGCGTCTTTCAGCGTGCCACGACCAGAGGTCACGGGCACGACTTCGGCACCCAGCAGGCGCATGCGGAAAACGTTGGGCGCCTGACGCTCAACATCATGCGCGCCCATATAGACCACGCATTTCAGCCCGAACTTGGCACAGACCGTCGCTGTCGCCACGCCGTGCTGGCCCGCCCCGGTTTCCGCGATGATGCGTTTCTTGCCCATGCGCCGCGCCAGAATAATCTGGCCCAGCACGTTGTTGATCTTATGCGCGCCGGTGTGGTTCAGCTCGTCGCGCTTCATATAGACCTTGGCGCCGCCCAGATGCTCGGTCAGCCGTTCGGCGTGATAAAGCGGGCTGGGGCGGCCAACGTAGTGGGTCCACAGATCATGCATCTCGGCCCAGAAACTATCGTCGGTCTTGGCCTTCTCATATTGCTCTTCCAGCTCAAGAATGAGCGGCATCAGCGTTTCTGAGACAAAGCGCCCGCCGAAATCGCCGAAACGGCCCTGTTCGTCGGGGCCGGTCATGAAGCTGTTGAAAAGATCGTTGGCCATTGCGCCTCTCCTAGAATGTCGCGCCAGCCTTACCGCAGCACGCCCGCCTGCGCCACCATGAGTTTCGCGCGAAAGGTGGGCGGGCAAGGCTTCGCGCTAGTCGAAGAGTTTGAACAGCTCGCGTTTCAAGGCATTCTCCAGCTCATCCTTCACGATATCCTCGGTCGAGCGGCTGTCATCTGGCGCGATGTTCAACTCATCTTGGATTTTCTGGCGCACCACATCCTCGGCCCGCTGTTTTTCCTCGGCAAAGTTCAGATCAATCGCGGCGCGCAGGTCGGCCTTGATCTCAGGGTCGGCCCACGGCCCCGTGATCCGCACCGGCACCGCCAGCCCACCGCGCGACGCATTGACGCGCAGCGCTTTGGGCGTGACCGTATAGTCGAGCGTCCGAGCGCCTAGATTAACCTGCCCTGCCCCGGTCGCGTTGAAGTTCGGCAGCAGCATCAGCAGATCGTCATTGCGCAGGATACCCTGAGCGATATCGAACGTCGCCTCCACGGAATCAAATACCGTACTGCCGCCCTTGGCATCGACCGATCCCAACAGCGCGTCCAGATCGATCCCCGCAATCGTGCCGCGCCCCATGGTCAGCACCCCCGACCCACTGAGCGAGCGCATGATCGCATCCACCGATTGCCCGGAGCCGAGGAACGACACTTCGGCAGTCCCGTCCCCGGTAAAGCGCGTCACCCCGGCGGCATCCTCCAACAGGTCGCGCATCTGAACGCCCTGCGCCGTCAGCTTGCCCCCAACCGACAGGCCGCTACGGTTGTTCATCACGAACTCGCCCACGACCTTGCCGCCATAGGCGCTCATATCCTGCAGATCGAACACCATCCGCGCGCGGTCGTTGCGCAGCACCGCCCGCGTGGCCCCAAGCGCGAGTTGCCCCAGATCAATGCTCTCAGCGCTCAGCGCGATGTCACCGTCAAAGGCCGCAAGCCAATCCGCGTTAATTTCCTGCCGTGACCACCCCTCAAGACCCGCCGCGGTCGGGCTTCCGTTGCTGCCCGTCTCTGTGGCTTCATCCGACAGGGCCGAGAGGTCCAGCGCCCCGGTGCGCAGGTTCGCGGTAATCCTCGGCGTGCCGTTCAGTGCCAGATCGGCTTGCCCGGTCAGGCTGTTGCCGCCCAAATCCACCGCGATATTGCGCAGCGCCAAGCGCCGATCTGCCGTCAGCGTCAGCCCACTGCGCAGATCGACCGACTGCCCCAAGCCCCGCGGCAGCGTGACGCCGCCCGCGCCAAAGGACGCCAGAAACCGCGCCGTATCGGTGCTGTCGATCCGCAGGTCCCCCGCCAGCGCACCGTTAAGCGAACCGCGCCCATCAAAAGAGATTTCGCCGCCCCGCGTCGTGACATCCGCACGCAAGGGCTGAACGCCCCCCTCCAGAAAATCCGCAAAACCGTCGATCCGCGCGGCAAGCTGCACCGCCTCTCCCGCGGGCGCCATGCTGGCGGTGATATCCGCCGCCCCGCCCTGCTCTGGCCAATCAAGTGCCAGATCGACGCCTTCATAGCGCAGCACATCAGCGCCTTCCGCGTCATAGATCAGCGTGGCATCTGTCACGGTCAGTTTCTGAATGCTCAGGGGCCGCCGGCTGGCGGTCGGTTCGCTCTCGGTCTCAATCCGCGCACCGCTGGCGCTGTCGGTGAACTGCCAACTTGCCCGCCCGTCGCGGCGTTGCTCCAGACGGATCACCGGGCTTTGCGCGGCGATGTTGGTGATGCGGATTTCACCGCGCAGCAACGCGCCCGCATCCACACCAATTGCCGCATTGGCCGCCGTCAGCATTGCGCCCTTGTCGGTCCAATCGGCATTGCCAACCTCAAGCCCGCCTGCTGTCACACCAAGTACCGGCCAAAAGGTCACGCCCACATCGCCGGTGATCGACACCTCGCGCCCGGTCATTCGGCTGAGTTGGTCACTGGCAATCCGCGCGATCCGTTCGCCGGGCAGCAAGAACAGCGCCCCCAGCATGATCACAACAATCAGCAACAGCACGCCGATACCGCGTATAATCCATTTCATGGCACTCTCCTCTTGCCCGGCGGCTCTTTCCCCGGTCACCCGCATGCCTTATAGCGCAAGCCATGAGCACAAACCCACCCAATCTGCGCCCTGACCTCGCCCCGCAAGCGAAGATCAGCAACCCCGCCCGTCCTGGCCAGCCGACAATCGGCATGGTCAGCCTTGGCTGCCCCAAGGCGCTGGTGGACTCTGAACGCATTCTCACGCGGCTGCGCGCCGAGGGCTATGGCGTTTCGCCTGACTATGCGGGCGCAGATGCGGTGATCGTGAACACTTGCGGGTTTCTGGACAGCGCCAAGGCGGAAAGCCTCGATGCCATTGGCGAAGCGCTCAAGGAAAATGGCAAGGTCATCGTCACCGGCTGTTTGGGGGCCGAGCCGGATTACATCCGCGAGCATCACCCCAAGATCCTCGCCGTGACTGGCCCGCATCAATACGAGCAGGTCCTTGACGCCGTGCATGGCGCGGTGCCGCCCAGCCCCGACCCGTTTATCGATTTGCTGCCCGCGCAACAGGTCTCGCTCACCCCGCGCCACTATAGCTACCTCAAGATCTCCGAGGGCTGTAACCACAAGTGCAAGTTCTGCATCATCCCCGACATGCGGGGCCGCCTGCAAAGCCGCCCCGCCCACGCAGTGATGCGCGAGGCTGAGCGTCTGGTCGACAATGGCGTGAAAGAACTGCTGGTCATCAGCCAAGACACATCGGCCTACGGCGTTGACATCAAACACGCCGAAGACCGCGGTCACCGCGCCCATATCACCGATCTGGCGCGCGACCTCGGCTCGCTTGGCGCTTGGGTGCGCCTGCATTACGTCTATCCCTACCCCCATGTGCGCAAACTGATCCCGCTCATGGCCGAAGGTCTGGTGCTGCCCTACCTCGACATCCCTTTCCAGCACGCGCACCCGGATGTGCTCAAACGCATGGCCCGCCCGGCGGCGGCGTCCAAAACCCTCGACGAGATCGCCGCATGGCGCGACACCTGCCCCGACATCACCCTGCGCTCGACCTTCATCGTCGGCTATCCGGGTGAGACCGAAGCGGAGTTTCAAACCCTGCTCGACTGGCTCGATGAGGCGCAACTCGACCGGGTCGGCTGCTTCCAATACGAAAACGTCGAAGGCGCACGCTCAAACGCGCTGCCCGACCATGTGCCCGCAGAGGTCAAACAAGACCGCTGGGATCGCTTCATGGAAAAGGCCCAAGCGATTTCTGAGGCCAAGCTCGCCGCGAAGGTCGGCAAGCGCATCGATGTGATCGTGGACGAAATCGACGAGGATGCCGCCACCTGCCGCACCAAGGCCGACGCGCCCGAGATTGACGGCAACCTGTTCATTGATGAGGATTTTCAGAACCTCAAAGTCGGCGACATCGTCACTGTCGAAGTCGAAGAAGCCGGCGAATACGACCTCTGGGGACGTCAGATCACCTGACGCCCCCTAGGGCTGCCTTAGACGTAAGCACCCGCTGAATACGTCAGCTCATAGCTGTGGCTGTAAAGCTCGAACACGATGCCAAAGGGGTCTTCGACATAGACCATGCGGTAGGGCTTTTCGCCGGGGAAATATTCCCGCACCGGCATGCGCTGCTTGCCGCCCGCCGCTACGATGCGTTCCAACAGCCCTTCGACATCCGGGTCTTGGATGGCAAAGTGGAAGGTGCCGTGGCGCTTGTGCTCCAGCTTTTCTTCGGGGGCGTAATTGCCGGGGAATTCGAAAATCTCGATACCGATGCCATCCGCCGTGGCGAGATGGGCGATGCGCAGCGATCCCCAGCCGGGGCCGAAAACATCGGTGCACATGACGCCGATGGCGGTGTCATCCTCCACCGCTTCGGTGGGCTGCATCACGACGTAGAACCCAAGCACTTCGGAATAGAACTTAACGGCGGCGTCGAGGTCCGGCACGGATAGGCCGATGTGGGAAAAGGTACGGGGGGTGGTCATAGTCAATCTCCTGTTTGCGTTGAGGTTAAGATAGACAGGCGCACCCCATGTGTGAAATTATCAAACCTCATCAAAATCATAATGAAGCGTTTTCCATGCTGAACGCCACCTGGCTCGAGACCTTCACCACCCTTTGTGAGACCGGCCATTTCACCCGCACAGCGGAACGGCTGAACATGACCCAGCCCGGCGTGTCGCAACATCTGCGCAAGCTTGAGGATCAACTGGGCCAACCGCTGATCGCACGGGAGGGGAAGAGTTTTACCCTGACCCCGGCGGGTGAGGCGCTGTTTGAGACCGGCCTTGCCCGGCGGCGCGAAGAACAGCAGTTGCGCGAACGGATCGCCACCGACCTGCCGGGCCGGGGCGTGGTGCATATCGCCTGTTCCGGCAGTTTCGCCATGCTGCTGCATCCGCTGCTTTTAGATTGGATGGCCCAAGCGCCGGACCTCACCCTGCATCTCGAAGCCGCCCCCCAAGCCACAATCCGCGCCGGGCTGCTTGATGGCCGGTTTGATCTGGGCGTCTTGGCTGATGATCCAGCCCATGCTCGGCTGGAAGCCCAGCATCTGGGGCGCGAGGAACTTTGTCTTATCCTGCCGGTTAATATGTTGGAACCAATAGATAGTTTCGCCGATCTCGAAGTACGCGGCTTCGTCGCGCACCCCGATGGCTTTGCCTATGCCGATGATCTGTTGCAGCTTAATTTCCCCGACAGCTATCCGGGGGCGGACCAGATGCGCCTGCGCGGCTATGTGAACCAAATCGGCCAGATCCCGGCAGCGGTCGCACGGGGTTTGGGCTACACGCTTTTGCCCCGCAGCGGGGTCGAGACTTTTGCGGCGAAAGATCGGCTTCGGCTGGTGCCGCTGCCGAAACGACGCTGGCATGACCTTTGGCTCGCCTCGCGGCGTGGACGGCCCCTGCCCGCCCGAATGCGCAGGGCGGCGGAACATATCGCTGAGGCAGCTGCGAGATTGCACTAGGCCGCACAATTCGCCGATATTGTGGAACCAAACCACCCAGCTACTAGATATACCTACAAGAAAGGGCGCGACGACGGAGATGCTTGAACATGTTCCCTTTCTGTTCTATATGTAGAACGCAGTAGCAGAGGAATGACCACATGTCTTTTCAACCTCAGTTTCCCGGCATTTTCGACCCTGATCAACAGGGCCGCCCGCCGCGCGGCAGCGACAGTGCGCAGCCAAAACAGGCCGACCGCCGCATGCCCGCGACCGAAAAACAAATGCAATACGCGCACTCCCTTGCCAAGCGAACCGGCGATGATCTCCCCGAAGGGATCGAGGCGGACCGCGCAGCCCTGTCTGAATGGATAGACGCGCATAAACCCCGCGCGCTGGAGGGGCCGTTTGCCGCCTACCCTTCGGCCAAACAAGTCGCTTTCGCCGAACGCATCGCCCGTCTGAAGCGACGCGATGTGCCGGAGGAATGTTTTCGCGATAAAACCCTAATGTCGCGTTGGATCGACGGCAATAAACCGCGCTGATCTGGGGGGGGGGGCGGCGCTCTTTACGCGCCGTCACCTCTGGCAGCGGTAGACTTCGCTACTACCTTCATTCCATGAGCTATCCGACCTCCACCGCTGAGACTTTAGCCGACGGCACCGTGCATGTGCTCAGCCTCGGATTCGCTATTCCTGCCAGTATCTTGCTGATGATCCACGCCGCAGGGCAAGAGGGGCAGTTGACCGCGACAGCGATCTACGCCGCTTGCATCCTCGCCTCTTTCACTGCCTCCGCTGTCTACCATCTGCTGCCCTTCGACCGCAGCCGCGCATTTCTGGGCCGCGTCGACCACGCCGCGATCTATTTCAAAATCGCGGGCACCTATACGCCGCTTGTAATGGTGATTGGATCGGGCTTTGCCTATGGCATCCTCGGCGTGGTCTGGGCCTTGGCGGTGATCGGCGCGGTGGCCAAACTCTGGTTCTGGCGCACCGATGCGCGCGGATCACTGGCGCTCTACCTCGGGATGGGCTGGCTTTCGGTCCTGCTGATCTATCCGATGTGGCACAATCTGCCCGGTGCGGCGCTGGCGCTGGTTGCGGTCGGCGGCCTTACTTATTCGGCAGGCACGCTGATCTACGCCCACCCCGGCATGCGCTATCAAAACGCGATCTGGCATGTGTTCGTGCTGATCGCCACGGCCTGTTTCTTTGCCGCCATTGCGCTGAGCCTCTAGGCCGCGAGTTCATCAAGGTAGGCCCGCACGCAGGTCTGGACATGACGAAAGCGGTCGCCGCCAAGGTGTTTCCCGCCGTACCAGCGCGTCACCACGATCAGATGATCCTCCAGCCCTTCGCGCTCCAGCATCCGAACGATGACCATCCCTGCCCCGGATTCGCCGTCATCCCCTTTAAGCGGTCCGCCGTCCGACAGCAGCACCGCCCAAGTATTATGCGTGGCCTTGGCGTAGGATTTGTCGCGCTTAAGGTCTTTCAGCGCGGCGTCAACCTCAGCACGGTCCCGGGCAACACAGCCCGACACCGCGTATTTTGACCCGCGGTCGTTCAGCACCTGCCGCAGTTTGAGCAAACCGTCACAGCCCTGCCATGGTGCGGCGCACGGTGTCGATCCGGGAACTGTTGGGCGGATGCGTGCCAAGGAAACGATCACCCGGATCGGGAATGCGGGTGAAGAATTCCGCCCCCCGCAGGGGGTTGTATCCGGCCCGCGCAGTGATGACCGTGCCAAGGGCGTCGGCCTCAAGCTCAAAGTCTTTGGAATAGCGCCGTGCCCCAACTTCTGCGCCCAGTTCCTGCGCCGTGCGTACGGCGGTCGCGTCTCCGCCGCTCAGCGTGGCGATCCCGGCAAAGATCACCGCACCGGCCATGGCGTTTTGCTGCTGACGGGCAATGTGCCCTGCGATGTGGTGCGCGGTCTCATGGCCCAGAACAAAGGCCAATTCATCCGCGTTCCGGGCGTCCGCGATCAGCGCCAAGGTGAATGCAACAATCGGGCGGCCATTTTCATCAAGCGTCTGAAAGGCGTTAGCCGGCTGCCCGGGGCGGTCGTCCACCACGATATTGAAATCGCAGTTCAGCCCGGTGGTGCGGTTGCGGCACTCGCGCTCAGCCACCGGTTCAAGCGTGCGGACCACCTGCACAAAGCCGCGCGCAGCGGCGCTGGCGTTGAACCTTGGGTTGGCTTCCTGCGTTGTTCTAGGCGTATCAGAGGGGATCGGCCCTGTTTGAATAGGTGCCACGTCACAGGCCGAAAGCAGCGCAATGAAGCCAAATGCGCCCAGGGCATTGATAAATCTCACGACAGTTCCTCGCTCGGTTTGTCCGACCCCCTCTCTATCATGAGCCGCCCCCGCTGCCACCCCCGTTCACGGAGCTTTGACGCCCCGCCGAACGCGGTCTTGCGCTTGGCCGCACAAACCAGTCTTGCGCGTGGTCGCACAAAGCCTGTCTTGCGCTCGCGAGCACAAAGCCTAATGTGCCCTCATGTTTACCATCGAGCATGAATTCGACGCCACCGTCATCACCCTGATTGACGAATCCGACGCCCCCCTGCGCGAGGACGTGACCGTCTCTGCCTTTGCAGAGGAGATCACGATCGAGCAATGGGACGCGCGCACAGACCGTGTGGCCAAGGTCACCCTGTCCCCCGCGCAATTGCGCGATCTGACAGCGGCCTTAAACCTGCCCGAGGGCATCTACCGCAGCAATTCCTAAGGATCGTCACATGGCCACTGGCACAGACATCAAGACCTATTTCAACGGCGCATGGCACGACGGCGATCTGCCCACCATCAAGGCCGCAGACCACGGCGCATGGCTGGGCACCACCGTCTTTGACGGGGCGCGGCTGTTTGACGGGCTCGCCCCCGATCTGGAGGCGCATTGCGCCCGGATCAACCGCTCGGCCCGCGCTTTGATGATCACCCCCACGGTTGAGACCGAGGATATGATCGAAATGTGCCGTGAAGGGCTGAAAAGCTATTCGCGCGATCAGGCGGTCTATATCCGTCCGATGTATTGGGCGCTGGCCGGCGATGAGCTGGGCATCGTGCCGCGCGAAGGCGCCACCGGATTCGCGATCAGCCTTGAGGCAATCCCCATGGCTCCGCCAGAGGCCGCCACGACCCTGACCCGCACCCGTTTCCGCCGCCCGGTGTTGGAGGATAACGTGGTCAACGCCAAGGCGGGCTGTCTGTACCCCAACAACGCCCGCATGATGGTCGAGGCACGCTCCAAAGGGTTCGGCAACGCACTCGTGGCCGATGCCATGGGCAATGTCGCCGAAAGCGCCAGCGCCAACGTCTTTATGGTCAAGGATGGTGAGGTTTTCACCCCTATCCCCAACGGCACCTTCCTTGCCGGGATCACCCGCGCGCGGCATATGTCGAACATGCGCAACGCGGGCATAAAGGTACATGAGAAGGTGCTGGGCTTTGATGATTTCCACGAGGCTGACGAGGTCTTCTTGTCGGGCAATATGATGAAGGTCACCCCCGTCAGCGCCTTCGACGATACGAAATACGGCACCGGTGCAAACCAAAACCCGGTCACGCGCCAAGTGCGTGAAATGTATTGGGATTGGGCCGCCAGTCAGCGCGGCTAACGGCCCGGTCGGCTGCGGCGCGTGAAAGCATTTGCCAGCGCCGCCCGCCCGCGCCATGATCGCACCGCACCATCAAATGGTGCGGAGAGAGGGTTTGATGCGTAAATTCCTAGTGGTGCTGGACGATAGTACCGAATGCCTGAACGCCATGCGCTTTGCTGCCCTGCGCGCGGCGCGTACTGGGGGCGGCGTGGCCGTCCTCTCGGTGATCCCGCCCGAAGAGTTCAACCACTGGATCGGCGTTGGTGATCTGATGCGCGAAGAGGCCCGCGAACGGATCGAGGTGCATTTTGAGGTTTTCGCCAAATGGATGCGCGACAAACAGGGCGTTGATCCCGAGTTGATCATCCGCGAGGGCGAACCCACCGATGAAATCATTCAGCAGCTCTCTGATGATCCCGATATTGGTGTTCTGGTGCTAGGCGCCAGCGGTGATCGCAAGAAAGGCCCCGGCCCGCTTGTTACGCAACTGTCCCGCTCTGCAGGGGCATTGCCAGTACCGATAACCATCGTTCCCGGCGATCTCAGCAAGGAACGGCTTGAGGCGATCACCTGAAGCATCCCCAGATTAGAACCGTTCTAAACCTTGACTTGCAGCCCCTGCGGGCGCATATCAGACCCACGCCGAAAGCGAGGTAATCCCTATGTTCATCCAGACCGAATCCACTCCGAACCCCGCAACGCTCAAGTTCCTGCCGGGCCAGACCGTGCTGGAAATGGGCACCGCTGATTTTCCGACCCCCGACGCCGGGGCCACATCGCCGCTGGCCCAACGGCTCTTTGCTGTTGAGGGTGTGACAGGCGTGTTCTTTGGCACCGATTTCGTCACCGTGACGAAGCAAGACGCAGTGGAATGGGACCATGTGAAGCCCGCCCTGCTCGGCGCGATCATGGAGCATTTCCAGTCCGGTGACGCAGTCATGGCCTCCGACCACCAGCCCACATCGGGCCATGCCGCACATGACGGCGAAGATGGTGAAATCGTCGGCCAAATCAAAGAGCTGCTGGACAGCCGCGTGCGCCCTGCCGTGGCCCAAGATGGTGGCGACATCACCTTCCACGGCTTTGAGCGTGGCGTTGTCTATCTGCACATGCAAGGCGCCTGCGCGGGCTGCCCTTCGTCCACGCTGACGTTGAAAATGGGCATTGAAAACCTGCTGCGTCACTACATCCCTGAGGTGACAGAGGTTCGTCCGGTTGCCTGAGCAATCGGACAAGCGGCCATTGGTTCTGGCCTTCGACACATCGGCCGCGCATTGCGCGGCCGCTTTGCTGTCGGGTGACCGAGTATTGGCGTCGCGCGTCGAGCAGATGGCCAAAGGCCAAGCCGAACGTCTGCTGGTGCTCTGCGAAGAGCTGCTGTCTGAGGCTGGGGTGACCTACGGCGACCTCACGGCGCTTGGCGTCGGCATTGGACCGGGCAATTTCACAGGCATCCGCATCGCCGTTTCCGCCGCGCGTGGGCTGGCGCTTGGCCTTGGCATTCCGGCGGTCGGGGTCGATGCCTTTGACGCATTGCGCGAAGGCCATGACGGCCCCTGCGCCTGTGCCGTAGATGCACGCCGCGATCAGGTCTTCCTCCAAGGCTTTGACAACGCGGCGATTTCCACCCCCGCCCTTTACGACGCCGCTGCCCTCCCCGCCTTCACCGGCCCCTTGATCGGCGCAGACGGTGAACCGCCCGCGATGCCAGTGGCCGAAGCCATCGCCCGCATCACCGCCCGCCGCTTTGCCAGCAACCCAACGCGCCCCGCGCCGCTTTACCTGCGCCCCGCCGATGCAGCACCCGCACGCGATGCGCCCCCGGTGCTGCTGCCGTGACAGCGGCAGAGCTTGCCGCCCTCCATGCCGCCGCCTTTACCCTAGACAGGCCGTGGCAAGAAGCGGAGTTCGCCAGCCTGCGCGACAGCCCTTTCGTGCATCTTTTCACCCGGCCCGGTGGCTTTGCCCTGACCCGGACCATCGCGGGCGAATCTGAGTTGCTGACCCTCGCGGTCGATCCCTGCTACCAACGCCAAGGTTTGGGCCGTGCGCTGCTGCGCGACTGGGTGGCCGCCCTGCCCGCCGACTGCGACAGCGCCTTTCTTGAGGTCGCAGCAGACAACCATCCCGCCCGCGCGCTCTATGCCGGTGAAAACTTCGCCCAAGTCGCAACCCGACGGGCCTATTATGCGCGCATCGATGCTCCAGGCGTCGATGCTTGCATTCTACGCCGCGACTTGACCCGTGGTCACTCTGGCGATCTTGCCGCACTGCACGCAAAAAGCGGTTGACCCACCCCCCTGCCTGCGCCCTAAATTGCACCTGATCAATTGATCCACAAACGCCGAGGCGGCAGCATTTGCCAGACCGCCCGGCACCACAAACCGGGAGACGATAAATGACCCTCATGACAAAATTCCTCGGCGCAGCCGCAGGCATGGCCCTCACTTCGGGCGCCGCGCTGGCCGAACCCGCACTGATCTTTGACCTTGGTGGCAAATTCGACAAAAGCTTTAACGAAGCGGCGTTCAACGGCGCGTCCCGCTGGGCCGAAGAAACCGGCGGCAAATTTGCCGAGATCGAAATGCAGTCCGAAGCACAGCGTGAGCAGGCTCTGCGCCGCTTTGCCGAATCCGGTGCCAATCCGATCATTACCATGGGTTTTGCCATGGCCGACCCGCTCTCGACAGTCGCACCTGACTATCCCGACACTAAATTTGCTGTGGTTGACGTGAACTGGCTCGACCTGCCCAACGTCCGTCAGGTCAGCTTTGCTGAGCATGAAGGGTCGTACCTCGTTGGCGTGATGGCCGCGATGGCGTCTAAATCGAACACTGTCGGTTTTGTCGGTGGCATGGACGTGCCGCTGATTCGTCACTTCGGCTGCGGTTATGCCCAAGGCGTCATGGCGACCAACCCCGATGCCAAAGTCATCGCCAACATGACAGGCACCACCCCCGCCGCTTGGAACGACCCGGTAAAAGGCTCCGAGATCACCAAAGCGCAGATCAACCAAGGCGCTGATGTGGTCTATGCCGCGGCTGGTGGCACTGGCGTGGGCGTGCTGCAAACTGCCGCCGACGAAGGCATCCTGTCAATCGGTGTGGACAGCAACCAGAACCACCTGCACCCGGGCAAAGTCCTGACCTCGATGCTGAAGCGCGTCGATGTCGCGGTCTATGACGCGATGATGGCCGGTGAAGACCTCGAAGTCGGCAAAGTCGTGACCCTCGGCCTTGCCGAAGAAGGTGTCGGCGTTGCCATGGACGAGCATAATGCCGATCTCGTGACCGAAGAAATGAAGGCTGCAGTCGACGAAGCGCGCCAGAAGATCATCGACGGAGAGATCAAAGTGGTCTCCTACTACGAGAACGACAGCTGCCCGGCGCTGGACTTCTGAACTTAGATTAACCAAAATGACCCTAAGGGCCGCGCCGTTCCATCGGCGCGGCCCTTTCCGAACATGACACCGTGACCCGGACAGAGATGGGCCAATTCCAGATCAAGGGCCGCCACGCCCGCAGGACCTTTTGATATGACCGACACCGCACACGGCTCCGCTCCAGCGATCGAACTCAAGGGCATTTCCAAAGCCTTCGGCCCCGTACAGGCCAACAAAGACATCTCGATCCGCGTGATGCCCGGCACGATCCACGGGATCATCGGCGAAAACGGCGCGGGCAAATCGACGCTGATGTCGATCCTCTATGGGTTCTACAAAGCCGACGCAGGTGAGATTTTCATCAGCGGCAAGAAGACCGACATTCCCGACAGCCAGGCCGCCATTGCGGCGGGCATCGGCATGGTGTTCCAGCACTTCAAGTTGGTCGAAAACTTCACCGTGCTGGAAAACATCATTCTGGGCGCCGAAGATGGCCGCCTGCTCAAGCCCTCACTGTCGAAGGCCCGCAAGACGCTGATCAGCCTCGCCGAGGACTACGGTTTGAACGTCGATCCCGATGCGCTGATCCAAGACATCGGCGTGGGCATGCAGCAGCGCGTGGAAATCCTCAAGGCGCTCTACCGTCAGGCCGATATTCTTATCTTGGACGAACCCACAGGCGTGCTGACCCCCGCCGAGGCCGACCAATTGTTCCGCATCCTTGGCCGCCTGCGATCCGAGGGCAAAACCATCATCCTGATCACCCACAAGCTGCGCGAGATCATGGAGATCACCGACACTGTGTCGGTCATGCGTCGCGGACAGATGACCGCGACTGTGAAAACCGCTGAGACCTCGCCGCCCGAACTGGCCGAGCTGATGGTCGGCCGTAAGGTCTTGCTGCGCGTCAACAAAAAGCCCGCCACACCGGGCGATGTCATTCTTGATGTCAAAGGTCTGCGCGTCGTCGACAGCAAAGGCGTCGAGCGTCTGCGCGGCATTGATCTGCAGGTCCGCGCTGGTGAAGTGCTGGGCCTTGCCGGTGTGGCGGGCAACGGCCAATCCGAACTCTTGGAAGTGCTGGGCGGCTATGCTGATGGCACCGGCAGCGTCACGCTGAACGGCACCCCGCTTGACCTCTCTGGCAAGAAATCCGACGGCCAATCGCGCCGTGCGCGCGGCGTGGCCCATGTGCCCGAAGACCGCCAGCGCGAAGGTCTGATCATGGATTTTCAGGCGTGGGAGAACAACGTCTTCGGCTACCACAGGGATGACCGTTTCCAGAGCGGTATGCTGATGGACCATGCAGCGATCCGCGCAGACGCCGAAGACAAGATGGCGCGTTTCGACGTGCGCCCGCCCGATCCGACGCTGGCCGCCAAGAATTTCTCCGGCGGCAACCAGCAAAAGATCGTTCTGGCCCGCGAGATTGAGCGCAACCCCGACCTGCTGCTCATCGGCCAGCCCACCCGCGGTGTCGACATCGGTGCAATTGAGTTCATTCACGAGCAGATCATCGCCCTGCGCGATCAGGGCAAAGCGATCTTGCTGGTCTCGGTCGAGCTTGAAGAAATCCTCGCCCTGTCGGACCGCATCGCGGTGATGTTCGACGGGCAGATCATGGGCGAACGCGCTGCCGATCAGACCGACGAAAAGGAATTGGGGCTGCTCATGGCAGGCATCACCGACACTGAAAACGAACATAGCGTGGCCGAAGTTGAAGCCAATCTCGCCCGCGTTGGCGGCGACGCCAGCAAGGAGGTCTGAGATGGACGTGATGCCAAAATGGGCCGAGGTGATCCTCGTGCCACTGATCTCATTGCTGCTGGCGGCGATCCTCTCGGCGCTGGTGATCCTCGCCATTGGGGAAGACCCGATTGCCGCCGTGACGCTAATGGTGAAAGGCGCGCTCGGCTCGACCTATGGCTGGGGCTATACGCTCTATTACGCCACCAACTTCATCTTCACCGGCCTTGCCGTTGCCGTCGCCTTCCACGCGCGGCTCTTTAACATCGGTGGCGAAGGTCAGGCGATGCTGGGTGGTCTCGGTGTGGCCATTGCCGCGCTCTATATTCCCTGGCCGCATTGGACATTGGCGCTGATCGGCTGCGGCGTCATGGCTGGGCTCTTGGGCGCGATCTGGGCCGCGATCCCCGGCTGGCTCCAAGCCAAACGCGGCTCACACGTCGTCATCACCACGATCATGTTCAACTTCATCGCCGCCGCCCTGCTGAACTATGTGCTGGTTAACGTCATGCGCCCGCCCGGCAGCATGGACCCGGCAAGCGCCCGCTTCCCCGAAGCGGTGCATCTGCCCACGCTGCATGAATTGCTTGCCCCTCTGGGCATCGCATTCTCCAAATCCGCGCCGGCGAACGTTTCGCTGCTGGTGGCCGTGGCGGCCTGTGTGGTGATCTGGCTGCTGATCTGGCGCACCCGTCTGGGCTATGAAATCCGCGCCTATGGCCATTCGCAACCGGCCGCGAAATACGCGGGCATCTCGCCCGTGCGCATCACCATGGTCACGATGATTATCTCGGGCGCGCTCGCGGGGCTGATGGCGATCAACAACGTCATGGGCGAAAGCGAACGGCTGGTGCTGAACGCGACCGAAGGCGCGGGCTTTATCGGCATCGCCGTGGCCCTGATGGGCCGCTCGCATCCCGTTGGTGTCTTCTTCGCCGCCCTGCTCTTTGGCTTCCTCTATCAAGGCGGCGCGGAACTGGCGCTCTGGACCTCGATCCCCCGCGAGTTGATCGTCGTCATTCAAGCGCTGGTGATCCTTTTCACAGGCGCGCTCGACAATATGGTGCGGATGCCGCTGGAGCGTCTTTTCCTGATGTTCCGCCGCCCCGGCCCCCCTGCAAATTCCGCTGACAGCGAGCCCAAGCCCGGCCCCCGCAGCGCCCAATCGGAGAGCGCGGAATGAGCCCCTATACCCCTCCGAGAAAGCGGGTCTGACCTATGGACTATATCACGCTCATCCAACTGCTCGACAGCACCGTGCGCCTCGCCACACCGCTGCTACTGGCCTGCCTTGCCGGTCTTTTCTCCGAACGCGCGGGTGTCTTTGACATCGGGCTTGAGGGCAAGATGCTGGCCGCCGCCTTCTTCTCGGCAGCGCTCGCGTCGATCACCGGCTCGGTCTGGCTCGGCCTCGCCGCGGGCATCGGGGCCTCCATGGTGCTCAGCGCGGTGCACGGGCTGGCTTCGATCACCTTCCGTGGCAACCAGCTGATCTCCGGCGTGGCGATCAACTTCCTCGCCGCCGGTATGACGGTGCTGATCGCGCAAGACTGGTTCGCCCAAGGGGGCCGCACCCCGTCGCTCTTTGGCGGCGCGCGGTTTGAGCCGATCACCCTGCCCTTCGCTAAAGCTGTGGAAGATGTCCCCTTCCTCGGTCCACTCTACGAAGAGCTGATCTCGGGCCATTCGATACTTGTCTACGCCGCCTTCCTCGCTGTGCCGCTGACATGGTGGATCCTGTTCCGCACCCGTTTTGGCCTACGTCTGCGCGCTGTGGGGGAAAACCCTGCTGCGGTGGACACCGCTGGGGTTTCAGTTGTTGGCCTGCGCTATGCGGCTGTGGCCATCGCTGGGCTGCTCTGCGGCGTGGCGGGGGCCTATCTCAGCACCGCGCTGCAGGCGGGCTTTGTCAAAGACATGTCCGCAGGCCGGGGCTTCATCGCGCTGGCCGCCCTGATCTTTGCCAAGTGGCGGCCTTGGTACGCGCTTTGGGCCACCCTGCTCTTTGGCCTTTTCGGCGCGCTGGAAACACGCCCTGACGTGATCCAATCGGTCATCGGCATCAAGGTTCAAGGCCAGCTTCTGGGCGCGCTGCCCTATCTGATGACTGTGGTGATCCTTGCGGGCTTTGTGGGCAAAGCGATCCCGCCCCGTGCGGGCGGCGAACCCTATGTGAAAGAACGCTGACAAACCTCTCCGGCCCTTGCACCCGAGGGCCGGATCGGCGCAACATATTCCAAGGGTCGCATCACTGCGACACGCTATCTTGAATCGCGCGGCCGTTCAGGGCTAGGAAACGTCATGCAAATCTACCTGCCCATCGCCGAAGTATCGGTTAACGCCTTTCTCCTTCTCGGATTGGGCGGGATCGTGGGCATCTTATCAGGCATGTTTGGCGTCGGCGGCGGATTTCTGATCACGCCGCTGCTCTTCTTTGTCGGCATCCCTCCTGCCGTGGCCGTGGCCACCTCGACCAACCAGATCGTCGCGTCTTCTTTTTCGGCGCTGCTGGCGCATCTGAAACGACGCACGGTAGATTTCCGAATGGGCTGGGTGCTGCTGGCCGGGGGTCTGATCGGCTCCGGCATCGGCATGTTCATCTTTAACTACCTAAAGTCGCTCGGTCAGGTCGATCTGCTGGTGACCCTTTGCTACGTGATCTTTTTGGGCATCATCGGCGGGCTGATGTTCTTTGAATCGCTCCGCGCCATCCGCCGCAGCCGTAAGGGCGGGCGCGTGCAGCGCAAAAAGCATTACTGGGTTCACGGTCTGCCATTCAAACTGCGTTTCCGCGTTTCGGGTCTTTATATCTCGGTGATCCCGCCCGTGTTGGTGGGGGCGGCGGTCGGGATGCTTTCGGCCATCATGGGCGTCGGCGGCGGCTTCATCATGGTGCCCGCGATGATTTATCTGCTGGGCATGCCGACCAAGGTCGTGATTGGCACCTCGCTGTTGCAGATCATTTTCGTGACCGGCTTTACCACCATGCTGCACGCGACCACCAACCAGACGGTCGACATCGTGCTGGCGGTGCTGTTGCTGGTCGGCGGGGTGTTGGGCGCGCAGGTGGGTACGCGGATCGGCGTGCGGATGCAGGCCGAACAGCTGCGTATTTTGCTGGCGGTGCTGGTCCTCGCGGTCTGCGGCAAGCTGGCGCTTGATTTGCTGTTGGAACCGGCCGAGCTTTACTCCCTCAGCCCGGTGACGGCAGAATGACCCGCGCAGTTTTCGCATTCGTTGGCCTGTTGTTCACAGCTCTCACCGCCACGGCGGAAGAGGAGATCGTGCTGGGTCTCAGTCAGGCCGAAGTCTCCATCACCACCAATTTCGACGGCTCAGAGATCCTCGTCTACGGCGCTGTTAAACGTGAAACCCCGATCCCCGAGGGTGCGCCGCTTGAGGTCGTGGTCACCGTCTCCGGCCCCTCAATGCCGATCATGGTGCGGCGCAAGGAGCGGCGGTTTGGCATCTGGGTCAACGTGGACGCCGTCGAGGTCGACCGCGCGCCGAGCTTCTATGCGGTGGTCACCTCTGGCCCGCTGTCCGAAGTGCTTAAACGCATCGAAGACCTGCGCCACCGCATCTCCATCCCCCGCGCCATCCGCTCGGTCGGGGCCCCGATGGAGATCGAAAACCCGGTTAAATTCACCGAAGCGCTAATCCGCGTGCGCACGGCTTCGAACCTTTACCAAGTCATCGAAGACGGCGTGAAGGTTGACGAACAGACCCTCTTCCGCGCCGCGGTTGCCCTGCCTGCCTCCCTCACCGAAGGCGCCTATGACACGCGCATCTTCTTGACCCGTGGCGGCGATGTGGTCGCGCAATATGAAACAGTGATCGACGTGCGCAAGGTCGGGATGGAGCGGTGGCTGTTCAACCTTGCCCATGAGCAGGCGTTTATCTACGGGCTGCTGTCGCTGTTTATCGCCGTTTCGGCGGGCTGGGTTGCCTCTGCCGTCTTCGGATTACTGCGCCGCTAAGCCGCGCCGTCCTCGGTTGCTTCCAGCGTCAAGGCCGCAGCCGGAGCGGCACGCAGATCATCCACCCGCAGCGGCCCAGATGGCTTGCTAAGCCGATTACGCACCACCCAGATCAGACGCTCCTGCGCGCGGGTGATGGCGACATAGGCAAGGCGTTTCCACAGCGGTTGCCCGGCCTCACTTCGCCCCATACGCGCGGCAGCATAAAGATCGGGCGCAAAGACCTGCACGCTTTCCCACTGGCTGCCCTGCGCCTTATGGATCGTCACAGCAGCGCCGTGCAAAAAGGTTGCCCCCATGCGTGCGGCGAAGGGGATAAAGGGCTCTTCCTCATCCGGTTTCTCGATCTTCACGATCGACGCGGCACTCACCTGCGGGTCTTCGGCACCGAGGACGTGCAGGCGGCTGAACCCCGGCTTGCGCCCCTCGCCCAGATAAACCACCTGCGCGCCTTTGATCAGGCCGCGCGCCTCTAGGTCGAGCCGCTTTTTGCGGTGCTTTAATGGCAGTTCGATCCCGTCGCAGATCAGCGGCTCGCCGGCCAGCAGCGCATCTTCGGGCGCATCATGCACGGCGCGGAAAGCGTTGATCAGCCGGATGCGCGTCGCGTTGCGCCAGACCAGCACCGGGCTGCGCGCCATTAGATCAACCTCAACCCGCTGGCCCCAGACCACCCGGTCATCGCGGCGCGCGGCGTCTTCGATCATCCGCTCAAAGTCATGAAACTCAAGCTGAGGGTCAGCCAGCGCATGGGCCAGATCGAGGATCGGGTTGTCCGCTTGCTGCCGGTGGATACGGTTAAGGTTCAGCACCCGTTTCTCGGGCAGCTTCTCAAACACCATCGTGCCCGATTGCCCGACCGGGGCCAACTGCGCAGGATCGCCGAACAGCAGCAGCGTCGGGAAAATCTCTTTCAGGTCTTCGAACTGCTTGTCATCCAGCATCGAGCTTTCGTCGACAAAACCGATATCCAGCGGGTCTTCGCGGCGCTTCCACCCGGTGATAAAGTCGCTGCCGCGCAAGCCCGCTGCCGCCAAGGCGCCCGGTACAGATTTGTTGTTTGCGAAGAACGCGGCAGCTCGGTCAAGGGCGATATCGCTAAGTCCCTCAATGTTAGGTTTCTCACCGTTGCCGGTCAGCCATTCCGCGATGTGCTCGTATTCGGGGTGATAAACCGGTGTGTAGAGAATGCGGTGGATCGTCGTCGCAGGCACGCCGCGCAGGCGCAGCACGCTTGCTGCTTTGTTGGTCGGCGCAAGGATCGCCAGCGTGCGTTTCTCACGCTTCTTGCGCGATTCATAATCGCCCGAAACGATGTCCACGCCCGCCGCTTCCAGCGCGCGGTAAAGCTCGGCCAGCAGCAGCGTTTTGCCCGATCCGGCCTTGCCCGTCACCGCCATCACCTGATCCGGCCCGCCAGCCGGCGGCATCAACAATGAATCGTCCAGATCAATGCCCGCAGAGCGCAGCATTTCAGCCACCTTGTCATGGGCGGCGGCTTGGTCTTCGGAATAGGTGAGCGCGGTAGATGTCATTGGGCGACCCTAATTGAGCCCCGCGCCGGGGGCCAGATGGCTTCGCCCTGCCCGCTCGTGATTCCGCGCAAATATCCTGTTCAGACGACGATCAATCCCCGGCTTAGCGCCCGCGCGACGGCATGGGTCGTGTTTGAGGCGCCTAGCTTGAACCGGGCGCTTTCCACATAGGCGCGCAGCGTGTGTTCCGAGATTGATAACCGCTGAGCCACCTGCGCGCGGTTATAGCCCACCGCCAATAGCGTCATTGCGTCCACCTCGCGGGGTGACAGCGCCTGCACCGCCCCCGGCTTGCGGTTCGGGGCGAGCGCGAGCGCCTTTTCGTTGAAACAATGTGCCGCCCAGATCAAATCGCGCCGGTGCCGGGCGGTGAAACTTGCCCAAAGGGCATCGGTGCAGCTGTGGTTTGTCGTAAACAGCGCAAATTGCCCATGCGGCCCGCGCACAGGCACCGAAAACCCCTGATTGCCCACGCCATGATCCGATGCATCCCGGCGGAACTTTCGCGCCGCCCGCGAGGTCCAATCAAGGTCTTTCCAATCCACCGGCTCAAACCGGCGATAGCAGCCGCTGACCACCGGATCGATGCGCAGGTAGTTGTGTTCGTGGTACCGATCAGACCAGAGCGCCCCATAGGTGCCGCAGCCATACTGTTCGCCCGCCGTGTCGATCCAATGATAGACAACATGCAAAATGCCATAGTGGTCGCGCAGGGCTTCGCTTACCTGCCCGAGCGCGGCCTGCCCATCAGCCTGAGCCAGCCTTTCCCAAATCTGTTCCAGATGCGGCTCTATTTTCATGCGGCCTGCCTGCGATCCTCTCGCGCTGCGCGGACATTTCAGCCAGAGCAATAAGCGCCGCGTCGTCCAACTGTTCCGCCGTGCGGGGCAGATGGTTTGCCGTAGCGAAAGCCCTTAGATCGGCCAATACGTCCAATATCCAATCGTCTTGCATGAGCGTCGCCCGGTTTTAGTTAATGGCAGATTAATACAACCATAGCATGTACGTGATTTCGCACCATCCGCGCATTTTACCCCCCCTTAAATGGCGGGATCGGCTGCGCCTAAGCCTCTGTTTCCCCTGAGGGGCAAACGAAAACCCCCGCGGCCAAGGCCACGGGGGTTCCTAATTTCATCAATGGGTCAGGCTTAGTCGCGGGCCATCACCGCGTCTTCGAGTGTACGCAGTCCGGTCGTCGGGGCCTGCACCAAGACAGACATATTGCCCGGCTTATGCTCATTGCGCATCATCTTCATATGCGCCTCAGGCAGATCAGCCCAGCTAAAGACCTCTGACATGCAGGGATCAAGGCGGCGTTCCATCATCAGTTTGTTGGCCGCACTCGCCTGCTTCAGGTGGGCAAAGTGGCTGCCCTGCAAACGCTTCTGGTGCATCCACATATAGCGCACGTCAAAGGTTAGGTTGAAACCCGAGGTGCCCGCGCAGATCACGACCATGCCGCCTTTTTTCACCACGAAGGTAGACACCGGGAAGGTTGCTTCGCCGGGGTGTTCGAACACCATGTCGACATTCACACCCTTGCCGGTAATGTCCCAGATGGCTTTGCCGAACTTGCGGGTCTCATTGAACCATTCTTTGTATTCCGGCGTGTTCACCGTGGGCAACTGACCCCAGCATTTGAAATCCTTACGGTTCAAGACGCCCTTGGCCCCCAGATCCATCACGAACTGGCGTTTGCTTTCGTCCGAGATGACGCCAATCGCATTGGCGCCTGCCGTGTTGATCAGCTGGATTGCATAGGAGCCCAAGCCACCGGACGCGCCCCAGACCAACACGTTCTGACCGGGCTTCAGGTCATGCGGTTCATGGCCAAAAAGCATCCGGTAAGCGGTGGCCAGCGTCAGCGTGTAGCACGCACTCTCCTCCCAAGTCAGATGCTTAGGGCGCGGCATAAGCTGTTGGCTTTGAACGCGGGTGAACTGCGAGAATGACCCATCCGGAGTCTCATAACCCCAGATCCGCTGGCTGGGAGAATACATCGGGTCGCCGCCGTTGCATTCCTCATCGTCGCCGTCGTCTTGGTTACAGTGGATCACCACTTCATCGCCGACCTTCCAGCGCGTGACCTTGTCACCCACCGCCCAAACGATGCCCGAGGCATCGGAACCGGCGATGTGATAGGGCTGCTGATGACCGTCAAAAGGGCTGATCGGCACGCCACGCGCGGCCCAGACACCGTTATAGTTGATCCCTGCCGCCATGACCAAAACCAGCACATCCTGACTGTCGAGTTCTGGCACATCAACAACTTCCTGCAACATCGCGCTGTCCGGATCGCCGTGACGCTCGCGGCGGATGGCCCAAGCATACATCTGTTTCGGGACGTGACCCATCGGGGGCATTTCGCCCACTTCATACAGGTCTTTTTGCGGGGCGTCATAGTCGGCGTGTTTCGTATCCAGTGCCATGCGGGCCTCCTGCCGGTGATCGGTGTCTACAAAGTCTGTGCCGCACTGCAGAATCGCGGCGGCTCCCCTTTGGGATATGATCCGCCGCGCAACATTGCAACCCCTACAAGTCTACTTTTGTAATTTTATGACCCAGCGATTGCAGCATTTTGCGCCGCAGGTGCAGCATCCCCGTTAGTGAAATGAGCAATAGAATTCGCATAAAACGCCAAAACCGGCTCCTGCCCTGCCACCACTTGCAGCCCGTGATCAGTCTCAAAAATGACGCCGCGTTTTTTCAGCCGGGCAGCGGCACGGGCGACACGTTCAGGCAGTACATCAAGTTTCGGCACGCGGTTGCGTGCTGGCATCTGCTGCAGCGTGGCCTCTACTTTCGCAAGCAGATCGGCGTGATTCAACGGCGCGGATTCCTGCAACATCACCCGCGCGATCAGGGGCACGGTCAGCACCGGCATCGCCTGCGCGATCCGGTCCATCAATATTTCAGAAAGCTCAGTGACCGACACATCCGCGCCCGCGCGCCGCAAGGACAGCGGATCGCCAAAAGTCACCGCGGCGGTGCCAAACCGCGTGTCATGCCCACGCATCCGCCGCCACATCTTGCGCAGGACGAACCCCACAATCACCGTGATCCGCGCGCCAAAGCGTCGGTCGCCCCGCTGCCCGGCTGCGATCAACACGCGGTCTTCCAGCACCCGGTCATAGTTAATCGCCACAGGTACAAAGATGATGTCGCGCTCGCCTTCGGGGTCGAACCCTTCCACCACATAAGACAGCAACCCCACCTTGGGCGGCTGCAACGCGCCGGTCAAGCTGAGCCCCCCTTCGGGATAAAACGCCTGCGTCACACCGCCAGCCGTGGCCATCTGCACATAGCGTGCCAACACCTTACGATAGAGCGCCCCGCGCGATCGCCGCCGGATAAAGTAAGCGCCCAAAGAGCGGATCAAAATGCTCAGCGGCCAGACCCGCGCCCATTCCCCCACCGCATAGCTCAGCGCCGAAGAGCGGGCCGCGAGATAGGTCACCAGCATGTAATCCATGTTCGAGCGGTGGTTCATCACGAAAACCACCGTCGCGTCGCGCGGCAGGGAGGCAAAGGTCGTCTCGTTGCTCTCTGCCGTTTCGATCCGGTAGACCGCATTGGCCAAAAGCCGCGCCAGCCGGATGCCAAAGCTAAAATAGGCAAATGCCGAAAAGCGCGGCACGATCTCACGGGCGTATTCGCGGGCTTTTTGAAAGGCGACGTTCTCCGGCACGCCATTGCTGCGGGCGTAGTTGACGATCTCTTGGCTGACCTCTGGATCATAGATCAACCGCTGGATCATATCGTGCCGCCGCGCCAGCTTGAACGGCTCGATGGGCCGGGTCAGCCGTTTGTTCAACCGCGCCACAGCGCGCTCCAGCCGCCGGCGAAAGAACCAGCGCACCGAAGGCAGCAGAAAGTGGCTCAGCGCCGTGACGGCTGCGAAAACCACGATGAGGATGAACAGCCAAAGGGGCAATTGCACGGTCTGCGTCATGGCTTAACCCTTACAGCGCGGGGCTGAGAGAACAATATTTATCTGTTTCTGCCTGCGCCGCAGCCGCACAGGTGATGCCGCAACGCAGCGAATTGACAGAGGCATATTATTTCCCCTATCAACGGTGTAACGCAACTTTATTGCCAAACCGATTCAAGAGGCTCCCGATGACGCAACCGCAGAAAGACCGCCCCTGGCTCATTCGTACCTATGCGGGCCATTCCACCGCCGCTGCATCCAACGCGCTCTACCGCTCGAACCTTGAACGCGGTCAAACTGGCCTGTCGGTTGCTTTCGATCTGCCAACCCAAACGGGCTATGACAGCGACCATGTGTTGAGCCGCGGAGAGGTTGGCAAAGTCGGCGTGCCGGTGAACCATCTTGGCGATATGCGCGCGCTATTTAACGGAATTCCACTTGAGCAGATGAATACGTCTATGACGATCAATGCGACGGCCCCTTGGCTGCTGGCACTCTATATCGCCGTGGCCGAGGAACAGGGCGCGGATGTCACGGCCCTACAAGGCACAGTGCAAAACGATCTGATAAAAGAATACCTCAGCCGGGGCACCTATATCTGCCCGCCCGCACCGTCGCTCAAAATGATCGCGGATGTGGCCGAGTATTGTTATAAGAACGTGCCGAAATGGAACCCGATGAACGTCTGTTCCTATCACCTGCAAGAGGCCGGCGCGACGCCAGAGCAGGAATTGGCATTCGCTCTCGCCACCGCCACTGCCGTGCTTGATGCGTTAAAGCCCCGTGTCCCTGCCGAAGATTTTCCACAATTGGTGGGGCGTATTTCCTTTTTCGTGAACGCCGGCATCCGCTTTGTCACAGAGATGTGCAAAATGCGTGCTTTCGTAGACCTTTGGGACGAAATCTGCCGTGAGCGTTATGGCGTGGAAGATCCGAAATTTCGCCGTTTCCGCTATGGGGTGCAGGTCAATTCGCTTGGCCTGACCGAACAACAGCCCGAAAATAACGTTTACCGTATTCTCATTGAAATGCTGGCTGTGACGCTTTCGAAAAAAGCCCGCGCCCGCGCTGTGCAATTGCCCGCATGGAACGAAGCGCTTGGCCTGCCCCGGCCCTGGGACCAGCAATGGTCAATGCGCATGCAACAGATCATGGCCCATGAAACCGACCTTTTGGAATTCGACGATCTTTTCGATGGCAACCCAGCAGTCGATGCCAAGGTTGAATTGCTCAAAGAAGGCGCGCGGGCCGAATTGGCGAACTTGGACGGAATGGGCGGTGCCATTTCCGCGATTGACTACATGAAAGGCCGTCTGGTCGAAAGCAACGCCGACCGCCTACGCCGGATTGAAAGCGGTGAAACGATCGTGGTTGGTGTTAATAAATGGCAGCAGGGTGCCCCCTCTCCATTGATGACCGGCGCGGGCGATATCATGCAATCCGATCCGGGGGCTGAGGCCGATCAGCTGGCCCGTCTTGAGGCATGGCGCGGGGCGCGTGATGAGGATGCGGTCAAACAAGCGCTGGCCGATCTGCGCGCCGCAGCCAGCGCGGGCGACAATATCATGCCTGCGTCAATCACCGCGGCCAAAGCCGGTGTCACCACAGGTGAATGGGCCGCACAGATGCGCGCCGTTCACGGAGAATACCGTGGACCTACAGGGGTTTCCGCAGGTCAGTCCAACAAAACCGAAGGGTTGGAAGATTTGCGCGACGCAGTAGATGCCGTCAGCGACCGCTTGGGTCGCAGGCTTAAGTTCCTTGTCGGCAAACCAGGGCTTGATGGCCATTCCAACGGGGCCGAACAAATCGCCGTGCGCGCCCGCGATTGCGGCATGGACATCAGCTATGAAGGCATCCGCCTCACCCCTGCAGAAATTGTTGAAGCGGCCCAAGCAGAAGAGGCCCATGTGGTCGGTCTTTCAATTCTTTCTGGCTCGCATGTGCCGCTGGTCGAAGACCTGATGAAACGTATGCGCGACGCCGGGCTAAACCATATCCCGGTTATCGTCGGCGGTATTATTCCCGAAGCCGATGCAATCCGTTTGCGGGCCGCCGGGGTGGCGCAGGTTTATACGCCAAAGGACTTTGAATTGAACGTCATTATGAACGATATCATAACGCTCGCAGACCCTGCCGCAGTTGCCGCCGAGTGAGTTGACACAAAAATTTTCGTGCAATTAATTATTTCGCTCTATAATTCCCGTACCAGCACAATCTGGAAAAGGAAAAATCAGATATGGAAAAAGACCTGAAATCCATGAGCCGCAAGGATCTGGAGAAACTTCTGTCGGATGTCAAAAAGGCGTTGCAGGCGGCGCAGACACGCGAGCGGCGTGCTGCACGCAAAGCGGCCGAGAAGGCAGCGGCGGAATATGGCTTTTCCCTCAATGACTTGGCAGACGACAAACCAGAACCTAAGAAGGCGAAAAAACCGCGCAAGGTTGCTGCGGGCCCGAAATCGAAACCCCAGTTCGCCAATCCCGAAAACTCTTCGCAGACTTGGACTGGAAAAGGCCGCCAACCGAATTGGTTTCGCGCCCAGGTAGAAAACGGCACCGATCCAGACTCGATGCGGCTCTAAACTATTCTCGATTTACGGGAATTGGACGCCGATGAATTAGATTTCATTGGCGTCTTTTTTTGTGAGAATTCAATTTCCGAAATGAACGCGGCACAGTTCTGCCGGGCCCCATACTGACATTACGTTATCCCTCGCGCGGCCCATCACTGCCCTTGTGAACCGCGCGCCTCACAGGCAAAATGCGCCAAACATCAGGAGATAAAAATGACCGTCCATATTGGCGCAAAACCCGGCGATATCGCTGAAACCGTATTGATGCCCGGCGACCCGTACCGTGCAAAATGGGCGGCAGAAACCTTTCTTGAAGGGGCCGAACTGGTCAACGAAGTGCGCGGCATGTTGGGTTTTACCGGAACTTGGCGCGGCAACCGTGTAACGATCCAAGGGTCCGGCATGGGCATGCCGTCGCTGTCGATCTACGCCAATGAATTGATGATGGAATATGGCGCCCAGACCTTGATCCGTATTGGTTCGTGCGGGGGAATGCAGCCCCATGTCGGCATTCGCGACGTGATCATCGCCATGACGGCCAGCACGATCACCTCTCCCTCCTCCGGTATTTTTCGTGAGTTGAACTACGCCCCCTGTGCCGATTGGGGGCTTTTGCGCGCTGCTGTGACGGCAGCAGAGAAATTGGATGCCAAGACCCATGTGGGTGGCATCTATTCCTCGGATGTCTTCTATGCCGAACGTCCTGATCTGGATGAGCAGATGGTCCGCCACGGTATTCTGGGCGTCGAGATGGAAGCAGCCGAACTTTACACGCTGGCCGCGCGGCACAAGCGTCGGGCGCTGGCGGTATTGACCGTAAGCGATCATCTGCAGACTGGTGAGGCGTTGCCTTCAGAGGACCGCGAAAAGAGCTTTGGCGATATGGTTGAGATTGCGCTGGAAGCGGCATTTGCCTGAGGGTCGCGTCTGCTGAGAGTGCGGACGGTATTTGAAAAAGGATGAAAAGGCGCGGCAAGGTCGCGCCTTTTGCCTTTGTTGTGGTGGGTGTTAGGCGCGTTTGCTCGGGGGACGCGTTGGGCGCGGCTTACAGGCGCGGTGCATCGAGCCCTTTGAGGCAGCGATCAGGCGGCCCTTCGCTGCGGTAAGCTTCGGCCCCGCAGGCGATGCAGTTGTATTTGCGCAAGCTCCCCTTGTCGCCTGTGCGGTCTTCGCGCCAGCGGCAGTCGCGTGTGGCTGCGTTGCGCCGGGCAAAGATCATCACGACAACGAAGACGATTATGATGACGAATGGTAGGATCATGGTGCAGACCAAAGGCCCGGCGCTTGGCCGGGCCTTATTGTCAGACAGTGGTGATCAGACGGTCCGTTCGACCATCAGTTTCTTGATATTGGCAATCGCTGCTGCCGGGTTCAGGCCCTTGGGGCAGGTCTTGGCGCAGTTCATGATCGTGTGGCAGCGGTAGAGTTTGAAGGGGTCTTCCAACTCGTCCAGACGCTCGCCTGTGGCTTCATCGCGGCTGTCGATGATCCAGCGATAGGCGTGCAGCAGCGCTGCTGGCCCAAGGTAGCGGTCGCCGTTCCACCAGTAGCTGGGGCAGGATGTCGAGCAGCAGGCGCACATGATGCACTCATAGAGACCGTCAAGTTTGGCGCGGTCGTCGATCGACTGTTTCCACTCTTTGCGCGGCTCGGGCGTCTCGGTTTCCAGCCACGGCTGGATGCTGGCGTGCTGGGCGTAAAAGTGGGTCAGGTCGGGGATCAGGTCTTTGACCACCGGCATATGCGGCAACGGGTAGATTTTAACCACGCCGTTGATCTCTTCCATGCCATAGGTGCAGGCCAGCGTGTTGATCCCGTCGATGTTCATCGCGCAGGAGCCGCAGATGCCTTCGCGGCACGAGCGGCGGAAGGTCAGCGTGGGATCAATCTCGTTTTTGATCTTGATCAGCGCATCAAGGATCATCGGGCCGCAATCGTCCATATCGACGAAATAGGTATCCAGCGCCGGGTTTTTCCCGTCATCGGGGTTCCAACGATAGACGTGGAACTCGCGCAGGTTGGTGGCACCTGCAGGCTTAGGCCATGTTTTGCCGCTGGTCATGCGGGAGTTTTTTGGAAGCGTCAGTTGAACCATTGTGCGTCTCCTAAAGCGTCATGCCGGCTGCGGGCGCAGCGGCCAGCAGGCAGGATCGGGTCTCGGGGCGCGACAGGATCGTGCGCACGGTGCCCGTTGTGGTGTCCTCTACGCCGACAACAGCGGCGCGGGCCAGTTCGCGCAGTTCCAGCGCGTCGGCATTGTCGATGATGCAATCCGTGAAGGGGGTGATCAGCTGTTTCGGCACCTGCGGGAAACGGGTGGCTAAGATTTCGGTCACCACGCCTTTGGAGCCTTGGCGGGCGGTGTCATCCACCACCTGCTGCACTTCGACACAGGCCGTGAGCGCCGTGAGGCTGGCTGCAATGAGTACGGTGCGCAGCATCAATACACCCGTGCCTTGGGGGCGATCTTTTTCATGTCGATCCCGCCCTCGTCTTCTTTGGTCAGCGGGTCGAGGTGCACGGCGCGGTAGGTGAGTTTCGCGTCGTTGCCTTCGAACCATGCCAGCGAGTGCTTGCGCCATTCGTCGTCGTTGCGATCCGGGTAGTCCTCATGCGCATGTGCGCCTCGGCTTTCCTTACGCGCGGCGGCGGCGGTGATGGTGGCGGTGGCGTTGGGCATGAGGTTGGTCAGCTCCAGCGTCTCCATCAGGTCAGAGTTCCACACGAGGCTGCGGTCGGTGACATGCAGATCGTTGAGCTTGCCTGCGACCTCGATCATCTTCTCGCGGCCCTCTTCCAGCGTCTTATCGGTGCGGAAGACAGCGGCATCGGCCTGCATGGTCTTTTGCATCTCAAGGCGCAGTTCCGCCGTGGGCGTGCCGCCCTTGGCGTGGCGCAAACCGTCGAAGCGGTCAAAGGCTTTGGCGACGGAGGCCGGGTTGGCCGTTGGCACGGCAGTCTCTGGATCAACGATCTTGGCGGCGCGGATCGCGGCGGCGCGGCCAAAGACCACGAGGTCGATGAGCGAGTTGGAGCCGAGACGGTTGGCGCCATGCACAGAGGCACAGCCCGCCTCGCCCACAGCCATCAGGCCGGGCGCGATGGCATCGGGGTTGTCCGCCGTTGGGTTCAGCACTTCGCCCCAGTAGTTCGTGGGGATGCCGCCCATGTTGTAGTGCACCGTGGGCAGAACCGGGATCGGCTCTTTCGTCAGGTCCACACCCGCAAAGATACGCGCGGATTCCGAGATGCCCGGCAGGCGCAGGTCCAGCGTTTCTGGTGGCAGGTGGTTCAGATGCAGGTGGATGTGGTCTTTGTTCTCGCCCACACCACGGCCTTCGCGGATTTCCATGGTCATGCAGCGCGAAACAACGTCACGGCTGGCCAAATCTTTGTAGGTCGGCGCGTAGCGTTCCATGAAACGCTCGCCTTCGGAGTTGGTGAGGTACCCGCCCTCGCCCCGCGCGCCTTCGGTGATCAGGCAGCCCGCGCCGTAAATGCCGGTGGGGTGGAACTGCACGAATTCCATGTCTTGCAGCGGCAGGCCCGCACGGGCCGCCATGCCGCCACCGTCGCCGGTGCAGGTATGCGCGGAGGTGGCCGAGAAATAGGCACGGCCATAGCCGCCGGTCGCCAGCACCACCATCTTGGCGCTGAACAGGTGCATGGTGCCGTCGTCCAGCTTCCAGCAGAGCACGCCTTGGCAAACACCGTCATCCGACATGATGAGGTCGATGGCGAAGTATTCGATGAAGAACTCGGCCTTCTGCTTGAGTGACTGGCCGTAAAGCGTGTGCAGGATCGCGTGGCCGGTCCGGTCCGCCGCCGCACAGGTCCGTTGCACGGGCGGGCCTTCGCCGAATTCGGTGGTGTGGCCGCCAAAGGGGCGCTGGTAGATCTTGCCCTCTTCGGTGCGCGAAAACGGCACGCCGTAGTGTTCCAGCTCGTAAACCGCCTTGGGGGCTTCGCGGGCGAGGTATTCCATCGCATCCGTGTCGCCCAACCAGTCAGAGCCTTTGACCGTGTCATACATATGCCACTGCCAGTTGTCGGGCCCCATGTTGCTCAGCGACGCCGCAATGCCGCCCTGCGCCGCTACGGTGTGCGAGCGGGTTGGGAAAACCTTGGAGATACAAGCCGTGCGCAGCCCCTGCTCCGCCATGCCCAATGTCGCGCGCAGGCCAGCACCGCCTGCCCCCACCACGACAACGTCATATTCGTGGGTTTCATATTCATATGCTGCCATTTAATCGGTCTCCCGTTTGGGCGTATTGTTTACAGGGCGAGCTTGGCAATGGCGAAGACGCCGACTGCTGCTGCGCCGTAGCTGATGATGGTCATCACGATGATGGCGATTTTATTGGCAAGGCCGTGGACATAGTCCTCGATCAGCACCTGCACGCCGTCATTGAAGTGCTTAAAGCCCACGATCAGCGTCAGCGCCGCCACGATGGCCGGGAAAGGCCGCGCGTAATAGGCGAGGATTTCCTCATAGGTGCCGCCAAGGGCACTGCCGAAGGTAAAGACGAAAAGCGGGATCAACACCAAAAGCGCCAGCGAGGAGACTTTCATCGCCCAGAAATGCGCGGTGCCGGTTTTGGCCGAGCCGAGGCCGAGGGCGCGTTTGCGGTCTGTCATATAAGCCATGTATTCGCTCCTCAAACGATGATGACGGTCAGGACGGTCAGCACGACTGACCCGATCAGCGCGGCGATGCCCAGCTTCTCAGCGGTCGGCACGTCAAGCATGCGGCCCGTGTCCCAGATCAGGTGCCGGATGCCGGCGAGCGTGTGATACCACAGGCCCAAGAGCGACAGGGTGAACACCAAGTCACCGAACCAGCTGGTCATGATCCCGTTTACCGTATCGAAATACTCAACCGAAGTGGCCGCGGCGAGGAACCACCAGACGATCAGCAGCGCGGTGATCAGCATCGCGTTGCCAGTGATCCGCGTGAGGATCGAAGTCATGGAGGTCAATTGCGGGCGGTAGATTGTCATATGCGGGGAAAGCGGGCGGTTACCCCGGTTCACATCGGCCATGGCGCGGTCCTTTGTCCTGTGCTTTGCATCTTGATAGCGGTTTTTACGGGACTGTCACGGGGAACTCCCGAGAATCTGCGGGATTTGGCCGGTCATTTAGCGGAAAAATGATGGGCTGCGGCTTTAGGGTGCGATTTTGTGATCACAGCATATTAACGTGTGATCACAAACAGGGTCACCACATGCCCCAACGAAAAAAGCGCGCCCCGAGGGACGCGCTTTTCAATCTCAAGCCATGAATGGCTTACGCGAGGCTTTCGTCGATGCCTTTGCAGGCTTCAACCAGCCCTTTAACCGCGTTCACGGAATTGTCGAACATGGTCTGCTCGTCTTTGTTCATCGAAATCTCGACAACACGCTCAATACCACCGGCGCCGATCACCGTGGGCACGCCCACGTAGAAACCGTTCAGACCGTAGGCGCCGTCAACATAAGCGGCGCAAGGCAGCACGCGCTTTTGGTCTTTCAGATAGCTTTCCGCCATCTCAATCGCGGAAGTCGCGGGCGCGTAGAAAGCCGAACCAGTTTTCAGCAGGCCAACGATTTCGGCACCGCCATCACGGGTACGCTGCACGATCGCATCGAGCTTGTCCTGCGTGGTCCAGCCCATCTTTACCAGGTCAGGCAGCGGGATACCGGCAACCGTGGAATAACGCACCAGCGGCACCATCGTGTCGCCATGACCGCCCAGCACGAATGCAGTGACGTCTTTCATTGAGACGTTGAACTCGGAGGCGAGGAAGTGGCGGAAGCGTGCGGAATCAAGCACACCTGCCATGCCGCAGACTTTTTCATGCGGCAGGCCGGAGAATTCGCGCAGCGCCCAGACCATCGCATCGAGCGGGTTGGTGATGCAGATCACGAAAGCGTCGGGGGCGTGCTTGGCAATGCCCTCACCCACGGATTTCATGACTTTGAGGTTGATGCCCAACAGGTCATCGCGGCTCATGCCCGGCTTGCGGGCCACACCAGCAGTTACGATGCAAACGTCCGCGCCTGCGATATCGGCATAATCTTGGGTGCCCGACATGGTGGCGTCGAACTTGCCCGAGGGGCCCGACGACGCGATATCGAGAGCTTTGCCCTCGGGTGTCCCCTCGGCGATGTCGAATAGGACAACGTCGCCCAGTTCTTTCAATGCTGCGAGATGGGCGAGAGTGCCGCCGATTTGCCCCGCGCCAATAAGCGCTATCTTGGGTCTGGCCATGGTCATGTCTCCGACAGAGGTTTCATTTGCGCCGGAGATACCGAAATGCACCGTCCCGTGCAAGTTGCAGCATTGCACAGCGGCTAAACCCTGCTGTTGCCACGAAAAAGGCCGCCCCGAAGGGCGGCCAATTGTTGAAACTCAGGGGTAGATATTAGTCGCCCTGGTACTCTGGCTGCGATTCCAGACGCTCTTCGGTGCTGTCGATGTAGATACGTACATCATCACCTTCGACGTTTTTCAGAACCTGCAGTTCGTCAAATGTTACGGCCACTGGCTTTTCGCCCAGACCAAGGAAACCACCAACGTTGATGACAACACGGTCGATTTTGCCGTTGTCGCCGATCAGCAGCGTGTCGATTTCACCGACTGTTTCGTCGTTGGCACCATATACATAGGAACCTTCCAGATCATCGGCGGACATCTGTTCGATCATGCCAACTTCGGCAGCGGCATAACCTTCACGCTCAACTTCGGGGCGCGGCAGCAGTTCACGCTCAACAGTTTCGTCGCCGGTGATCACGGTGGTGTTGGCTTCAGCTTCGTTGACAGCTTCTTCTGTCTCAGCTTCGGCATTCTCCATCATGGTTTCGGCTTCTGCTGCCATTTCCTTAGATTCGGCTTCTACTTCGTTGGCCATCTCTTCGGTCTCGGCTTCGACGTTCTCAGCCGCGTTCTCGGCGTCTTGTGCCAATTCCTCGGTCTCGGCTTCTACTTCGTTGGCCATTTCCTCGGTTTCGGTTTCGGCGTTTTTAGTTACGACTGTGACGTTATCGTCGGTCTTAGTCATAGCTTCGTTGTTCATCGCCTTGCCGTCCATCATGGGACGTTCGAATTCAGGCGCCTGCTCTAGCATCTCTTTCGAGGTGTTCACGACGAGGAAACGATCGCCGTCTTCGTCGGTCAGGATTTTGATCTTGTCCATGGAGATGGACACGTCACGCTCGCCCATACCAAGGAAGCCGCCAATGCCGAGGATCACGGCAGTCACGTCACCGTCTTGAGTTACAATGATGTCATTGATTTCACCGATGTCATCCCACTCTTTTTCAGCGTCCGCTGCGAGGGTTGCGTCGGCTTCAACTTCGGCTTCCGCGTTGTAAATACGCATGCCGATCAGGTCGGAGGCGAGGAAGTCTGTCTGCTCAATGGCGACGTTGCCGAAGCCTTCGGAATGTGCGTCAGCAAAGGCCGCGCCGGTCATGGTCAGTACGATGGCCGTGGTGCTCAGAAAACGTTTCATTGTAATACTCCTTCCAATGAGCGAGTGTTGTTCGCTCTTCTGCAACCACAACCCGAATGGCCTCATCCAGTTCCACGGCTGAACAAATAAATGACGCGGCACACAGACACCCGGACATAAGAAGGGCGGCCCATGGCTGCCCTGTGCATTCCGCAGAACTCGTGTATTCCAAAGTCAGGGCTCGCGTTAGGCGTCCTTGCCCTTCGCGGGTAGCCCTTCGGCCAATTCTTCGAACCCCTGCCCTGACGCCACCAGACAGGTAATTCCGTTGGTGCCAGTGACGGTGATCGTCCAGCTTCCTGTCTGATCAGAAGCAAAAACCTCAATCACCGCGTTGTCCCCGCCCAGCCCCATGGATTGCCGCGTTTCGCCATACCCATCGGCCAACCGCAGCACCACATGATCGCGCGGAGCGCAGCTGCGAGGGGTCTGCGCTTCGGTTGTGGTGGCCAGCACCAAAGCCGACGCCGCGGTAAGAGCTGCAAGTTGAATGATCTTCATTAAACGTGTCATAGCTTCTGCCTTCGCATCAAAAGGCGTGGCCCTAAGGACTGGCAATGCGCGGTCTTCCGCATCACCCCGCGGGCGGCCTTGGTTGAAATGACTGCATCTGTGCGACGGGATGGATCGGCAGATGCGATGCAGAGCAGACTGCGCCTCAGTACTAAAGGAGTGGTTAACCCGCCGTCCGGAACCGCCGCGCCTCTAGGTTCGCTGCGTCGCGGCATATTTGACCTTGAAGTTTTCGCACAAAAATGCCCCTCTGCACGCAACAATGTTAGGCGGCCAATACGCCGCCCTGCCCAAGGAGCCTCACATGACCGCCACCACCCGTCCGCTTCGTTCCGTCCTCTATATCCCCGGCTCCAAGCCGCGCGCCCTCGATAAGGCGCGCGGTCTGGCCTGCGACGCGGTGATTTTTGATCTCGAAGACGCGGTTTCACCTGATGAGAAGACCGCCGCCCGCGATACGCTGGCCGAGGCATTGGCAACGGGCGGCTACGGTGCGCGGATGCGCGTGGTGCGCATCAATGGGCTGGACACAGAATGGGGCGCTGATGACGCCCGCGCCGCCGCCGCGATGAAACCCGACGCGATTTTGCTGCCTAAGGTCGGCTCCCCCCCCGACCTTGAAGCTCTGACCGAGATTGTCGGCGACATCCCCCTCTGGGCGATGATGGAAACTCCGGGCGCGATGCTGAACGCCGCCGCCATCGCCGGGCATCGCCAGCTGCAGGCGATGGTCATGGGCACAAACGATCTGGCCAAAGACCTGCAAACCCGCTTCCGCCCCGACCGCCTGCCGCTGGTCACCGGCCTCGGCCTCTGCCTGCTGGCCGCCAAGGCGCATGGCGTGGCGATCATCGATGGCGTTTATAATGCGTTCAAGGACGAAGACGGGCTGCGCGCCGAATGCGAACAGGGCCGCGACATGGGTTTTGACGGCAAAACACTGATCCACCCGGCGCAGCTTGATATCGCCAATGCCGCCTTCACCCCCTCGGAAGACGAAGCCGCCCTCGCCCGCCGCCAAATCGACGCCTATGAAGAAGCGCAAGCCGCAGGCCAGGGTGTCGCGGTCGTTGATGGCAAGATTGTCGAAAATCTCCATGTTGCCACCGCCCGCGAAACACTGGCAAAACTGGAGGCAATCGCAGCCATGACCCCGGAGTCCTCCTCATGACCATTCTCATCCTCGGCCTGATCCTTTGGATCGGCGCCCACCTCTTCAAACGCCTGATGCCCGCACAACGCGCCCAGATGGGCAGCGCAGGCCGCGGCGCGGTGACGGCGGCGCTCGTCGTGGCGCTGGCCCTGATCATCTGGGGCTACCGCACAGCCGAGTTCATCCCGGTCTGGAACCCGCCCAGCTTCTATACCCATATCAACAACCTGCTGATGCTACTGGCCTTCTGGGTCTTCGGCTCAAGTGCGGCCAAAGGTGCCAAAGCATGGCCCGCCTATAAAACCCGCCACCCGCAACTGCTGGCGGTCAAGATCTGGGCCACCGCCCACCTGCTGGTCAACGGCGACCTTGCCGCGATCCTGCTCTTTGGCACCATGCTCGGCTGGGCGGTGAGCGAAGTCATCCTCATCAACCGCGCCGAGCCAAACTGGACCCCTCCGCCCCACGCAGGCCGCGCCACCTATATCCGCCTGATCGTCATCTCCGCGATCATGTTCGCTCTCGTCGCCGCCATCCACATGTGGCTGGGCGTCATCCCCTTCCCCCATTAACCCGGAGCCTGCCATGAAAGTTTACCGCTTCCTCTCCGAAGAGGACACATCCGCCTTTTGTCACAAGGTCACCGACGCGCTGAACAAGGGATGGGAGCTTTACGGCACCCCGACCCAGACGTGGGACCACAAATCCGGGGTCATGCGCTGCGGCCAAGCCGTGATCAAAGATGCCCCCGGCACCTATTCGCCCGACACCAAACTGGGCGCGCAGTGATGAGCAAAACCAACCGGGGCCGCTTTTTTGAGGACTACCAACTGGGCGAGGTGCTGCACCACGCAGTGCCCCGCACGGTTGGAGAAGGCGAACGCGCGCTTTATCATGCGCTCTACCCCGCGCGTCACGCGCTCTATTCTGCGGACAGTTTTGCACAATCTTGCGGGCTTAAGGCCAGCCCCCTCGACGATCTGATCGCCTTTCACATCGTCTTTGGCAAAACCGTGCCGGATGTTTCGCTTAATGCGGTGGCCAACCTCGGCTATGCGCAGGGCCGCTGGCTGACGCCCGTCTGGCCCGGTGACACGCTGCGCGCGGAAAGCGAGGTGATCGGCCTTAAGCAAAACTCCAACGGCAAGACCGGCGTCGTCTGGGTCCGCACCACGGGGCTGAACCAACACAACGAGAAGGTGTTGGAATACGTCCGCTGGGTGATGGTGCGCAAAGGCAATCTGGATGCCGCAGCGCCGGAAACTACCGTGCCTGACCTGCCCGACGTCCTGACTGTCGAGCAGCTTAGGGTGCCAGAGGGGCTGGACTTCACTCACTACGATTTCGCCCTCGCCGGAGAGCCGCACCGCTGGGGCGATTACGAAGTGGGTGAAAAGATCGACCACGTCGATGGCGTAACGGTCGAAGAAGCCGAGCACATGATCGCCACGCGCCTGTGGCAAAACACGGCGAAAGTGCACTTTGACACCTCTGCCCGGCCGGATGGGTCACGCCTGATCTACGGCGGTCATGTCATTTCAATGGCGCGGGCGCTGTCGTTCAACGGGCTGGCCAATGCGCAGATGATTGTGGGCCTTAACGGTGGCGCGCATGCGAACCCTTGCCTCTCGGGCGACACGATCCGCGCATGGACCGAAGTGCTCGACAAAGCCGAGACAGCAGCCCCCGGTGTCGGGGCAATCCGTCTACGGTTGGTCGCCACCAAAGGCGGCGCCCCTTTTGAGTTGCGCGATGAGGCGGGCAAATACCGCCCGGAGGTTCTGCTTGACCTCGACTACTGGGCGCTCATGCCGCGCTAAAACGCTGGCCCGACCAGACGGTTGGGTCGCCTATCCCCCCTTATACAAGCAAAAATCAGCCGATTCGGACGGGCTGAGCGCATTTGTGATCACACGCATTTGACGTGTGATCACAAATGCCATTTTTAGCTGGTCAAACCCAACTTTCTCGGAAAAAACCCTTACAGGAACGAGAGTCACCCCCATACTAAGGGGCAACTGGAACAGAAACGGGACCGTTTTTCATGAACATCCACGAATATCAGGCGAAAGCCCTCCTGCGCAGCTATGGCGCCCCTGTCTCCGACGGCCGTGTCGTGCTCAAGGCCGAAGACGCCAAAACCGCCGCTGGCGAGATGGACGGCCCGCTTTGGGTGGTCAAAGCGCAAATCCACGCTGGTGGCCGCGGCAAAGGCAGCTTTAAAGAAGCCGGTGCTGGCGAAAAAGGCGGCGTGCGCCTGACCAAATCCGTGGAAGAAGCGGCAGAAGAAGCCAAAAAAATGCTGGGCAAGACGCTGGTCACGCACCAGACCGGCCCCGCAGGCAAACAGGTTAACCGCATCTACATCGAAGACGGCTCAGACATTGAGCGCGAATTGTACCTCGCGCTGCTGGTCGACCGTCAGACCAGCCGCATCTCCTTTGTCTGCTCCACCGAAGGAGGCATGGACATCGAAGAAGTCGCCGACGCGACACCTGAGAAAATCCTCAGCTTCTCCGTCGATCCGGCCACCGGCTATCAGCCTTTCCACGGCCGCCGCGTTGCATTCTCGCTGGGCCTTGAAGGCACAGCCGTCAAACAGTGCGTCAAGCTGATGGGTCAGCTTTACCAAGCCTTCGTTGAGAAGGACATGGAGATGCTGGAGATCAACCCGCTGATCGTCATGCCCGGCAATGACCTGAAAGTGCTCGACGCGAAGGTCAGCTTCGACGGCAACGCGATGTACCGCCAGCCCGACGTCGCCAACCTGCGTGACGAAACCGAGGAAGACAGCAAAGAGCTCGAAGCCTCCAAATATGACCTGAACTACATCGCGCTCGATGGCGAGATCGGCTGCATGGTCAACGGCGCGGGCCTCGCCATGGCGACGATGGACATCATCAAGCTCTACGGTGCCGAGCCTGCCAACTTCCTCGACGTGGGCGGTGGTGCGACCAAAGAGAAAGTCACCGAAGCCTTCAAAATCATCACATCCGATGAGAACGTCAAAGGCATCCTCGTGAACATCTTCGGCGGCATCATGCGCTGCGACGTCATCGCCGAAGGCGTTGTCGCTGCGGTGAAAGAAGTCGGTTTGAAAGTGCCGCTGGTTGTCCGCCTCGAAGGCACCAATGTCGAAGAAGGCAAAGCGATCATCAACAACTCCGGTCTTGATGTTATCGCCGCTGACGACCTGAAAGACGGCGCTCAGAAAATCGTGAAAGCGGTTAAGGGCTAAACTGCCTAGTCGGCCACCCCTGCCGAGCGTTTGGGGTGGCCGATACCACCGTCTTTGCCGCCCCGCTGCGGCAGGGGTATTCCGGCCTAGCAATGTCGCGCAAACCTAAGAATGCAACGAGGTCAGCATGGATCAATCTCCCAAATCCTCCCCCGTTCTTGCGGGTATTGCGCTATTGGGGGCCGGGCTTTTGATCCGTCAGTGGCAGCCCGATGCCCTGCGGCTGCCCGAGCCTGAGAACAAAAAACGCCTCGATCGGGGTCTGCCCCGCGCTGCGCGCAAATCGCGTGACGGCTTGGCGATGATCTTGCCGTCCAACCTCACCGGTTCTATTGGCCGGAGCCTGATGGTGATGGGTGCCGGTCTGTTGACCCTGCGCGCCCTCGACTTTCTGGCCGACGATAACGAGCGTCTTTACTGATGTCGCTGATGCCACCCCTCCTCCTGACCGGCCTTCTGGCCGCCCCCGCTTTTGGCGGGCCGGAAGAGGTGGCGATCTCAAGCTTCAATGACTGGTGCTTCAAGGCTGGCCAGACTGAGGCGCAAGCCCGCGATAATATGGCCGCCAATGAGGCCCCTTTCGCCCTCACTTTCTGGGACGACAGCCTAGAGCCACGCCCCGACAACGCCCCGCGCGGTATAGAGCGGCGCTGCGAAGTGGCTTTTGACGGCGACCACACCGCTGCCGCCATCACCGCCCTGCGCGCGCAAATGGCCATCCCGCCCGTTTTTGGCGATGCGATCCCCCTGCCCGACACCCATAGCGCCGCCCCCGGCACCGCGTTGATTGAGGGCCGTGAACTGCTGCGTGGTCGCGTGGCCGTGGTGCATGTTGGCACGCGCAGATCTAATGCCGCGATGCAGACTTTTATGGCCGTTGACCGGCTCTATGATGGTCTTGGACTGCCTAAGGAGGTGTCGCAATGACCGCCTCTCAACGCCAGGGCTGGACCCTTTTGCTGACGCTGGGGCTGGCCTTTGCCATGCAGATGTTCACCGTGAACACACTGCCCGTCGCCACTCAGGAAACTTTGCTCGCGGAAGGTGGCTTTTACGAAAGCCTTTCCGTTGTGGGCTATGGGCTCTGCATCGCGGCGCTGGTTTGGACGTTACGCGGCGCGGTTCTGCGGGTCTGGTACCTGCCGCTGGTGCTGGCCGTTATGGCAGCACGCGAGCTTGACCTCGACAAATCGCTGTTCACCCGCGGCTTGTTTAAGGCCCGGCAATATACCGGCGACGACGTACCACTGGGTGAGCGACTGGTCGCGGCGCTGATCCTCGCGATTATAATCTGTGCGATCCTGCTGATGCTGTGGCGTCACGTCCGGCCTTTCCTTGCCGCCCTATTTCAGGGGCGCGCATGGGCCGGGGCCGTGTTGCTCGGGGTCGGTTTCACCGTCCTTTACAAACTGCTCGACGGCATCGCCCGCAAACTCGCCCCCTTGGGGATCGAGATTTCTGCCGATGCCGAACGCACCGCTTTCGTCGTCGAGGAGATCGGGGAGCTTGGCATCCCGGTCATGTTCCTCGCCGCCATCCTGCTGTGGCCCGGCGCACCGCCGACCACGGCGCATCCCACCAACCGGGCGCATCGCGCCTGACGCCCCCGGGGCCCGCCCCCGGGATCAAATATCACCGACCAAGGAAGAAATCATGGCCGTACTAGTCAACGAAAACACCAAAGTCATCTGTCAGGGTCTGACCGGCTCGCAGGGGACGTTCCACACCGAACAGGCCATTGCTTATGGCACCAAGATGGTTGGCGGCGTCACGCCCGGCAAAGGCGGTCAGACGCACCTCGACCTGCCCGTGTTCAACTCCGTCCACGAAGCCAAGCATGTGACCGAGGCGAACGCCTCCGTGATCTACGTCCCGCCCCCCTTCGCGGCAGACTCGATCCTTGAGGCAATCGACGCCGAGATGGAGTTGATCGTCTGCATCACCGAAGGCATCCCGGTTCTGGACATGGCCCGCGTTGCCCGCGCGCTCCAAGGTTCCAAGTCGCGCCTGATCGGCCCGAACTGCCCCGGTGTCATCACGCCTGACGCCTGCAAAATCGGCATCATGCCCGGCCACATCCACCGTCGCGGATCCGTCGGTGTTGTGTCGCGCTCGGGTACGCTGACCTATGAGGCGGTCAAGCAGACCACCGACATGGGCCTTGGCCAGTCTTCCGCCGTTGGCATCGGTGGCGACCCCATCAAAGGGACCGAGCATATCGACGTGCTGGAAATGTTCCTTGCTGACCCCGAGACACATTCGATCATCATGATCGGCGAAATCGGCGGCTCCGCCGAAGAGGAAGCGGCACAGTTCCTTGCCGACGAGAAGAAAAAAGGCCGCTGGAAGCCGACCGCTGGTTTCATCGCGGGCCGCACAGCCCCTCCCGGCCGCCGCATGGGCCACGCAGGCGCGATTGTCGCCGGTGGCAAAGGCGACGCGGAAAGCAAGATCGAAGCGATGAAAGAAGCCGGTATCGTTGTGGCTGACAGCCCCGCGACACTGGGCGAAGCGGTCAAAGAAGCGATCGACAAGGGCTAACCCCCCTCCGGTCTTGCGGCTCCCCTTCCGGTGCCGCAAGACCCCACGACCCCTATGCCTACGGTCCCAACCCACACGAGGTACTCTCATGACCGACCAACCCGCCAACGAACAATTCCGCGCCTCCTCCTTCATGGAAGGCGAAAACGCAGAGTATCTTGAGGCGATGTACGCCCGCTATGCCAACGATCCCAACGCGGTCGATGGCGCTTGGCAGGAATTTTTCGCGGCGATGGGCGACGACGCCGAAACCGCGCAGGCCGAGGCCGCTGGCCCGTCTTGGGCGCGCCGCGATTGGCCGCCTGCACCTGCGGGCGAAGTGATGGGCGCGTTGACGGGCGTCTGGCCCGAACCTGCCGAAGCACAGGCCGCTGGCGACAAGATTAAAGCCAAAGCCGCCGAGAAGGGCGTTGAGGTTTCCGACGCACAGGTCAAGCAAGCCGTGCTCGACAGCATCCGCGCGCTCATGCTGATCCGCGCCTATCGCATCCGGGGCCATTTGGCTGCCGACCTTGATCCGCTTGGCATGCGCGAGACCGGCAACCAGCCCGAGCTTGACCCGAAGTCTTACGGTTTCACTGACGCTGACATGGACCGCCCGATCTTTATCGATCAGGTGCTGGGCCTTGAAGTGGCGACGATGAAGCAGATCGTCGACATCGTGCGCTCAACCTACTGCGGCACCTTTGCGCTGCAATACATGCATATCTCCGACCCCGAGCAGGCCGGTTGGCTGAAAGAGCGGATCGAAGGCTACGGCAAAGAAATTCAGTTCACCAAGGAAGGCCGCAAGGCGATCCTGAGCAAGCTGGTCGAGGCCGAGGGCTTTGAGAAGTTTCTCCACGTTAAATACATGGGCACCAAACGCTTTGGCCTCGATGGCGGCGAAAGCCTTGTTCCCGCAATGGAGCAAATCATCAAGCGCGGCGGCCAGTTGGGTGTCAAAGACATCGTCATCGGCATGCCCCACCGGGGCCGTTTGTCGGTCCTCGCCAACGTCATGCAAAAACCCTACCGCGCGATCTTTAACGAATTCCAAGGCGGCAGCTTTAAACCTGACGATGTGGATGGTTCGGGCGATGTGAAATACCACCTCGGCGCGTCCTCAGACCGTGAGTTTGATGGCAATTCTGTTCACCTGTCGCTGACCGCCAACCCCTCGCACCTTGAAGCGGTGAACCCCGTGGTGCTGGGCAAGGTCCGCGCCAAGCAGGACCAGCTGAACGACAAGGACCGTACGGCGGTGATGCCAATCCTGCTGCACGGCGATGCGGCCTTTGCAGGCCAAGGCGTTGTGGCGGAATGTTTCGCGCTTTCGGGCCTCAAGGGCCACAAAACCGGCGGCACCATGCATATCGTGGTGAACAACCAAATCGGCTTCACCACTGCGCCTCATTTCTCGCGCTCCTCGCCCTATCCCACCGACAACGCGCTGGTGGTTGAGGCGCCGATCTTCCACGTCAACGGCGACGACCCAGAAGCGGTCGTGCACGCCGCCCGCGTGGCCACCGAATTCCGTCAGAAGTTCCACAAAGACGTGGTCATCGACCTCTTCTGCTACCGCCGCTTTGGTCACAACGAAGGCGACGAGCCGATGTTCACCAACCCGGTGATGTACAAGAGCGTCAAGAAACAGAAAACCACGCTGAGCCTTTATACCCAGCGTCTGGTCGCCGATGGTCTGATCCCCGAAGGGGAGATTGAGGACATGAAGACCGCCTTCCAGAACCATCTGGGCGCGGAATTTGAAGCGGGCAAAGACTACCGTCCGAACAAGGCCGATTGGCTGGACGGCAAGTGGTCACACATGGACAAAAAGAAAAAGTCCTACCAGCGCGGCAAGACGGCCATCGCACCCGAAACCCTGCAGGAAGTCGGCAAGGCGCTCACCACCGCGCCCGACAAATTCCCGCTGCATAAAACCATCGGTCGTCTGCTCGAAGCGAAAAAGGCGATGTTCGAAAGCGGTGAAGGCTTTGACTGGGCCACGGCTGAGGCAATGGCCTTCGGCTCCCTTCTGACCGAGGGCTACAAGGTTCGTCTGTCGGGCCAAGACAGCACACGCGGCACCTTTAGCCAGCGGCATTCGGCATTCGTGAACCAAGACAACGAAGACCGCTACTACCCGCTGAACCACATCCGCGAGGGTCAGGCCGAGTATGAGGTCATCGACTCGATGCTCAGCGAATATGCGGTGTTGGGCTTTGAGTATGGCTACAGCCTCGCCGAGCCCAATGCACTCACCCTTTGGGAAGCGCAGTTTGGCGACTTCGCCAACGGCGCGCAGATTATGTTTGACCAGTTCATCTCAAGCGGTGAAAGCAAATGGCTCCGCATGTCGGGCCTCGTCTGCCTGATGCCGCATGGCTATGAGGGTCAGGGGCCAGAGCACTCCTCTGCCCGTTTGGAGCGTTTCCTCACCATGTGTGGCGGCGACAACTGGATCGTGGCGAACTGCACCACGCCCGCCAACTACTTCCACATCCTGCGCCGCCAGCTGCACCGGAGCTACCGCAAGCCGCTGATGTTGATGACGCCCAAGTCACTGCTGCGCCACAAGCTTGCGGTGTCCAACGCGGATGATTTCACCACCGGATCGAGCTTCCACCGCGTGCTCTGGGATGACGCCCAAAAGGGCCATTCCGACACCAAACTGGTCGCGGATGACAAGATCAAGCGCGTGGTCATGTGTTCGGGCAAGGTCTATTACGACCTGCTGGAAGAACGCGACGCCCGCGGCATCGACGATGTCTATCTCCTGCGGTTCGAGCAGTTCTACCCCTTCCCCGCGCAATCGGCGGTCAAGGAACTGGAACGCTTCAAAGGGGCCGAGATGATCTGGTGCCAAGAAGAGCCCAAGAACCAAGGTGCCTGGTCCTTCATTGAGCCCAACATCGAATGGGTTCTGGGCCGCATCGACGCCAAACATGGCCGCGCCTCCTATGTGGGCCGCGCCACCGCCGCCTCGCCCGCCACGGGTCTGGCCAGCCAGCACAAAGCACAACAAGCCGCCCTCGTCGACGAGGCGCTGACCATCAAAGGAAACTAAACCATGACAAGCGAAGTACGCGTACCCACGCTGGGCGAATCCGTCACCGAAGCCACCGTTGCCACATGGTTCAAGAAGCCCGGCGATACCGTCGCGGTGGATGAAATGCTCTGTGAGTTGGAAACCGACAAAGTCACCGTCGAAGTGCCCAGCCCCGTTGCTGGCACCCTGAGCGAGATCGTCGCGCAAGAAGGCGAAACCGTCGGCGTTGATGCCCTGCTGGCCAATGTGAGCGAAGGCGATTCTGGCTCTGCCGCCGCGCCGAAAGCCAAAGAAGCCGCAAAAGACGACGCAACCGCCTCCCAGTCCGACCGTGGTGGCGATGCGCCCAAGGCGATCGACGCAGGCTCGGCTGACGTGGTCGCACGCGAAGGTGAAACCATCGAGGTCAAAGTGCCCACACTGGGCGAGTCGGTCACCGAAGCGACCGTCAGCACTTGGTTCAAGAAGGTCGGCGACAAGGTCGAAGCCGATGAAATGCTTTGCGAGCTGGAAACCGACAAGGTCAGCGTCGAAGTCCCCGCGCCCGCCGCTGGCGTGTTGGCCGAGATCCTCGCCGACGAAGGCAGCACCGTTGAAGCCTCCGCCACTCTGGCAGTTCTGACCTCCGGTGCAGGCGCTGCCGCTCCCAAGGGCGAAGACGCGAAATCCGGTGCCGGTGCTGCACCCGAAACCAAATCTGCCGATGGTAAAGACGTCGAAGACGCGCCCTCGGCCAAGAAAGCTATGGCCGAAGCCGGCATCAGCCGCGATCAGGTCACAGGCTCAGGCCGCGATGGCCGGGTGATGAAAGAAGACGTGGCCAAAGCCATCGCCGCCGGCACCTCCGCCGCCCCCAAAGCCGAGGCCAAACCCGCCGCGCCGCGCGCCGCCTCCGCCCCCGATGACGCGTCGCGCGAAGAGCGGGTCAAGATGACCCGCCTCAAGCAGACTATGGCGCGCCGCCTGAAAGAAGCCCAGAACACCGCCGCGATCCTGACCACCTTCAACGAGGTAGACATGACCGAGGTCATGGAGCTGCGGAACACCTACAAGGCTGATTTCGAAAAGAAACACGGCGTCCGCATGGGCTTTATGTCCTTCTTCACCAAGGCCTGCTGCCACGCACTGAAGGAAATCCCCGAGGTCAACGCCGAGATCGACGGCACCGACATCATCTACAAGAACTACGTCCACATGGGTGTCGCCGCTGGCACGCCCACGGGCCTTGTGGTGCCGGTGATCAAAGACGCCGACGCGATGTCATTCGCCGAGATCGAAAAGGCCGTGAACGCCATGGGCAAAAAGGCCCGTGACGGCAAGCTGACCATGGCCGACATGACCGGCGGCACCTTCACCATCTCCAACGGCGGCGTCTACGGCTCGCTGATGACCGCGCCGATCCTGAACCCGCCACAGTCCGGCATCCTCGGCATGGCGAAGATCCAGGACCGTCCGATGGCGATCAACGGCGAAGTCGTCATCCGTCCGATGATGTATATCTCGCTCAGCTACGACCACCGGATCATCGACGGCAAAGGCGCGGTGACCTTCCTCGTCCGCGTCAAAGAAATGCTCGAAGATCCGCGCCGTCTCTTGATGGATCTGTGATAGGATGGGGCGGGGTGAGAACTCCGCCCTATCTACCTGACGACACTGGGGTATCGCCCCGAACGAAAGGACACGGACATGAGTGAAACAACCCTCCTCGCCGCCTATGGCCTTCTGGTCATGCTGACGATCCTGCTGCAGGTGTTGGGCGCGACCCGGCAGCTCTCGATGGGCTACCTCATGTCCTCCCGCGATGAGACCCGCACCACCACCGGCATGACCGCCCGTCTGGGCCGCGCAGTTGATAACTCCGTCGTGGCCATGGCGCTTTTCGCGCCTGCCGTGTTGCTGGTCGAGATGCTGGGCCGCAACAACAACGCCACGCTGCTGGCCGCCCAAGTCTTCCTGCTGGCGCGGATCATCTATGTGATCGTCTACGCACTCGGCGTGCCGACAATCCGCACGCTGGCATGGCTCGCAGGCTACGCCGCCACCGCGGTCCTTTATTTCCACGCGCTCTGAAAGGGCATTCAAATGCAGATGATCTGCCACTTCGACGTTACCGACTTCGCCGCTTGGAAAGAGGCCTTCGACGCTGACGCCGAAGCGCGCCGCACTGCCGGGCTGTCGGTGCTGCAAATCTGGAAACACGCCGATAGCAGCACCAAAGCCTCTGTCCTGCTTGACGTCAATGACCGCAAGAAGGCCGACGACTGGCTCAAGCGCTCCGACGCCCTCAGCAGCGATGACAAGGGCACCGTGACCAACGCGACAGCCGTCTTTGTGAAATCCGCATGACCACCGAACTGACCGTCCTGACCCTTGCGGCCCTGCTGCAAGGGGTGCAATTCGTGGTCTATGCCGTGCCCGCCAACCGTGAGCTTGGCCCCGGTTATACCATGTCTGCCCGCGACCGTGATCCGTCGCGCGCACTGTCAGACCGCACTGCCCGGCTGGGCCGCGCGCTTGATAACCACTTCGAAGGGCTGATCCTTTTCGGCATCGCCGTGGGCGTGGTGCAGATGTCGGGCCAGAACACCGCGTTCACTGCCGCTTGCGCTTGGGCCTATCTCATCGCCCGCGTGCTTTACGTCCCCGCCTATGCCATGGGCCTGCGCCCACACCGCTCAATCATCTGGATCATCGGCTTTGCCGCGACCATGCTGATGCTGCTGGCGGCTCTCGTTTAACCCTTCCCCCCAACACCCGCAGGCAGCGGCGCTTGCACCTGAAACCCGCGCCCCCTACCTTGCCTGCAACACCCGACTGCTAAGGAGACCCCCCATGTCGAGCTATGATGTCATCGTGATCGGCTCCGGCCCCG
>Ga0209345_10000069_pt1 | contig 154411 bp, 154 predicted proteins | sample Cruoilmetagenom7_FD_187294 | JGI IMG/M metagenome (GOLD analysis project Ga0209345, IMG submission 187294) | Oil polluted marine microbial communities from Coal Oil Point, Santa Barbara, California, USA - Sample 7 (SPAdes) (version 2) | ecosystem: Environmental > Aquatic > Marine > Oil seeps ... | reverse complement strand
GAATACATCAACGGGTTTTATAACCCGCGCCGCCGACATTCAGCATTGGGCTGGAAAAGCCCTGTCGCTTTCGAACGAAAGGTGGCTTGAACGAGCACTAGGAGCGGCACAAAAGCGCGACAGGTCCGCTTTCTGGGAAATACTCTGTCGTGCCGGTGAATGTGCCGCGTATCAACGCGCCAAACCCATTCTGGGCATCGAACTGGCCGACAACCTGATAGACGCAGTTTCCCATGTTTCTTGTTCCAGCCCCATATCGGCCCGAAAACTCTGCTGTCGATGGCGCGCGCAGCGACTGACGCACATCTTCTTGGATCATAACATAGGCAAGAGTGGTCTTCTCGTCCGTGCATTCGGCAAGACGGTCGGCTTGGGCTAGTGCGGCGCGTTGTGCGGCCTCTGCTGCATGGGCTTCTGGGTCGAGTTCGCGCAGCTCGGCGAACCATCTATCTTCGTCGGCGTCGTGTAATTCAGCAAGATACGCGGCGGGTTCACTTTCGCGAAGCTCGGCCCAGCGCGCTTCACGTTGCTCACCAAACATCACCGCGCCTTGCAGTGAGAAGAACCCTGCTAAGATTAGAAATAGCAATGCTTTGCCTCGATGGCGAAAGTGAGGAATGCCTTTCCCCGTGATCAGGGTGAAGGCGAACACACAAAATAGCAGCACCGCTATAATAATCTGGGCGTTCACATTATTCTGTTGGAGAAAATGTAAGGCAAAGCCCAAGGCAACGAGTTCCAAAATCACGATCTGGGACCGTGCAAACGCACTTAAGACCGAGGTTCCCTTTTTCTTCAAATTTCTGCTGCTCATAACGGCTCCTATACTAACGAAATCGGCCACCAGAGTTCCCTCTGGTAGCCGGGGAGTTAGTAAGCCGCCAAGAGACGACCGCGCTGGCCTTTAGTCCGAAGCCCTGGACATACGCCAGTGCCTCCCCGACCAAAAGGTTCGAGGAGGTGTCATTTCGGCCGACACCAGCCGCTTGCGGTGAGGTTACTACGTCCCGGGATTAGCCATTTGCCAATCCTGAGAGCAACCTAGCCCGGATGTCAGAAAATCGAAAGCGCAATCGTCACCTTACGAGCTTGTCGAAGGTCTTGATTTCACTGCTTAAATTCCGTTGGAGAGCTGGAGAAGAATGGTGCCGCTGATAGGACTCGAACCTACTACCCCATCATTACGAATGATGTGCTCTACCTGATGAGCTACAGCGGCTTCCTTCTCTTTCCGCGGCCCTACTATGGCCCTACCAGTTACTGTGAGCCTTCTCTAACTCACTGGTCTCGAACGTCAATCGCGGATGGACCCGCTACTTACGAAGCAATTGCTCTACCATCTGAGCTAATGCGGCATGCCCATCCTATTTGTCTCTTATGGGCAGTCAGTGCAACCAATTCGCATTTGATTACCATCATTTAGACACGGAACAGGCTCCCTACAAAATAGGCGATCAATGCCGCCACGCCGCCAATCAACAAGGTTTCAAGTCCGGAGCGCCACCAAGGCTCCAGTGACCAGCGGCTCTTTAATGTGCCAATCAGAAAGAAAACGCCTGCGGTGCAGACCAGTGCCACATTGAAGGCATTGCCCGCGCCAAACAGAAACGGCACCAGCGGCACCATCCCCGCCACTAGAAAGGCCAGAAAAGTGGCGATGGCGGCGCGCAACGGGTGTGGCGCTATGGGCGACATGCCATATTCGTCAACCATCATCATCTTGATCCACGATGCCTTGTCGCTGGCAATGGCGTCGGTGGCATCTTCTAGCACCTGACCGCTTAGACCCTTGTTTGCGAGGATTGCACGCAATTCCAGTCGTTCGCCCTCAGGGAAGTCCCGGATGTGGCGCTCCTCAATCTCCACGAGACGTTTGTGGTTGTCAAATTCGGCCTTGGTGCCAGAATAATTGCCCGCGGCCATAGAGAAGCCATCAGCCAGAACGTTGGCAAGCCCCAGCGCAATAATGATCGACGGGCTAAGACCGGCACCGGCCACACCTGCAACAATCGCAAATGTTGTTACCGCACCGTCAATGGCACCATAAACCGTGTCCCGCAGATAACTGCGGCGCGGCGGTGCACTGAACCTTGCTGAAACTTCGTCAGGACTATGCCCGTGTTCAGTATCCATGCCTTCACCACCTTAATTTGCGCAACCTAATGACGCCCGGATCTACGACTTGCCACCCAGGGCGACCACTTCGCCATCAACAGGTTCGGGTGGGTCGGATTCGGGCACAATTTCGGCCTCGGGAACCACTTCATCAACCTTGTCCTCGATGGTGCCGACGATCAGCGGCAGCATTTTGGTCGAGTCCGGCATCGCCACTTCGCCCACCGTCGGCACAACCCAGCTGAGTGAATCAAAGGTTTCGCAGTTCTTGCAAACCGGAACCCATTCATTGTGAACACTGTTGCAATTGCCGCAAACCCACTGCGGCCCGCGCGACGCAGACAGCGCCTTGGTCAGCCAACCGCGCACAAATGTATCTTCCGACCCCTCGCCGCGTTCAATCGCCGCCATGATCGTCAATGACCGCGCCGTTGGATCAGTTTCAACCAAATCGCCCAGCGCCGTGCGGGCCGCTGGGAAATCTTTGGCGGCAATGTTCAGCTCGGCCAACAACATTTTGGTTTGCGCGTGGGCTGGCTTTAGCTTGGTCAACGCCCGAAAGCGTTTTACGCGTTCCTCGGGGGATTCATCCGGTGAAATTTCGGCAAAGGCCACCGCCAAATCCGGATGCGGATTCATATCCCACGCCTTTTTCAAAATCCGAACTGCGTTGCGCGGCTTGCCATCCTTGATATAGATCCGCGCCGCCATCGCTGCCGCCGGTATCAGATCGGGCGACAGACGGTTCGCCTCAACCGACGCCTCGCGGGCCTTGTCAGCATTCCCGTTGATCATATTATCACGTGCTTCGGACAAGGCCAAAACCGCATCGCGCCGCCGGTGAACATCGCGCGGCAAACTGCCGTGCCGCAACTTGGCGCTCAGGGTTTTGCGCGCCCCGCCCCAATCTTCGGAATTGGCCTGAAGCCGCAATAACGTATCCTGTGTTTCCACATGCTTGGGTTTAATCGCAAAGGCTTTTTCAGCCAACAACAGGGCGGTGTCTGTGTCACCAGCCTCCAGTTTTTGCTTCATGATCCCGCGCACACCCACAAAGCGCGTTTTGTCATCCAGCAACAAACGCTTATAAACCTCTTCGGCTTTTTTCTTGTCGCCGACCATTTCGGCGGCCTGTGCGGAAATCAGATTGGTCAACTCTGGCCGCTTCAAATAGCGCTCGGCCTTGGCGGCTTTGGCCATTGCTGCGCGTCCTTCGCCCGACGCCAGCGCCATCATCCCCTCGGACAAGGCGTCATAGCCACGCTTCTCGCGGTTGCGATCAAAGTAGCGTGAAATCGCGGTCTCGTCCCCGTTCAAAAACCTGTAGGTCGCCAACAACAAACCGATGACCTTTAGCAACACCCACACAGCGCAGACCAATGCCAGCGCTAGAACCACCATCATCAGCGGGCTGATCACAAATTCAGTGCCAGCCACCGTTACCAAAACATTTGATCCGGTTTCCATCAGGTATCCCGCGCCAAATGTTGCAGCCGCAATAACAGCAACAAATAGCAGTATCTTTATTAAGGACAAGAGCATCAAATATTCCTTAGTTACCGTTCAAACTATCAGCCAAAACGCGCACGGCTTCAACAGCCTCCTTGCGTATATGTGCATTGCCGACCCAATCGGTCATTGCCGCTTGCCCGGCATCAGGCAAGGCACCAATCAATCCGATCGCGCCAGCTAAATCGTTGCTGCCCAGCGCCGCCTCGGCCCGTGACAATACCGCATCAGGGTCATCCCCCTCACGCGGGGTCAGTGACCTTGCACCAACCTGACTGCGAAAAAACGAGCCGATCTTGTTCATTGTCCCGTCTCCGGTCGTCGCCTTCACGGATGCGCCCAAACCGGCACGTGCCGCTGTCGGGAAACTCTCTTGCAAATCAATCAGTGTCGGCACACCAGCCTTGGCCGCAGACGCCAAAACCGCCGGGACATCCACACCAACACCTGCCAGATTTGCAACTGCGGCTTCAAACGCTCCGCCGTTATCCAGCGCCGATTGCAACTGCGAAACCGCGACGCGCACATTCGTTACTTTGGCCGTTGCGGCGGCGGCTTCCTCTGAGGTGGCGGCCTGCTGTGCCACACCTTCAATGCGGGCCGTGGCCTCGGCGGCGAGTTTTTCAATATCGCTGCGCTGGACCTCCAGCAGATCGCGCATTGTGCGCAACTCGCGTTCATACGCTTTGGCCGCGTCCCCCGTGATACCGCCAGCATCGGCGATCGGGCGTTTTTCCAACGTGGTCAGCCGCGCCTCAAAATCGGCAATCGCAACTGTCAAATCACCCATTTGCGCCGTCAACGCCTCGTCCCTCAGGATAGATTGTGCAAACCCGTCCGCGGTTTGGGCGGCCTGTGCCGACCCGCCCAGACCAGTGCGCAGTTCGGTGATCGTCCCGTCAGCCCCATCCAGCCGCTTGCTGTGGGCCTCCAACGTTGTCTGTACCTGCACCAGCGCTTGGGCCTCGTCAGAGGGTTGGCTCATGAAATAATAAGTCGCCGCGCCAAACCCAACTGCGCCCGACAAAACGCCGCCCAGAACCAGTGGCAAAAACGGGGATTTTCGTGGCACCAAAGCGACTACATCGTCACTGGCGGTTTCATCCGTTTTCGGGTCTGTTTCGACGGCCTCCGCATCCTTAACCACGTCTTTGGCTGATGCGGTTTTGCTTGCTGTCGGTTTCTTTGCTGTAGCCACGAAAAAACACCCCTTCGATTCGAAAACTCAGAACGCCGCATTCCTGCAGCAACATTGTCAGACTACTCCGAGAATGCGGCACCCTCAAGCGGTCCTCATGCCTCAAAATGTCTCAAGGTAGCGCTTTATGGACTGTAACATCGCCCGTGCATCAGGCCTGTCTGCGATGCGTGTAACTAGGTTTTTCGGCGGGTTAGAGCCTAAAACAGCGCCATTCACCGCCTCGCTGATCGCAATCACCCGCAATGGAGCCGAGATCGGTTTGGCCTGCTCAAAAAAAATCTGTGCCGTTCTTGGCGAAAACATGGGTAGAATCACTTCGTCGTCGCCCAGCAGCGCAGTTCGCGCCGCATTACTCAGGGGTTGAGACGTTTGCCGATAGGCCACAACCTCGTCCACCTGCCCGGTTATGCGTTTGGCAATATCGCCCCGGGTATGCTCGCCCCTGATATGCAGCATCGGGCCAGACACATCATTGGCATTGACCATCGCAATCAGATCATTGGCTGACCCGTTCGCCGATATGGCCTTCAAACCCGTCTCATTTGCCGCTTTAGCGGTCCGTTCACCAACGCAATAGGCAGGCATATCCTGAACCCCCTGTGCCAGTGCAAAGGCCCGCACCCCGTTTTCCGACGTGAAAATCAGCCCTTGATACGACTCCACTGACCCCTCAAACGGCAGCATTTCAATTTTCAACAATGGAGATAGAATGATTTGTACCTCTCCCAACGACTCGCGGCACATCTGCGCGAACCTTTCAGACTGAGCCTGAGGTCTGGTCAACACTATCAATGGTCGCTTTTTGCTCACGTATCACCTGTCGGCATTGTCTGGCACACCGCTTCGGTGTTACCTGCGTATGACCATATTCGCAACAGACGGGCCTCAAACGGACCAATGACAGATACACTCACCATACTGGGACTAGAGAGCAGCTGTGACGATACCGCAGCTGCCGTGGTGCGCCACACACTTGGCCAACCGGCGGAAATCCTATCCTCGGTCGTGGTTGGGCAAACTGATCTTCACGCAGATTTTGGTGGGGTCGTTCCCGAAATCGCCGCCCGCGCTCATGCCGAAAAAATCGACGGCTGTGTTGAAGCAGCCTTGGCCAATGCGTCTCTAAACTTGGCCGAAATGGATGCAATTGCGGTCACCGCTGGCCCTGGCCTGATTGGTGGGGTGATATCGGGGGTGATGTGTGCCAAGGGGCTATCAGCTGGATCTGGCCTCCCGCTGATCGGCGTTAACCATCTGGCTGGTCACGCCCTAACTCCTCGCCTAACCGATGGGCTAGAATTCCCATATCTGATGCTTTTGGTCTCGGGGGGGCATTGTCAGTTCCTCGTTGCCAACGGGGTTGATGAATTCTCACGGCTAGGTGGCACCATAGATGATGCCCCCGGCGAAGCGTTTGACAAAACCGCCAAATTGCTTGGCCTGCCGCAACCCGGTGGCCCTGCCGTTGAGCGCGAGGCCCAATCAGGCAACCCAAAACGCTTTCCGTTGCCGCGCCCGCTGCTGGATAGACCGGATTGCGATATGTCGTTCTCAGGCCTGAAAACCGCACTGCTTCGTACCCGTGATGCACTGGTATCCGAGCACGGCGGGTTGCGCATTGAGGATCGGGCCGATCTTTGCGCCTCGTTTCAATCTGCCGTATCTGATGTTCTGGTCACGAAAACACGCCGCGCACTGCGTTTGTATCTAGATCAAAATCCCGCCAAACCTGCCTTGGCTGTTGCTGGTGGTGTCGCTGCCAATCGGCAACTTCGGACCGGGTTAGAGACTGTTTGTGACGAATTTGGCGCTGTATTCATCGCGCCGCCGCTCAATCTTTGCACAGACAACGCGGCGATGATTGCTTGGGCTGGACTAGAGCGTTTCAGGCAGGGCAACAGGGATGATTTTTCCCTAACCGCTCGTCCGCGCTGGCCCCTTGACCGCAAAAGCCCCTCCATGCTTGGATCAGGAAAAAAGGGGGCAAAGGCATGAGCATATCAGTCCTTGGCGCAGGTGCATTTGGCACCGCACTGGCGATTTCACTGGCCCGAACCGGTCAACCCGTCACTCTGTGGGCGCGCGATTCTGACCATGTGTGCGCCATGCAGCAAGCCCGCGAAAACACCAAACGGTTGGCCGACCAACCCTTCCCTGCCACTTTGGCCGTCACTGACAGTATCGACACTGCCGCCACTGCCGATATCCTACTGATCGCGACTCCCATGCAAAAGCTAGCCGAATTCACCAGCGATCATGCCGATGTTCTGAGTGGAAAAATACTCGTCGCCTGCTGCAAAGGTATCGATCTTGTCACCAATCGCGGCCCCATTGCCACGCTGGCCCATATCTGCCCGAATGCGACGGCGGCGATCCTAACCGGCCCCAGTTTTGCACACGATATTGCGATGGGCCTGCCAACCGCCCTGACATTGGCCTGCGCTGACGACGAAATTGGTGAGCAGCTTCAATCGCGGCTTTCCACCAACAATCTACGTCTGTATCGCACCACCGACACTACGGGCGCCGAGCTGGGTGGCGCGTTGAAAAACGTTGTTGCCATCGCCTGCGGGGCCACAATCGGAGCTGGATTTGGCGAAAGCGCACGGGCTGCGGTCATGACACGTGGCTATGCGGAAATGCAACGGTTGGCACAGGCGTTTGGCGCAAGCCCTCAAACCCTGTCGGGCCTTTCGGGGTTTGGGGATTTGACTCTGACCTGCACCTCTGCACAGTCCCGAAACTATGCATTCGGGCTGTCCTTGGGGCGTAATGAACTGTTTGATCCAAACATTACAGTCGAGGGTGCCAAAACCGCATTAGCAGTCTCTAACTTGGCCAAAATGCACAATATCGACATGCCGCTGGCGTCCGTTGTGGCTGGGATACTGCTGCAAAAAATCACTGTACCCGAGGCGATGGAGGCTTTGCTCTCCCGCCCTCTTAAAAAGGAATAACACATGCGTATTGCTCTGGTCGCCATCGACAAACCAAATGCACAGCAGCTCCGGCTAGATAACCGAGAGGCGCACCTTGCCTATGTGGCTGAAACTGGCGTCGCCGAACTCGCTGGCCCGTTTCTGGACGGGGATAGTATGACTGGTTCGCTGCTGATTTTGGTCGTTGATACCATGTCAGATGCCGAAAATTGGGCCGCGAATGATCCTTATGCAAAGGCTGGTCTGTTTGAGTCCGTAGATTTGCGGGAATGGAAAAAGGTGATTGGCTGATGGCATATTGGCTGTTCAAATCCGAAGTCTCGACCTGGAGCTGGGAGGACCAACTGGCCAAGGGCGACGTTGGCGAAGAATGGGACGGGGTGCGAAACTATCAGGCGCGTAATTTCATGCGAATGATGGAAGTCGGCGATCTGGGGTTCTTCTATTTGTCGCAAAAAGAAAAATGCGTGGTCGGCATTGTCGAAGTGATTGCCCCCGCCCATCCAGACAGCACCACCGATGACGAACGTTGGGAATGCGTTGATATCAAAGCACGTCAATCGCTGAAATCCCCGGTCACCTTGCAAATGTGCAAGGATGATCCGCGGCTGGCAGACATGGTTTTGGTCAACAATTCCCGTCTGTCCGTGCAACCGGTTACCCCTAAAGAGTGGGCGATTGTCTGTGAACTGGGCGGTGTCAAAGAATAGCCGGGAATACTGGGTGTTTGCCAAGGCTCCATATTCATGTATTGTAATTTATTACGGCGACAACAAATCTGGAGAGTTAGCATGGGTTTCATCCGCAACATTTTGGCCATTTTGGGCGCTATCGCCGTGGGATTGGCCGTTTGGCTGGGACCGACATTGTATAATTACAAGGTCGCGTTCGATGGCTTTGATGACAAAGCGTTCGAAACCTACAAGGGCATGATGGATCGGCTGGTCTATACCGGTAACGGTGCCGCCGCCACGGTTTGGAGCGCCAAGGTTGCCGAGGGTCTGACCTTTGAGGAGGTTGACGAATCTATCAAACAGGTCGCTATCGATCGCAACATCCGGGGTGTTGGTGAATTACCGCTGGGTGATCAGGTTGCCGCAATGAACGGCGCGCCGTGGCGCAAACTGAATATTTACCTGTACTGTAACCCGCTGACCGCCGCCAAGATGATTGAACATGATCTGGCGTATGCCGCCTACTTGCCGTGCCGCGTCTCATTGGTCGAGGATGAAACAGGCCAGCTGTGGATTTACACGCTGGACATGGACATGATGATTTACGGCGGGAAAACCTTGCCGCCAGAGCTGCTGAAAGAAGCGCTCGAAGTCAAAGACATCATGCAAGACATCCTGACCCGCGCAGCCGAAGGCGATTTCTGATCAAGTCAGGTTTTACAAAAAATAGGAGGGCTCCGACCCCCCGGAACCCTCCTTCACCCCACGTGCTCCCTTAGTAGCACCACACGTGAATATAAATAGGTTCCGGCCGTCCTGGCCCGATAAGATGACACTAGGGCAGCGGGCGATTCCAATCAAATGCCAAATGCAGATAAAAAAGTTCAAATTTTGAACGTTTTGTATGTCCTATGAAAAACGCCCGTCAAAATGACGGGCGCTTCACTTACATCGTGTCTGGCATCGTATCCGGAATTTAGCCGTAAACGGATTCTTTGCCGAAATGTTTGGTCAGCATATAGTAAACCACAGCGCGGTATTTGTTACGCTCGGATTGGCCATATGTCGCCAGAACTGTATTGATCGCATCCGTCAATTGCGGACCGTCAGCGAGGCCCAGCTTCTTGATCAGGAAATTGTCTTTTACTGTTTCAATTTCATGAGCCTGCGTAGCTGCAACAGTCGATGCGTCGGCGTTATAGATGGCAGGGCCACAACCGATCGTGACTTTTGTCAGCAAATCCATGTCAGGCGACATGCCACATTTGTTTTTCAGATCAGCGGCATACTGCGCGATCAGGTCATCTCTTTTACCCATAATTTTACTCCCACCAAAATTACCGAAGCATCGCTTCGCTTAAGTGACCCAACATGGGCCAATGCCCATAAACTATAGCTAATTGTGCCAAAAACAAAGGTTTTTTCTTTGACGTTGCGTTTCTTTGCCGCCCAAAACAAAACCGCCGCCTTGTCTAAACAGGGCGGCGGCTAAGGTCTCGTTTTCACTTGATCTTTACAAGAGATTAGTAACGGTAGTGCTCTGGCTTATAAGGGCCATCAACCGACACGCCGATGTAATCTGCTTGCATTTTGTCCAATTTGGACAATTTTACACCGATCCGGTCCAGATGCAGGCGTGCAACTTTCTCGTCCAGATGTTTCGGCAGAATGTATACGTCGTTCTTATATTCGTCACCTTTGGTCCACAGTTCGATCTGTGCCAACGTCTGGTTGGTGAATGACGCCGACATCACAAAGCTTGGGTGGCCCGTTGCATTACCAAGGTTCAACAAACGACCTTCGGACAGCAGGATAAGACGTGCGCCCGAAGGCATTTCGATCATGTCCACTTGGTCCTTGATGTTGGTCCACTTGTGGTTTTTCAGACTTGCGACCTGAATTTCATTGTCGAAGTGACCGATGTTGCCAACAATCGCCATATCCTTCATTTCGCGCATGTGCTCGATACGGATCACGTCTTTGTTGCCGGTTGTGGTGATGAAGATGTCAGCGCTGTCGACAACGTCTTCCAACACAACAACTTCGAAACCGTCCATCGCAGCTTGCAGCGCACAGATCGGGTCAACTTCAGTGACTTTGACGCGGGCACCGGCACCGGACAAGGACGCAGCAGACCCCTTGCCAACATCGCCGTAGCCACAAACAACTGCGACCTTACCGGCCATCATTGTGTCAGTTGCGCGACGAATGCCGTCTACCAGCGATTCTTTACAGCCGTATTTGTTGTCGAATTTCGACTTGGTCACACTGTCGTTCACATTGATCGCTGGGAAAGGCAGTTGACCCTGTTTCACCAGTTCATACAGACGGTGAACGCCGGTTGTGGTTTCCTCGGAAACACCTTTGATCGCGTCACGCTGTGCTGCAAACCAACCCGGGCTGGAGGCCATGCGCTTTTTGATCTGCGCATAAATGGCTTCTTCTTCTTCGGATTGTGGATTTTCCAGCAATTCCATTTCGCCAGCTTCGGCGCGGGCACCCAGCAGGATGTAAAGTGTGGCATCGCCACCGTCGTCCAGAATCAGGTTACATGTGCCTTCTTCAAACAAGAAAATACGGTCCTGATAATCCCAATGCTCAGGCAAGGACTGACCCTTGATGGCAAATACCGGGATGCCGGAATCGGCGATCACGGCTGCGGCGTGGTCTTGGGTGGAAAAGATGTTGCAAGATGCCCAACGCACTTCGGCACCCAGCGCCACCAATGTTTCAATCAAACACGCGGTTTGAATGGTCATGTGCAAGGAACCGGCAATCCGCGCGCCTTTCAGTGGCTTGCTGTCGCCGTATTCTGCACGTAGCGCCATCAGACCTGGCATTTCGGTTTCAGCGATATCCAGTTCTTTGCGACCATAACCGGCCAGCGCGATGTCTTTTACAATATAATCCGTTGCCATTTGGGCTTTTCCTAACGCTATAAATGCTCTTCTCAGGGCTGATAGCACTGGTTTTTACCGAGGGCAACTTATGAAGCCGTTAACTGGCGATTCCCGCCACTTCGGGCGCTTGATCGAACTGCCAGTTCATACCAGAGGCAATGACACAGCTTGTTCCATCGGCTTTGGACAGCAGCATGGTCCAGCTACCCGTCTCGTCCGAGCTCCAGATTTCGACAAGGCTCGTCGCGCTTTGCAGCCCTGCGCCTTGGTAAGATTCGTGAAATCCGTTTTCAAGTTTTTCTACAATAACAGTTCTTTGGGCACAAATTGGTCTTGCCTGAACCGGCGGTGCCAGTGCTAACGTGCCAAAAACAAGCGCTGCGGTGACTGTTCGCTTAAACATTTTCCGTCTCCTAGTCATAGGGCCCGGTCTGTTAAGCGTGTTCGACCAAACCTGTTTATCAGCGGAACCATTTCCACCTGCTATAAAAATGGGGGCATTTGGTGAAAATTGCGAATGACGACTGCGCACAAATGCGTCAATATCCGCGAGCAGCCGCAATTTGTTCAGACCCGAACCATATCAAGGACACCCGAAACATGGCCCCCCAACCCCGCGCATGGCAACGTATGCTCTCAGGCCGCAGACTTGATTTGCTGGATCCAACCCCGATGGATATCGAAATCGAAGACATCGCGCACGGGTTGGCCTTTGTGGCGCGCTGGAACGGACAAACCATTGGTGATTACGCCTATTCGGTGGCTGAACATTCGCTGCTGGTTGAACAAATTTATGCTCTAATCCAGCCCAAAGCGCCGATTAGATGGCGTTTGGCCGCCCTTTTGCATGACGCACCAGAATATGTGATTGGGGATATGATTTCGCCAGTTAAGTCCGCTGTTGGACCCGGCTATGGTGAATTGGACCTACGCCTAACGGCCGCCATTCACATCCGGTTTGGTTTACCTGCCGCCATTCCCGTTGCGGTAAAGAAGCAAATCAAAATCGCCGATAAAATCAGCGCTTGGCTAGAGGCGACCCAGATCGCGGGCTTTACCGTGTCTGAGGCGGACAAACTGTTCGGCAAGCCCGCCCCTGATATTATCAAAGGTCTGCGCATTCATTTGCGCCCCCCTTTGGCCGTGCGTCAAGATTTCACCGCACGCCACAATGAATTGCTGAACCAACTCTGACTACTGGCGACCACCAGATGTTATCAGCCAGCGGCGATAGTATTCTTCGTCCCTGCGACGGGATTCCTGTTTGGCCTTATAGCGCCGCACGTCAGCCTCGTGGCTGGTTTCGTTCCGTGTGGCAACGCGTATCACATTTGAAATAATAGATAACATATCGTTTCCTTTCGTTGTTTTGATACCCTCGGTTTAGCGCTATTGCGTTGCGATATCGAATCTGTAAGAATTTCAATATGTAAGTTGAACTTTCAGGATAGATTTATGGACTGGCGGAAAATTCCTTCGCTCTCTGGCCTGCGCGCCTTTGAGGCGACAGCGCGGCTCAACAGCTTTAGTGCGGCTGGTCGTGAATTGAATGTCACACACGCGGCGATTGCCCAACATGTGCGCGGGCTTGAGGATTTTTTCTCGCAAAGCTTGCTGTACCGTCAGGGTCGCAGAATGGAGCTGACCCCAAGCGGCCAACGCCTCGCAAGTTCGCTCTCGGAGGGGTTTTTGACCATTCAGGGCGGTGTGAATGATCTACAAGCCGAAGCCGAAGGTCGCCCTCTCAAAATTGCCCTGACCCCGTCTTTTGCAGAAAGCTGGTTGATGCCGCGGCTTGGCGAATTCTGGGCCAAGCACCCGAACATCAAGCTGACACTCCTCCCCTCGATCGGATTAACGGATTTGCGCCGCGATGGGGTGGATCTGGCGATTCGGTATGGCAAGGGAGTCTGGTCCGGCTATCAGACCGAACTATTGGCCTCGGCGCAATTTGTGGTCGTTTCGACCAAAGAGTACATTAAAGACCGAAAAGTGTACAAACTGTCTGATTTGGCAGATGTGAAATGGCTGCTCGAAAGCGACAGGCTCGATCAGACCCTTTGGGCCGAAGAACAGGGGCTTGATCTGTCAAAGATCAACGCCGCCGAATTCCCGACCGCAACGCTGGCGCATCTCGCCGCACGGGCCGGCTATGGCGTGGCTATTGTCACACAGGCCGTCGTTGAGCGTGATCTGGAGAGCGGTGCCTTGGTGAATTTGTTCACTGCGGAGTCCGGTACATTGGGTTATTACCTTGTGACACGAAATGATGCACAATCCAAAAATCTAGCCGCCTTTATCAACTGGTTAAGAACCTGCAAGGAAAAGACATGATCATTCGCACCGCCACCGTTTCTGACGCCGCCGAAATGGCTGAATTGTTGAACGAGATTATTCGGATCGGCGGCACCACAGCCAATCAACAAGAGTTCACAGTTGAGGCCACCAAAGCGTTTATCGAAAAACTGAAAGCCACAGGCTGTATCCATGTCGCCCGCGATAAAGCGACCGACAGCTTGCTTGGGTATCAGTCGCTTGAATATTATGACGACTTGCCCAAAACGCTCGGGATCATCGCGACCTTTAGCAAAGTTGGCGGAACGCGACGAGGCATCGGATCTGCGCTGTTCGTGGCCACCCGCGCTGCCGCAGCGACCCTTGGGTTCACCGAAATTGATGCAACTATCCGTGCCGACAACATTGGTGGGTTGGCGTACTATTCCAAGATGGGGTTTCTGGACCATTCAGTCATCAAAGATTTGCCGCTGGATGATGGCACCCTCGTTGACCGGATCAGTAAGCGGCTGATGCTTTAGCCCGCGTTATGAGTGTCAAACCCACATGAATTTCCAGCAGCGAGTGACGGAGAGCCCCAGTCAGGTGGCCCCACAATCCAGCCGACAAACCGTCCCTGATCAAAGATCAGCTCAAGCCCGTTTTTCCATTTACGCAGATCACACCCTTCGGCGCTGACGCCGTCGTTGACCGGCACTGCGCCAATCAGTCTGTTGATCGCGACCTCGACCCCCAACTGGCTGCGTCCAAAACTGATTTCCTGACCGCCACTATCGGCGATTTTCAACCCGTCGGGCGCAGGGTTAATGCGTTGCGGCAAAGGGGCTGCGGCGGGTTCAGGTGACACACAACCCGACAGAGCAAAAGCAACACCAAGGGCGCGGATCATTGTGCTGTCCACCCGCCGTCAATGGGAATAGATGTGCCGGTGATGTTGTGGGCCGCCCGATGACACAGCCATAGGCACAGTTCACCGATCTCGGACGGGTCTGACGTGCGCTTGCTGGGTTGTTTTTCGGCCAACAGATCGGCAATTCCCAAGTCGCGGTCGCCGCCAAACCGGGCGGCGCGGGCCTCGACTTGGGGCTGGATGAGGCTGGTTTCGGTCCAGCCCGGGCAAATGCAATTCACTGTAATGCCGCCGGATGCCTTGGAGCCCATGGCTGCGTATTCAAGTGCAGCGACCCTGCTCAACCCAACCAGCCCGAATTTCGACGACACATAGGGGGCCTTGTCGATCGAAGCGACCAACCCGTGCACCGAGGCAATGTTGATCACCCGTCCAAATCCGCGTGTTGCCATGTCTGGTAACAGGTCCCGCATGATGTGGAACGGTGCGGACAGGTTAACAGCGATCACCGCATCCCAGATTTCGGCGGTCGCGTCCGCAATTGACGTGGTTATCTGCATGCCCGCGTTGTTGACCAACACGTCAACTTCATGCCAGTCCCGCAAGGCTTTGAGCATCGCATCAATGGCTTTGGCGTTGCTTAAATCATGGTCCAGAAAAATCACATCTGGCGCGCCAGCAGCGCGGACCTCGGCCATCGCGGTCTCTGCCTGCTCGGGCGTTGCCAACCCGTGCAGCGCCACATTCGCACCTGCCCCCGCCAATGATTTAGCCACCGCTAATCCAATGCCCTGCGCTGATCCGGTGACAAAGGCTGTGCGGTTTTTCAGTGGGGTATTGGTCATGTTTTAGTCCTCGTTTTCCAGCTGTTGGCGCAGGTCTGTCTTCAGCACCTTGCCATAGTTGTTTTTAGGCAGTTCAGGCATAAATCGGTATAGTTTCGGTCGCTTGAAACGCGCGATCTGATCCAGACAAAATGCATCCAGCGCAGGCGCATCCACCCCATCCCCAACGACAAAGGCAACGACGATCTCGCCCCATTCGGGGTCGTGTTTGCCAACGACCGAAACCTCGGAAACGTTGGGGTGTTGCAACAGTACCTCTTCGACCTCGCGCGGGTAAATGTTGGAACCGCCCGATATCACCATATCCTTGGCGCGATCGTGCAGAGTGATAAACCCGTCCGCATCCATGGCCCCCATATCACCGGTTCTTAGCCAGCCATCAATGACCGTGGCTGCCGATGCATCCGGGTTTTGCCAATAGCCCGCCATCACAGGTAAGCCTGATACGCATATTTCGCCAACCTCGCCTGTGGGTAATTCAACGCCCTGCGCATCGCAAATCCGAACCGAAACCACACTTTGCGCGACACCAACGCCCGCAAGGCGCTGACGCCAGTTTGGGTGGGTTCGGTCAGCAACATGTTCACGTGAAAGGGCGGTGATCGACATCGGGCACTCGCCCTGACCCAACACTTGAACAAAACGCGGGCCCATCACGTCAACCGCGTCAATGATATCGGCCAGATACATCGGCCCCCCGGCGTAAACGATGGTGCGGATACCATCACCGCCTTCATTGCGAGCCTTGGCGCAGTCAATCAGGCGGCGCACCATAGTGGGGGCAGCGAACATCGAAACATTCTGCAATGCGGGGGCCAGCGTCAGGATTTCATCTGCATCAAACCCGCCGGATAACGGCACAACATGACGTGCGCCTCTGATCACATGCATGAAGTTATAGATCCCGGCTCCATGTGACATTGGAGCGGCGTAAAGGGCGGCGTCCGTGCTGTAAACCTCATCCACATCGGCGAAATAGGACAGAGTCATCGCGGTTAGGTTGGCCGAGGTTATCATCACGCCTTTGGGTTTTCCGGTGGTGCCCGAGGTGTAGAATAGCCAGACCAGATCGTCATGGTTTATCGGAACGGGGCTGGGCAATGGTGGGGTTTTGTAAAGCACCTGAAAGGTGTCGGTCGAGATCACGCGGACGTCTGCATCCAGATCAAGCGCTGCCTTGGTGAAAACCACCTTTGCGCCAGCGTCACCGACGATCCAGCTGGCCTCTTTTTCATGCAGTTTGCCGTTGATCGGCACCGCAACGGCCCCCAAAAACCAGATGCCGTAGAGCACCTCAAGGTATTCGGTACAGTTGGACAGGAACACCGCCACGCGGTCGCCTTTGACCACACCCAATTCCGTTTGCAAATATGCCCCGATGGCGGCAGCGCGACCTGCGAACTCGGCGTAATTTGCGCAGCAGGTCGTGCCGTTGAACAACGCAGGCGCATCAGGGTGCTGTTTCGCGGTTTTCACCAACCAGTTTGCAAGATTCATCATCGCCCTCCGTTTTTTGAAAAGGCTACAGCAATTTGCTGCACCCGATCCAGTCTTAACGTGGGCTGCGTTTGGCCAAAATCCGTTGCAAGGTACGGCGGTGCATGTTTAGACGCCGCGCGGTTTCGGACACGTTGCGGTCACACAGTTCATAAACCCGCTGGATATGTTCCCAACGCACCCGGTCCGCTGACATCGGGTTTTCCGGGGGCGGAGGTAGTTCGTCCGGTTTGGCCAATAAGGCTGCCGTCACATCATTGGCGTCGGCTGGTTTTGAGAGATAATCCACCGCGCCAATTTTGACCGCCGCGACTGCCGTGGCAATCGCACCGTATCCGGTCAGAACCACAACACGGCAATCAGGGCGTTTTTCACGCAGTACTTCGACCACGTCCAGCCCGTTACCATCCTCTAGCCGCAAATCCACAACCGCATAGGCCGGTGGGCGAGCAGTCGCAATCGCACGCCCCGCCGCAACAGAGCCCGCCATTTCAGGTGCAAAGCCGCGTTTTTCCATAGCGCGAGCAAGGCGTTTCAAAAACGGCTCATCATCATCAACAAGAAGCAGCGTTTTATCTTCACCGATCTCACTTAGATCACCCTCGGCCATGTGTTTCCCCTTTGGATCAAACTGTTCACCCCCACCCTAGGCGTTCCCAATGGGCGGGTCAATTTGGACTTAGGATGCCGCGTCTACAAAACAGCCCACACGTTTGGCCATAGCTTCGGCGGATTCATCACGTCGGAAAAACTCAACAAACCCGTATTCAGGGAACACCAGATAAGTTTGGGTTGAGTGATCGACCAGATAATACTCGGGATCGCCATCTTCCTCTTTTTTGAAATAGGTGTGATAGGCCTTGGAGGCGGCTTTGGTTTGTTCCGGCGTCCCTGTTAGGCCCAACATTCGTGGGTGCATGATGTCTGTGAACTCTGCCATTGCTTGTGGCGTGTCGCGCTCGGGGTCAATCGAGATAAAGATTGGCGTTACGATTTTGCCCATCTCTTCCTCAAGGATCGTAACGGCCTCGGCGTTGCGCGAGTTATCAAGCGGGCAAACGTCCGGACAGAAAGTATAGCCAAAATAGACCAATGTCGGGCCAGTGATAACATCCTTGTCCGTCACTGTTTTGCCGGTTTCATCAACCAGCGTAAACGGCCCGCCGATGGTGCTGGACCCGCCTGCAACATTGCTGGCGCGACATTGTGCAAACAGATCATCCGCACCCTGTTTTGCGGTCAAATACCACAAAACACCTAACAACGCGGCCACAACCGCAACCGCACCTAACGAAACCATACGCATTGTTCTCATTCTCCTACTCTTGGATTACAGTGCATTGATCGTCTTATCCGAGCCGACTAACAATAGCACAGGTTGCCGCACATAGGTCTAAGGGAAATCATGACGAATAACAGCACCAATCCATATATTCGCCACCAGCGGAGCGACTGGATTCGCCTGCGGACCTTCATTGTGTTGCGCTGGGTGGCGATATTCGGGCAGATCGCAGCGATCACAATTGCAGTACGGTATTTTGATCTACAGTTGAATTTGGGCCTGTGTTTTTTGGTAATTGGTATATCTGCTATTGCCAATTTGGTTGCGATGTTTGTGTTTCCAGACCGCAAGCGGATGACCCAGACCCAATTGATGCTGATGTTCCTGTTCGACATTTTGCAGTTGGGCGCTTTGCTGTTTTTGACGGGCGGTTTGCACAACCCTTTCTCATTGCTGATTCTTGTGCCGGTGGCCATTTCGGCCACTGTTTTACAGTCCCGTGCAACGATTTTTTTGGGGCTGGCGACCATTGTCGTTACCACGCTTGTCGGGCTGTTTAATATTCCGCTGGGCACCAATGACGGGGCGGTCCTGATCATGCCGGATGTTTTTGTGTTCGGGTTTTGGGTGGCGATCCTGATCGGTACTGTGTTTTTAGGCCTGTATGAACGCCGCGTCACAGCCGAAATTGATTCGATGTCCGAAGCTTTGTTGGCCACCCAGATGGCCCTGTCTCGTGAACAAAAGCTAACGGATTTAGGCGGCGTTGTTGCGGCTGCCGCGCATGAATTGGGCACACCGCTGGCGACAATCAAACTGGTCAGTGTTGAACTGCTTGATGATCTGGCCGAGATGCCGCAACAAAAGGAGGACGTTGAACTGATCCGTGATCAAGTGGATCGGTGTCGGGATATTTTACGCTCGATGGGGCAGATTGGCAAAGATGATTTGCATCTTCGGTATGCACCGCTGTCGGCCGTCGTCGAAGAGGCGGCTGAGCCCCATATGGACCGCGGCAAACCCGTCACAATCACACTACTGCCCGCTGGCAATTCCGGGCCTGAGCAACCTGACGTGCGCCGCCAGCCCGAAATTATTCACGGGTTGCGAAACCTCATTCAAAACGCTGTAGATTTCTCCAACGCAAATGTCTGGGTCGATATCAAATGGGATGATGCCAAAATTTCCGTCAAAATTATCGACGACGGGCGCGGGTTTCCGCCCCATTTGATCAAACGCATTGGGGACCCGTTTGTGCGCACCCGCCGCCCCGCCCAGGATCAGGAAAACAGGCCAGGATATGAAGGCATGGGGCTTGGGCTTTTCATTGCAAAAACGTTGCTGGAACGCTCTGGTGCTGAGTTGAGTTTTGCCAATGGGTGTGATCCGTTTCTAAGCGGCAGTGAGCGCCCCGAGCGCTGCGGTGCAATCGTTCAGGTCGTGTGGCAAAAGCAATTGATCAGCCGCAGTAAATCCGAAGCGCAACTATCCGTAGGTGAAAATCAACCAATGCAGGCGTAAACCTTTGATCCTTAACGCCGTGTTAACCATTTTCACCGCAAGGTTTCCATTGTTGGCATAGAATATGGAACGGGCCGTGCGTGATGCTGGAAGTTGATGTGAATACCATATTATTGACCACCACAATTTCGTTTCTTGTGGCGGTGCTGGCGGTATGGGTTGCCAGCCGAACCATCAAAAGAGACGGCAAATCAACATATGGTCTGATGATCGAAAGCGACGCAGAAACCGCCTTTCTGTTTGATAATGATTCGTTGGTTGACGCCACGCAGAGCGCTCGAGAGCTGCTCGGCCCGAAAACAAAAGGCGAAACTGACTGGCAGCGGTTCATCACCACGTTCAGAGACAAGTATTCCACAGTTGCTGATGATCTTGGGGTTTTGGGCGGTGCGGGCGAGATGACCATTTTGCCGGATGATGAAAACGATACCTCTTGCATTAAGGCCGAATGGTGGGACGGGTTAGCCCGCCTGGTTGTTTCCGATCCCGAAAACGCGGATGTGCCACAGATCGACGGACCAAGCCTTGCCGCGTTAGAAGCCGAGCTGGAAATCCTGCGCCATACGGCCAAACTCGCGCCGTATCTGGTGTGGCAGGAAACCCGCGACAAGCAGATTAATTGGGCGAATGCGGCCTATCTGTCATTGGCCAAATCAACGCAACCTGAAGGCCAGAATAGCAGCTGGCCACCTCCGCGCCTGTTCAACCACGCCGCCATTACGGAGCACGGTGCCACGCCACAAACCGTACGGGTGTCGCTGGAAAACAAAATCATGAACGAGATCCGTTGGTTTGATCTGACGTGTAAAAAGGTCAATGAATCCACTTTGTGTTTTGCTACGTCGGCAGATTCAATTGTCGAGGCCGAGACATCCCTGAACGGGTTTGTTCAAACCCTGACGAAAACCTTTGCGCATCTTTCCATCGGGTTGGCCATTTTTGACAAGGACCGCCAACTGGCACTGTTCAACCCGGCGCTTACCGATTTAACAAAGTTGCCGTTTGGTTTCTTAAGCGGCCGACCAACGCTTTACTCGTTGCTTGATCGCCTGCGTGAAAACCAGATGATGCCTGAGCCCAAGGATTACAAAAGCTGGCGCCAACAAATGACGGCGCTTGAAGAAGCTGCCGCAGATGGCACTTACGAGGAAATATGGACATTGCCGTCCGCCCAGACATATCGGGTGATCGGCAGACCGCACGCGGATGGGGCCGTCGCGTTGCTGTTTGAAGATATCAGCGCCGAAATTTCCCTGACTCGCAATTTCCGCCAAGAACTGGAGGTTGGGCAAGCTGTTCTTGATGGTCTCAAAGATGCGGTTGTTGTTTTCTCGTCCACGGGTCTGATTACGGTTTCAAATTCAGCCTATACCGATCTGTGGGGCGTCGACCCGAGCACTGCGTTTGGCGAAATGGGCATAGCGGACGCCACACGTCTATGGCGCGACGTTTGCGACCCGACACCGCTGTGGGACGAGTTACGCATTTTCGTCGGTGACCAGAATGAACGTGAAGAATGGTCTGGCCGCGCCACACTGGATACTGGCCAAAACCTTGCCTGTCAGGTTTCGCCGCTTGCCGGTGGTGCAACAATGGTGACGTTCTACGTTGAAAAACCTCCTGTAGAACGCAAGACGGCGAGAAAAAAACCAACCAAGGCATGAACGGGTTTGCGCCGCCCAAATGTGGCGTTAAAGTCGCGCTATGTGCTCGTGTTCAATTTCCATTGATTTATCCTCCCCAGATGAAACCGCAAAACTGGCAAGGGCTTTGGCCCCCCATGTTGCTGGCGGCGACGTCATCTTGCTTGAGGGGTCGATCGGGGCGGGCAAAAGCTTCTTTGCGCGCGCCCTGATCTTGGCGCTTTTGGCCGAGCCCGAGGATATTCCATCGCCAACGTTTACCTTGGTGCAGACCTATGATGCGCCAGAGTTTGAAATTTGGCATTGCGATCTGTATCGTCTGACATCCCCGTATGAGGCCCAGGAGCTTGGCCTAGAGGATGCGTTTGAAGCTGCGCTTTGTCTGGTTGAATGGCCAGACCGGTTGGGTGAATTGGCCCCGCCAGATGCGCTTGTGTTGTCGCTCCAAACCACCGGCACGCTGGAAATGCGCCACGCTACATTGCGTGCTACGACGCCGCGTTGGTGCGCAATTCTGGAGAGTCTGGATGTCTGACCGCAAGGCGCTGGCCGCGCAGTTCCTGGTAAATTGCGGCTGGGACACAGCCAAACAAACCCTCCTTGCCAGTGACGCCTCAAACCGCAGCTATTTGCGTTTAACGCGTGGTATTGAAACTGCGGTGCTGATGGATGCGCCACCCGACCAAGGCGAAGACACCCGACCCTTTGTGGCAATCACAAACCATCTGCTCGATCTAAATCTAAGCGCCCCGCGTATCTTGTCACAAGACAGCGAACACGGGTTTTTGTTGATCGAGGATTTGGGCGACGCCCTGTTCGCACGGCTTATCCGTGAGCAACCAGATATGGAACTTAACCTCTATAGTGCTGCTGTTGATGTGTTGGTTCAGTTACACCAACATCCGGCACCAGAGGGGTTGCTCGACTATTCGCCCGCCAAAATGGCCGAATTTATCAGCCCCGTTTTTGAATGGTATCACCCTGCCGCACTCGTTGACGTTGCTGCGATAACGGCTGAGATAAAAACCGTTCTAACCAGGCATTGCCAAGCCACTCCCGTAATAGCCCTGCGCGATTACCATGCGGAAAATCTGCTTTGGTTGCCGGACCGCGTCGGGACCAAACGCACAGGTTTGCTGGATTATCAGGACGCCGTGATGGCTGACCCGTCCTATGATCTGGTTTCATTGCTTCAGGATGCGCGGCGTGATGTTCCAGTGCAAATCCAAACCGACATGATCGCACGATATGTTAAGGCAACGAACGCCGATCCCCAATCGTTCCACGTGGCCTATAGCGCACAAGGGGCCCAGCGCAACCTGCGTATTCTTGGCATCTTTGCCCGCCTTTGCATCGTGGCCGGAAAACCCGCATATATCGACCTGATCCCGCGTGTCTGGGGCCACCTAAAGTCAGATTTATCCGACCCCGCCTTGCACAATCTGAATACTTTGGTTTTCAACACCCTTCCGGAACCTACGGCCGAATTTTTGCAAAGGTTAAAAAACAAATGCCAGTAACGCCCGATGCGATAATGCTTTTTGCCGCCGGTTTTGGCACGCGGATGGGGGAATTGACAGTGGCCTGCCCCAAGCCACTGATCAAGGTTGCTAACGTCGCGTTGATTGATCACGCGCTCAAAATTGTTGAGGATGCGGGGTTGAAAACCGTTGTTGTCAACACCCACTACAGGCCCGAAATGATTGCCACGCACCTCGAAAATCGCAACGTATCCGTGTCGCATGAGGTAGATATTCTTGAAACAGGCGGCGGGCTACGGCATGCGATGCCGCTGCTGGGATTGGGTCCTGTTTACACGTTCAATACGGACGCAATCTGGACGGGGCAGAACCCGCTGACGACACTTGCGGGCGCGTGGGACCCTGACAAAATGGATGCGCTTTTGCTGCTCGTTTCACCAGATCATGCGCACGGATATACCCGCGCCGGGGATTTTGTGCAGGCTGGCAACGGCACCTTAAAGCGCGGGCCCGGGATGGTCTATACGGGGGCACAGATTATCAAAACCGACGGGTTGGCAAATGTCACCGATACCAAGTTTTCTATGCATGAATTGTGGGATCAAATGTACGATACAGGCCGCATTTTTGGCGTGACCCACGAGGGCGGTTGGTGCGATGTGGGCACCCCCGCCGGCATCGGGATCGCCGAAAAAATGCTGGAGGAACACATTGTTTAGCCCCGCCTCGACCCCGCGCGTGTTCGGCTTACCGGCAGGCGTAGATTTCCCGAAGGCCTTGGTGCAAGGCTTGCTGGAGCGATGCAAAACCCGCGCGCCAGATTACCTGCCCACGGTCGAGATTTACGTCAACACCCAGCGCATGCAACGCCGCATACGTGATATTTTCGATGCGGGTCCCGCAATGCTGTTGCCGCGCATTCGGTTGATCACCGATCTGGGGCAAACGGGCGCATTGGCCGATATTCCGCCCGCAGTTCCGAAACTGCAACGCCGGTTGGAACTGTCGCAACTGGTTGTCGAGCTGCTGCGCCTTCAACCCAATCTTGCCCCGCGCGCGGCCCTTTTTGATCTTACCGATAGCCTCGCCAATTTGATGGACGAAATGCAGAGCGAAGGCGTTTTCCCCGACGCAATCGAGGCGCTTGATGTATCTGATCAATCTGGCCACTGGAATCGGGCGCTCGAATTTGTACGCCTGATACAGCAGTATTTCGGCGAGGCCGCTGAACAAAACCCCGATGCCGAGGCGCGCCAGCATATGGTGGTGCAGCGTCTGAGCCGTGATTGGGCGATCACCCCGCCCGCCAATCCGATCATTATCGCCGGCTCAACCGGATCGCGTGGGGCCACGCATTTGTTAATGACGGCGGTAGCAAAGCTGCCCCAAGGTGCCGTTGTTTTGCCAGGTTATGATTTCGATTTGCCGGATCATGTTTGGTCAGCAATGGACAACGCCCTGACGACAGCGGATCATCCGCAATTTCGGTTTCGTGTCCTGCAAAACACTTTAGGGATCGCTCCAACGGATGTGCAAAAATGGGATCATTGCGCACCGCCGAGTGACGCGCGCAACCGCCTTGTCTCGCTTGCGTTACGCCCAGCGCCGGTGACCGATCAATGGATGCTTGAGGGCAAGGATTTAAAGGACCTCGATACGGCCACACAAAACTTGGCATTGGTCGAGGCCCCGTCGGCGCGGATAGAGGCGCTGGCCATTGCGCTGAAACTTCGGGAGTGTGCCGAGACGGGCAAAACCGCCGCGCTTATTACGCCAGATCGGGTGCTGACCCGTCAAGTTGTAGCAGTCTTGGATCGCTGGGATATCGAGCCTGATGACAGTGCTGGATTGCCCCTGCCCATGTCAGCGCCTGGTCGGTTTTTGCTGCAAACCGCCGCGTTGTTTGGTCAGGTTCTAACGTCGGAAAACCTGCTGGCGCTTTTGAAACATCCGCTGACACATTCCGGTGAAGCAGGGCGTGGCGATCACCTGCGCTGGACCCGTGATTTGGAGCTACACACCCGCAGAAACGGTCCACCCTTTCCGACCAAAGGTAGCCTGACAGCATGGGCCGCCACGCACAAGGATGATGGACGGTGGGCTTGGGCAGCGTGGCTTGGCAATTTACTGGATGGCTTGGAGGAAGCAGGCGAGCGTGATTTATCGGACCATCTGGACCAGCATCTTTTGCTCGCACATGCTCTGGCGGCTGGGCCTGATGATGGCGGCAGCGGCGAGTTGTGGGAAAAGCCCGCCGGGCGCAAAGCGTTTGAACAGGTACAGAATCTGCAGGAAAACGCGTCATTTGGTGGCTCCTTATCGGTGGCGGATTACACAAACCTGTTTCGCAACATTCTAAGCCAAGCCGAGGTCCATGACCCAACCCGTCCTCACCCAAACATCATGATTTGGGGCACACTAGAGGCCCGCGTTCAAGGCGCTGATTTGGTGATCCTTGGTGGGCTGAATGATGGCGTGTGGCCAAGCGCGCCCAATCCTGATCCGTGGATGAACCGCCCTATGCGCCAAAAGGTGGGGCTGTTGTTGCCCGAACGTCAGATTGGTCTGTCTGCCCATGATTTTCAACAGGCCATTGGTGCCAAAGAGGTTTGGCTGACCCGCGCGGTTCGCGATTCCGAGGCGCAAACCGTGCCGTCCCGCTGGCTCAACCGACTTGCAAATCTGCTGGGTGGACTAGAGGAAACTGGTGGGGCCGAGGCCTATGAGGCAATGTGCAATCGTGGCCGTGTATTGTTGGGCATGGTCGATGCACTCGAAGAGATTTCGGAGCCCGTTGCCCCCGCTCCACGACCTGCGCCTGCTCCTCCGGTTGATGCGCAACCCAAGTCCCTATCGGTGACCGGTATAACCAAGCTTATCCGCGACCCCTACGCGGTTTATGCGAGCAAAATTTTGCGGCTTTATGCATTGGATCCGATCCGCCAGCATCCCGACGCGCCGCTCAATGGAACGATCGTGCATCGCATTTTGGAGCGGTTTGTTGAAGAGCGGGTTGAGGAAACCCATGACGCCGCCAAGTCCCGCCTGATGGATATTGCCGACGAGGTGTTGGAAGCCGATGCGCCATGGCCGGCAGCACGGCGTATCTGGCGCGCCAAGGTCGAGCGTTTTGCCGACTGGTTTTTGCAAGGCGAGGCTGATCGCGCTGACGTTGCCACGATGTTTGCGCTGGAACAAAAGGGGGGTGCAAAGGTGGGCAATCTCGATGTTAACCTCACAGCCCGGGCCGACCGTCTGGACAGATCGGCCGATGGGATGACCTATGTTTACGATTACAAGACCGGCGCGCCGCCGTCCAAGGATACGCAGATGTATTTCGACAAGCAGCTCTTGCTAACGGCTGCGCTGATTGAGCACGCAGGCTTCAAAGGGTTGGCCGACACCCGGGTTGCGGGGGCGTATTTCATTGGTCTTGGATCAAACCCAAGCGTGGTTGCCGCGCCGCTGGAGGAAACAAATTCTGACACCGTTTGGGGCGAGTTAGAGACGCTGGTTGCTGCCTACACCGTGGGCGGTAAGGGGTATACTTCGAGGCGGGCGATGGAAAAGATGCAGTATTCCTATGATTACGATCACCTCGCACGGTTCGGCGAATGGGACGAAAGCAGTGAGCCCGAAAAAGAAGTGCTGACATGACGCGCCGTGATCAAGCGACCGAGCGGCAAGTTCAGGCCGCGATGCCGGGGTTTTCGACGTGGCTGTCCGCCAATGCCGGGTCTGGAAAAACGCGGGTATTGACCGACCGCGTTGCGCGGTTGTTGCTGGAGGAAGTCGAACCGCAACACATTCTTTGCCTGACCTACACCAAAGCCGCCGCCAGCGAGATGCAGAACCGTTTGTTCAAACGGCTGGGCGTTTGGGCCATGCAGGACGCCGATAAACTGGCGAATGAATTGCGTGAGCTGGGCGCTGATCGTAGCATTGACAAAGACGAGCTGCGCAAGGCTCGCACCCTGTTTGCCCGTGCCATTGAAACGCCGGGGGGTTTGAAAATTCAGACCATCCATTCGTTCTGTGCCTCACTCTTGCGGCGCTTTCCGCTAGAGGCCGGGGTTTCTCCGCAGTTCACCGAAATGGACGAACGTGCAGCCAATCTGCTGCGCGCCGAGATCGTTGAGGAAATGGCGGACGGTGAGGACATGGTGGCGGTTGACGCACTGGCGCAGTTTTATACCGACAGTGATTTTAGCAAATTGACCGCCGAGATTGCCAAACATCGGGATGCGCTTGGTGGCGAGGCGGATACAGCGGCGATTTGGAGCATGTTTGGGCTAAAGCCTGAAGTGGACAATGCGGGGATCGTATCCAGCGTTATTCTAGGCAGTGAGGGCGCGCTGTTGAGCGCGCTGCTCGCGGCGCTTCGGAGTGGATCAGTGAATGATCAAAAGGCAGCAACCAAGCTCGAGGCGATTGACACGACAACTTTCAAATACGCGGATTTGGCGGTTTTGGAATCCGCGTTTCTGACGGGCGGTAGTGCGAAAGAGCCCTTCACGGCAAAGATCGGCAGCTTTCCAACCAAGGCCACACGAGTGGCTCTTGGCGTACAAATTGATCAGCTGAACGAATTGATGGGTCGCGTGGAAACGGCGCGTAAGTCGCGGGTAGCGCTGAACGCCGCCGAGAAAACCCATGCTCTTTATCAATTTGCACATGCATTTTTGCCCCAATACGAGGCGCGCAAACAACAAAAGGGTTGGCTTGATTTTGACGATCTGATCGATCTGACGGCAAAGTTGCTGAATGATCCCTTTGTGGCCCAATGGGTGTTGTTCCGGTTGGATGGCGGCATTGATCATATCCTTGTGGACGAAGCTCAGGACACCAGCCCGCGACAATGGGACGTGATCAAACAGTTGGCACAGGAATTTACAACGGGCGAGGGCGCGCGATCGGATAAGGTACGCACGATTTTTGCGGTGGGTGATCAAAAGCAATCGATCTATTCATTTCAGGGTGCTGACCCAAAAGAGTTTGACCGGATGCAAGAACACTTCAGCGTAAAAATGGCGCAAGTGAATGCGCCGTTTCAGTTCCAACAGCTGGAACATTCGTTTCGGTCTGCCGATCCAATTATGCGGTTGGTTGATTACACATTGCAGGGTTATGCCAACAACGGTCTGGGGGGTGAAGTCAAACATCGCACCTTTAAATCCAACATGCCCGGCCGGGTTGATCTGTGGCCAGTCATTGAAAAAACCCAAGCGCCGGAAAAAAAGGACTGGTTTGATCCAACGGACAAATTGGCGGACAATCACGAGACCGTTGTTTTGGCGCAAGAGATTGCGCGAAACATCAAAGATATGTGTCGGGGCAGCGCGGTCATCCCCGATGAGATCGACAACACCGACACATACAATCTGCGCCCTGTCACCGAAGGCGATTTCCTGATTCTCGTTCGGCGCAGGTCTGAACTGTTCCACGAAATTATCCGTGCCTGTAAAAAGGCGGGGCTGGCGATTGCGGGGGCAGACCGTTTAAAAATCGGGGCAGAATTGGCCGTGAAGGATTTGACGGCGCTATTGGCATTTCTAGCCACACCCGAGGATGATCTGTCGCTGGCCTGTGCGCTACGCTCGCCATTGTTTGGCTGGAGCGAACAAGATCTGTTTGATCTGGCCCACAAGCGGCCTGAAAAGACATATCTGTGGGCAGAACTTCGCAACCGATCCGATGAATATCCAGATACGCTGACCGTCCTGAATGCGCTGCGCAAGGATGCCGATTATCTGCGGCCTTTTGAATTGCTCGAACGGGTTTTGACGCGGTTTAGCGGGCGTAAAAACCTGCTGGCCCGTTTGGGTGTCGAGGCCGAGGACGGGATTGATGCGCTGCTGTCGCAAGCCATGAATTTTGAGCGTATGGATGTGCCCAGCCTAACGGGCTTTATTTCGTGGCTGGAGGCCGAAGAGGTCGAGATCAAACGCCAGATGGACAGCGCCAGTAACCGAATTCGGGTGATGACGGTGCATGGCGCCAAGGGGCTGGAATCACCGATTGTTATTCTGCCGGACACTGCAAATTGGGAACTGAAGGTGCGGGATCAGATTTATCCGGCTAAAAATGGCGGTGTAATGTGGCAAATCAACAAAGATAACTGCCCCGAGCAGATCACCGTGGCCCGTGACAAGCTGCGTAGTGAAGCCGAGCAGGAGCGCTTGCGCCTGTTGTATGTGGCGATGACCCGCGCTGAAAAATGGCTGATCATCTGTGGGGCGGGCAGTCTGGGCAAAGACGGCACCTCTTGGCATGCGATGATCGAGGCCGGTATGAAAACCGCCCATGCAGAACCGTTCAGGTTTGGCTGCGGGATGGGCCTGCGAGCGCAGTCTGGGGAGTGGGATGAATTGGGGGTGGTTTCGGTTCTCCCGAAAACCGAAACAGGCTCTAACCTGCCTGAATGGGCGAAAAACCCTGCTGCAACACCTGAACGCGCGACCAAAACAATTGCGCCATCAGAACTGGGGGGTGGCAAGGCGCTTGCCGGTGAGGGTGGCGGGTTATCCGAGCAGGAGGCGATGGACCGGGGCAATCACATCCATTTGTTGCTAGAACATCTCTACAACCACCCACAACCCGAATGGCAACAGATGGCAACAACCCTGTTGCCGACTGTTTCGGAGCCTGACTTTTCAAGCATCTACAATGAGGTCGTCGCCGTTCTAACAAACCCCGATCTGGCCTTTGTGTTTGAGGGCAACACATTGGCCGAAGTACCGGTAACCGCCAATTTGACCGAACTGGATGGCCGACGGATGCATGGAATTATCGACAGGCTGGTTATTTTTCCTGATCGCATTCTGGCCATTGATTTCAAATCAAACGCAATTGTGCCACCGACGTTCGAGACTGTTCCCGACGGGCTGTTGCGCCAACTCGGAGCCTATTACGCCGCATTAGAGCAGGTTTACCCAGATCACCGGATTGAAACCGCGATCCTCTGGACCAAGACAGCAACGCTTATGCCATTGGAACACGAGGCCGTGACTGCGGCGTTGCGTTCCAACTCTGTCCCTTGACGCATGCCATGCGGCTACTTAGGTTCCCCTCAACCACACATCAAACACATTCGCCAAGGAGCACATCATGGCCACAGTAGCAGTAACAGACGCAACATTTGACGCCGAAGTCCTAAAGTCCGACGTCCCCGTCGTGGTGGATTTCTGGGCGGAATGGTGCGGCCCATGCAAACAGATCGGCCCGTCGTTGGAAGAGCTGTCCGCCGAAATGGACGGCAAGGTGAAGATCGTCAAAGTGAACGTTGACGAAAACCCGAACACACCAGCCCAAATGGGCGTGCGCGGTATTCCTGCGCTGTTCTTATTAAAGGACGGTCAGGTTGTGGCAAATAAAACGGGTGCTGCACCCAAGTCCGCCATTCAGGGCTGGATCGAAGCGTCGATCTAAACCAACATCAAATTACCGGATCAGGGGCGCAGTTTTGCGCCCCTTTTTCTTTGCAAACTTGTGTTGCCCGCCCGCCGTTGCCATATAGGATCAAACCAACAGGAGACCAAGATGGCAGACGATCAATTTCCAGGATGGCATGGCACCACAATCATCGGTGTGAAAAAGGACGGCGAGGTCGTTATTGCAGGCGATGGTCAGGTCAGCATTGGCCAAACTGTTATGAAGGGTACGGCCAAAAAGGTGCGCCGCCTGTCGCCGGGCGGATTTGACGTGGTGGCTGGGTTTGCCGGATCAACCGCTGATGCGTTTACCTTACTTGAACGGCTTGAAGTGAAACTTGAGGCAACGCCGGGGCAGTTGGCCCGCGCCTCGGTTGAACTGGCCAAAGACTGGCGTACCGACAAATACCTGCAAAAACTGGAGGCGATGTTGATCGTGAGTGATGGCAAGGACATTTTTGTGATCACTGGTGCTGGTGATGTGCTGGAGCCAGAGCATGACGTCACGGCCATTGGGTCGGGCGGGAACTATGCACTCGCGGCAGCACGCGCCTTGATGGACACCAAACTAAGTGCCGAAGAAGTGGCCCGCAAAGCGATGGCTATTGCGGCGGACATTTGCGTTTATACCAACGGCAATCTGACTTTGGAAACGATAAAAGGTTAACAAGTGTGAGTGATTTTTCCAAAGACGATATTCGAGCCGCTGTAGGATCTGGCCTTCTAAACGAAGCGCAGGCCGCAGGTCTGTTGGCGTTGGCACAGGAACGTCTGGGTGTGCGCGACGGGCTGGCCAATGATGATGAACCGTTCGAGTTTTTCAAAGGCTTCAGCGAAATTTTCGTCACCGTCGGGCTGTGGTTGCTGTTTTCCGGTATCCTTGCGTTTGGGGCAGTGGTTGGTGGCGGTATCGAGATTGCCATCACGGGTATGATCCTAACCTGGATTTTCGCGCTTTATTTCACGCTGAAACGCCGGATGAGCCTGCCCAGTATTTCGCTGGCCGCGGGGTTCGGCATTTTTCTGGGCGCGGTCGTACTGTTGTTGTTTGACGCAACCGGCAGTAATGTTGATGCGTGGCATCTGATGACGATGGGCGCGGTCGGTATGGTTGGCATGTTGATTTATTTTCGCATGTTCAAACTGCCGTTTTCGATGTTTGTGTTTGGCATTTTTGGCCTGATCCTGATTTACGCCGCCATGAGTCATCAAGGCTCAAGCCTGCCTTTGCGTGACTTCCCCAAAGGGCTGTTTGATCTGAGCGATAGCACCGGCCTTGCCGCGGGCTCGTTGATCTTTGGGTTCATCGCATTCGGGCTGGGGATTTATTTTGACACTAAAGATCCGCATCGCATCAGCCGCTATTCTGCAACCGGATTTTGGCTGCACCTGTTGGCCGCACCCGCGATCGTCAACACTATGGCGCTGACGCTTTATAACAGTGGCGGCACCTCGGCATATTTACTGACCGCGCTGCTGTTGTGCGTTGTTACCATCATTTCACTGATAATCGATCGGCGGTCTTTTTTGACGGCTGGCATCGGATATCTTGGCGCAATTATCATCTGGGCGATGAGCAGCAATCTGGGCAATGAAACCAGCATGGTTTACACTCTACTGATCCTTGGCGCGTTTATCACCGCCCTTGGCACATGGTGGGTGCAAATCCGTTCTTGGTTGATGCGCTTGCTGCCTGACTTTCCTTACAAAGACCGTTTCCCTCCTTACATTCGAGGCCATCATGACTAATCTGACCCCCCGCGAAATCGTATCCGAACTGGACCGTTTTATAATAGGCCAAAACGACGCCAAGCGCGCCGTGGCCGTGGCCTTGCGCAACCGTTGGCGGCGCAAACAATTGGGTGATGATCTGCGCGAAGAGGTCTATCCGAAAAACATCCTGATGATCGGGCCGACGGGTGTTGGTAAAACCGAAATTAGCCGTCGTTTGGCCAAGCTTGCCCATGCGCCATTTATCAAGATTGAAGCGACCAAATTCACCGAGGTCGGCTATGTCGGGCGCGATGTGGAACAGATCATCCGTGATCTGGTTGACAGTGCCATCACGCTAACCCGTGAAAAAATGCGCGAAGACGTGAAGGCCAAGGCACGTCAAGCCGCCGAAGAGCGCGTGATCGAGGCCATCACTGGCACGGATGCGCGCGAAGCCACCCGCGAAATGTTTCGCAAAAAACTAAAGGCGGGCGAATTGGACGACACCGTGATCGAACTGGACATGGCCGACAATTCCAACCCGATGTCGTCGTTCGAAATACCAGGCCAGCCGGGGCAAAACATGGGTATGATGAATATCGGCGACATTTTTGGCAAGGCGATGGGTGGGCGCACCACGCGACGCAAAATGACCGTTGCTGAAAGCTATGACTTGCTGATCGGCGAAGAGGCCGACAAGCTGTTGGACGACGAGACCGTCACCCGCGCCGCCCTGCATGAGGTCGAGCAAAACGGCATTGTGTTTCTGGATGAGATCGACAAGGTTTGTGCCCGCAAAAATGCTGGCGGTGCCGATGTGTCCCGCGAAGGTGTGCAGCGCGATCTGCTGCCATTGATCGAGGGCACCACCGTTTCAACGAAACATGGCCCCGTCAAAACAGACCACATCTTGTTCATCGCTTCCGGCGCGTTCCATGTTGCCAAGCCGTCCGATTTGTTGCCCGAGCTACAGGGACGATTGCCCATCCGTGTCGAACTGCGCGCGCTTACCGAAGAAGATTTCGTGCGCATCCTGACCGAAACCGACAACGCGCTGACCCGTCAATATACCGCCCTGATGGCCACCGAAGACGTCACGGTAGATTTTACCATTGATGGCATTGCGGCACTGGCCAAAATCGCCGCCGAGGTCAATCATTCGATTGAAAACATCGGGGCGCGACGGCTTTACACTGTAATCGAGCGTGTGTTCGAGGAGTTGTCGTTTAACGCGCCGGATCGTGGCGGGGATGCGGTTACAGTTGACGCTGATTTCGTCGAGAAAAATCTGGGCGAGCTGTCACGCTCAATGGACGTCAGCAGATATGTTCTATAACATCTGCGGATGACTCTGTTTCTGCGCGTCCTGATTTTCACCAGCCTTAGCTTTGTTGTGGCCTGCACGCCGCGCGGGGCGATTAGGTTGTTTCCGGATGCGGCCCATGTTGGTCAGCTGCGTCATCTGTTTGTTGGCACCACACGCGGGATTGGCGAAAACGGGCGCTTTAACAACAGGCGCACCGCAAATGTCACCTACCATCGCTATGAAATTTCCGTGCCTCCACAACATGAAGTTGGAGAAATTGAATGGCCCAGGCGCATCCCTAACCCGTCCAAAGATTTCCTGACAACCTCCATTGAACACTACCCGTCTGCTCCCAATTTTGCCGCTGATCTGGCTAAATCACTGCGCAGCCGCCCAAAGGGTCAGCGCGAAGTTGCGCTGTTTGTGCACGGGTTCAACAACACCTTTGCCGAGGGCATGTATCGACTGGCCCAACTGTCCAACGATATGGAGTTGCCCAACCCGACTGTGCATTATTCATGGCCCAGCGCCGGCAGCCCGCTGTGGTATGGGTATGATCGTGACAGTGTTTTGTTTGCCCGCGACGGGTTGGAAAGCCTGATCAAAACCATCCGGTCGGCGGGTGCCGATCAGGTGTTGTTGGTTGGTCATTCTATGGGCGCACTCCTGTCGATGGAAGTCTTGCGCCAGATGGCAATATCCGACCGCAAGTTGATGGACCGGACGATCAGCGGCGTCATTCTGATTTCCCCGGACATTGATGTTGATGTGTTCCGCAGACAGGCCGAGCGGATCGGCCCGCTGCCACAACCGTTTGTGGTTTTCACATCCGCAAAGGATCGCGCCTTGCGCCTGTCCGCGCGCGTGTCTGGCAAGCGCGAGCGCCTTGGAACCGTGCGGGATTCGAGCAAGGTGGCGGGGCTGGAGCTTGCCCTTCTTGATGTCACGGATTTTTCCGAGGGAGCGGCTGGCCACTTTAACGCTGCCACCTCCCCATCCCTGATCAAAATTCTGAAGCGGCTGAACAGTGTGAACATTGCCTTTAGAAATGACCCTGCCGGCAGAACTGGCCTTTTGTCCGGCACTATTTTGACGGTCCAGCAGGCGACAAATATCATCGAGACCGCCACCACCGGCCTACCGCAATAGTGTCCAACAAATGACATTCCCCCAATTCATCCGCCAAAACGCGCGGTGGTTGATCGCGGGTGCCCTGCTCACCCTGATGTCCAGTTTTGGACAAACGTTTTTCATATCGGTGTTCTCGGGCGTGATCCGTCAAGAATTTTCCCTGTCTCACGGGGCATGGGGCGGGATTTATTCACTGGGCACGCTGGCGTCAGCGATGGTGATGATCGGGGCGGGCACACTGACAGACCGGTTTCGCGTGCGCGCGTTGGGGGCGATGTGTTTGGGCGGGCTGGCGGCAGCCTGTTTGGCGATGGCCGCAATCCCATCTGTTTGGGCACTGCCATTCGTCATTTTTGCGCTTCGCCTGTCGGGCCAGGGCATGATCAGCCACATCGCAATGGTATCAATGGCGCGCTGGTTTGTCCAAATGCGAGGCCGCGCCTTGGCGCTTGCCTCGCTTGGGTTCGCCTTGGGCGAATCCTTGTTGCCACTTACATTTGTTGCGCTCCTCACCGTCATGTCGTGGCGCTATTTGTGGATGATTGCGGCCACCTTGGTGTTGCTTTCAATTCCGTTGCTGATGCGCCTGCTAAAATCAGAACGCACCCCAAAATCGGTGGCCGAGGACTCACATGCGTTTGGTATGTCCGAACGCCACTGGGTCCGGCGCGAAGTCCTGAACAACCGGTTGTTTTGGTACATGGTCCCCACGTTGCTGGGCTCATCAACCTTTGGCACCGCGTTCTTTTTCCAGCAAGTCCATCTGGCCGAAACCAAAGGCTGGAGCCACGCAGGCCTTGTAGCATTGTTTCCGGTGTTGACCTTCGTTAGCATTATCTCAACCCTTGTGTCGGGCTGGGCGATTGACCGGTTTGGCACCGCACGGATTTCGCCGATTTATCAGCTACCGATGGTTATTGGGTTTGTAATGATGAGTTTCGCAGAAACCCTGTTTGGGGCGACATTAGCAATTATCTTCATGTCCTTTACAATCGGCGCCGGCTCAACGGTTCCGGGGGCGTTTTGGGCTGAGTTTTATGGCACTCGCCATTTGGGCAGCATCAAGGCGATGATCGCCGCCATTATGGTGTTTGGCTCGGCGGTTGGACCGGGGTTGACCGGATTGCTGATTGATTATGGCATAATATTCGAGGATCAGATGATCGGCATTGCGCTTTACTTTGTGTTTGCCTCGGGTATGGCGTGGCTCGGTATTCGGCACGCCAAACATCTGCTACCGGTTTCGTCTTAGATAGACGTAATAGGCCCCCTCGCCGCCGTGTTTCAAATGGGCTGGCGTCACCTGAATAACCAGCGCTCCCAGTGGTGGCGAAAGCAACCAATGTGGCACCTGATGGCGTAGCACACCGCGTCGTTCGGGGATCGGACCCGTTCCAGTACCCGCCTTGCCCTTGCCCGTCACCACCAGAACCAGTCGTTTACCCTGCGCATGGGTGCGCTGGATAAAGCCGTTCAAGGTTGGGTGTGCTTGCGCCAAAGTCATGCCGTGCAAGTCAATTTTGGCTTCAACGCCCAGCTTGCCGCGCTTCATTTTTCCATAGGCCTTGCGGTCCATCTGTACAGGAGAGTTCATCAGATGGTCGGATATATGCGGGGCCAGATTGTGTTGCGGCACAGTTTTTCGAGCCGTCTGACCAATGCTGAAATTTTGCACGCGGTGCTTTGGCGGAGTTTTGTTCGGGCGTTCAACTGCCTGCTTCATGGGCTGGGCGCGTTCTGGATGCATCGGCACCGATTGCTCGGCTACCCGTTGCCACAGCTCACGCTCATCCGGCCGCAAACCCCGCGGCTTTCGGTTCATTCCTCAAACTCCGGTGCCAATCCAAAGGCTGTCTGGATCGGCATCAAAACCACCATCCGGCCCGGGTCACGTATCGCACCTGCAGCGCGCCCCGCGGCATCACCCGAGCCATAGAATATGTCGGCGCGCTGTGCGCCCTTGATTGCTGAACCTGTGTCTTGGGCCACCATCAAACGACGTATCGCGTCGCGCCCGTCTTTTTCCAGCCAAACCGGCGCGCCAAGCGGCGTGAACCGTGGGTCAACGGCCAGCGTTCGACCCGTTGTGACGGATCGGTTCATCGCCCCAATCGGGCCTTTGGAGGATGGCACTTTGGTAACCTTGCGAAAGAACACAAATGACGGGTTGTGGCGCAGAAGCTCGGCACCTTCATACGGATTGCGCCGCACCCAGTTTTGAATGACTTGGGCTGACACCTGATGTTTTGAATAGGTGCCGCGCCGGATCAGTTCCTGGCCGACCGAGCGATAATTGCGCCCATTTGCACCGCCATATCCCACCCGCATTGTTGTGCCATTGGTCAGGCGAACACGGCCCGACCCCTGAATTTGCAAAAAGAAAACTTCAACCGGATCATCCACCCAAACCAGCTCTAGCCCGCGACCGTTCAACGCTCCGGTTTCCTCAATCTGGCGACGGGTGAGCCATGGGGTGCCGGATTTTACCTCAGGTGGTTTGCGATATAGGGGATAGCGAAAGCGTGTGGTCGGGGTTAGCGATCCGTTTAACTCTGGCTCAAAATATCCTGTAAACAGCGCCGGATTGCCATCCTCGATCAACACGGGGCGAAAGAACATCTCGAAATAGGTTTTGGCACTTGGCTTGGATTTGGCCAAGCCGCAAAGCGCCTTCCATTCACTGTCCTTATTGATCGAACAGGTTTCCAAAAATGCGGTCAGGGCGGCGGTGTGGTCATCATCCTCCCAACCCGCCAGATCATCGAATTTCAACAGGGAATATTCAGCCGCCGTGCCGGGGGTTGGTTGGCTCATGACAGCTGCCAACAATAACACCACAACACGAACGGCATTTATCATTCCCCTGTTGCCACCAGCTTCCAGTTGGGGTCGTTCGAGCCCATGCTACGTGCAAAGGTCCATACGTCTTTTTGTTTCTTCACTTCATTGACTTTGCCTTCGACGATATCACCCGACTTATCGCGGACAACCGAAGTCAACTCGCCAACGAATTTGACAGTAACCTCGCCGCGGCTTTTGGTTTTCAGGAATTTCGCTTTGGTCAATGTTGTTTCGCGCACCCCGATGAAATTCGCATCAATTGACAGGCCCTGATCTTCGCGGGCGGCGACGACGTCGGTGAATGTTTCAAACACTTCGTCAGACAAAAACGGTTTAATCGCATCCAGATCGCCGCGCTCAAAACCCATCAGGATCATTTCATAGGCACCGCGCGCGCCTTGCAAAAACTCCCCCACTGCGAAGCTCGGTTCGGCACCCTTCATCGCGGCCAGTGCTTTTGCTGCAACGCTGCCCTCTTTGACGTGATCCGTGATGTCGCGATCCGGACCACCCTCGATCACCTCAAAGGCCTCGCGTTTTTTCGAAGCGGCATCGGCTTTCGGTGCTTGCTCGGCGGGTTTTTCATAACCTTCGCGTGTTCCTAAAACGCTTTTCAGCTTTAATATCAGGAAAACAGCAATACCTGCCAAAACAAGCAGTTGGATCATTGGGGCGTTCATTCGTACCTCATTTCAAAGACTAGACCATGGTAACAGACGTCGTTCGCACATATGTAAGGGCTGGGCATAAGCAAGTCCACCATACGCATTACGTCTATATGAGGGTTCTATGGGGTTATTTCTACTGTTTGTCGCGGTTCCATTGATCGAAATCGCACTTTTCATCAAACTCGGTGGTTTTCTGGGGTTATGGAATACGCTTGCGATCGTCGTTGCGACCGCATTTCTGGGCACATGGTTGGTCCGGGCCCAAGGGGCTGCTGCACTGAATCAAGTGCGCGGGTCGTTTTCAACGATGCAAGACCCGTCAGAGCCGTTGGCAAATGGCGCGATGATCCTGTTCGCGGGCGCATTGCTGCTGACTCCGGGGTTTTTCACCGACGGGATCGGGTTTTTGTTGCTGTTCCCGCCATTTCGGGCGGCGGCGTTCAAATATGTCAAAAGCCGCATCAAAGTGCAGAGTTTTTCAACGGGTGCCCCGCCACATCAACGCCAAAACCCGTCCGGAAATGTGATTGATGGCGAATATACCGAAATTTCACCAGATAAACCGCCTTCTGATAAGCCATCAGGCTGGACGAAGGATTGAGGCCCGTGACTGGACCTGCTAACCATTGCGCAAATTAATTCCTTCAGGAGAAACAAGATGGCCGAAAACGGTGCCGAAGCCCCCCAAATCAAGATGCAAGTTCTAGCGCAATTCATCAAAGATATGTCGTTTGAAAACGCCGTAGCCCAAAAAGGTGTTTCTGGCGATGTTCAGCCGGACATTCAGGTTCAAGTCAATCTGGACGCTAAAAAGCGCAACGAGGATCACCAGTACGAGGTTGTGACCAAATTCAACATTACCTCGAAAAACAAAGGTGGTGATGAGCCGTTGTTCCTGTTGGAGCTGGAATATGGTGGCATTTTTCACGTCGAAAACGTGCCCGAAGATCAGCTACACCCGTTTTTGTTGATCGAATGCCCGCGGATGCTGTTCCCGTATGTGCGCCGCATTGTTGGTGACATTACGCGCGACGGAGGTTTTCCGCCGCTGAACTTGGAAAACATCGATTTCCTTGCGCTGTACCGTTCCGAATTGGCACGTCGTGCCGAATCTGAGGCCGTCGCCGAAAAGCCCGCAGACGCTTAAGACAAGTCTATTTGGTCCAAATCGCGCCGTCGCCCATGCCTTCAACAAAGGTCTCATGGGCGGCGGCTTCTTCTTTTGTCAGCTTTGATGCAAGGGCAGTGGGACGTGGGCGCGGGCGCCATGCCTCGTTGGTTCCTGACTCTTGCGATGATATATCTGTAGCCAGTGCAAAGCCAGATTGCCGTCCACCAAGCAATTCCAGATAGACTTCGGCCAGGATTTCGGAATCGAGCAGTGCGCCGTGCAGTGTGCGCGAGGAATTATCAATTCCAAACCGCCGGCACAGTCCATCCAGAGACGCATTTGCACCGGGGAATTTTTTGCGGGCAATCGCTAAAGTATCCAAGGCTTGGCTCATGGGGAGTACGGGACGGTCAACCTTTTGCAACTCGGCATTCAGGAATTTCATATCGAACGAGGCGTTATGAATAACCATCTGTGAGTCGCCAACGAAATCTATAAAGTCCTGCGCTATTTCTCTAAACAGCGGTTTGTCGGCCAGAAATTCGTCGCCCAACCCGTGGACTTCAAAGGCTGATTTTGGCATGGCGCGTTGCGGACAGATATATTGGTGATAGGTCCGGCCCGTTGGCATGTGGTTCAGCAGCTCTACCGCGCCGATTTCAACAATTCGGTCGCCCTGACTTGGCTCAAATCCAGTGGTTTCCGTATCCAAAACGATCTCACGCATTTAGTTGCCCTTTAATTTGTTCCAGAACCGATTGCACCTGAGATTTAGCATGTTCAAGCGAGGATGTTTCAATCACATAATCGGCGCGTTGGCGTTTTTGGTCGTCTGGCAATTGTTTGGCAAGAATAACATCAAATTGAGCTTGGGTCATTCCGGGGCGTGCCAAAACCCGCGATCTCTGAACGTCTGGTGGGGTTGTCACCACAACCACAGCGTCCATTTTCGCTGCTGATCCTGTTTCAAACAGCAACGGAACGTCCAGTAGAACCATATCTGCCTGTGCAGTCGCGATGAAAGCCGCCCGATCCGCCGCCACCAAGGGATGCACGACCTGCTCAATCTGTCCGAGCGCAGTTGCATTATCGGCGATCCACTCTTTCAACGCATCGCGATTGACAGCGCCGTCAACCACGGCCTCCGGATGGAGCGCTTGCATTGGAGCAACGGCCGCGCCGCCAACCCCGTAAAGCCGATGAACCGCGCTATCTGCGTCCCAGACCGGAACCCCAAGATCGGCAAACATCTGGGCCGTGGTGGATTTCCCCATGCCGATAGAGCCGGTTAATCCGATAAGAAAAGGGCGTTTTTTCATGCGGATAGAACCACATTGCGCAAGGCCTCGTCCACCACGGGGCGGGTGCCAAACCAACGTTCAAACGCGGGCACGGCCTGATATAGCAACATGCCCAACCCATCGACAGTTGTGCAGCCCATTTCACGGGCTTTGATCAGAAATGGGGTGTCCAGCGGGGTGTAAACCAGATCGGAGACAACCGCACTGGGGGATAGGCCATCCAATGGAATCCGGAACTCGGGCTTACCGACCATGCCCAATGATGTCGTGTTCACCACAGTTGTAGCCCCGTCCATCATGTTACCCGCCCGAACCCAGTCATAAACCTTAACTTTGGCACCGAATTCTTTTTGCAACACATCAGCGCGGTTTCGAGACCTGTTGGAAAGCCGTATTTCTGGCACGCCGACCTCTATCAATGAGGCGATCACAGCCCGCGATGCGCCCCCTGCCCCAAAAACAACGGCCGGGCCGGTTTTTGGCTGCCACCCCGGCGCGCCGTGGCGCAAGTTTTCGATAAATCCGTAGCCATCGGTGTTATCCGCGTGAATAATCCCGTCTTTACGGAAAATCAGCGTGTTGGCCGCGCCAATTAGGGCGGCACGATCTGTTACCAGGTCGGCAAGTTCCAGCACGGCTTCTTTGTGAGGGATTGTGATGTTCACACCAACAAAGCCCATTTGTGGCAAGGTTCGGATCACTTCGGGCAGGTTGTCATGGCTCACATCCATCGGAATGTAGAAACCTTTGATGCCGTTTGCTTCTAGCCAATGCCGATGCAATGCTGGCGATCTGCTGTGCGCAATAGGCGCGCCGATAACGCCGGCCAGCGGGATTTTATGATCAGTCATGTGTCCAATAGTCCCCGCTTTGACAAATATGTTAACATCTCTAGCAGAGGTAAGCCAAGAACCACAAAATAATCTCCTTTGATGCGCGAAAACAGGCGTGCGCCCTCTTCTTCCAGCTTATAGCCGCCGACAGAGTGGCGGATGCTGTCCCAGTTTCGGGTGAGGTAGCTGTCCAAATAGGTGTCCGAAAGTTTGTGCATTTCCAGTTGGACCTTGCCGATATGACGCCAGAGGGGTTTACCATTTTCATAGATCACGGCTGCGGAATACAGGGTGTGTTGCTTGCCCCGCATGGCCTGAAGTTGCTGCAACGCTTCTTGCTTTGATTTTGGTTTTGACAAGACCTTGCCTTCAAAGTCCAATGTTTGATCACATCCAATCACCAGCGCTTGGGGCTGTTTCATTGCAACCTTCTGGGCTTTGAATTCAGCGAGCGCATCTGCAATATCGCGTGGGGCCGCGGACTCTGCTTCGAGGGACTGGCGAATGGCATCCTCGTCGATATTAGCGACGGAGACCTCAAATTTCACACCTGCGTTGTGCAGCAATTCCTGTCTGGTTTTTGATCCAGAGGCCAGAATAATTCGGTTGGTCATGCTATTATCCTGTGGACAAATCAGGTGGTTAAAGGTGGGCGAAACCTCGGATAACCCTTGAATTGTGAATGACGTTGATAAGTCGGGTTGTTATCATCGTATTCAGCACAGTTACCCACGGTGGAAAAGGACAATTATTGGCTGTGGGTAAATTTTATTGCTGGACCTTGCTCACAGAAGTTGGGTTTTTGATTGTTACCTGTTTTATGGAAAATTCAGTGTTCAGGTGAATTGCCCACGGTTTTATCAACAGGTTTTTGTTCTTGGGATAAAGATATGGAGTAAATTTGATCCACAGAAAACGGTCAGACTACTTAATCATCATCTTTTCTTTTATATATATTTATTATTAGAAAGGGTGACCGAGATGTGAGGAAAACCCATGTGGGATGCGATTACCGATATTTTGTCAGATTATTACCTTTTGATTAAATCGATACATATTATTTCGGTGATCAGTTGGATGGCTGGTATTTTTTATCTGCCTCGGTTGTTCGTTCATCACACTGAGTCTGTTGTAACGGGTTCTGATGCTGACAAATTGTTTCAAATGATGGAACAGAAACTGCTTTATGTGATTATGCGTCCGGCAATGTATTCAACATGGATATTCGGGTTATTGTTGGTTTTGATTCCAGGTGTCGTTGACTGGTCTTTTGTCTGGCCATGGACCAAGGCGTTGTCAGTTATCCTGATGACGTGGTTTCATTATTGGCTGGCGTCGCGCCGCCTTGAAATTGTGGCGGGGCAAAATACCCGATCTGGAAAACAATATCGGATCATGAACGAGGTTCCGACGGTTCTGATGTTCATCATCGTCTTTTCAGTTGTGCTGAAATTCTAGGAAATCTTGACTCGCTGCCTTGGTGTCCCTATTTAGCCCTTAACCCTGCCGTCCGGTGGGTGGTTTTTCACATCGTAAACTATGATTGCATGCCAAATAGGTGTGCTAAGGATCTGTATTCATGACCGAAGAAACTCTCGTGCAAGAGGCACTGGCGCTGGCTGACCTAAAAGTTAAAACACCAAAAGACTTGCTGGAATACGCAGAAGAGCTGGAAATCGAAAACGCATCGACCATGCGTAAAGGCGAGATCATGTTCTCGGTTTTGAAAGAACGCGCGGAAGACGGTTGGGAAATTTCCGGTGACGGGGTGCTTGAAGTGCTTCAGGACGGGTTTGGATTTTTGCGCTCTACCGAGGCGAATTACCTGCCCGGCCCAGATGATATTTATGTTTCGCCTGAAATGATCCGCGCATCATCCTTGCGCACGGGGGATACGATTTCTGGTGTGATCCGCGCTCCGGACGATAACGAGCGTTATTTTGCGATGACCAAGATCACTCAGATCAATTTTGAAGAACCTGAAAAGAACAAGCACAAGATCAACTTTGACAACCTGACGCCGCTTTATCCGGATGAGCGTTTTAACCTTGAGATCCAAGATCCCACCGTCAAAGACAAATCTGCTCGCATCATTGATTTGGTTGCGCCCATCGGCAAGGGCCAGCGTTGCTTGATCGTGGCACCGCCCCGCACCGGTAAAACCGTGTTGCTGCAAAATATCGCAGCCTCGATCGCCGCCAACCACCCTGAATGCTATTTGATCGTTTTACTGATCGATGAGCGTCCAGAAGAAGTTACCGATATGCAGCGCAGTGTTAAGGGGGAAGTTGTTTCCTCGACGTTTGATGAACCTGCGTCGCGCCATGTTGCGGTTGCCGAAATGGTGATCGAGAAAGCCAAACGTTTGGTCGAGCATAAACGCGATGTGGTGATCCTGCTTGATTCCATCACACGCTTGGGTCGGGCCTTTAATACGGTTGTGCCCTCGTCAGGTAAGGTCCTGACTGGTGGTGTTGACGCAAACGCCCTACAGCGCCCGAAACGGTTTTTCGGCGCTGCACGGAACATCGAAGAAGGTGGCTCGCTCACCATCGTTTCAACGGCACTGATTGATACCGGCAGCCGTATGGACGAAGTGATCTTTGAAGAATTCAAAGGCACGGGTAACTCCGAGATTGTTCTTGATCGTAAAGTTGCAGATAAACGCGTCTTCCCGGCGATGGACATTTTGAAATCCGGCACCCGGAAAGAAGAACTGTTGGTCAATGCGAAAGACCTGCAAAAAACCTATGTGCTGCGTCGAATTCTGAACCCGATGGGGACAACGGATGCTATCGAATTCCTGATGTCGAAGTTGAAACAAACCAAATCGAACGAAGAGTTCTTTGATTCGATGAACACATAACTTATTGTTAAATAACAATTGGTTAGATGAAAAATGAGCACGATATTCGCCTTAGCGACGGCGCTTGGAAAATCAGGTGTGGCTGTCATTCGGTTGTCGGGACCTTTGGCGTTTACGGCATCCGAGAGGCTTGCCGGATCGCTGCCTGAACATCGCGTTGCGGGCTTGCGCTCGTTGCGTGATGCGGATGGCATTTTGTTGGATCAGGCGTTGGTGTTGACGTTTCAACACGGTCACAGTTTCACTGGCGAAGACGTGGCAGAGCTGCACTTGCATGGTGGCCCCGCAACCATAAAGGCCGTGTTGGAAACGCTAGGTGATATTGACGGGTTGCGTCTGGCTGATCCTGGTGAATTCACGCGGCGGGCGCTTGAGAATGGATGCTTGGATCTGGCCCAAATCGAGGGCCTCAGTGATCTGCTAGAGGCGGAAACAGACGCGCAGCGCAAACAGGCGTTGCGGGTATTTTCTGGTGCACTGGGCGACAAAGCGGAACTGTGGCGCAAGGATTTGATCCGCGCAGCTGCGTTGTTGGGCGCAACGATTGATTTTGTCGACGAAGATGTTCCCGTTGATGTGACGCCCGAGGTTAACACGTTGCTCGACGGGGTAATGTCGGCGTTGGCTGTCGAAGCGGTTGGTGTTCAGGTATCGGAACGTATTCGTGACGGGTTTGAGGTCGCAATTGTCGGTGCCCCAAATGTCGGGAAATCCTCGTTGTTGAACCGATTGGCCGGGCGCGACGCAGCAATCACGTCCGAGGTTGCGGGCACCACGCGAGATGTCATCGAAGTTCGGATGGATCTGAATGGGCTGCCTGTGACCATTCTGGACACGGCTGGCCTGCGCGACACTGAGGACACGGTTGAGGGCATCGGCATTGAGCGGGCAATTTCGCGGGCAAAGCACGCTGACCTTCGCGTTTTCTTATACGATGATGAACTGTTGGATCTGCCGCTGGAGCCTGAAAAAGACGATATCGTCGTCCGAAGCAAGGCTGATATTTACGACGGAGAGGCGTTTTCTGTGTCTGGCTTGACGGGCGAGGGCCTTGAAATGTTAACGTCTCGCATCTCGGCTGTCATTGAAAACTTGGCACAGGGGGCTGGCATTGCTATTCGCGAGCGCCACCGGATCGCGATTGTTCGCGCTATGAGGGCTTTGGAAACTGCCAAGATCGAGCTAGGATATGGTATCGAGCGTTCAGAACTGGCTGCAGAGGAGCTGCATACAGCCATTCGTGCCCTTGATAGTTTGGTCGGGCGTGTCGATGTAGAGCATGTTCTGGATGAAATATTTTCCAGTTTTTGTTTGGGAAAGTAAGGATTGTTTCACGTGAAACATCGAATTTTTGACGTAATTGTGGTCGGAGGCGGCCACGCGGGCGCTGAAGCAGCGCATGCTGCCGCCCGTATGGGCGCGCGGACGGCGTTGATTACCCTATCAAAATCGGGAATCGGCGTGATGTCCTGCAATCCCGCGATAGGTGGGTTGGGCAAAGGGCACCTTGTTCGGGAAATTGACGCGATGGATGGGGTGATGGGACGTGTTGCCGATGTTGCTGGTATCCAGTTCCGCCTGCTAAACCGTCGCAAAGGTCCTGCTGTGCAAGGGCCGCGCGCGCAAGCAGATCGGAAATTGTATCGCGCTGCCATGCAGAACGAGATTTTGATTTGTGAAAACCTGAACGTGATTGAGGCCGAGGTTACTGACCTTGTTATGAAAAACAACGAAGTTTTAGGCGTTAATCTTGAAGATGGCTCTGAAATCCTTGCTCCGTCGGTTATCTTGACAACCGGAACGTTTCTGCGCGGAGTTATTCATATTGGTGACGTGTCCAGGCCTGGTGGCCGGATGGGTGATAAGCCCTCTATCAAGTTAGCCGAGCGCCTTGATAGCTTTGATTTAGGGCTTAAGCGTTTGAAAACAGGGACACCACCGCGGTTGGACGGTCGGACTATCAATTGGGATGCCCTTGAATCACAACCCGGTGACGATGAGCCGGTGATGTTTTCCTTTTTGTCCAAAACCCCCACTGCCAAGCAGGTTTCATGCGGGATTACCCACACGAATGAGGTCACGCATGACATAATTCGAGAAAATTTGGAGCGCTCATCAATGTATGGCGGTCATATCGACGGTGTCGGCCCCCGTTATTGTCCGTCGATTGAGGATAAGATCGTCAGGTTTTCAGACAAAACCTCACATCAGATATTTTTGGAGCCCGAAGGGCTGGATGATCATACCATTTATCCGAATGGAATATCTACATCGTTACCGGAATCCGTTCAGGTAGAGTATGTGAAATCGATCGTGGGGTTGGAAAATACGAAAATCCTGCAACCGGGCTATGCGATCGAGTATGATTACGTGGATCCGCGCGCTTTGACCGCGACGTTGCAGGTTAAAAATATTGCCGGCTTGTTTTTTGCGGGTCAGATCAATGGGACAACCGGGTATGAAGAGGCAGCCGCGCAGGGCCTTGTGGCCGGTTTAAATGCAGCGCGTCGTGCAGCAGGCGGAGAAGAGATTCATTTTAGCCGCGCAGAATCATACATCGGTGTGATGATTGATGATCTTGTCACCCGGGGGGTTTCTGAACCATATCGTATGTTTACATCACGTGCTGAATTTCGCCTGTCTTTGCGCGCGGACAACGCGGATCAACGGCTTACCGCAATTGCTGTCGAGGTCGGATGCGTAGGCGACGAACGTAAGTTATCGTTTGAAAACAAAATGGAAGCGATGGGCAGCGCGCTGGATAATCTTCGAAGTACAACTCTGACCCCAAAGGAGGTTTCTGCTCAAGGAATTAGAATAAATCAGGACGGGAAACGGAGAGATGGGTTCGATCTTCTTTCGTTTCAAGACGTTCATTTTAGCGATATCATCGCTATGCGGCCCGAGATGGCAGGTGTGGACCATGAAATACAGAGGCAGATCGAGCGGGACGCGCTGTATGCGAATTATGTTCGTCGCCAACAAAGAGATGTAGAGGCGATGAAGCGGGATGAAGCACACAAAATACCTGATAACTTTGATTATTCGACAATTAGCGGGTTGTCGAATGAATTGCGATCCAAATTGCAAGCGGTCCAGCCTGTGACGTTGGGGCAGGCGGGTCGGATAGATGGTATGACACCGGCGGCCCTTACGTTGGTGTTGGCAAAAATTAAGCAGTATTCTAGAAAGAAGCGCGCCTAATGGGCGTTGATTTCAGGCAGAAATTTCAAGATGCTTTCGATGTTTCACGTGAAACAATGGAGAGGTTGGACCAGTACGCCAGTCTGCTTGAAAAATGGAACCCGGCCATCAATTTGGTCTCAAAATCCACAATCTCTGCGCTTTGGCAGCGCCATTTCCATGATTCCGCACAGATTTACAGATTTCGTCCAGAGAGCACCCGCCATTGGGTCGATTTAGGGAGTGGCGGTGGGTTCCCTGCACTTGTTTTGGCGATCTTAGCGCTTGAATTCAGCCCAGACGACAGATTCACGCTTGTTGAGAGCGACTTGCGCAAGGTTGCGTTTTTGCAAACGGTTATTCGTGAACTGGGGCTAAATGCGGTGGCAATAGCTGAAAGAATTGAAAACACCCCACCGATGAACGCGGATATATTGACTGCGCGGGCGCTTTCGTCGTTAGACAGATTACTTGATTATGCCGAGCTTCACCTAAACCCTAGTGGGATTGCGGTTTTCCCCAAGGGCGAAACCTACAAAAAAGAAGTAAAAGAAGCTGTTAGGTTGTGGAAATTTGAGCTAGAAGAATTTGCAAGCAAAACAAACCCTCGCGGTGCAATTCTAAAAATTGGAGCCCTTAAGCGTGTCTGACCCAACCCGCCCAAAAGGGCCACGTATCATTGCTGTTGCGAACCAAAAAGGCGGCGTTGGAAAAACGACAACCACCATAAATTTGGGAGCGGCGTTGGCCGCTGACGGATTCAAAGTTCTTCTTATTGATCTTGATCCTCAGGGGAATGCCTCAACCGGGTTGGGGATTGAGGCATCACAGCGTCAGCTAAATACATATGATTTGTTATTGGGTGATGTTCCGCTTGAGGATATTGTGCAACAATCCGACGTTGAACGGCTACTGATTGTCCCGGCAACGACAGGTCTTAGTTCAGCTGATATCGAATTGATCTCAAACGAAAAACGCAGCTTTTTGTTGTATGACGCCCTTAGACAACCAGCCATCGATCAATATAACCTCGATGTTATTCTCATTGATTGCCCGCCTTCCCTAAATCTGTTGACTGTGAATGCGATGGTGTCCGCAAATTCCGTTCTTGTTCCGCTGCAAAGCGAATTCTTTGCCCTTGAAGGCCTGTCACAACTTATGTTGACGATACGCGAGGTTCGCGAAACCATCAATTCAAGCCTGCGTATCGAGGGAATTGTACTGACAATGTATGACAGCCGAAACAGGCTTTCCCAGCAGGTTGAAGCTGATGCGCGCGAAAACCTGGGTGAGTTGGTGTTCAAAACGATAATCCCGAGAAATGTACGAGTTAGCGAAGCGCCGTCGTTCGCGATGCCGGTTATCGAGTATGATCCGGCCTCAAAGGGATCGCAGGCGTATAGGCAGCTGGCAAGAGAACTTGCGTCAAACAATTCCATGACAATTACTGCAGAAGGAAGTTGAAATGACCAATAAAAAACACGAACGACGTGGTTTGGGGCGTGGGCTTTCGGCGCTTATGTCTGATGTCGCGGCTGACAGCACACCAAAGCAGGATGGTGCCGCGAGGCCCCAAAACGAGCAGTCAATTCCGGTTGAAAAAATCATGCCCAATCCTGATCAGCCAAGGCGTGATTTTCCGGAACAGGATCTGAATGACCTTGCCAATTCGATTCGAGAAAAGGGCGTCATTCAACCCCTGATATTGAGGAAAAAGCAAGGTAAAACAACGAGTTACGAGATTGTAGCGGGCGAGAGGCGCTGGCGTGCTGCGCAGTTGGCGCAACTACATGAAGTCCCTGCAATTGTACGAGACTATACAGATACTGAAGTTCTGGAAATTGCGATTATCGAGAATATCCAGCGCGCTGACCTTAATCCAGTTGAGGAGGCCACAGGTTATCAGCAATTGATGGATCGGTTTGGTCACACGCAAGAAAAACTGGCAACCGCTTTGGGTAAAAGCCGAAGCCATATTGCAAATTTGATGCGGCTATTGCAATTGCCTGACGAGATTTTGGCAATGCTGCGGGATGGTAAGCTGACATCAGGCCATGCGCGGGCACTGATCACAACCGAAAACCCGATCGAGCTGGCCCGCATTGTCGTGAAAAAAGGCCTGTCGGTTCGGGAAACCGAGCGATTGGCCAAAGCACCGAAGGCTAAGCCAGTTAAAGTGGCGCTAAAACCGTCTGAAAAAGATGCGGACACACGGGCGCTCGAGGGTGATTTAGCTGCAAATCTGGGGATGAAAGTTTCAATTGCTCATACGCCTGGCAAAGAAAATGGTAAGCTGACGATCAATTATAAAAGCCTGGAACAACTTGATGATTTATGCCGAATTTTGACAGCTATGCCTCAGGACGGCTCCAAATAAAGACGAGCACACCCGTCAGGATAGTTGCCTGTAAAATCAACAGTAGCAGCTTTAGTCCTAATACGAGTGAAATGCCAAATGCAGCAAGGATAGAGACTGTTGCATAACCTTTTACACGCCTGTTGATTGCCCCGTTTCTTTGCCAGTCTTCTATCGAGGGGCCAAATCTGGGATGCGTGAGCAACCAATGATGTAGGCGTTCTGATGATTTGGAAAAGAAGAATGCCGCTAGTAGCATGAACGGAACTGTTGGCAATATTGGCAGAACCACACCGATTCCACCGAGAGCAAGCGACGTTAACCCCAATATCAGCCAAACCAAACGCATTTTTTACTCCGTTAACAGCTCTCGGATGATCGCATTTAACAGCGGTCGGCCACGAGGGGTGGCCATCAGCCTGTTGTCTGACACCTCTATCATACCAATTTCATTAAGTTGATTGACCATATTGTTGTTTAGGGTGGATTTAGAAATAATACCATAACGCGACAGGTCAATGCCGTTTGTAACCCTCAGCCCCATCATCAAAAACTCATCTGCATGCTCAGCGGCCGACTGCGCATGTCTGGGCAATTCACCATTTCCCGCGTCCACGGATGCCAGCCAATCTTGCGGATCCCTCGGTGCCTCGGCGGCGTAGCGTACTCCTTCTAAAGTTAACCTTCCATGAGCACCTGGCCCAATTCCTACGTAATCACCGCACTGCCAATAGATTAGGTTGTGTCGTGATTCAGAGCCACTTTTGGCGTGATTAGAGACCTCATAAGCGTCAAACCCTGCTGATAAACATAGCTCCTGCGTTACCTGGTACATATCCGCTGCCAAATCCTCTGTTGGTAACCCGATCAAACCACCCGCAGCGAATCTATCGCCAAACGCCGTGCCGTTCTCAATTGTCAGTTGGTACAAGGATAGGTGATCGCCGGCCATCGCAAGCGCTTCCCCTAATTCGTGTTTCCAATGATCGAGTGATTGATCTTGGCGTGCGTAGATCAGATCGAAACTTATACGCTCAAACAAACCAGCAGCGGTATCAAACGCGGCTTTGGCTTCTTTAACTGTGTGTAACCGACCCAAACGACGCAGGTCACTGTCATTTAGCGCCTGAATTCCAATTGAGACACGATTTATGCCCGCCTGTTTGAAGCCTGCAAATCGACCCGCCTCGACCGAAGTCGGATTTGCCTCAAGAGTGATTTCAACATCATTGCTGAGAGACCAAGTTTCACGAACCTTGCGCAAAATTACCTCGACGGTTTCGGGGTCCATCAAGCTAGGGGTTCCACCGCCAAAAAAAATCGAACGCAAGGGGCGGGTGCCAGTTTCTATGCCCAACCGGTCTATTTCACTGCAGTAGGCTTGCGCCCAAACCTTTTGGTCAATGGATTTAGAAACGTGGGAATTGAAATCGCAATACGGGCATTTTGATTGGCAAAACGGCCAATGGATATAAAGCCCAAAGCCGCCGTGCTGCCAATCTTCAGGCAAAACAGCCAGCGACCAGTTTCGCAAAGGCATCAGCGCGATGGCTGATGTTCTTTTTGCGGGCTGGATCCATTTCGCCGAAGGTTAATGTTTCGCCGTTTGGCAGAAAAACAGGGTCAAACCCGAACCCGTTTGTTCCGCGCATTGGCCAAACCAGACGACCATCAACGCGGCCTTCAAATACCTCGTCATGTCCGTCCGGCCAGGCCAAACACAGGGTACAATTGAACGCAGCAGTGCGGGGCTCCGGTGCGTTTTTCTTATCCAACAGGTTCCAAACCTTGGCCATCGCCATCGGAAAATCGCGTCCCGTTGGGGTCTCTGCCCAATCTGCCGTGTAAACACCGGGGGCCCCATCCAATGCATCGACTGTAATGCCGCTGTCATCCGACAATGCTGGAAAACCGCTGGCTTTGGCCGCAAAGTGCGCCTTAATCCGTGCATTGCCCACAAAGGTATCTTGATCCTCAACGGGTTCATCCAGTCCCAGTTCACCAGCCGACGTGACAGAGGTGCCAAATGGTTTCAACAGCTCGGAAATCTCGATCAGTTTGCCTGCATTGTGGGTGGCGATGACCAGCCTATCTTCGGTAAAACGACGCATTAGGCAGTTGCAGCTTTTTGTGCGATCATCAGCTCACCGATACCTTTTTCAGCTAGATCAAGTAGACTGTTCATTTGATCGCGCGAATAGGTTGAACCCTCGGCAGACATCTGTACCTCGATCATCTGGCCATTGCCTAACAGTACAAAGTTGCCGTCAACGCCGGCCTCGGAGTCTTCGGGATAGTCCAGATCAAGCACGTTTTGACCCGCGTAAACACCGCAGCTGACCGCCGCGACCGGATCAACCAACGGATCGGAAATCACATCGCCCGCTTTCATCAGCTTATTAACGGCCAGCCGCAAGGCAACCCAGCCACCAGTGATGGAGGCACAGCGCGTACCGCCATCGGCCTGAATGACATCACAATCGACAGTGATTTGACGCTCGCCCAGTGCGACGCGGTCAACACCGGCGCGCAAGGAACGCCCGATTAGTCGTTGAATTTCTTGGGTGCGTCCGGATTGGCCATTTTTAGCCTCGCGGCGCATCCGTGTGTTGGTGGCGCGTGGTAACATACCGTATTCGGCTGTGACCCAACCCAGCCCGGACCCCTTCAGAAAGCGAGGTACACCAGGGTCGATCGTTGCGGTACACAGCACATGCGTATCGCCACATTTTATCAGGCATGACCCTTCTGCGTGCTTTGTGATGCCGGTCTCGATTGAAATCGGCCGCATTTCGTCTACATTTCTACCTGAGGGGCGCATGGTGTGTCCTTTGTGAATGGGTTAGGTACGAGATACCTGCGCCAATGTGCCAATAGCAACCTGAAAGTGCCTGATGAGTGATGGTAGCGAAATATTCAACGATATGAACTCGCGCAGCCGCGAGGTGTTTCGTCTTGTGGTGAAAAGCTATCTTGAAACGGGTGGGCCGATCGGGTCGCGTACGTTAACCCGTACGATGGATGAAAAGGTCAGCGCGGCAACGATCCGTAATGTCATGCAAGACCTTGAGCATTTGGGCTTGTTGGATTCGCCACATATTTCGGCAGGTCGTATCCCGACGCAGCAAGGGTTGCGATTGTTTGTGGATGGATTGCTAGAAGTTGGTGACCCTCGAATTGATGATCGCCAGAAAATCGACGCGACCCTGAAGGACGACCAAAGCGATGTAGCCACAATGCTTGATCGCGTTGGATCGGCCCTGTCAGGGATGACGCATGGGGCGAGCCTTGTTTTGACGCCAAAACACGAGGCACCGATTAAGCACGTTGAATTTGTCAGTCTCGCGCCGGATCGGGCGCTTGTTGTGTTGGTGTTTGCGGACGGCCACGTTGAAAACCGTGTGTTCACACCGACCAAAGGGCAAACGCCGTCGTCTTTGCGAGAGGCAGCGAATTTTCTCAATGCCTTGGCTGAAGGGCGAACCTTGAGCGAATTGCGTCACAGCATTAGCCACGACATCACATCCAGACGTCAGGAAATCGATTCACTGGCGCGGGAATTGGTCGAGAGCGGATTTGCGCTCTGGGATGATGAAAGCGCAAACTACGAGCGATTGATCGTGCGTGGGCGGGCGAATCTGCTGGACCAAGATGCCGAAGCGGCGGATTTGAACCGCATTCGCAGCCTGTTTGATGACCTTGAACGTAAGCGCGATATCGCTGAATTCCTTGAATTAACCGAGGAAGGCGAGGGTGTGCGCATTTTTATTGGCTCTGAAAACAAATTATTTTCACTTTCGGGTAGCTCTTTGGTGGTTTCTCCCTATATGAACTCTGATCGCAAGATTATCGGCGCGGTCGGGGTCATTGGCCCGACCCGCCTGAACTATGGACGTATCGTGCCGATTGTGGACTACACGGCGCAACTGGTTGGAAAGCTGATTTCGGATCAGGGCTAAGGAAAAGAAAAATGGCAGACGCAAACAAAGAAGACTTTCTGGACGACATTGAATCGCTTGAAGCAGAGCTGGATCGCATTGAAGAAGACGATGATGCGCTTGAAGTTGATGAACTTGAGCAGATGCGCGGTGAGCGCGACGAGTTCAAAGATCGTTTTATGCGCGCCTTGGCGGATGCCGAAAACTCTCGTAAACGCAGCGACCGTGATCGTCGCGAGGCCGAACAATACGGCGGATCAAAGCTGGCGCGTGATATGCTGCCGGTTTATGACAACATGAAGCGCGCCCTGGAGGCCGCAACCGATGAGCAACGCAAAGCGACAGCTGGCCTGATTGAAGGTGTCGAGTTGACCATGCGTGAATTGCTGAATGTGTTTTCCAAACACGGCATGACAATCATCGCGCCCGAAATTGGCGAACGGTTTGATCCAAACATCCACGAATCCATGTTCGAGGCCCCGCTGCCCGGCACGAAATCAGGTGACATCATTCAGGTGGCTGCCGAAGGGTTTATGCTGCATGATCGTTTGCTGCGCCCTGCGCAGGTCGGTGTTTCGTCAATGCCAAAGGCCTAAGTTTCTAGGTTTTTCAGCTCGTAAAGCAGTGCTAAGGCGTCTTTTGGTGTTAGGTCGTCCGGCATGATGTCGCGCATTCTGGCCGCTATTTCAGATTCTTTGGTCTGGACGGGCGCGGGTGCCGGGGTTGTTGAAAACAACGGCAGATCATCGATTAATGTTTTTTGGCCGACTTTGCCTTCGCGCTCGCCTTTTTCCAGCATTTCCAGAACAATGCGCGCACGGGCGACCACGCTGTCGGGTAGTCCCGCCAACCGCGCGACCTGCACGCCATAAGATCGGTCAGCCGCGCCCTTTTTGACCTCATGCAAGAAGATCACGTCGCCGTCCCATTCCTTGACGGTTACGGTTGCATTTTCGACGCCACCCAGTTTGTCCGAAAGCGCGGTCATCTCGTGATAATGGGTGGCAAATAGCGCACGGCACTGGTTTGCGTCATGCAAGTGTTCGAGCGTGGCCCATGCAATCGACAACCCGTCATAGGTTGCGGTCCCACGGCCAATTTCGTCCAGAATGACCAAGGCCCGATCATCAGCCTGATTTAAAATCGCTGCGGTTTCGACCATTTCAACCATAAAGGTTGATCTCCCCCGCGCAAGATCATCTGATGCGCCGACGCGGCTGAACAGTTGTGAAACCAGCCCAATATGGGCCCGACTTGCAGGCACGTAAGAGCCAATTTGTGCCAACAACGCTATAAGCGCATTCTGCCGCAGAAATGTGGATTTACCGGACATATTTGGGCCAGTTAACAACCAGATGTTGGCACCTTCGCTGCCGTCCGCCAAAATGCAGTCATTGGCGATGAACGGCGCACCGCCTTGTTTGCGCAGCGCTTGCTCCACAACGGGGTGTCGACCGCCTTCTATTTCAAAGGCGCGGCTGTCATCTATGGTCGGGTTGCACCAGTTTTCCCCAGCGGCCAAATCGGCAAATGCACAGGACAAATCGACCTCGGATAACGCTTTGGCCGCCAACCCAATTGGACCGGATTGCTCCAATATAGCGGACTTAATGCAGGAATAGAGCCGCTTTTCGATCTCAAGCGCCCTGTTTCCAGCGTTTAGAATTTTGGTTTCCATTTCGGACAATGGCACTGTGGTGAACCGCACGGCGTTGGCTGTGGTTTGCCGATGGATGAATGTTTCAGACAGTGGTGCCGACAGCATTTTTTCGGCGTGCGTCGCCGTAGTTTCGATGAAATAACCCAAGACATTGTTGTGTTTGATCTTGAGTGCGGAAATGCCGGTTTGTTCAATGAACTCGCGCTGCATTCCAGCAATGACGCTGCGCCCCTCGTCACGCAATGTACGCGCCTCATCAAGATCAGTATCATACCCCGGCGCAACAAACCCGCCGTCCCGCACCAAAATGGGTGGGTCAGCAACCAATGACTGATCTAGCAAACCGAGTAGGGTTTCGTGCCCAACCAGTGATCTTGCAGCATCAGCCAAAATAGTTGGGAGCTCCTGCCCATTCAAGCGTTCCGAAACGCTCTGTGCTTGCGCTAACCCGTCCCGAATGGCCGCCAAATCCCGCGGCCCACCGCGATCTAGCCCGAGTCGTGAAATTGCGCGGTCCATGTCGGGGCATTTACGCAGATCGTCACGCAAATCTGCCATCAGTGCAGTCTGGTCCAGCATCGAGGTTACGGCGTCTTGCCGTGCGTGGATGTCGTTTAGGTTTCTGGAGGGGCTGGACACACGCCGCTCCAACAAACGCCCGCCGCCCGCCGTGATCGTGCGGTCAATAACCGAGAGCAATGACCCGTCCCGTCCGCCGGACATGCCGCGCGTCAATTCCAGATTACGCCGTGTCGCCGCATCAATTTGCATTGCGCCCTCGGACGATTCACGCAGGGGTGCGTGCAACAACGGCAGTTGACCTTTTTGGGTAATATCAAGCCAGTCAACAATCGCGCCCATTGCTGAATTTTCGGCGCGGCTGAACTGTCCAAATGATTCAAGCGTGTTGACTTTGAACAGCTCCGTCAGTCGTTTCTCGGCGGCTGTGCTGTCAAAACTTGCGCTGGAGAGTGCTGTCAGAGAAATCCCGGATTCAGTCACTAACTCCGCTAAATCGACCTCGTTTTGCTGTGTCACCACCAGTTCTCGCGGTGTTAACCGCGCTAGTTCTGGCCCCAAGCGCACCCTGGGGCAAGGCATGACATGAAAAACCCCTGTTGATATATCAACCCAAGCCAGCGCCCCCTGATCACGGACTTCGGCGTAGGCCGCCAAATAATTGTGCCGCCGCGCATCCAGCAGCGAATCTTCTGTCAATGTGCCGGGTGTTACCAGTCTTACAACCTCGCGATGCACCACAGACTTTGCGCCGCGCTTTTTGGCCTCGGCGGGGTCTTCCATTTGCTCACAAACCGCCACGCGGAATCCCTTGCGGATCAACGTTAGGAAATAGCCTTCGGCGGCGCGCACCGGCACACCGCACATGGGAATATCCTCGCCCATATGTTTTCCGCGTTTCGTCAGGGCAATATCCAGCGCTGCGGCTGCGGCGACGGCATCGTCGAAAAACATCTCGTAGAAATCACCCATCCGATAGAACAAAAGCGCATCTTGGTAGTTCGTTTTGATCTCTAGAAATTGGGCCATCATCGGTGTGACGGACGCTTTGGCGATATTCATGTAACCCCCCGGTTTTTACATGGGCGATCATACTTACAGGCCCACAATTGTGAAACCCTTGATGCGCAGGTTGTTGTTACGGGCGGCAATCAGCGGTATTGGGGTATAAATGCAATAGGGATAAACACCATGTCGAACAATTCCAAAACCACAGCAGACGAAGCGCTGGCCTACCACCTTGAGCCGAAACCAGGAAAATTCGAGATTAAGGCGACCAAGCCAATGACAACGCAACGCGATTTGTCGCTGGCCTATAGCCCAGGTGTGGCCGTCCCAGTTGAGGCAATCGCCGAAAACCCTGAAACAGCGTATGATTATACAAACAAGGGCAATTTAGTTGCCGTTATTACCAATGGTACGGCGATTTTGGGTATGGGTAATCTTGGGGCGTTGGCATCCAAGCCGGTGATGGAAGGCAAGGCGGTTCTTTTTAAACGCTTTGCGGACGTGAATTCGATCGACATTGAATTGGACACCGAAGATCCTGACGAATTCATCAATGCGGTGCGCCTGATGGGGCCGACATTTGGCGGCATTAACCTTGAGGACATCAAGGCACCGGAATGCTTTATCATTGAGCAACGCCTAAAAGAAGAAATGGACATACCCGTTTTCCATGATGATCAGCATGGGACTGCCGTGATCTGTGCGGCCGGTCTGATGAACGCGCTGCACCTGTCTGGCAAAAACATCGAAGAGTGCCGTATTGTGGTGAACGGTGCAGGGGCTGCTGGAATCGCTTGTATTGAGCTGATCAAATCAATGGGTGCAAAGCACGATAATTGTTTGCTGTGTGATACCAAAGGTGTGATTTATCAGGGCCGTGAAGAGGGTATGAACCAATGGAAATCGGCCCATGCCGCCAACACCGAATTGCGCACGCTGGACGAGGCGATGGTAGATGCGGATGTTTTCCTGGGCGTTTCTGTTAAAGGGGCTGTTACGCCTGAAATGGTCTCTAACATGGCGCACGATCCTGTTATTTTCGCGATGGCCAACCCGGACCCCGAGATCACGCCAGAAGAAGCGCATGCCGTTCGAGAAGACGCAATTGTTGCAACGGGGCGCTCCGATTACCCCAATCAGGTGAACAACGTATTGGGTTTTCCCTACCTGTTTCGCGGTGCGCTGGATATCAATGCGCGCGCAATCAACGACGAGATGAAAATCGCATGTGCCCGTGCGCTGGCCGAGCTGGCGCGGGAAGATGTGCCAGATGAAGTGGCGATGGCCTATGGTCGGAACCTGACGTTTGGCCGGGACTATATCATCCCTGCCCCGTTTGACCCCCGTTTGATCTATCGAATTCCACCCGCTGTAGCCAAGGCCGGTATGGATACGGGCGCTGCCCGCCGTCCGATTGTCGACATCCACGGGTATGAGGAATCGCTTAAGGCGCGGCTTGACCCGACGGCTTCGATCCTGCGCGGCATTCATGCCCGCGCCAAGGCCGCACAACGCCGGATGATTTTCGCTGAAGGCGACGACGTGCGTGTTTTGCGAGCGGCTGTTGCCTATCAGCGCTCTGGCTTTGGCCATGCGCTGGTTGTTGGCCGCGAACCTGATGTGAAAGCCAAGCTGGAAGCCGCCGGAATGGGCGACGCTGTGAGCGAACTTGAAGTGGTGAACGCCGCCAATACCGAGCATTTAGCGGCCTACAAAGCATTTCTTTATAAGCGACTACAGCGCAAAGGATATGATAGATCAGACATTCACAGGCTCGCGGCCCGTGATCGCCATGTGTTTTCGGCGCTAATGTTGGCGCATGGCCATGGTGATGGTTTGGTTACGGGTGCAACCCGTAAATCGGCGCATGTGTTGGAACTGATCAACCATGTCTTTGACGCCTCCGCCGAAGACGGTGCTGTTGGGGTTACGGCTGTCTTGAAGGGTGGCAAAATCGTGCTGATTTCGGACACTTTGGTACATGAATGGCCGGACGAGGAAGATTTGGCAACGATTGCCGAGCGTGGCGCTGATGTGGCCAAATCCCTTGGGTTAGAGCCGCGTGTTGCGTTTGTCAGCTTTTCTACATTTGGGTATCCCGTGTCGGAGAGAGCCGAAAAAATGCACCTTGCGCCAGATGTTTTGGCCAAGCGTGGAGTCACCTTTGAATATGAAGGTGAAATGACAGTTGATGTGGCGTTGAACGCACAAGCAATGGCACAATATCCATTCAGCCGCTTGACAGGTCCGGCAAATGTATTGGTGGTTCCAGCGCGTCACTCAGCCTCGATTTCGGTCAAACTGATGCAGGAAATGGCGGGGGCGACGGTGATCGGCCCGATCCTGACAGGCATTGATAAATCGATCCAGATTTGCTCGACGGTTTCTACATCGAACGATATTTTGAATATGGCTGTGTTGGCAGCCTGTAAGGTGGGCTAAATGACAATTTACAACCTGGGTTCGATTAATGCTGACCATATTTATGGTGTTGAGCATTTACCGAGCCCGGGAGAAACGCTGCCGGCACATAGTTTTTTTACAGGTCTGGGCGGTAAGGGCATCAACCAGTCGGTGGCGGCGGCGTTGGCTGGCTCAAATGTAGTGCATATCGGTGCTGTGGGTCCTGATGGGGGTTGGGCGGTAGATCGGATTTCCGGTTACGGGGTCGATGCGCAATATATCAGAAGAATTGAAACCCCAACGGGTCATGCGATTGTGAATGTCGATCAGAACGGCGAAAATGCGATCGTTATTTTTTCCGGTGCCAATAACTGTCAGAGCATTGATCAAATTCACCGGGCGCTTGATGGTGCTGGGGCTGGTGACATTCTGTTGTTGCAAAACGAAACAAACCTTCAAGCAGAAGCGGCAAGCATTGCTTATGGACGCGGCATGAAAGTAGTCTATTCAGCCGCGCCTTTTTCCGTTGAGGCGGTGAAAAATGTGTTGGATAGCACGACAATTCTGATGATGAATAAGGTTGAATCTGAACAGCTTTGCGCAGAGTTAGAGACCAATTTGATGAGTTTACCAGTGTCCGACATTATCGTTACCAAAGGCTCGGAGGGGGCGGACTGGTTATGCCCTGCTACAGGCGAGGTCCTTAACGTCGCGTCATTTCCGGTTGCGGCGATCGACACCACCGCAGCGGGCGATACGTTTGCCGGATATTTCGCGGCGGGCCTTGATCAAGCGCTAAGCATCAAGGAATCGATGGTGCTGGGCTCGGCCGCCGCTGCGATCAAAGTGACGCGCCAAGGCACCGCCGATGCTATTCCGAAGCGTGCCGAGGTTGAGGTGTTTTTGGAAGATAACCGTCTCTAGTGAGAATTGGCAAATGGTGCTGCTTTGCCCCAAAGTTTGCGAACCCGCGCGTCACGTCCACAGGCTTTGCGATAGGCATTATACGCGGATGATTGGCGCTTTGGCCCAAACCGCGTCACTACCAGCTTTGTCCCCCTGTAGTAATTCTGGTGATAGCCCTCGGCATCATAGAACCGCTTGGAGGCAACAATCGGGGTTACAATTCTTCGGCCCAAATCCTTGCGAGCCCGGGCAATAGCAGCTGATGCGGTAGCCTTTTGCCTTGCATTAGAGACGAATATTGCTGTTCTGTAGGATTCGCCACGGTCGCAAAACTGACCACCGGCATCAGTTGGGTCAATTGACCTTAGGAACATGTTGATCAGCATCGCATAGCTGATTTTGCTGGGATCATAAGTAATCTTCACAGCCTCGTAATGGCCAGTCCCGCCGCGACCCACCTCTTTGTAAGTCGGGTTTTTGGTGGTGCCGCCAGTGTATCCTGACACGGCCTCGATCACGCCCGGGACCCTTTCAAAATCGGACTCAACGCACCAAAAGCAACCGCCAGCCACCACCATCGTTTCGACTTTGCCAGCATGGGCCTGCGTGCAATTCAACGACAGACCAACGATGATTGCGATCAATAGGGCGATTGGTTTCATTTGGGCGATTGAAAAATGCATGTGTACGCTCCCTTTTAAGGGCAACATTGATTAGAACCTTGGCCCAAACAACGTCAAAATCCAGTTATCACGCACCAGTGATTGAACTTTACGGCTTGGCGGCCCAATTCGGGCTGGTTAAGGATTGCGGAGTGGACAAGCATTGGGAAATGGAAAAATGATAATCGCGATGTGGTCTGGGCCACGGAATCTTTCGACTGCGATGATGTATTCCTTTGGGGCGCGGTCAGATTGTGCGGTCTGGGACGAGCCGTTTTATGCGGCATATCTGACAGCCACGGGACTGGATCATCCGATGCGTAGCAAAATTATCGCGGCGGGCGAGCTGGACGCCGATAAGGTTGTGGCAAAGGCGACTGGAGAACATCCGCGAGACAAAGCGCATTTTTACCAAAAGCATATGACCCAACACATGATCGAGGGCGTTGACCGCAGCTGGTTGGCGCAGGTTAAAAACGTGTTTCTGATCCGCCACCCTGCCCGCGTGATCGCCAGCTATGCGAAAAAACGCCAAGGGCCGACGCTGGATGACATCGGATTCTGGCAACAGGCCGAGCTGTTTGACGCCTGCGAAAACCCTATCGTGATTGATTCCCACGATATTCGCGATAATCCAAAGGCGATGTTGACAATGCTTTGTGATGCGCTGCACTTGGCGTTTGAACCGGAGATGTTGTCTTGGCCAGCGGGTGGTCATGCCGATGATGGTGCTTGGGCACCGCATTGGTATGGGGCGGTGCATCGCAGCACGGGGTTTGCCGGAGCCGAGGCAGAGTTGCCCCAACTTACCGGCGACTATGCGGAGCTGACGGAACAGGCGCTGCCATACTACAAAAAGCTGGCAGCGGCCAAAATCAGTCTCTAACCCGCTTGTCTCGGGCGGCCAACAATTTCAAGCGCAGCGCGTTGATTTTGATGAATCCAGCCGCATCGGCCTGATCATAGGCCCCTGCATCGTCCTCAAAGGTGACGTGCTCTTCGGAATAGAGTGAGTGATCCGACCAGCGACCAACCGTCTGAACCATACCTTTGTATAGTTTCAGGCGGACGGTTCCGGTGACATGTTCTTGGGATTGATCAATCAAGGCTTGCAGCATGTCGCGTTCGGGTGAGAACCAGAAACCGTTGTAAATCAGTTCGGCATATTTTGGCATCAGCTCGTCTTTTAGATGCGCCGCGCCACGGTCCAGTGTGATGCTTTCGATGCCGCGGTGGGCCTCGAGCATGATGGTGCCGCCGGGTGTTTCATAAATTCCGCGGGATTTCATACCGACAAAGCGCCCCTCGACCAGATCAAGCCGACCAACACCGTGTTTGCCACCCAACGCGTTCAGAGCGGTGAGCATTTCGGCGGGCGTTAAGGCTTTGCCGTCTATCGCAACGGGATCGCCGCGCTCATATGTGATTTCGATGAATTCTGGCGTGTCTGGCGCATCTTCAGGATGGACGGTGCGCTGATAAACGTAATCGGGGGCCTCGACAGCGGGGTCTTCCAGTACCTTGCCTTCGCTTGAGGTGTGCAACAGGTTCGCGTCGACCGAAAACGGCGCTTCGCCGCGTTTGTCTTTGGCGATCGGGATTTGATGCTGTTCGGCAAATTCCAGCAACCGTGTGCGGCTGGACAGGTCCCATTCGCGCCACGGGGCGATCACCTTGATTTCGGGGTTCAGCGCGTAGGCGGCCAGCTCGAACCGAACCTGATCGTTGCCTTTGCCTGTGGCCCCGTGAGAAACGGCGTCGGCACCGGATTCTGCCGCAATCTCGACCAGCCGTTTCGAAATCAACGGGCGCGCGATGGATGTGCCTAATAGATACAGCCCCTCGTATTGCGCGTTGGCGCGGAACATCGGGAATACAAAGTCGCGCACAAATTCTTCGCGCAAATCCTCAATATGGATGTTCTCGGGCTTTACGCCCAACAACTCGGCTTTTTTGCGGGCCGGCTCCAACTCTTCGCCCTGCCCCAAATCGGCAGTAAATGTCACGACCTCACAGCCATATTCGATTTCAAGCCATTTCAAAATGATCGAGGTATCAAGGCCGCCAGAATAGGCCAGCACAACTTTTTTAGGCGCAGACATGTGTTTCTCCAACATCCGTTAGGGTTTGCGTGGCGATTACCCCTATTTTGGGCAAAGGGCAAGGCGTGTGCAGTTGACCCGCCGCCATTGTGGTGCGTATCAACACGAAACATGTTTTTTGATAAAGGGCGTAAGATGCAAGGCTGGAACATTTTTATACATTCCGTGCGGATGGTTTTTGGAAATTTGGGGCCAGCGGTACGCATTTCTGGGTTATTGTATCTAGCCTATATGCTTGTGAACGGCTATTTCCTGCTGAATTTCTCGGATGACCTGATGAAGCTACAGAACCTCATGGCGTCAGGTCAAATGCCGCAGATACTGCCGAACGGTTTGATTTCGATAATGACCTTGAACTTTGTCGTCAGTCTGCTGACAAGCCTTTGGATTGCAGTTCTTTGGCACAGGTTTGTTTTGCTCGGACAAATCCCTGAAACAATCATTCCGCCATTCTATGCAGGCGCGGTTTTGACCTATCTGGGTAAAACCATCCAACTGTCCCTTTTGCTTGCTGTTATTGGTGTCGCGATAGGAATGCTGCTTGGATTTGCGATTGGGCCGTTGTTGGGACCTTTGGCGGGGATGGCTATTCCTCTGACTTTGCTTGGGGTGCTACTGTACCTTTCATACCGGCTTGGGTTGATTTTTCCGGCAGTGGCATTGAGCGAGACGATGACATTCAAATCCTCTTGGGAGAAAACAAAAGCAGCCTCGGGCGCGATTGCGCAATTGGCGGTGATTGCGGTCATTTTTGCGATCCTTATCCAGATACCAAGCAACATGAACCCAGACCCGACATCGGTCATTAATCTGATCTACTCCTATGTGGTGGGGTGGATTGCCATGATGGTTGGTATCAGTGTTTTGACCACGCTATACGGGATTTATGTTGAGGGGCGAGAGCTGTAACCATGCCAGAATTTTCCGATAAGGCACATGCAGCGACCAAGGCGATGCGCGCATTGTTTGAGCCAACCCCGCTGCAGCGCAATGATCATCTGTCCGCCCGTTTCGGGGCCGACATTTGGCTAAAGCGCGAAGACCTGTCGCCGGTTCGGTCCTATAAAATTCGCGGGGCGCTGAACGCGATGCGCAAGGTGGTTGGCGAACAGGATGTTTTTGTGTGTGCCAGCGCCGGAAACCATGCGCAGGGTGTGGCGTTTGTGTGTCGTCATTTCGGGGTTCACGGTGTGATTTTCATGCCCGTCACAACGCCCCATCAAAAGGTAAACAAGACCCGCATTTTTGGCGGCGACAATATCGAAATTCGTCTTGTCGGCGATTACTTTGACGACACGCTTGCGTCGGCCCAAACCTATTGCGCCGAGGTTGGCGCGCACTTTCTGTCGCCCTTTGACGATGCGGATGTGATTGAGGGGCAGGCCTCGGTCGCGGTGGAGATACTTGAACAGATGGGCCGCGCCCCCGACATGATGGTCTTGCCTGTTGGCGGTGGCGGGCTGTCGTCCGGCATTAAATCCTACCTGTCGGTGTGCGCCCCTGAAACCGTCCTTCGCTATGTTGAGCCTGATGGCGGGCCCAGCTTGTCAGCCGCAATCGCCAATGGTGCGCCAACAACGCTGGAAAAAGTGGACAGTTTCGTTGATGGCGCAGCGGTTGCGCGCATTGGTGATCAAAACTTTGCAGTGCTAAAAGACGTGCCCGCGGATGATATCCTGCTGGCCCCCGAAGATAGAATTTGCACAACAATCATTGAGATGCTGAATGTCGAAGGCGTGGTGCTGGAGCCGGCTGGTGCCCTATCCGTCGATGCCCTGCCTGATCTGGCGAACCAGATCAAAGGTAAAACGGTGGTCTGTGTTACATCTGGCGGGAACTTTGATTTTGAACGCTTGCCCGAGGTCAAAGAGAGGGCACAGCGGTATCTGGGCCTGAAGAAATATTTCATCTTGCGTCTGCCCCAACGCCCCGGCGCACTCAAGGATTTTTTGGGAATTCTGGGCCCGGACGACAATATTGCCCGCTTTGAATATCTGAAAAAATCGGCTCGAAACTTTGGGTCGGTTTTGATCGGTATCGAAACCAGCCATGCGAAAAACTTTGATGTTCTGATTCAGAAAATAGATGCCGCCGGTTTTACGTTTAGTGATATTACAAACGACGAAGCTGTCGCCGAGTTTATTATCTAAGCTGCTTTCGTGCTGCCAAGCCGTTCTATGAAAGCAGCTTTGGATGACGCGTAGGATTCAAATATATCGTCTAGGCAGATGGTTTCGGGTTGCCCGTTTCCAGCAGCGCTTTCCCCAGCCTGACAAAGGGTGCTGAACTGTTCAAACCCTAGGTTAAGGGCGCTGCCTTTTAGGAAATGCATATCTTCTTCCAAGGTGGACAGATCAGGCACGGCAATCATCCGCGTCATCGTATCCTCAACTTCCTCAAGGAACATCGCGGACACTTCGCGAAAATCCTCGATTCCAACCTCATCTTGCAGCTCGTTCACACGATTCCAGTCAATCAATTTCCCACTCCTAATGCTCACTATTTATCCCACACCATTCTCTTTTAATGGAGCGACGCTTAATAAGAGGTGACCGCCGTCATACTATTATCGTTCCAATTTTATCATTCACTCTGTCTTAAACGCTTGCTGCGAAAAGGGATTCTTATAGGGGCAAATTCCCGTTATCAGGTGTTGAAAATGGCGCAAACAGTTGCACAATCAGGCGTGCAAGAATCGGACGCTAAGCATAGTGATGCGGATGCGATCAAACGTGTTTTGGTTGTCGACGATAGCCGTGCGCAACGGCGCCTTCTGAGCTCAATGCTCAAACGTTGGGGGTATGAGGTGCTTGAAGCCGATTCAGGCCATGCTGCGCTTGAAATTTGTCAGAGTGAACCGCTCGATCTGATCCTAAGTGATTGGATGATGCCCGGGATGAACGGGCTTGAATTTTGCAAAGAGTTTCGCAAACTTGAGCGGGATAACTATGGCTATTTCATCCTGCTGACCTCCAAGAGTGAAAAGGACGAGGTTGCGCATGGGTTGGACGTTGGTGCTGATGACTTTCTAGCCAAGCCGGTGAATGCTAGCGAATTGCGCGCCCGTATTCGCGCTGGGGAGCGCATTCAGCAGATGGAGCGGGAACTGACTGACAAAAACCGCACAGTCACCGATGCGCTTGCGGAAATACAATGTCTGTATGATATAATAGACCGCGACTTGATTGAGGCGAAAAAGCTACAACAATCGCTGGTCAAAGAACGGTATCGCGATTTTGGCACGGCCGAGGTGTCGCTGTTGCTGCGTCCCAGCGGTCATGTGGGCGGTGACCTGGTTGGATTCTTCCCGATCAGCAGCACCCAGATAGGGCTGTTTTCCATTGATGTCTCTGGGCACGGTATCACATCGGCCCTGATGACTGCGCGGTTGGCCGGGTTTCTGTCAGGCTCAACGCCAGATCAAAATCTGGCGCTGACGCATTGTGATGGGGGTGGGTATTCCGCCCGCAGTCCAGCACTTGTGGCCGAGCATCTTAACCGTATCGTGTTGGACGAAATGGAAACAGAGCACTATTTCACCCTGCTCCTTGCGCACTTAGACCTGTCAACTGGCGCGGTTGTCGCCACACAGGCTGGTCATCCGCATCCCGCGCTCCAGCGGGCAGATGGCACAATTGAATACTGTGGACTGGGTGGCTTACCTGTGGGTCTGTTGCCTGACGCGACCTATGAGGATTTCGATGTCGCGCTGAATGCGGGCGATAGGCTGTTTCTGATGTCAGATGGCATTACCGAATGCCCCGGGGAAAATGGTGATATGCTGGATGAAGACGGCGTGGTTGAGATGCTCACTCGCAATGCCTCCATTCGCGGTCGCCAATTCCTTGAGACAGTTATGTGGGATTTGAATGAATATGCCGGCGGTCAGGATTTTCCAGACGACATCTCAGCCATCCTGCTTGAATTTAACGGACAAACCTAGGTTTACATCTAGCCTAGAGTGAAACCAATCTAATCAGAATCAAGCATTCATTCGGCACCCCGAGGCAGCGTTAACGTAAGTTAGCGCGTTCGGGGTACCGGATGAATTCAATTGGATTGGCTTTGCTTTAACTAAACATTTGACTGACAAAGTGGCGATCCCCCTCGTTGGCCAATTGTTGGGATGCGTTTCTCGCACTCATCCAGACGGCTAAATGCCCACCTTCTGTCGGTTCCCCCAACGCGCGGACCGGGTGAGCAGCGTAAATATGGCACAGCTTTTCAGCCCACAAATCATATTCAGGCATATAGGTAAAACGACGGAAAACACCCAGCTTGCGAGGCGCTGAAATTTTCCAGCCGGTTTCCTCTATCACCTCGCGGTATAAGGCCTGTAGGGGTGACTCGCCCGGATCTATTCCGCCGCCGGGCAGCTGGAATTCCGGCGTTGGCTCGGATTGATGGGTGACCAGTATATCATCGCCAAGGGGTAATATTGCGTAGGCCCCAGCCCGCATTATATATCGCTTTCCTGCCACCACAGCTTCACCAAATCGCCGGATCATCTTATCATTCTCCAATCAGTACCCATCTGTTGTGAATCCGCAGGGCCGCAGAATCAACTACATTCGTTAGGTTGCCCTGCCCAAACAGTCGCGCTATGCCAGAATGAATGCGCAAAGGAAGACCTGATGACACAAACAGCACAAATCACATGGGACGACACCGTGCTTCCCTTTCAACTCGATCGGGCCAATGTCCGTGGTCGCGTGGCCCGCCTTGATGGCGTGCTTGAACATGTGTTGGAGCAGCACAACTACCCTCCGCAAATTGAGGCCCTGATTGCCGAGGTTGCCCTTCTCACTGCGCTGATTGGTCAAACCATCAAGCTGCGTTGGAAGTTGTCCATTCAGGTTCGCGGTGATGGCCCGGCTCGTATTCTGGCGGCTGATTTCTACGCGCCGGAATCTGAGGGTGCCCCTGCCCGCATCCGCGCCTACGCCAGCTTTGATCCAGATCGACTGGATTCTACCCAAACCCCATTCTCGCAAATCGGTAAAGGTTACTTTGCGATCTTGATTGATCAGGGTGATGGAAATGAGCCGTATCAGGGCATCACACCGCTTGATAAATCCTCTCTCAGTGACTGTGCCGAGACTTATTTCGACCAGTCCGAACAAATACCGACACGGTTTGAATTGGCTTTTGGTCAATCCCAAATGGCGGGCGAGGCAGCGCGTTGGCGTGCAGGTGGCATGATGTTGCAGCACATGCCCAATGCCTCGCCATTGATGGTTGGTGCTGATGCGCCGATCGTCATGGACGACGCGGATGATGGCGAAAACTGGTCGCGGGCAAATATTTTGCTGGATACAGTCGATCAGTTGGAACTGATTGGCCCGACCGTCACGCCGACCGTTTTGTTGCTGCGCCTGTTTAATGAGGAACAACCGCGTGTGTTTGATGCGCAACCTGTAATGTTCGGTTGCACCTGCTCCGATAATCGTGTGCGCCGAAGCTTGTCGATTTACTCCGCCAAAGATATCGCACATATGACGACTGACGAAGGTATCGTTACAGCTGATTGCCAGTTTTGTGGCGCGCATTACCAGTTTGATCCCAAAACATTGGGATTTGAGGCAACCGAGCCTGTCGATGACGAACAGTGATGCTCTCTCAACCCGTCTGATTGGCGCGATTGGCCAGTTGCATGATGCGTCGTCCGATTTTGACCTAAATCCCGAGGCCAATTTGCCCAAAGACCGCGTGCTTCGCCCTGCCGCAGTTTTGATCGCCGTTGAGAACGCCGTGGCTGAGCCGCGTATTATTCTCACCCAGCGCGCTTCAACCTTAAGACACCATGCGGGGCAGGTCGCGTTCCCTGGTGGAAAGCGGGATGACCAGGACGCCAATCTTGAAGAAACGGCCTTGCGCGAGGCTGATGAAGAAATTGGCCTTCACCCGGAAAATGTGCAAATTTTGGGCCGGTTACCTGCCCACGAAACGGTAACAGGATTTTCAGTGACGCCTGTTTTGGGTCTTGTTAGAGCCTCATTTGTCGCAAAACCTGACCACAACGAAGTTGCCGAGGTATTTTCTGCCCCCTTGCACCACATCACCGATACTACACAGTTTTCAGTGCAGGGGCGTCGGTGGCGCGGGCAACAGCGGCGCTACTATACCGTGCCCTATGGCCCCTACTATATTTGGGGGGCCACAGCGCGGATATTGCGTGCGCTGGCCGAAGGGTTGCAGACATGAAACGGATCACCGCAGACTGGATCACAAACGCGGACACGCAAAAGATCTGCCATATGCTGACCGACGCGGGGTTTGATTGCTATTTTGTCGGCGGCTGTGTTCGCAACGCGCTGATGGATGCACCGGTGAATGATATTGATATTTCAACCAACGCGCTGCCCAATCGCGTTATGGAATTGGCCGGATCTGCGGGTTTAAATGCGGTGCCGACCGGTATTGACCACGGCACGGTGACGGTCATTTCAAATGGCACACCGTTTGAGATTACGACCTATCGTCGCGACGTCGAAACAGATGGGCGTCGCGCTGTTGTGGCGTTTGCTGATAGCATCGTGGATGATGCGCGCCGTCGTGACTTCACCATGAATGCGCTTTATGCCGACCAAAATGGCCTGATTAGCGATCCACTAAACGGACTTGGTGACCTGATGGCGCGGCAAGTCAGGTTTATCGAGGACGCTGACCGCCGGATCAAAGAAGACTATTTGCGTATCTTGCGATTCTTTCGTTTTCACGCATGGTATGGCGATGAAAGCGCTGGGCTGGATTCCGAGGGATTGGCTGCTATTGCGTCGAATTTGGGTGGATTAGAGACTATTTCCAAAGAACGCATTGGCTCGGAAATTATCAAAACACTAACAGCGTCCAATCCCGCGCCCAGCATCGCGTCTATGGCGGCGAGCGGCGTTCTAAACACCATTTTGCCCGGTGCGAACGCAAAATACCTGCCTGTTTTGGTTCACCTTGAAGAGGGCAAAAAACCAAACCCGATCCGCAGACTTGCCGCCCTCGGTGGCGCGGATGTCGAAACCTTGTTGCGCCTTAGCAAAGCCCAAGCACGGCATTTGCAACGGCTGAAAGAGGACATCGGCAGTACCCGAAGCCCGGCTGAATTGGGGTACCGATTGGGTATCGACGTCGCCAATGATGTCATTTTTCTACGCGCAGCGCTTTTGGATACGCCGCTTGATCCTGAGGCGTTAATGCAGATTGAGGCGGGCGCTGATGCCAAATACCCTGTCGTGGCCGCTGACTTGATGCCAGCATATCAGGGTGCCGAGCTTGGCAAAGCGCTTTCAAATCTGGAAACGAAGTGGATCAAGTCCGGCTTTGTCCTGACCAAGGACCAGCTGCTTGCTTGATCCACTTTATGCCTTTTTGTTCGCCGGCATGTTTACGCCTGGACCGAACGTCATCATGCTTACAGCCTCCGGTGCCCAGTTCGGATTTCGCCGCACACTGCCCCATTTATTGGGCGTTGTGCTGGGTGTGGGCGTCATCGGCGGATTCGCGGGCCTTGGCATTGGTACGTTGCTCGTCTCGTATCCGCAGCTGAAATACAGCTTGCAAATCGTCGCCGCTACATGGATTTTATGGATGGCTTGGCAGCTTTGGAGGACGACTTATGGGTCAACGTCAGGGCAACGCGAGAAGCCGTTTTCATTCGTTCAGGCCGTGCTTTTCCAATGGGTTAACCCGAAAATTTGGGTCATCGCACTAACCGCCTCATCCGGTTATAGCGCGGGCTTAACACCATTTGGTGAGGCGCTCCGCCTTGCCAGCGCCTTTTCGAGCATGAATCTGTTTGTCTGCCTATTCTGGACCACGGCCGGATCATTGCTGGCCTATTTGTTAACCCGCCCACAGGTTTGGCGCATCTTTATGCGCGCAATGGCGCTGGCGCTGGCCGCTACAGCCGTTATGGTGTTCACCTGATCACTACGGGCAACAACACGTGAAACCTTCAACTTGGATAGACGGCTTTCAACCAGCCGATGGACCACCTCCGCAAACATTGTGGCGGTTCATGCGGTGGTGCCTAAAAGGAGCGTTTCGGGTTCTTTCGATTTCGGCGCTTGCGGCAGCCACGTCTGGGGTGCTCGAAGTTTTAACCGCTTTGTTGTTGGGCATGGTGATTGACGGCGCGATCGAAAGTGGGCCGAGCTTTATTACTGAACGCAGTACGATGTTGCTTATGGTTGTTGGATTTTTTCTAATCCTGCGCCCTGCCGTGATTGGTACCTCTGTTGGTATGCAATCGATCGTGATTGGCCCCAATGTCATGCCCTTGGTTTTGTCACGGCTTAATCGGTACACGCTGGGCCATTCCGTGCAGTTTTTTGATGACGATTTTGCCGGGCGCATTGCGCAAAAGCAAATGCAGACATCCCGCGCGATTACCGAAGTCGTGATCGAGGTTGTGAATGTCGTGGCCTTCGCGCTTGCGTCGCTTGTTGGGTCGGTGGTTTTACTGTCCACGGTTGATTGGCGTATTGGCTTGTTGTTGGTCGGCTGGTTGGCGCTATATCTGTCTCTAATCCGCTGGTTTTTGCCCAAAGTTCGAGGTCGGGCAGGGCAACGGGCCGCAGCTAGGGCTGCCTTGACGGGTCAGATAGTTGATACCGTTACGAATATCAAAACCGTCAAACTATTTGCTCATCACAGACATGAAGATGCTGCCGCTCTGACCGCGATGCGCGATCTAAGAGAGGTCGCTTTGCAGTTTGGCAGGCTCGCAACGTTATTCCGGTTTTCCTTGATGACAGTTGCCGGTTTGGTTCCGGTGATCCTTGTTGGCGGCACGCTTTTCCTGTGGTCTCATGGTGAAATTTCTGCCGGCAATATCGCTACGACAGGTGCTATTTCGCTGCGGATTGCCCAGATGACGGGCTGGGTCAGTTTTGCGATGATGGGGATTTACGCGTCTGTGGGCGAAGTAGAGGACGGCATGAAAACCTTGACGCCCGCGCATGGGTTGGTGGATGCAGTGGATGCACACGAACTGCGGGTGTCGCAGGCCGAGGTTACATTTACCAATGTCAATTTCGCCTATGGGCGCAAGGCTGGCGGTGTTGCCGATATTAATCTGACCATCCATTCCGGCGAGAAGCTGGGGATTGTTGGGGCGTCAGGTGCTGGGAAGTCAACGTTGGTTTCGCTGTTGATGCGGCTTTACGATCCGGAATCAGGCGAAATTTCGATAGATGGGCAACCGTTGGTTGGTATGACCCAGGAAAGTCTGCGCCGCCAAATTGGGATGGTGACACAAGAAACGGCAATGTTTAACCGCTCGGCGCGCGATAACATTCTGTATGGGCGGCCTGATGCAACCGATGATCGGGTGGTAGATGCGGCCAAACGAGCCGAGGCGGACACGTTCATTCACGAGCTGCAAGACCATGCCGGACGGTTGGGGTATGAGGCCTATTTGGGGGAGCGTGGGGTCAAGCTGTCTGGTGGCCAACGCCAACGCATTGCGCTAGCGCGCGCCATTCTGAAAGATGCGCCAATTTTGGTTTTGGATGAGGCCACAAGCGCCCTTGATAGCGAAGTTGAAGCCGCAATTCAGGCCGCGCTGTCGCGGGTGATGGAGGGTAAAACCGTGCTTGCCATTGCGCACCGCCTGTCGACGATCGCACGGATGGATCGCATTATTGTGCTGGATCAGGGTCGAATTATAGAAGACGGAACCCATGACGCGTTGTTGGCCGAGGGTGGGCGATACGCGCGATATTGGGAACGCCAATCAGGCGGGTTTATAGGAATAGAGGAAGCGGAACAGTGACGTTTAAAGTTATTAGATTGGGCTATCAGGGCGATGGTATCGCCGAGGGGCCAATCTTTGCCCCCAGAACGTTGCCTGGTGAGGTGATTGAAGGAGAGGTTGTAGGCAATCGCATTGAGGCCCCAAAAATCATAACGCCGTCGGCCAATCGGGTTGCGGCCCCGTGTCGACACTACAAATCCTGCGGTGGGTGTTCTTTGCAGCACGCCACGGACGCGTTTGTTGCGGACTGGAAGCAAGATGTCGTGCGCACGGCGTTGGCGGCGCAACACATTGAGGCAGACATGCGCCAAATCCAAACTTCTGCGCCCCGAACCCGTCGCCGAGCTGTGTTGACAGGTCGGCGCACTAAGAAAGATGCGCTGGTTGGGTTTCACGCCCGTGGTGCCGACAGCATTACCGAAGTGCCTGATTGCCGCCTGCTGCACCCTGACTTGTTGGCCGCAATTCCGGCGCTGCGTGCGCTGACTGTTTTCGGGACGACGCGCAAAGGCGAGCTGCGGTTTACACTCACCCGTTCTGAGGCAGGGGTCGATGTGGCCGTGACGGGCGGCAAGCCCTTGGATGGCCAAATGTTGATGACGCTGGCGGCAATGGCTGGCGAACATGGATTGGCGCGATTAACGTGGGGTGATGAACCAATCGTGGACATCGTCGCGCCCTACCAAATGTTTGGAACCACACGCGTTGTTCCACCTGCGGGCGCGTTTCTTCAGGCCACCAAAGAAGGAGAAGATGCTCTAATTTCCGCTGTGTTAGAGACTATTTCAGGTTCTAGGACAGTGCTGGACCTGTTTGCGGGATGTGGCACGTTTACGTTGCCAGTTGCGGCAAGCGCCGAAGTGCATGCCGTTGAGGGTGACGCTGCAATGTTGAAGGCGTTGGATCAGGGATGGCGCCAAGCCACGGGTCTAAAGCGCGTCACAACCGAGGAGCGCGATCTGTTCCGGCGCCCTCTATTGCCAGATGAAATCAAACGGTTCGATGCCGTGGTGATAGACCCACCGCGCGCGGGTGCTGTGCATCAAATCAAAGAGTTGGCCGAGGCCAAGCCGCAAAAAATTGCGACGGTTTCGTGTAGCCCGGTCACGTTCGCCCAAGATGCAAAAACCTTGATTGGCGCAGGGTATGAAATGGGTCGGATCGATGTAATTGACCAATTTCGCTGGTCAACACACGTGGAATTGGCGGCACCTTTCACCTTAAAGTGAGGGAAACCCAGACGAATACTTTCTTCCAAGGTGGCAAAACATGATATATGGCGGGCCAAATAGAGCGGGAAACAGGCATTATAATGAGTCTATTTAGAGCAATATTGTTGTTGGCGGTGGTGGGGTTTATCGGTGCCTGCGCGACCAAGTTCAAAACCTATAATGGTCCCGAGGTCACACGCGTTATCGTTTATAAAGAACGACATAAGATGTATCTTATGCACAATGACAAAGTGCTAAAGCGCTATGAAATCGAGCTGGGTTTCGCCCCAACCGGACATAAAGTGATCGAGGGAGATGGCAGAACGCCTGAGGGCGAGTATGTCATCGACCGTCGCAACCCAAATAGTACATTTTACCTATCTATAGGTATTTCTTACCCGAATGCAGCGGACGTCGCCAAAGCAAAGGCACTGGGCAAACCGCCGGGTGGTGACATCTTTATTCACGGCGGTCGTCGTAGCATTGATTCATCCAAGCCAGACTGGACCGCCGGATGCATATCCGTATCAAACCGTCAAATGCGGGATATCTATGCGATGGTTAGAAATGGCACACCGATTACAATTTATCCGTAATCGGTGCTGGGAATTATCCGCCTGTAACCAGTGTCCACCAGATTTTACCGTTGGGATCCTGATGCCAGGAAAAGCCCATATCGGTAGATTTTGAATCCAAGATCACATTACGCGTACCGGGTTTTTCCATCCACGCACTTAGGGTTTCAACCTCGGTTTCGTATGTTTCGGAGATATTTTCGCCGCGCATGGTGCCTGGATAACCGGTGCGTTTAACCCGGTCCAGAGGGGACGAAGCATCCGACCCAAAGTGCCAAGCGCGATTTTGCACTGACATATCAAGCGAATGGGTCGCCGCAGCGGCGGTGAGCTGTGAGTTCAGAGAGAGCGGCGATGCACCCGAGGCACCCCTAAGAGCATTGATGGAATCCTGCATGCGCAGCTGAATCTTGCCAGAGTTACCTGCGGCAATTCTGTAAACCCGCGGCAATGGTTTGCCGTCAGGCCCCAGTGTTGGGCCCGGTTCTACGCAGGCGCTCAGTGTAAAAAGAGCAGCAAAAGCAATAATTAATATTCTGGACATGAAAAAAGCCATCTGTTGTTGGTTGTTCTAAACCCGTCTATAGGTATCATCGTTGCGGATCAAACCCACTTTTTGTTGATTTGGCGTGTTAACGCTTGTTTGATTTGCGACTGCGTCTTTCTCGCCATATATAGGCAGCAACACAACCTTATTTCCAAGCGGAGCCAAATAAGATGAGTAACGATGTGAACAACAAGATGAATCGGCGGCTGTTTTTAAGCTCGACTGCGGCAACGATGGGGGCACTCGCGTCACCTGCGCTGGCCCAAACCGGCACAACAGAAATGGAAGCAGATATTTCGGCTGCAACGCGCAGAAACATCTCTAGTTTTAGATCACTGGAGTGGCGGCCATATTTCAACAGCCTAAGTGGCGGCGCGATTTTGGTTGATACAACGTCGCGCGCCCTACATTATTGGTCCGCAGACGAGACAATTTATAAACTTTACCCAACAAGCGTGCCAATGACAGATGAATTAACACGTCGTGGTCGCACAAAGATTGTCCAAAAAGTCGACGGCCCGAGCTGGCGCCCGACGTCATCGATGCTAAAGCGCAACCCTGAATTGCCAGCCTACATTGCACCAGGCCCTGATAATCCGCTTGGAACACATGCATTGTATCTGTCATGGACCTATTATCGCATCCACGGCACCCATGATACACGCAAAATTGGGCGCAGATCATCGAGCGGCTGTATTGGTTTGTATAATGAACACATCGCCGAGCTGTTTTCTATGGCACATGTTGGTACACAAGTGTTGCTAATTTGACGTTGTGAACCCAATATTCCCCGTTAAACAGGGCTAGGCTTGAAATTCTTTTCCTATTAGGGTTATTGAACAAATACACACCTATTTTTTTGGGTGAATCATACTGCATGAACGCGGTGGATTTGCTGATAACGAACAAAGGAAGATTGAAATGAAAAAAATCGCACTTGCTGCTGCTCTGTCAGTTGCTGCTTCTACAGCTTTTGCTGGAAACCCACTTCCGCCAGTGATGGACGATGTTGTTGTTGTTGATGAAACAACTTCTTCTTCCGGTGGCGGTATTGTTGTTCCAATCCTTCTTCTTTTGTTGGTTGCAGCTGCTGCATCTAACTAATTTAGAAGTCTCTATAGTTTTCGAAAATGGCGGTGGAGTTTTCCATCGCCATTTTTTTGGTTAACACCTAAATCCAGCCGCTCAGGTTGTTTTCGATCACCTTAACCAACGCAGTGATATGCGCGTCATCATCATTTAGGCATGGTATATAGGTAAAGCCCGTCCCACCGGCCGCCTCAAAGCTCTCGAAAATCTCTTCATTGATCTCTTCAAGCGTTTCAATGCAATCGGCTGAAAAGGCCGGCGCTATGATTGCGATGTTCTTTTTGCCGCGCTGGGCAAGCCGCGCAACTTCCTCAACGGTATAGGGCTGCAACCACTCTTCGGGGCCAAATAGCGATTGGAAGGTGGTGATCAGATGGTCGTCTTCCCAGCCCAACTTCTCCTTCAGCAACCGTGATGTCTTTTGGCATTGGCAATGGTAGGGGTCACCCTCAGTCAAATACCGCTTTGGCATGCCGTGATAGGACACAACCAAGTGGTCTGGCCTTGTCTCAAGTTTGGCGTAGGCCGTTTCCACTGATTGAGCCAAGGCTGCAATGTAATCCGGATGATCAAAATAGGCCGGAACGGTGCGCACCGCGGGTTGCCATTTTTCCGTTGTAAGCGCTTGAAAAAACGCCTCATTCGCGGTGGCAGTCGTTGCGCCTGCATATTGCGGATATAGGGGAAAGAACAGGATCTTGTCGCAGCCAGCCTCAACCATTACGCGGGTTTTGGATTTGGTCGATGGGTTGCCGTAGCGCATGCAAAAATCGACCATAACATTGTCACCATATTGCTTTGCCAACGCCGTTTTCAACTTGGCGGTCTGTTGTTTGGTGATTGTCATCAACGGGCTTTCACCCTCGTCCTCGTTCCAGATCGACTTATAAGCAGCGCCAGAACTGAACGGGCGCTTTGTCAGGATAATAAGCTGTAACAGCGGTTGCCATTTCCAAGCCGGATAGTCGACGACGCGGCGGTCAGACAGGAATTCGTTCAAATAGCGGCGCATTGACCAATAGTCATATCCATCGGGCGTGCCCAGATTGGCGATGAGAACACCCACCTTCTTTGCTGGTGTCGTTGGGTGGTTGTTTGGTCTTTTGGCTGAAATGGTCATGTGTGTTTTCCTGAAATGGATAACTCGGAAGTAGCGGATTTTACGGTCAGGTCAATTGTGCGTGTTTGGCGCAGAATCGGGCAAGGGGTTTTCGGCCGAGTTTAACACGTCCGCCAATCGGGCAGAGGCCGAACCAGGCCGCAGCGGCTTTGGCTGACTTTCATCTGGGGCCCAGCCTGTTAGAAAAATCAACTCGAACGTAGCAACAATGCGCCCTTCCTCGGGCTTGAACGCATCAGCATATATCTGGCCGGCTGTTTCAAACAATGCGCGCGGAGCAAAGGATTTGCGCCGCTGGTTCTGCGCGTTACTTTCGCCCATCAGACGTAGATCAGTCACTAATCCAGCCATATTCGCATAAGTCACGGTCTTGGTGGCGGTATCTGCAACTGGCATGGCGAACTCTGCTCGTTGCAATAACGCCCCTAAATCACGAATCTCGCCCATCGGGGCAACGCGGGGGGATAGCCCGCCGGTAATTGCAACCTCGGCCTCGGCCAAAGAAACGCGGAGCTCCGTCAAAGTTTCGCCGCCAAAGCACGCACCTAAAAACAGGCCATCCGGTTTCAGGGCGCGGCGGCACTGTATTAGCTGCCCCACCGGGTCATTTGCCCAATGCAACGACATCGAATGGATCACCAGATCATAAGTCCCGGGTTTGAGATCAAGTCTCTCGTTATCTGGCACAATTTCAGCATTCGGCAGGGATTTTCGCCACAAATCGGCAAAAGGAGTCACAATTGCCACCGTTGTAAACGTTCTGTTAACCTCGTTCAGTCTTTCCTTGATCTCGAGAACAGCTTCTTCTTGCAAGAATAGTGCAGGATTGCCGGATCGCAGGGCACGGGCGCGAAAACGCTCAAGCGCAGTACGATCGGTTAACTGAGGGGGCTTTTGCATCTCGTGGTCCTTTGGCTGCGGGCAATCTAGAAGGAACGACGCAAAATGCAATCGGCACTTCATCTGATCTACCCGTCACAATGCATATCTTGTCGTGATCTGGTTGAGGGTGATAATGCGCTATGCGGTAAGTGCTGGCGTGATACCCCGTTTATTTCGGGGCTGACATGCGATAAATGCGGCACACCATTGCCGGGAGGCGATACCGGCGAGGCCATTCTATGCGATGACTGCATGACCGTCGCGCGACCGTGGACCAAAGGGCGTGCTGCGATGCTCTATCAGGGCAATGGTCGCAAGCTGGTTTTGGCATTCAAACATGGGGATCGGCTTGATTTGGCCCACCCTGCGGGTGGATGGTTGGCACGGGTTGCTGCCCCGCTGCTTGACGTGGAAACACTGATTGCGCCGGTTCCGCTGCACTGGATGCGGATGCTGAAGCGGCGGTATAACCAGTCAGCTCTGCTGGCCAGCAGCCTTGCCAAAACGACAGAGCATGCGTTTTGTCTCGATCTGCTGACCCGCACCAAACGCACCCGTTCGCTGGATGGTTTGGGGCAGGATGCGCGGTTTTTGATGCTGGCAGACTCGATCAGGGTTAATCCGAAACGGCGTCATCGGCTTGTTGGCCGCAAAATCCTGTTGGTTGACGATGTGATGACATCTGGCGCGACCCTTGCTGCCTGCACCGAAGCTTGCTTGGCCGCTGGCGCTGCGGATGTTAACACCGTGACACTGGCGCGCGTTGCGAAGGACGCATAAATCCCTATAGTCCGGCAAAACGATAGGGAAACCGAAATGCAAACAGTTGAAATTTACACGTCGCCCTTTTGCGGATTCTGCGTAGCGGCCAAGCGGTTGCTCAAAAGCAAAGGTGTGGAGTTTACTGAATATAACGTCGGTATGAATGCCGCCAAACGTCAGGAAATGATGAGCCGCGCAAATGGTGGCCACACTGTTCCACAAATTTTTATTGGGGACAGCCATGTTGGAGGTTGTGATGAGCTGCACGCATTGGAGCGGGCTGGTAAACTCGACCCAATGTTGGCGAGCTAGGCTATGAAAGCGGCTCTAATCCAGCTAAATTCATCTGATCAGCCAGCGGAGAACCTTCCGCAGATCATTGAATTCATGCGCGAGGCAGCAACAAAAGGGGCGGGGTTTTTACTGACGCCCGAAGTGACCAATTGTGTTTCGGAAAGCCGTGCGCATCAGCAATCTGTGCTGTGTCATGAAGCAGATGATGCGACACTTGACGCAATGTGCGCTGAAGCAGGTGCGCTGGGCGTTTGGTTGTTGATTGGGTCTTTGGCGCTGAAAACCAATGATGCGGATGGGCGATTCGCCAACCGTTCCTTTATGATTTCGCCGCAGGGTCAGATTGTGGCTCGTTACGACAAAATCCACATGTTCGATGTTGAAATCAGCAAAACGGAAACATATTGCGAATCTGCTGGGTATCGGCCGGGCGAACAGGCGGTGATTGCGGATACGGATTTTGCCAAGGTCGGCATGACCATCTGCTATGATGTGCGTTTCCCGCATTTGCATCGCGATCTTGCCCATAAGGGTGCTCAAATCTTGACTGGTCCCGCCGCGTTTTCACCGGTTTCGGGTGTGGCCCACTGGGAAACGTTGTTGCGGGCACGGGCAATCGAAACAGGATGTTATGTTTTTGCACCAGCCCAATGCGGCACGCACCCCTCTACCACGGGTGGCAAACGCAGCACCTATGGCCATTCTCTGGCAGTGTCACCGTGGGGCGAAGTATTGGCGGATGGGGGCGAAAAAGCGGGTCTAACGCTGGTTGATTTTGATATTTCCGAGGTTGATAAGGCGCGACGCAAAATACCATCTCTGTCACATGACCGCAAATACGGGGGGCCGGAATGACCGACACGGTTGATAGCCTTGCCATCGCGCTTTTCGGCGAAATTTTTATGTCGGATCAACTGGCGCACAACCGGCTGTCCAAGGCGTTGCCAAAAGGCATGGAACTGTCGCATTTTTCTGTATTGAACCACTTAACAAGCGTAAACGATGAACGCTCGCCTGCCCAGCTTGCCAAAGCGTTTCATGTGACCCGCGGGGCGATGACCAATACGTTGAACAAACTGGAATGGGCGGGGCATATTCATATCCGCCCGGATTGGGATGATGCGCGACGCAAACACGTTACAATCAGCCCCTCGGGGCGTGCAGCCCGTGACGTTGCGCTGAATGCAATCGCGCCAATTATTTCCAAAGTGGTTGAAGCCATCGGGCCAGATAAAGTGCGCGCAGCCTTACCGGTTCTGCGCGAATTTCGTGACCAGATGGGTGAGGCTGACTAGTGTTTAACGCTGGCCGTCACATAGTTCACTGACAGATCCCTGTCCGACAATGACCATGACCACGCAATCGGGTTAAAGACGAATCCGGTGCGATTAGTCGGCTCTAACCCTGCATTTTTGATCAAATCAAACAGTTCATCCGGCGTGATGAATTTGCGCCAGTCATGGGTGCCTTTTGGCAACCAGCGCATGATGTGTTCCGCTCCGATGATCGCGACAGCGTAGCTTTTTGGGTTGCGGTTCATGGTTGAGCAGAGCATCAATCCGCCCGGTTTTAGCAATTGCTGACAAGCGGTCAAATAGGCCAGTGGATCGGCCACATGCTCGACCACTTCCATGTTCAAAACCACATCGAACCGCTCGCCAGCCTCGGCCAGGGCTTCGGCAGTGGTGTGGCGGTAATCAATCGCAAGCCCCTGTTGGTCTGCATGGATCTGTGCAACGGGAATATTCCCCTCGGCCGCATCGGCCCCAACCACGGTCGCGCCCAGCCGCGCCATCGGTTCCGACAACAACCCGCCGCCACACCCGATATCGATCAATCGCAACCCTTCAAACGGCAAGGAGGCCGTCAAATCACGGTTAAACATCGCGGCGATCTGTCCCGTGATGTAATCAAGCCGACAGGGATTGAGCATGTGCAACGGTTTGAATTTCCCGTTCACATCCCACCACTCCGCGGCCATTGCCTCGAATTTGGCGACTTCGGCGGGGTCAACTGTTGTCTGACTGGCTTGCATTCTGATCTCCGTATGGTCATTTGGTCTCAGAATCTTATATAGGTCATTTATGGATAAGAACGCAGGGCAAAAAAGCGCATCCCAACATCTATTTGCGCAAACCGCGCCGTTTAACACGCGGATGCTGGACGTGGGCGATGGCCACACGATCTATGTCGAGCAATGTGGCAACCCCGATGGCGTGCCCGTTGTTGTGCTGCATGGCGGACCCGGGGGAGGATGTAGCCCCGCGATGCGCCGTTTCTTTGACCCCGCCGTTTACCGCATCATTTTGTTTGATCAGCGCGGGTGTGGCCGTTCCAAGCCACATGCCAGCGTCGAGGCGAATACAACGTGGCATCTGGTGGCCGATATTGAGCGCATCCGCGCAGCACTCGACATTGATCGCTGGATTGTTTTTGGCGGCAGTTGGGGTGCGACGCTGACGTTGACCTATGCACTAACCCACCCCGATCACGTTGCGCATCTGGTTTTGCGCGGGGTCTTTCTGATGACCCAAGACGAGCTGGATTGGTTTTACGGCGGCGGGGCTGGTAAATTCTGGCCGGACCTATGGCAAGGTTTCGTAAGTATGGTGCCTGTTGACGAGCGCGATGATCTGATTGCGGCCTATCACAAGCGCCTGTTTTCCGGTGATCGTGATACTGAAGTGCGGTTCGCCCGTGCGTGGTCGTCTTGGGAAAATGCGCTGGCGTCAATTCATAATAACGGTACCGTTGGCCAGCCGCCAGCCGACTACGCGTTGGCCTTTGCACGGCTGGAAAACCACTATTTCGTCAATGCCGGATTTCTAAAGCATGACGACTGGATTGTCGAAAACCTGCACAGAATTGCGCATCTCTCTGCCAGTATCGTTCAGGGTCGATACGATATGATATGCCCGCCGACGTCTGCCTGGAGGGTCGCCAAACTGATGCCAAAGGCAGATTTGCAGATGGTGCCCATGTCTGGCCATGCCTTGTCAGAGCCGGATATCACTGCCGCCCTGGTGCAGGTCATGAACAGGCTGCGCCGTCAAGCCGACATATTGGAGTGTCGGTGAGGGCAATTTCAAGCGGCCTGTCGCAAATCCAAAATCGCAGGTTCGGGGGAATTTTGAGTCCGATCAACCACATATGATATTAATCAACAATGCAAACAGGCCTATGCGTTGACAAGAACCCTGCGCTACGACATTTCCTAAGAAAAAAATAACAGGCAAGTTTCGGAGAGTAGTGATGCGTATTGCGATGATTGGCACAGGGTATGTCGGGCTTGTGTCTGGTGTATGTTTTTCCGATTTCGGACATGATGTAATTTGTGTCGACAAAGATCCCGAAAAAATTGCGATGCTGGAACGCGGCGAAGTTCCGATTTATGAGCCCGGTTTGGATGAGCTGATGGCCAAAAACGTCAAAAACGGCCGTCTTTCGTTCACGCAGGACCTAAAGGTTGCGGTCGCTGAAGCGGATGCTGTGTTTATCGCTGTCGGCACCCCGACCCGCCGTGGTGATGGCCACGCTGACCTGACATTTGTCTATGCTGCCGCCGAAGAGATTGCCAATGCGATCACCGGATACACCGTGGTTGTCACCAAATCGACTGTGCCATTGGGCACCAACCGGCAGGTCAAACAGGTGATCCGCAAGGCCAACCCTAAGGCCGAATATGACGTCGCCTCCAACCCGGAATTCCTGCGCGAAGGGGCTGCGATTGACGATTTCATGCGCCCTGATCGTGTGGTTGTGGGTGTGCAATCAGACCGTGCCCGTGATGTGATGGACGATATTTATCGTCCGCTATCTTTGCGTGATTTTCCGGTGATTTATACCGATCTGGAATCTGCCGAAATGATTAAATACGCCGCCAATGCTTTTTTGGCGACCAAGATCACTTTTATCAATGAAATTGCCGGTCTGTGCGAGCGCACGGGGGCCGATGTGAAACAGGTCGCCAAGGGCATGGGCATGGATGATCGCATTGGCGACAAGTTCCTGCACGCCGGTCCAGGATATGGTGGGTCGTGTTTTCCAAAGGACACCAGCGCATTGGCGCGGATGGGTCAGGAACACGCAGTGCCGATGCAGATTACTGAAACGGTGATCAAGGTGAATGACGAGATCAAGCGCCGGATGATCGACAAGGTGATGGACCTTTGCGACGGCAATGTGAACGGTAAGATCATTGCCATTTTGGGCGTTACATTCAAACCGAACACCGACGATATGCGTGATGCGCCTGCGTTGACGATTGTGCCAGCCCTTGTCGGGGGTGGTGCCAAGGTGCGCGTTGTTGATCCACAAGGGCACCGCGAAGCCGAAGCGCTTTTGCCCGGTGTTCATTGGTTGGACGATGCCTATAAGGCTGCGAACAATGCGGATGTGGTTGTTCTGCTGACCGAATGGAACGAATTCCGGGCACTGGATTTGAAGCGCTTGGCCAAGAAAATGGCCACGCCTCGGATGGCCGATTTGCGTAATATCTATAGCGCCAAAGACACCAAACGCGCCGGATTTGAGGCCTATGTTTCGATCGGTCGCAAAGATATGTTTAATAAACCCGACGACTAGTCATAAGGGCAGATTTTGAAAACTCTTGCGATCACATCAATGCGTAATGAGGGGCCCCATTGTCTGGAATGGATTGCCCATCATCTGGCTGTGGGTATTGATCACTTTTTAATCTACACGAATGACTGCGACGATGGCACTGATCTGATCCTTGATGCGCTGGAAACGGCCGGATTAGTCACACATATCCGCCAAACCCCCAAAGGCAAACGCCCAGTTCAATGGCAGGCACTCAAACATGCGACGGACCATCCAATGGTGGCGGATGCCGATTGGATTCTGGTGACAGATTGTGATGAATTCATCAATTTACGCGGTCCCTACGAGACGCTGAAAGACATGATCGCAAAGCTGCCCAAAGGCGTGGATGCGATGGCATTGACGTGGCGTCTGTTTGGCCATTCCGGCCAGATTGAAATGCGCGATGAGCTGACGATCAAGCGGTTTACCCATGCTGCACCGACCGACCTTCAGCTGCCGCTGGCGCATTTCTTTAAATCACTGTTCCGCCCCGCAGCGTTTCGTCAAATCGGCATTCATCGCCCGAAACGCAAACATGACCGTCTGCCGAACTGGGTTGATGGGGGCGGCAATCCGCTGTCCGAGAGTTTTGCCAAGCAGGACGGGCGCATCAACATGTTTGGTATTCAGACCAGCACCGATCTGGTGCAATTGAACCATTATTCCCTACGCTCGGCTGAATCCTTTATGGTCAAACGGGCCCGTGGACTGCCTAACCATACGAAACGCGAAATCGGGTTGGGGTATTGGGTAGAGCGGAACTTCAACATCGTTGAAGACACCAGCATTCAACAGATGATCGCCGCGACGCAAGGTAGGCTGGATCAACTGATGCAGATCAGAACAGTCTCTAATCTGCACAAAAAGGCCTGTCAGTGCCACAAAGACCGCTTTAACGAAATGATGACAAATCGTGCTGATATTCAGTTGTTCTGGCAGCTGACATTAAGTGGTACCAGCCAAGCACCCGGTACGATCTTTGCCCGCACCCAGATCAACCGGATCATAAAGGCTGAAAACCAAGATGGCTAAAGCCGCGCATAAATCGACCTTCTTCCAGCAAAAAACCCTGAATGTTCAGCAGTCGGGGGATGTTACTTTGCTTGACGCTATCGCGCACGCCGATGGTGACACCCGCACCATGCAGTTGTTCTTTGCAGCGGGTACCCCACCGGAAAAATTCAAAGCCGGAAATGGGCTGGAAATTATCGAAATGCGCAGTATCGGCGAGGCACCGATGCTGAACTGTATGGCAAAGGGAAAATCTGGGCCTGTTACGATTGATATCGGGGACACCACCCTGAAACTCAAAGCTGAGGCCCCTGAAACGGACATTTTTGCGGGTCTTAACGTGGGATTTGCCATTCGCAACGGGGAAACACTGGAATCCACGCTGGAATGGCTGGAATATCACGTCACCCATCATGGCATGAACGCCGCGCTCATTCTGGATCGGGCCAAACCGCAAAGTGATAAGTCTTACGCCAACCAGCTGAAAAACAAAGCCGCCAAGATCAAGGGGTTGGAACGCCTCGTGCTGCTCAGATCAAAAGCGCCGCTTGGCCGGGCCGATTTGCCCGCTGAGTCGCATCCCTTCAATGTGCCGGGTGCGCCCGGCAAGGATCGGATGGAAATTCCGGCAGGGGACGCATGGAATTCGCCGCTGGGCGAGTTGCAGTTGTTTGAACTGGTTCGGGCGCGGTTTCTTGATCATGCTCGGGCGGTGATGAATATCGAACTGTATGATCTGGTGGTGATCGGCAAAGGCAAAAATATATTTGATCGCGCGGTTGTGGCCAGCAACGGTTGTATTCAGATGGACGGCCACCAGATTTACCCGTGGCGCGTGCGCAATAATGACGAAGCCAAATTCGGCGATCATATTTGTCGCCAATTTGACGCCAAAGGCACGCGTAAACGCTGGTGCGTTGCCCCCGCCACCGCCAAGGAAAACGTGGTTTGGCGTCTGATCCGCGTTGTCGGCGCGATCCCCGCACCGGACGAGGCCGCGCCGTATTTGCGCTGCATGGCCCTGCGCCACCCGACCGATACGGTGTCAAAAATTGTGCCCAAAACCAGCTTGATTGAGGACGAAAATCTGCTGGCCATGGCGCAAAAGATATTCAAGCACAAACCGGTCCGCACCCCCGAAGAAAATGCTGGTCTAAAGTGTCGCGATACCAATCGCACCGCCATTGTCACCACCATGAAAAACGAGGGCCCGTTTATATTGGAATGGCTGGCCTATCACCGTGCCATCGGGGTTGAGGATTTTTTGATCTACACCAATGATTGCACAGACGGCACCGACACGATGCTGCAAATGCTGCAAGATAAGGGATTCGTTCAACACCGGGAGAATCCGTTTAAAACCAGCGGGTTAAAACCACAGCATGCGGCCCTTCAAGCATCTGACGACGAGCCGATGATCCAGAATGCCGATTGGCTGATCTGCATGGACGTTGATGAATTCATCAACATAAAATGCGGCCTAGGACGGCTTGAGGATCTGTATGAGGCGATTGGCAACGCCAATATGATTTCGATTACGTGGCGGCTGTTTGGCAATAGTGACATCCATGAATTCAAGGATGGATTGATCATCGAGGATTATGATCTTTGCGCCCATGAACTGATCCGCAAACCGCATCAGGCATGGGGGTTTAAAACCCTGTTTCACAACATCGGCATTTTTAAAAAAATGGGGGTGCATCGCCCCAAAGGGTTAAAACCGCAGCTGTGGGAAGACATCAACTGGGTCAACGGATCCGGCGCGCAAATGCCAAGCGACATGTATCGCAACGGATGGCGGTCCACGACCGATACTTATGGCTATGATTTGGTGCAGCTGAACCATTACGCGGTGCGCTGTGCCGAGAGCTTTTTGGTCAAGCGGGATCGCGGGCGTGTTAACCACGTCGACCGTGATCAGGGCATGGCCTATTGGTTTCGGATGAACAACAACGCGATGAAGGAGCATTCAATCCAGCGGATGATCCCGGCAGTGCGTGCCGAGCTGGATGCACTGATGGCCGACCCAGATATTGCCGCCGCACACGCGCATTCTGTTAAAATGCACAGCGCTAAAATTGTGGAACTGAAGGCAGGCGAAAACTATGCTGCGTTCTACAAGGAGCTGACCAGCCCCCGTCTGGAAACCTTGTCAAAAATGCATGCACATTTCGGGGCAAATGTGTTTCTGCTCGGTCCAGAAGTTGTGCCCGATGAGGTGCTGGACAAAGACCCCAATGAGGATTTCTTTTTCACTGTCGAAAAAGGCGAAACGACACATTAACCACTTGGCCGTAAAACAAAGAGGGTTATTGTTTCGGCTTCGTTGACAAAGTGGGACATAATCTACATATTTTACGTGAAACGGGCACAATAAGCACTGCATGTATAACAGGCCGAATGGCTGATAAAATTGAGGAATATCATGGTACTCCCGACAATCGGCACTCTCTGGATTGGCCCTGAACTCAGCTGGCTGGAACAACTGTGTCTACAATCGTTTCTGGATCACGGTCATGAGGTGGTTCTTTACACCTATGGCGAAGTTAAGGGCGTGCCAAAAGGTGTAAAGATTGCCAATGCTGATGATGTGTTGCCCAGTGAAAAAATTATCCGCCATGCCCGCACTGGCAGCCCGGCCTATCATGCCGATGTGTTTCGGCTGCATATGTTGAAGCAGACGGACTATATCTGGGCCGATACCGATGCGTTTTGTTGTCAGCCTTGGGACATCAAAAAGGGCAAACATTTTCACGGCTGGATTTCCGATAAGAAACCACAGGTGAACAACGGTGTTTTGCGCTTGCCCAAGACCAGCAAAACACTGGCGGCGATGATCAAATTCACCAGCGACGAATACCCGATTCCGCCATGGTTACCTGAGGCTGACAAAGCCGAGTTGCAAGCCCTGAAAGACAAGGGCGAGGGCATGCATGTTTCGCTGATGCCGTGGGGGGTTTGGGGGCCGGACGCGTTGACGTGGTTTCTGAATGATACCGGTGAAATCAAATATTCCCAGGACAAACACGTGATCTATCCCGTGCCGTTTTCGATTGCCGGTGTCACCTTGAACCCCAACCGACGCGATAAGGCCCGCGCAATGATCAAGGATGACACGCTTTCGATCCATTTCTGGGGTCGCCGCTTTAGAAACATTGCCGCCAAATACGGTGGTGTGCCGCCAAAAGGCAGCTATGTTGCTGAACTGTGCAAGCGTCACAAAGTTAACCCTAAAAAGACGGCTCATATGATGCAGAAGAAAAACAAAGTTGCACCCATTAGTGACGTGGATTTTTCCATGTTTGATGATGCTGATGTGGCCAACCTTATTTTGCAACGTTCCGAAGTTGGCAATGTCGGGCAGGAAATCCGCGACTGGATTGACGGCAATGATGCTCCATTGCAAAAATACGCACAGGAAAACCGTGATGCCGTTCTGAACGATGCCCTAGAAGTTGCGCGCCGTGAATGTGAATTTTTTATTGAAGCCACCGACGACCCAAAGCCAAAGAAAATTGCCGATATAGGTTGCGGTTATGCCTTTGCAGATCTGTTTTTATATAACCGCTATAAATCCGACATCACGCTGGTCGATATTGAGGAAAGCAAAGACCGCCATTTCGGGTTTGCTGATTCCGGCTCGGGCTATGCCAGCCTTGATAAGGCGCAGAAATTTCTAAACAAAAACGGTGTGCCTAAAAAGAAGATCACGCTGGTTAACCCGAATAAGAAAAAGATGTCGGGAATTGGCAAATTTGATCTGGCCATCAGTCTTGCATCTTGTGGTTTTCATTACCCTGTTGCCACCTATGATGATTTTTTCAGCAGCCAGATATCTGATGGTGGTGCCGTGGTTCTGGATATTCGCAAAGGGTCGGGCGGAATTGGCGATATGAAAGCATATGGTGCCGTCGACGTGTTGGCCAAGCACCCGAAATATTCCACGGTTTTGGCCCGCGCAGATGGTTGAGACAGCGACAATTCTTCAGGCGCTGGATTTGGACGAAGTGCCTCGTGTCGCCGACATAAACGGTGGTACGCCCGATCTGGCGATTGCGTTGCATAATCGGTTTGGCAGCAAGATTGACGTGATCTGTCTGGACAGCGAAGGTCAATATATCGAACCGACCAAAGACATCCGTAAATATACCAAAAACCTGCAAAAAGCTGGTGTTGAAAAATCTGCAATCCGGCTGGTGACCAAACAGGGGATGTTAAAATCTTATGATGTGGTCACCACGGTCGGGAATTTTGGCTCACGTTATAAAATCAAACACATAAAACGCCTGTTGGATAAGGCGCTGCATCCGTTATCCAGGGTGGTGATTGACATTAAAAAAGGCAGCGGAAGTTATCCGTTTCTGAACGGGTATGGCGGCTGCAACACATTGTCAGCGCCGAGCCGTGATAGCACCGGCATGGTGGTGATGTCGGTTGAGCCCGTATCGGAACCGGTTGGTGAATGGTCGACGATTGCCAAAAAATTAGCGGGTAAAAAGGGGTTTTTCACCGATTGCGGTGAGCATTCCTTCCTGTATATCCCACGTGGCGACACGTTGGTTGTGACCTTTGACAACCTTGATATCGCAATGACCAAACGCGATGACCGCCGCCCGTGGGGCTTTGCGTTTATCGAGTCAGAAAACTGGTCAATGTTGGGTGTTATGGCCAATGGCTGGACCTGGTTTCGCGACGGCGCAGTGACAGACGAATTTAACCGCCTACGCGACAGCGGTTTCTTTGATCAATTCAAACGTGTGGTGTTTTACGGGGCCTCAATGGGGGGCTATGGTGCGGCGGCCTATTCGGCAGCGGCCAAAGGCTCAACCGTGTTTGTGATCAGCCCGCAATCGACGCTGGATAAGAAAATCGTGCCATGGGAAATGCGCTATAAAAAGGTCTGGGACCGCGATTTTTCCGGCGAATATGGCGATGCGTCGATCAGCAGCCAAACGGCGGCAGACGTCCATCTGATGTATGACCCCTATGTTGCCCCCGATACCGGCCATGCGACGCGATTTACGGGTAAAAACGTCACCCACTGGCGCTGTCCGCTTCTGGGGCATCGGTTGGGGTCTTCCTTGCAACAAATGGGCATCCTGCAGGAAATCGCTCGCAAATCCATTTTGGGTGAGTTGGACCAGCTGACATTCTATAAACTCCTGCGCAAACGCCACGAATTCCCGCGTTATCAACGTGAATTGGCCAACCTTGCGCTGGATCGGGGCCGACCAGAGCTGGCACGCCGCGTCTGCCGTTTTGTTTTGGCGCAACGCAAAGATCGGTTTTTCCAAAAAATGCTGGCCCGCATCGCGAATGATTAGCATCCGACTTGAGGCATCTTTGTTAATCATGATAGGTTACCGACAGTAGAGAAATTGATCGAGCAGCGGGCGAATATGCGCACAGATATCAACATAGTCTATCATTTGGGCGCGCCCCACACCGACAATGATCAAATCACTTGGTCGCTGCGCAAAGATGCGGAATTGCTGGCCGAAAAAGGTGTCATGCTACGCCGTCCCAAGGAATACAGACAACTCCTGAAAAATATGATCCTTGAACTTAAGGGCGAAGACCCGTCAATTGTTGATCAGGAAAATCTGCTCTCGGCCATTGTCAAAAACCAAGAAGTTGATCGTCTGATCATGTCGGACCCCCGTTTTTTGGGGGTACCTTCTTGGATGTTGTATGGTGGCAAGTTTTACCAAAATGTTGCCAATAATACAGGGCGTATTCGTGACCTGTTTCCCGACAACCCCTGCGAGTTCCACCTTGGAATTTCCAATCCAGCCAGTTTTATTCCTGCGGTGTTTAACATCCAAAAAGATAAATCTTATGAGCAGTTCATTGATGGGGCAGATTTGGCGACCGTGCGCTGGTCCGATGTCATCAGCCAAATCCAAGAGGAAAACCCAGACTGCCCGCTTACGGTTTGGTGCAACGAGGATACGCCAATAATCTGGCCGACGATCCTGCGCGAGATCGCCGGCCTTGATCCACAAGCCCGCCTTTTGGGTGAGCTTGATGTCCTTTTGGAAATAATGTCGCAAGATGGTGTCGCCCTGTTGATCAAGTATCTGGATGAGCGCCCCAACCTCACTGAAATGCAGCGCCGCCGGGTCAGGGGAATTTTCCTTGAGAAGTTCTTTCTGGATGAGGCCGTTGAGGAAGAAATCGATCTGCCTGGTTGGACAGATGAAACCGTCGATGCGTTGACAGAAATCTATGAAGACGACATTGAACGCATCGAAAGCTTGCCAGGTGTGAATTTCATCACCCCATAAGGGCTACAAAGCAGCTAAACTCAATCACAAGGCTTACAAATATGCGCACTGCCCTCGTTACCGGATCAGCCGGATTCATCGGATATTTCACCTGCAAACGTTTGCTTGAGGCGGGTTTTCGGGTGATCGGTGTCGATGCAATGACGGATTACTACGATGTAACTCTAAAAGAGCGCCGTCATGCGATGTTGCTTCAGGGGCCGAATTTCACGGCGATCAATGTGCGGATTGAAGAGCCTGATATGCTGAAAAATCTGATGCGCGACGAGCAGATCGACGTGGTGATCCATCTCGCCGCCCAAGCCGGTGTGCGCTACTCGATTGAAGACCCGAAATCCTATGTTCAGGCCAATCTGCTTGGCGCGTATGAATTGCTCGAGGCGGTGCGTGCCCATAAACCCCAACACTTGCTGATGGCTTCCACATCGTCGGTTTACGGGGCCAACACCCAGATGCCGTATAAGGAAACCGATAAGGTCGACACCCAGATGTCGTTCTACGCCGCCACCAAAAAGGCGAACGAGGCGATGGCCCATTCCTATGCGCATCTTTACGATATCCCGACCACCATGTTCCGGTTCTTCACCGTTTACGGCCCGTGGGGGCGCCCCGATATGGCACCGATCCGGTTCGCCAAAGCGATCTACGCTGGAGAGGCGATCGACGTTTATAACTACGGCAAAATGAAGCGCGATTTCACCTATGTCGAGGATTTGGTCGAGGGCATCTTGCGCCTGATTGATGCGGTGCCCGTGCGCCCTTTGTCCGAGGACGACATTGAAGAGGGCGACAGCCTGAGTGCTGTTGCGCCGTTTCGGCAAGTGAATATCGGCAACGCCGAGCCTGTGCCGTTGATGGAGTTCATCGCCGCGATGGAAGACGCAATCGGGGTTGAGGCGAAAAAGAACTATATGGATATCCAACCGGGTGATGTTCCTGCCACTTGGGCCGACATTGCCCTGCTAAAACGCCTAACGGGTTATGCCCCGTCAACCGACGTGCAAACGGGGGCCGCGAAGTTTGTTGAGTGGTATAAGGAACATTACAATCAGGGGTGATTGATTCCCCCCTTGCAGACTCACCTGCATTCCCCTATATCCCCTTTAACAGCGGCGCGCTGGTCTCCACCCCCAGCGCCCACCGGAGATTTCAACGGGCCGCGCGCCCGTTTTTTTGTGCTTTTACAAAAGCTCGAAAAAGCCGGTTCAATATGCTGCAAAAGATTAAAGAAAAGAGCGAATGACAGACCTGATCGCCAAAGCCGCTATCGACCGCAAACTGGCCGAAATCATCCAACCCGTTATCGAGGGTCTGGGATATGAGCTGGTGCGCGTGCGCATGCTGGGCGGCAAAACCAAGTCGATGCAAATCATGGCCGAACGCCCCGATGGTGGCATCGAGGTTGATGATTGTGCCAAAATCTCGACGGCCGTGTCCGCCATTCTGGATGTCGAAGACCCGTTTGAGGACCCCTATGCGCTGGAAGTTTCCAGCCCCGGTATTGATCGCCCGCTGACCCGTTTCAAAGACTTTGACATGTGGAACGGCTATGAGGCCAAGATCGAGACTGAAGAACTGGTTGATGGCCGCCGCCGCTTTAAGGGTGTGCTGGCAGGCGTCAATGACGACGAGATTTTGATCACGATTGACGAGGGCACCATCGGGCTAAAGTTCGACTGGTTGTCTGACGCGAAACTTGTTCTGACGGACGAACTGATTAGCGAAATGTTGCGCCAACGCAAAGCAAGTGGCGACATTAACGAAGACGATTTCGACGATATTGAAACCACTGATACAGACACCAACGAGGGCTGACATGGCTATTACCAGTGCAAACCAACTAGAACTTTTGCAAACCGCCGAGGCGGTCGCGCGCGAGAAAATGATCGATCCCGAGCTGGTGATCGAAGCGATGGAAGAGAGTCTGGCCCGTGCCGCGAAATCACGCTACGGCATGGAAATGGACATTCGCGTGTCCATTGACCGCAAGACTGGCCGCGCTACTTTCAAACGGTTCCGCACTGTGGTTGCCGAAGAAGATCTGGAAAATTACCAAGCCGAGTTCACCATCGTTCAAGCTGGCGAATATATGGACAACCCCAGCGTTGGCGACACATTTGAAGAAGAAGTGCCACCGGTTGAAATGGGCCGCATCGCTGCGCAATCCGCCAAGCAAGTGATCTTGCAAAAGGTTCGCGAAGCTGAACGTGATCGTCAATACGAAGAGTTTAAAGATCGGGCCGGCACGATCATCAACGGTGTGGTCAAACGCGAAGAATACGGCAACGTGATTGTCGATGTGGGCCGCGGCGAAGCCATCCTGCGCCGTAACGAGAAAATCGGCCGCGAGAGCTATCGCCCCAATGATCGCATTCGTTGCTACATTAAGGATGTGCGCCGCGAAGTGCGTGGTCCGCAGATTTTCTTGTCGCGCACCGACCCGCAGTTCATGGCTGAGCTGTTCAAAATGGAAGTGCCTGAAATTTACGACAACATCATTGAGATCAAAGCCGTCGCACGCGATCCGGGTTCGCGCGCCAAGATTGCAGTGATCTCGTATGATGGCTCTATTGATCCTGTCGGTGCCTGCGTTGGTATGCGCGGTAGCCGTGTTCAGGCCGTTGTGAACGAGCTTCAAGGCGAAAAAATTGACATCATTCCATGGAATGAAGATGCGCCAACCTTCCTTGTGAATGCGTTGCAGCCTGCCGAAGTGACCAAGGTTGTTTTGGACGAGGAAGCCGAGCGAATCGAAGTTGTTGTGCCCGACGAGCAGCTGTCATTGGCCATTGGCCGTCGTGGTCAAAACGTGCGTCTTGCCAGCCAGTTGACGGGTTTGGACATCGACATTCTGACCGAAGCCGAAGAAAGCGAACGTCGCCAAAAAGAATTCACCGAGCGCACCAGCCTGTTTATGGCAGCGCTTGATGTGGATGAGTTTTTCTCACAGCTGCTGGTTGCCGAGGGCTTCACGTCGCTTGAAGAGGTGGCATACGTTGAGGTTGAAGAGTTGCTGGTCATCGACGGTGTTGATGAGGCCACAGCTGGCGAACTTCAGGCCCGTGCACGGGACAATCTGGAAGCCGCCAACAAACGCGCAATGGATCACGCCCGTGAGTTGGGCGTCGAGGACAGCCTTGTTGCCTTCGAGGGCCTAACACCCCAAATGCTGGAAGCGCTGGGCGAGGATGGTGTGAAAACACTGGAAGATTTCGCCACTTGTGCCGACTGGGAATTGTCCGGCGGCTGGACCACAGTGAACGGTGAGCGCGTCAAAGATGACGGTGTGCTCGAAAAATTCGATGTGTCATTGGAAGAAGCACAAAACATGGTGATGACCGCGCGTATCTCACTGGGCTGGGTTGATCCGGCTGATTTGGTGTCCGAGGAAGACACAGAGACAGATGAAGACGGCGAAACAACCGAGGAGACTGAGGTCTGATCTCAGGCCTCAGTGTTTTTAAAATGACTCGCGGAGGTCAAAACAAAAAACAGGATGCGTCGGAGCGGCGCTGTATCGTCACGGGCGATACACAGCCTAAATCTGGGCTGATCCGGTTTGTTGTTGGGCCAGATGACCAGATTGTGCCTGACCTGCTGGAAAAACTTCCAGGCCGGGGCATCTGGGTTTCTGCGGATCGCGGCGCGTTGGAGAAAGCCATCAAGAAGGGGCTTTTTGCACGGGGTGCGAAACAGGCGGTGAATGTGCCAGATGATCTGGTTGACGCGCTAGAGGCTGGTCTAACGCGGCGTGTTATCGAATTGATTTCACTAACCCGCAAATCCAGCCGCGCGGTGATGGGATACGAGAAGGTCAAAAGCTGGCTGGCGCAGGAACGCGCTCGGGTTTTGATACAGGCGAGCGATGGTTCTATCCGTGGTAAAACCAAGCTGCGCGCCCCCGAAGGCGACAACACTTTTATCGGGGTTTTGACGGGAAGCGAATTGGGTTTGGCTTTTGGACGGGAAAATGTGATACATGGCGCGCTTGCGGCTGGTGGACTCACAAAACGTGTTGTAGAGGAAGCAGCAAAGCTTAGCGGCTTGCGCAGAAATGCTGGTGGAAATGCCACCAAGAAGGGTTTGAGGACCGTAGATGAGTGAAAATGACGGCAAAAAGACATTGGGCGTCGGCGGTGCCCGCCCCGCGAATGTAAAGCAAAGCTTTAGTCACGGGCGTACGAAGAATGTCGTAGTGGAAACCAAGCGCAAGCGGGTTGTCGTGCCAAAACCTGGCATGGCGAAACCGACTGTGGGCGGCTCCAACAAAGTTGTGAAAAGCGACCCAGCCAAACGTCCTGCGGGCATTTCCGATGCGGAAATGGAACGCCGGATGAAAGCGCTGAAGGTTGCCAAGTCCCGCGAAATCGAGGACGCAGCAAAACGCAAAGCCGAAGACGAAGCACGTACCGCCGAGCGCGAACGCCGCAAGGCCGATGCCGAAGCCAAAGAGCGTGAAGAAAAAGAGCGCGAAGAGCGTCTTAAGGCCAAAGCCGAAGATGAAGAGCGCAAGCGCGTTGAAGCGGCGGCCGCTGAAACACGCGCTAAGGCCCCTGCACAACCCGCTGTAGCGGACGCAGGTGTTTCGAATGAAGCACCGCGTGGCGGCGCTGGCGGCGGTGGGGCTGGCAAGCCATCATCGGCCCCTCGCAAGGCTGACCAAGAAGCGCGTGATCGCCAGAACAAGGGCGGTAAGGGCCGTGACGATGGTCGTCGCGCTGGCAAGCTGACGTTGAATCAGGCGTTGTCTGGTGACCGTGGGCGTCAACGTTCTATGGCCGCGATCAAACGCAAACAAGAACGCGCACGCCTCAAGGCGTTGGGCGGGACTGTTGAGCATGAAAAAGTGATCCGTGACGTTCAGGTGCCTGAGGCGATTGTTGTTTCGGAGCTGGCTGTCCGTATGGCCGAACGTGTGGCTGATGTGGTCAAAGCGCTCATGAACATGGGCATGATGGTGACACAGAACCAATCCATCGATGCCGACACAGCGGAATTGATTGTCGAAGAATTTGGCCACAAAATCCAGCGGGTTTCCGATGCTGACGTCGAGGATGTGATTCACGCCGTCGAGGACAAACCCGAAGAGCTGCAAACACGTCCACCGGTCATCACCGTGATGGGTCACGTTGATCACGGTAAAACCTCGTTGCTGGATGCGATCCGCAACGCAAAGGTCGTTTCAGGCGAAGCAGGCGGCATCACCCAGCACATCGGCGCCTATCAGGTGACCACCGATGATGGTAAAAAACTGACCTTCCTGGATACGCCCGGCCACGCCGCGTTTACATCCATGCGTTCGCGCGGGGCACAGGTGACGGACATCGTTATTTTGGTGGTTGCAGCGGATGACGCTGTGATGCCGCAAACGATCGAGGCGATTCACCACGCCAAAGCGGCCGGTGTGCCAATGATCGTTGCGATTAACAAAATTGACCGGCCCAATGCCAACCCTGACAAAGTGCGCACCGATCTGTTGCAGCACGAAGTCATTGTCGAGAAAATGTCGGGCGATGTGCTGGATGTCGAAGTTTCGGCGATCAATGGCACGGGTCTGGATGTGCTGTTGGAAAACATCGGCCTTCAGGCTGAACTTCTTGATCTAAAGGCCAACCCTGATCGTGCCGCCTCTGGTGCCGTGATCGAGGCGCAGCTGGATGTGGGCCGTGGCCCTGTTGCAACCGTTCTGGTTCAAAACGGCACACTGCGTCGTGGCGACATCTTTGTGGTAGGCGAGCAGTTCGGACGCGTGCGTGCGTTGATCAATGATCAAGGCGACCGCATTGAAGAAGCTGGTCCATCTGTTCCGGTTGAGGTTCTGGGCCTAAATGGCACACCCGAGGCTGGCGACGTTCTGAACGTTGTGGAAACCGAGGCGCAGGCCCGCGAGATTGCAGAATTCCGCGCCCACGCTGCCAAGGAAAAACGTGCCGCTGTCGGCGCTGCCACCACGCTGGAACAGCTGATGGAGAATGCAAAAGCAAGCGAAACCATGGCCGAGATGCCAATTCTGGTTAAGGCTGACGTGCAGGGTTCTGCCGAAGCGATTACCCAAGCCATGGCCAAGATCGGCAATGACGAGGTGCGTGTTCGGGTTTTGCATTCCGGTGTTGGCGCGATTACCGAATCCGACATTGGTTTGGCCGAAGCATCGGGCGCACCAGTGTTTGGCTTTAACGTGCGGGCCAATGCTTCAGCACGGAACACCGCTAACCAAAAGGGCATCGAAATCCGTTATTACTCGGTGATCTATGATCTGGTGGACGACGTCAAAGCGGCCGCTTCTGGCCTGCTGAGCGCCGAAATCCGCGAGACCTTTATCGGCTACGCTAAAATCCAAGAAGTATTCAAAGTTACGGGCGTTGGCAAGGTTGCTGGTTGTCTGGTGACCGAGGGCGTCGCACGTCGCTCTGCTGGTGTTCGTTTGCTGCGCGATGACGTGGTGATCCATGAGGGCACGCTGAAAACGCTGAAACGCTTTAAGGACGAAGTGGCTGAGGTTCAGTCCGGGCAAGAATGCGGCATGGCATTTGAGAAATACGATGACATTCGCGCTGATGATGTGATCGAGATTTTTGAGCGCCAAGAGGTTGAACGCTCATTGGCGTAATCGAGACGCTTACATAAAACGAATTAGGGGAGGGCTGTGGCTCTCCCCTTTTTATTTCAGCCCTCACCGTTTTTCAGGGCCGTCAGCGTGTGCTCCAACCCATCTTGCAAGGTGTATGGTGCTTCAAATCCGTCCAGCTCGTTCTTGGAAGTTCCAAAGCTGGTTGATGAGGTGAATTTTTGCACCCGAATCCGGCTAATCGGCAGCTTTTTACCAGTAATTTTAGCAACCACGTCCGCGACCCATCCCAAAACCAGTCCGGCCCATTTCGGCAGTCTTGGCCCGACATTATCTTTCCCGAGCATGGTTTTTCGAACGTGCGCAACCAATGTGTTCATTTCATAGTCCGGCGTATCAACGTAATTATATATACCATAAGTTGTTTTCGTGGTGACACAGGTCAGCAAAAACGCGGCAATGTTTTGAACATATGCCATTGATTTCTGGTTCTTTCCGTCGCCGACCATGACAAAACGCCCTGATGATATTTGCTTGATCAGGTTATAGACATTGCCACGATTTCCCTCGCCAAACACAACAGTAGGGCGGACCACAAGCAATGCGCGTTCATCAGGGTTTTCCGCGCGCCACTGTTCCAGTTCTTCTTCGGCCTGATATTTGGATTTTCCATAAGCATTAAAGGGGTTGATTGCGCCGGTTTCGTCTGTCCCTAGTTTAGCAAATCCATAGACGGCCACTGAGCTTGTGAAAATGATTTTGTTAATGCCCTTGGCGGCGCAAACTTCGGCAAGGTTTCTGGACCCGAAAACGTTGGTTTCGTAATACTCGTTTGGATCAGAAACATCGTCCGTGTGCACGGCGGCCAGATTGACAACGATCTGACCTGTGATGGTGTTTTGCAGGCTGCCTTTGTCCCGAATATCGGCAATTTTAGTTTTGTCTGGAAACTGCACGCTGGGGACCAAGTCGATGATTTCAAACGGAATTTGTCGACTGGCCAACAGCAGGCACAGGTTTGTACCTATAAAACCCGAACCGCCCAAAATTGTGATCATACCCATATCGTTTCCCGGTTCAAAATCGCCTGTTATACATCAAACTGCCCATCATGAATTTCTCCAATCCCTGGACAATTTCTTTTCTGTCATTCACAGCCCTTAATGGAAAGAGGCGTTCTGACACACAAACAGCCGGCCTTCAGTTTTACAATCGCAGAAATCCGCGCCCCGGCGACCGTCCCCATTTACTAATAGTTCGTTTTCAGCCATAAGTAGCTTTGTACACAGTGTTTTTTGTCTGAGGTGTACATTCAACCTGGGGACTGGATTGACTGTATTTATTTCTGATACACAGATTGTTAAAGCGAGCAAACTTGCGCCCGCAATTGGTGGATCGCCTTTGTTTTGGGCGTCGAAGCGGTGCTTTGATGTTGTTGTAAGCCTGCTTTTGTTGCCGTTACTGGCCTTCTTTGCCATTACCCTATTGGTTGTGAATCCTTTTGCGAATCGTGGGTCGTTGTTTTTTGTGCAGATTCGTATGGGGCGGGATTGCCGCGCCTTTAAGGCCTATAAATTTCGCACTATGCATGGTGTGAAAATGGTTCGGCGCGGGCCAAATGATCCGATTGAAACCTGTGGGATCACCAAATTTGGCAAATTCTTACGCAGAACTCGTATTGATGAACTGCCACAGATTATAAATGTTTTGCAGGGCAAGATGAGCCTGATTGGGCCACGGCCAGATTTCTTTACTCATGCCCGTGCATTTGTGCGCGCCATTCCCGAGTACCGTGACCGTCACCGTATCCGCCCCGGTATTTCTGGCCTTGCACAGGTCGAACTGGGCTATGCCCAAGGGTTTGACGAAACACGCTCAAAGGCGCAGACCGATCTTTATTATATCAAAAACGCCAATTTCCTGTTGGAATTGCGTCTGGTCGGTAAAACCTTAACGACAGTTCTGACAAAAGCTGGCGTCTGAACCCGCTCGCTACAGCCAGTCACGCAATACCGGAATAAGTGGTATATCGGCGGCTGGCATTGGGTAGTCGCGTAAATTTCGGACATGCACCCACTTTAGGACTTGGCCCTCTTTTGGCTGCGGGGTGCCCTCCCATTTGCGACATGCAAACAGCGGCATCACCAAATGGAAGTCATCGTAACTGTGGCTGGCAAAACTCAGCGGGGCCAAACAACTGGCCCATGTGTTGATACCCAGCTCTTCTTGTAGCTCGCGGATCAGGGCGATTTCGGGTGTCTCACCCGCCTCAACCTTGCCGCCTGGAAATTCCCACAGGCCGGCCATTGATTTACCTTCAGGGCGCTGGGCCAGCAAAATGCGTCCGTCACGATCAATCAACGCCACCGCAGACACCAGCAGCGTTTTCACGAGCGATAATCCGCGTTGATTTCGATATAGGCGTGGGTCAGATCACAGGTCCAAACTGTGGCCTGCCCTGTGCCGATGCCTAAATCCACAGCGATCAGTAATTCGTCGCCCTTCATATGTTCGGCGGCGATGGCCTCGTCATAATCAGGCGAGACCCAGCCCTTGTCCGCGACTACAACGTCGCCAAACCGGATTGACAATAGATCGCGGTCGGCCTTGGCACCAGATTTACCCACGGCCATCACCACGCGGCCCCAATTCGGGTCCTCGCCGGCGATAGCGGTCTTGACCAGTGGCGAGTTGGCAATCGACATCCCGACCGTATGCGCATCCTTGTCGCTGTCAGCCCCTGTGATGCGGACCTCAACGAACTTGGTCGCGCCTTCGCCGTCTTTGACAACCTGATGCGCCAGATCGAGCATGACGCTATGCAAGGCGTCATAAAACGGGCCGGTTGCCGTCTTGACCTCGACAGATTTACCCGTGGCGGCCAACAACAGCGTGTCCGAGGTGGACGTGTCGCTGTCCACTGTGATGCAGTTGAATGTTTTGTCCGTCAGCGTGGACAGCATGTCCTGTAACAGTGGTTGGGCGATTTTGGCATCGGTAAAGATGTACACCAACATGGTGGCCATATCGGGTGCGATCATGCCCGACCCCTTGGCGATGCCGGCAATGCTGATCACGCCATCGTCTGTGTTGATCTGCGCCGAGGCCCCTTTGGAAAAAGTGTCCGTCGTCATGATCGCGGCGGCGGCGTCCTGAATGCGGGCAGGGGATAGGTTTTCCGCCAGCTCGGCGATTTTGGCCGTGATCCGGTCAAAGGGCAGGGGTTCGCCAATCACACCGGTTGAGGCTGAAAACACGCGGTCCTGTGGTACATCCAGTGTTCGGGCGACCATGTCGGTCACGGCCATCACGGCTTCAATGCCTTTGCTGCCGGTAAACGCGTTGGCATTGCCCGAATTGACGATGATTGCAGCGCCTCCGTCCGATTTTGACCCGATTTTGGCCTGACAATCCAGCACAGGGGCCGCGCGGGTGGCCGATTTGGTGAAGACACCGGCAACCGATGCCCCCGCACATAGATGCGCCAACATCACGTCTGAGCGCCCGCTATACTTTACCCCGGCCTCGGCAGCAGCGAATTTGACGCCTGAAATGACTGGTAAATCGGGAAAGCCGCCTTTGGGCGCCAGAGGTGAGATTTTTAGCACGGTTTCGCTCCTAGTTCGCGATCAGGCTGAGATCACTCAAGGACGAGGGGTCAACGCTGTTCTCTTCAACCCGTGTGACAACGGCTTTTTCGGTCAGCCCTTTGACGATATCTTCAACGATCTGTTGCTGGATCTCGGCTTCCAGCTCGGCCTTGATGGAGTCTAGGCTGGGTGTATCTTGCAAGCGGGATTCATTCAGGATCAGGATGTGCCAGCCAAATTGGGTTTGAACGGGGCCGGATATTTCGCCAGCCTTCATGGCAACCACGGCATCCTCAAATGGTTTCACCATCATGCCAGGTCCAAACCAGCCCAAGCTGCCGCCATTTGCACCTGAAGGACCGGTTGATTTTTCTTTGGCCAGCTCGGCAAAATCTGCACCCTCATTCAATTGTTTTTGAATGTCCTGGGCTTCAGCCTCGGTCTCGACCAAAATGTGGGAGGCGTTGAATTCTGTTGTTGGCTCGGCATCGGCAAAACGGGCGTTATAGGCGGCCTGAAGGGCCTCATCCGTGATCGCGCCTGAAATTTTCGCATCCAACGATTCTCCGGCACGCATACTGCGCCGCTCGTTCTCGAGTGTCAGGGTGATGGTGCGCGATGGCTCGCCTTCCAGTGCTTGCGACAGCACGGTTTGCTGGATCAGTTGGGCCAGAATACCCTCAAACAATACGTCATCGGGTAGGGATTTATATTGATCCGGTAACCCTGTTTTGGTGGCAATCATATGGCCAAGCGTAATGTCGACGCCGTTCACAGTGGCAATAACCGTGTCTGCGGTGGTTTCTTGGGCAAAGCCGGGTAGGGCCAAACCAGCCGCCAGAACAGCACCAAGCCAGAAATCATTGCGTTTTAACATCTTTTTATCCTCAGATTGGGTCACGCGGGGGTGCGCAACATTGACACTACGGAACCAGCTGCTTACATCGCAAAAGGTCTTGGCGAAGGCTTTGCTGTTTCTTCTGGGTTGTTTTAGGACGCTCGGTAAGTCGGGGCAAGAGACAGTCGCACAGGATCATCATTAGTTGATCATTCAGGCGGAGAGAATATGCTAGGTATCGGAACATTGACCAAAAAAGTTTTTGGCACCCCGAATGACCGTAAAATTAAGGCGACACTGCCGCTGGTTGCTAAGATCAACGCGCTTGAGCCGGATTTTGTGACGCTCTCGGATGACGAGATCAAGCAGAAAACCCAAGAGCTGGCGGAACGCGCCATCAAGGGTGAGAGCCTGGATGACCTGCTGCCCGAAGCCTTTGCCAACGTGCGCGAAGCGGCGCATCGGGCGCTGGGCTTGCGGGCCTTTGATACCCAATTGATGGGCGGGATTTTCCTGCATCAGGGTAATATCTCGGAAATGAAAACAGGCGAGGGTAAAACCCTTGTGGCGACACTGCCCGCCTATCTGAATGCGCTGACCGGCAAGGGTGTGCACATCGTGACGGTGAATGACTATCTGGCCAAACGCGATGCCGATTGGATGGGCAAAGTTTACAGCGCCCTTGGGATGACCACCGGCGTGGTTTACCCCAATATGGATGATGGCGTGAAAAGAGAGGCCTATGCCTCGGACGTCACCTATACCACCAATAACGAGTTGGGCTTTGATTACTTGCGCGACAATATGCGCGGTGAACTGGCCGAAATGGCGCAACGTGAACATAACTTTGCGATTGTCGACGAAGTTGACTCGATCCTGATTGACGAGGCCCGCACACCGCTGATCATCTCCGGCCCCGCACAGGACCGTTCGGAACTGTATATCACTGTTGATAAACTGATCCCCGATCTGACCGATGAGCATTTTGAGCTGGACGAGAAAACCAAAAACGTCACCTACACCGAAGAAGGCAACGAATTTATCGAAAAGACGCTTTCTGCGGCGGGGATGCTGCCCGAAGGTCAGACGCTGTATGATCCTGAAAGCACAACATTGGTGCATCACGTTAATCAGGGTCTAAAGGCGCACAAGCTGTTCTTGAAAGACAAGGATTACATTGTCCGTGACGGCGAAGTGATGCTGATTGACGAATTCACCGGCCGGATGATGGCGGGGCGTCGTTTGTCCGATGGCCTGCATCAGGCGATTGAGGCCAAAGAGGGTGTCAACATCCAGCCCGAAAACGTGACACTGGCCTCTGTGACATTCCAGAACTATTTCCGCCTTTATGACAAACTGGCAGGCATGACCGGCACCGCCTTGACCGAGGCCGAAGAATTCGCTGAAATCTATGGGTTGGGCGTGGTCGAGGTGCCAACAAACCGCCCGATTGCCCGTGAAGACGAGCACGATCAGGTTTTCCGCACCACCCGCGAGAAATTCGACGGCGTGGTCGAAGCTATCAAAGAATCCCACGCCAAGGGCCAGCCACTGTTGGTCGGCACCACCTCGATTGAAAAATCCGAGATCCTGTCGGATATGCTGAAAGCGGCTGATGTAACACACAACGTTCTGAACGCGCGGCACCACGAACAAGAGGCCAAGATCATTGCCGACGCTGGCAAATTCGGCGCGGTCACCATCGCCACCAATATGGCGGGCCGCGGCACCGATATTCAGCTGGGTGGTAACGTCGATATGGTATTCAACGAGGCACTTCAGGCCGATCCCGAGGCCAATCCAGAAGAATTACGCACCAAGATCGTCGCGGAACACGCCGACGACAAGGCCAAGGTGATTGCAGCGGGTGGTCTTTATGTGCTGGCCACCGAACGGCACGAAAGCCGCCGGATCGATAACCAGCTGCGTGGCCGTTCTGGACGGCAGGGCGATCCGGGCCGTTCGTCGTTCTTCTTGTCACTCGAAGATGATCTGATGCGGATTTTCGGGTCTGACCGCCTGGATTCGGTGCTGACCAAACTCGGCATGAAAGACGGCGAAGCCATCGTTCATCCGTGGGTCAACAAGTCGCTGGAAAAAGCACAGGCAAAGGTTGAAGGCCGCAACTTTGACATACGTAAACAGTTGTTGAAATTCGATGATGTGATGAATGATCAGCGCAAGGTGATCTTTTCGCAACGCCGTGAAATTATGGCTGCTGATGATCTGTCAGAAATCACGCAGGATATGCGGCATCAGGTTGCCGAGGATCTGGTTGAGGAATACATTCCGGCCAAAACCTATGCGGATCAATGGAACACCGAGGGGCTTTATGCCGCCGTCATTGAGCGGATGGGCATGGACGTGCCAGTGATGGCATGGGCCGAAGAAGAAGGCGTAGATGACGAGGCCATTATTGAACGCCTGTGTGACGCCTCTAATGAAATGATGGCAAAAAAGGCTTCCCAGTTTGGCTCCGAAACCATGCGTACGATTGAAAAACACACATTACTGCAGACGATTGACGGCAAGTGGCGCGACCATTTGCTGACGTTGGAACATCTGCGTTCTGTCGTGGGGTTTCGCAGCTACGCCCAACGTGATCCACTGAACGAATACAAATCTGAATCGTTCCAACTGTTCGAAGGGTTGTTGAATTCACTGCGCGAAGAGGTGACTCAAAAACTCTCGCAAATCCAACCGATCTCGCAGGAAGAACAAGAAGCAATGATGCAGCAAATGCTGGCGCAACAACAAGGTGCCCAACCTGTTGAGGGTGGCGCAACAGAGCTGCCAGCAGCGGCTGGGTTTGACGAAAATGACAAAGCCACATGGGGTAATCCCGGGCGCAATGACAGCTGCCCTTGTGGGTCCGGCAAGAAATTCAAGCATTGCCACGGGAAGCTGGTTTAGACCAATTGATTCGGACAGCTATTTGCCAAGGCTTGGAATGTGGCAAGAACATGGCGCATATTTCGTAGGGCATAACAGTGTACCTGCTATATATAGGTTATTTTGGGGGCCGTGTTCCATATCTGGATTGATGTGGCGCGGTCGCCTCACCAAAATTCTAACTACATTTTGCCTGCGGAAACACAGTGTTTTCGCGCATACTAGACATGGGTGGGAGCTTGGAAACGGAGACGACCATGCTCATTAAGAAAAGCTACAAAACAGCAGCGTCAACATTTGCCATTGTTGTGACCACAGGATTTGTAATGCAAAACGGGGATGCGTTAGCATCACGATTCGCAACCGCTGAGCCACAAGCACAGCCATCTCAGGATGCCCCCGTTCGGACCACGCAAAATCTGGCCAGTGAGGTGGCAAATCCCGCCCCCTTGGCCGATAAGTCCGGCTTTGCTGATCGTGTAAACAGCTCTGAGCAAAACTACACGCCCCCCAATATTTCGCTTGATCAAGAGTTCAGCGCACTTGGGTTGACTTGCGACGTAACATTGGATGCGACCAAATCGGCCGGTGCAATGGTGACGCTGGAGTTCAAAGCGCCGTGTCATGTGAACGAGGTCGTAACCATCAACCACCAAGGCTTGCGTTTCACATCGGTCACATCCGAGATTGGGCACATCACAGTGCAGATGCCAGCCCTGGTGGCGGCAGCTTCATTCAAGGCTACGCTTATCGATGGGAACACAGTTTCAGCCATCGTTAATGTGCCCGAGGTGTCCGACTATGACAGGGTCGCCGTACAATGGACTGGCGACAGCGGACTTCGTATCCACGCCTTGGAATTGGGTGCTGATTACGGCGAACGTGGCCATGTTTGGGCCAAGTCCCCGCAAACTGTTGCCGCAGCCCTTCAGGCACGTGGCGGATATATCACCGCCCTTGGCAATATCGATTTCCCAGGGGCTAAACACGCCGAGGTTTATACATTCCCATCCGGGCAGGTGCAAAAAACGGGTGTGGTTCGCCTCAGAGTCGAGGCCGAAGTGACCGCCAAGACCTGCAGCAAAGAAATCGAGGCACAAGCCTTGCAAAATGGCGTCGATGGCGTGATTTCGGTCAGTGATTTGACACTCTCGATGCCGACCTGTGATGCGATTGGTGATTTTCTGGTGTTGAATAATCTTCTAAGAGACTTAAAGATCGCACAAAACTAGAATACTCTAGGCCCAATGCGGCAATCTCGGGAAGACAGATGAAATTTTTTCGTGCGGCGGTCTTCGCCGCACTTTTCCTAACCGGAATGCTTGTGCCAGCTTTGGCCCAAGATGTGACCCTAACCTCGCGCGATGGCAAGGTTTCGGTGAGTGGTACATTGCTGTCCTTTGATGGTGAATTTTTCCGCGTCGATTCACTTTATGGCGTGCTGACGCTGGACGGAACCGGCGTGACCTGCGCGGGCATTGGGTGTCCCAACCTCGAGAGTTTTGTGGCCGAATTTTCCATTGCAGGTGCGCGCTCCATGGGGGCAGTTTTGCTCCCCACATTGGTCGAAATGTTTGCCGAACAAAGTGGCATGCGGGTTAAGCGAATTGTTCAAGACGACAGGCAATATACCTATGTTTTACGCCTCGCCGAAACCGGCAAAGACGTTGCACGCATTGCCTTTCGGATGTCCAATACAGATGGCGGCATTGCCGAAATGCTGGATGGTGACGCCGATATGGTCTTGGCGACGCGCGAAATCACTGCGGCCGAGGCCAAAACCGCCTATAAGGCTGGACTCGGCGACATGAAACGCGCCGCCCGCAGCCGGATTGTGGGGCTGGACGGGTTGGTGCCCGTCGTTGCGCAGAATAATCCGGTCGCCGCGATCTCGCTGATGGATTTGGCGCGGATTTTTGCGGGTGACATTACAAATTGGCAGGACATTGGTGGGCCGGACGCGCCAATCTTTTTGCACCACTTATCGGCGGATACGGGGTTGGCGCAGCAGTTCGAGACTGATGTGATGCAGACAGAAAAACGCGTTTTGGCTGCGACAATCAAACGCCACGCGACGGCGGTCGAGGTCGTCGATGCTGTTGCAAGAGACCCATTTGCGATCGGGATCACACGGTTTTCCGAGATTGGAAATGCCAAAATGTTGGCTTTACGAGGCACATGCGGCATGGCGTTTACCCCAACACGCCGCGCCCTGAAAACCGAGGATTACCCGCTCGCAACACCCCTGTTTCTCTACACCCCTGCGCGACGCCTTCCCAAAGCCGCACGCGAGTTTTTGACGTTTCTGCGATCCCCCGCGGCGCAACGCGCTGTGCGTCATGTCGGGTTTGTCGATCAGGACGTCACGCAGATTGGCATTGATGATCAGGGAAAACGGTTTGCCAATGCGATTGCATCTGCGGGTGACGAGGTCAATCTGGCAGATTTGCAGAGCATGATTGACACGCTGCGCCCTGCGTCCCGCCTGACCCTCACTTTTCGGTTTAACACCGGTTCATCCTCACTGGATGCCCAATCGCGTTCCAACGTGGTATTGCTGGCGCGGCTGCTTGAGGCGGGTGCTTATGACGGGCGTGAATTGATGTTTGTCGGATTCAGTGACGGCGACGGTGCTGCCAGTGGGAACAGGGTGATTTCGCAACGCCGCGCTAGGGCGGTGCGGGCTGCGGTGAAATTGGCGGCGACCACTCTGAAACCTGATCAAGCAACACTCAGCACCAAAGCCTTTGGTGAAGCCTTGCCGATGGCCTGTGATGATACCGAATGGGGTCGTCAAGTGAACCGACGGGTCGAGGTTTGGATCAAGTAGTCCAGCCTACAAGTACCCCTCAGTTTTGAAACTCAGCTCGCGGGATTTGCCGATGATCAGATGGTCGTGCAATGTGATGCTTAAAGCCAAGGCGGCGTCCTGTATCTGATTGGTCATGTTGATATCCGCATCCGACGGGGTCGGGTCGCCGGATGGGTGATTATGCACCAGAATCAAGGCTGACGCATTCAGCTCCAAGGCTCGTTTCACCACTTCGCGCGGGTAGACCGGCACATGGTCGATGGTGCCTTTGGCCTGTTCCTCATCCGCGATTAGAACATTTTTGCGATCCAGATACAGCACACGGAATTGTTCAATCTCGCGGTGGGCCATTGTGGTGTGGCAATAGTCCAGCACGGCGTCCCAGCCCGACAAAACCTGCCGTTGCATCACACGGGCGCGAGCCAGCCGATGCGCTGCGGCCTCGACGATTTTTAGTTCCAGCACCACGGCGTCACCGACGCCTTTGATTTCGCACAGACGTTCGGGCGAGGCCGAGATAACACGGTTAAAATCGCCAAATTGGTCGAGCAAGCGCCACGCCAAAGGTTTTACATCACGGCGCGGGATGGCGCGAAACAGCACCAGTTCGAGCATCTCGTAGTCCGGCAAAGCCCCGGCCCCGCCTTCAATGAAGCGCGAACGCAACCGTTTGCGGTGATCACGGATGTAGGAAGGCTGCGGCGTTGATTTGGGCACCACAGCCTCGTCTGACCCTTCAAACAGGGGCAGCGGCATTTCGGAAAATTGGTTCTGCGTGGCCATAGGGACCACGCTCGCCTGATATGGTGAATATTTGGTTAACCCAGACCTTCCAAGCCTAACTTTTCATGCTGTCCCAAAAGGTTTTCACCTTAGAGAAAAAGCTGGAGCCATTGGGGTTGTTATCGGCAACCACATCTTCAAACTCGCGCATAATCTCTTTTTGCCGTTTGGTCAGGTTGACGGGCGTTTCCACCGCCAATTCGATAAACATATCGCCCGCGCCGTTGCCACGTAAGGCCGGCATACCCTTGGAACGCAGGCGCATTTGGCGGCCAGATTGCGATCCGGCGGGTACTTTTACGCGGCTACGACCACCGTCAATGGTCGGCACTTCGATGTCGCCGCCAAGGGCTGCGGTGCCAATGCTGACGGGGACGTGGCAATAAAGATTGACGCTGTCACGCTGGAACAGGGCATGTTCATTAACCTCGATAAAGATATAGAGGTCACCCGATGGTCCGCCGCGCAGACCCGCTTCGCCTTCGCCAGCCAGCCTGATCCGTGTGCCGGTTTCGACGCCAGCCGGGATGTTGACGGACAAGGAGCGTTCTTTTTCGGTGCGCCCAGCGCCAGAACAGGCTTTGCAGGGGTTATTGATCATTTGACCTGCGCCCTGACAGGTGGGGCAGGTGCGCTCAACAGTAAAGAAACCCTGTTGTGCGCGGACTTTGCCCATGCCCGAACAGGTTGGGCAGGTCACAGGTTCAGCACCGCTTTCAGCACCCGTGCCGGAACATTCCGTACAGGCGATCGAGGTTGGCACATCAATGGTTTTTTGCAGTCCCGAGAAGGCTTCTTCGAGGGAGACGCGCAGATTATAGCGCAGGTCTGAGCCACGTGTGGCACGTGGACGCCCGCCGCCGCGTTGACCGCCCATAAAGTCGCCGAACAGGTCGTCAAAAACATCCGAGAATGCGGAGGAAAAATCACCTTGGCCGCCGCCGCGTGGTGCGCCGCCACCCTCAAAGGCGGCGTGACCATAACGGTCATAGGCAGCGCGTTTTTCGGCGTCTTTCAGAATTTCGTGAGCCTCGTTCACTTCTTTGAACTGCTCTTCGGCTTTGGGGTTGTCAGTATTGCGATCCGGATGCAGTTCTTTGGCTTTCTTGCGATAGGCCTTTTTGACTTCATCCGCAGTGGCGCTTACCTGGATTTCCAATAGTTCGTAGTAATCGCGTTTTGACATGTCTTATCCCCTTTGGGAACGCAAAGGCCGACCCGACAAATATCAGGTCGGCCTAAGGCGTTGTTATCGCCTTACGCGCGTTTGTCGTCGTCCAGGTCTTCGAAATCAGCGTCGACAATATCATCATCAACACCCGAGATGTCTTCTTCGGGGTTTGACTCTGTTTCCTGGCCGGCTTCTTCCTGTGCGTTCTTGTAGATCGCTTCGCCCAGTTTCATCGCGGCCTCGGTTACGTTCTGAATGCCGGATTTGATTTTACTGGCATCTTCGGTTTCCAACTGATCCTTTAGCGCAACGATAGCCAATTCAATCGCCTCGATGGTGGTCGGGTCCACCTTGTCGCTGTGCTCTTCCATCGACTTTTCAGTCGAATGGATCAGGCTCTCGGCTTGATTTTGCGCCTCGATCAGCTCTTTACGCTCTTTATCGGACTCAGCATTATCTTCGGCCTCTTTGACCATTGCTTCGACCTCGTCATCCGACAGTCCGCCAGACGCTTGAATGGTGATGACCTGTTCTTTGCCAGTGCCTTTGTCTTTGGCGCTGACCGACACGATACCGTTGGCATCAATGTCAAAGGTCACTTCGATCTGAGGCAAGCCACGCGGTGCTGGTGGAATGTCTTCTAGGTTAAACTGACCCAGAATTTTGTTGTCCGTCGCCATTTCACGTTCGCCTTGAAACACGCGGATGGTCACGGCGTTCTGGTTATCTTCGGCGGTCGAGAACACTTGCGATTTCTTGGTCGGGATCGTGGTGTTACGGTCGATCAGGCGGGTGAACACGCCACCCAAAGTCTCAATCCCCAGCGACAGCGGTGTCACATCCAGCAGAACAACGTCTTTGACGTCGCCTTGCAGAACACCGGCTTGAATGGCGGCACCCATGGCAACCACTTCGTCAGGGTTCACCCCCTTGTGTGGCTCTTTACCAAAGAACTTGCCGACTTCTTCAACCACTTTGGGCATCCGTGTCATACCACCAACCAGAACGATCTCGTCGATGTCGCCAGTTGAAATGCCGGCATCTTTCAGTGCTTCCTTACATGGCTTCAGTGACGCCTTGATCAGATCGCCAACCAGGCTTTCCAGTTTGGCGCGCGTCAGTTTCAGAACCATGTGCAGCGGTTGCCCGCCATTTGGATCCATCGAGATGAACGGTTGGTTAATCTCGGTTTGTGTGGCTGAAGACAGCTCGATCTTGGCTTTCTCGGCGGCTTCTTTCAGCCGTTGCAGCGCCATCTTGTCTTTGGACAGATCAACGCCGGTTTCCTTTTTGAATTCATCCGACAGATATTTCACAATCTTCATGTCGAAGTCTTCACCGCCAAGGAACGTATCGCCGTTGGTGGATTTCACTTCAAACAAACCGTCGTCGATTTCCAGAATGGTGACATCGAATGTACCGCCACCAAGGTCATAAACCGCAATCGTCTGTGTTTCTTTTTTGTCCAAACCATAGGCCAGTGCGGCTGCGGTTGGCTCGTTGATGATCCGCAGCACTTCTAGCCCTGCAATTTTACCGGCATCTTTGGTGGCTTGGCGTTGGGCGTCGTTGAAATAGGCAGGCACGGTGATCACAGCTTGCGTCACTTCCTCGCCCAAATAGCTCTCGGCTGTTTCCTTCATTTTCCCAAGGATAAATGCGGACACTTGGCTGGGGCTGTATTTTTCGCCGTTGGCCTCAACCCATGCGTCGCCGCCTTTGCCCTCGATGATCGAGTAAGGCACCTGCTTTTGGTATTTCTTGATGGCCGGATCATCGGCGCGACGACCAATCAAACGCTTTACAGCAAAGATTGTGTTGTCGGCGTTGGTGACGGCCTGACGTTTGGCGGGCTGGCCAACCAGACGTTCGTTATCAGTAAAGGCAACGATCGACGGCGTGGTGCGTGCACCTTCCGCGTTTTCGATGACCTTTGGTTGCGACCCATCCATGATGGAGACGCAAGAGTTTGTAGTTCCGAGATCAATCCCAATGACTTTAGCCATGCTCAATTTCCTTTTCTTAGGCGATGTTGTGGTGTGCGGTCCCCATCAGAGGCATCCACACGCCAATCCCAAATTTTCTAACCAGAGCGAACCCTGATCATGCTTCTCGGGGTATATAAGGAGGGGGTATGGACCCTGCAAGGCACAGAGCGGGTTATAACGTGCATTTGGGTGAGAAAAATTGATTCAATTCGGGTATTTATGCCTGATTCAATCTGTTTACCGCGTTGATCCCTGTTCGGGGCATCAAACTGCGACATATTCATCATTACGAATATAAAGGTTTTCCTTTTGCAAGCTCCCCTCTATGTACTGTCAAATCGTAGCAACAGCCAAGTTCGGCAATAGGACAGTGACATGAAACAAATCGCCCTTATATCGGTCGCAATCATACTTGGCCTTGCCGTTGGTAAACTCACCGGCGGGTTTAACTTCTTCTCGGCGGTTTGTCTGGTGGCGGGGATTTTCCTTGTGACTCCCAGCCTGTTCAAATTCCATTTCTCGGACTTTGCGATCATCAAAACCCATAGCGGCGCGATCATCAAGAACCTGTGGATCAATTATCTGCTGTTGACCGCTGCGGCGTTGGCTATCGGCTACGCCAGCCAAGATATCGGCATTGCGGCCGCACTTTTCCTTTTGGCGCTGCTGCCCGGTGGCGGGATGGTGATGATGTGGATCAAAGTCAGCGGCGCGAATGTGAAGGTCGGATTTGTGATCTTCATGCTAAATCTGGCTCTATTGCTGCCTATTACGCTAATTTTTGGCCAGTTTTATGGTATCGCAGCTCCCTATTTCCCTGCTGTTGATCTAACCGGCATTGACGGCATTGCCGCCACTCGCAACATCAAGCCATTTGCGCCCTTCATGATCCTGATTGTGATCCCCTTTGTTCTCAGCCGTATCGTGCTGATGTTCCTTCCGAGCGTTGTGGGTTTCACTGCCAAGCACCAACAGAGTATTTCCAAACTGACGATGTTCGGGATTGTGTTTTACCTGTTCTCGCTGAAGACGTCGCAATTGCTGTTTCAGGTTTCGTTAACGGATCTGGCCGTGGCGGCCATAGCAACACTCGCATTTTACGCCGTCACCTTTGCCGCTGCGATCAAACTGACCGATAAAACCCCCGATGAAAAAGCCGTGTTTTGGCACATCGCAACGCGCTATATCACGCTGGCGCTGATCCTTGCGGTGTTCAGTGTCGACACCTTTGGCGCAACCTTTATCCTGCCTGTTATGTTTGCCTATTTCATCCAGATTGGCGCGGCAGGGTTCCTTGCGAAGATCGAGATCGAACAACCGGCAACTTAGGCTCTAGAGCGAAACCAATCTAATCAAAATCAAGCATTCATCCGACAACCCGAGGCAGCGTTAACATAAGGTAGCGCGTTCGGGGTGCCGGATGAATTCAATTGGATTGGTTTTGCTCTAAACTGGCCCAATATGCCTAATCATATTGATACCCGTCGCGCGAAACCCGTCCTTTAGATACAGGTTTTGCGCAGATGTATTATCTGCCGCCACGCGCAGCTTGATCTGCTCAAAACCGTTTTTTGCGAGCATGGCTTCAAATATGACAAGGGCTTGGGTGGCATGTCCCTGCCTTTGGTGTGGCGGCAGGATGCTGAAGTCATAGATAAAAACGGACCGCGTGGCATGATTCGGCTTGTACCAAAGATATCCAATCACCTCGTCCCCTTCGGTAATGCACAGCAGATCATGATCAGGCGTCTCGGCTCCTTGGGTTAAATCCTCGTTGACCTCGCGCAACGCTTTGACCCGCGCGTCTTTTGGTGACAGGCCATAGTTCGACGAAATTTCGGCTGCGTAGTCTGGAATAAAATATTCCAGATACCCGTCAAATTCGTCATTGCGCATCGGTCTTAGCACCAAATTCATCTATTGCCCCCAATCGGCCCCCATCATTTCACGCAAACGGCTGGCGGTGCGCTCAAATTCAAAGGCCCCATCACCCTCAACGTACAGCATTTCCGGCGGTGCCGCCGCTGTACAAATCAACCGCACACGCGCCTCGTATAATGTGTCAATCAAGGTCACGAACCGCTTGGCTTCATTAAAGTTGGAGCGTGACAGCAGCGGTATATCCTCGAGCACCAGCACGGAGACGGCCTCGGTTATTGCCAGATAATCCGCCGCCCCCAACGCCGCGCTGCACAAATCGAAAAACTTGATCCGCGCCACGCCGTTGTGGAACTTTGGCAACACCACATCACGCCCTTTGACCCGCAGCACCAACGGCGCCCCTGTGTCGTCTGTCAGTGTTTCCCACACCGAATCCATAGCCGCGCGTGCCTTGGGACCATGCAGCACGAAATAGCTGCGAACCCCGCCCAGCACCTCTTGGCGATAATCTGTTGGGCTGGCCAGTTCATGCACCACCATCTGAACCTTGATCAGCTCGATAAACGGCAAAAACAACTGCCGGTTCAACCCGTCTTTATACAGATCATCCGGCAGTCGGTTCGATGTTGTGACCACAACCACACCCGCCGCAAACAGCGCCTCAAACAGGCGGCCCACGATCATCGCATCCGTAATGTCGCTGATCTGCATCTCGTCAAACGCCAGCACGCGAACCTGGTCTGCGATCTTTGCCGCCACTGGTGCGATCGCGTCATCCACACCTGTCTGGCGGGCCTCATTCATGCCTGCATGAACCTCTTGCATAAAGGCATGAAAATGCACGCGGCGTTTTCCGCTGATCGCCAGATTGTCGATGAACATATCCATCAACATGGATTTGCCGCGCCCAACCCCGCCCCACATGTATAGGCCTTGCGGCACGTCCTCGGGTTTATGAAACAGCCCGCCTAGAATGCCACGTTTGCGGGTCTTGGCGGTTTCCAGATGCACACGGATATCCTCAAGCGCGGGCAGCGCCGCCTCTTGGGCGGGGTCCGCCGTCAATGCCCCCTCGGCCACCAAACGGGCGTATATATCCTGCAATCGATCCGTCATCCGGTCTCCATATTTCGCCCCGCCCCATAAAGAAAGCTGATGTGGCACAGAAAAACAAATCATTTGACGCGGTTGCGCATTTGCAAGACGCTCACAAGACTGGAGAACACCATGACAGATCAACGCACCCCCCTTATCACCCCCGTCCTGATCGGCGGCTGTATCATCATCATGATCGGTTTTGCGATCCGCGCCAGCTTTGGCGTGTTCCAGATCCCGATTGCGCAGGAATTCGGCTGGCTCCGGTCGGAATTTTCCTTCGCCATCGCAATCCAGAACCTTGCTTGGGGCATTGGCCAGCCGATCTTTGGCGCCATTGCGGAAAAAGTCGGCGACCGCAAAGCCATCATCGCGGGCGCTTTGATCTACGCATTGGGCCTTGTGTTGTCATCCTATGCTGTCACCCCGACCCAACACCAGTTCCTTGAAATCCTCGTTGGCTTTGGCATCGCGGGCACCGGATTTGGCGTGATCCTCGCCGTGGTGGGCCGTGCCGCCTCGGATGAAAACCGCTCGGTCACGCTGGGCATTGCCACCGCAGCGGGGTCCGCGGGCCAAGTCTTTGGTGCCCCGCTCGCCGAATACCTGCTCAGCCTGATGCCGTGGCAATCGGTGTTCATGGCCTTTGCCGCCCTGATCCTGCTGACACTGTTTGCCCTGCCGATGATGCGCTCGCCCGTGCGCCCCGCCACCCGCGCCGAGCTGGAACAATCCATGGGCGACACCCTGCTCAAGGCGTTCAAAGACCCCTCGTTCACTCTGATCTTCCTTGGCTTCTTTTCCTGCGGCTATCAACTGGCGTTCATCACGGCCCATTTCCCCGCCTTGATCACCGAGATGTGCGGCGCGATCGACCCGTCCGGCACGCTGGCCTCGATCGGCGTGTCCACTACATCGGCGCTGGGCGCGGTCGCCATTTCGCTGATTGGGCTGGCCAATATCGTCGGCACCATCTTTGCCGGTTGGCTCGGCAATCGCTACTCAAAAAAATACCTGCTCACAGGCATCTACATCGGCCGAACCCTGATCGCGGCGGCGTTCATTATGCTGCCGATCACCCCGACCACGGTGATCTTGTTCTCCATTGGCATGGGGTCGCTGTGGCTGGCAACCGTGCCGCTGACCTCGGGCCTTGTGGCGCATATCTACGGGCTGCGCTACATGGGCACGCTCTATGGCATCGTGTTTTTCTCACACCAATTGGGCAGCTTTCTGGGCGTCTGGCTGGGCGGTCGGATGTACGACACATTCGGGGATTACACGGCGGTCTGGTGGATCGGCGTCGGCATCGGAGCCTTCTCGGCCATCGTCCACCTCCCCGTCAAAGAAATCCCCCTAGAAGCCCGCCCCGCCTAACGCTTGTCCCCCAGCGATAATCCCATAGGATGGGGGTGGATGGCAGAGGTGTAGAGTATGAGCGACGCATATAAGGCTTATAGGGCAGCGCAACGGTTGATTGCGGAGGCTTTGGCTGATGGTCGAGATGCTCTTGATCTCGACAAGCAAGAAACCCACGCCCTCACTAAGCTTCCACCGGAAATTTCTGATCTGACGGAGATTAAAAGACTTGACCTTGATAACACGCAGATAGCTAGCCTTGCTCCTATCGCGGTCTTGACAGGAATCAGAATGCTCCGGATCGACAACACTCGAGTTTCTAACCTTACTCCTGTTAAGAATATGACAGAAATTCAAACACTTAGCCTCGATAACACACAAGTTTCCGAAATCTCTGCTATTGCTGGCTTAATAAACATTAGAACGCTTCGCCTTGATAACACGAGTATTTCAGACCTTACCCCTCTCGCTGGAATGATTGGACTCAAAAACCTACATCTTAAAAACACTAAAGTTTCCAGCATCTCCTCCCTCCGCTACATTGAGGGGATAAATTGGCTAAATCTTAGTCAAACTTTGGTTTCCGACATCGAACCTATTAATGGTATGAAAGAGATCAATCGGCTATACTTGCATGACACAATGGTATCCGATCTTAGACCACTACTTTCTCTATCCAACCTGAGAGATTATCAGGGAAAGATAACTCTCCATTTTCAGAACACTTTAGCCACTAAATTAGACCCGAAGCTATTGGAGCTTTCCGAAATAGAAGACGATCAAGAGCGCGTCACCACGACACTCGATTACTTGCGCGAGGTTGGGGACGATTGGCCACCTTTGCCTTCCAGCACCCCCGACCAAGACACCATCCTCACGGTCACCCAAACCGAAGACGGGCGATTGGACGTTTCCCCTGCCAACCCAGACGCCGAAGAGCTAACCGACGCGGTCAAAACCAAGGCCCACGCGTTGCTGCAACAGGCTACCAAATCGTTAGAGCAAATCGCGGGCAATATGCACCCGCGTCTGTCCTCCTCGGCTCGCACCCTTTGGGCGCATATTGATTGCCCGCTGCAAGATGTCGACATGTTGGATGCGCATTTCGAACTCGAAGCCCTGCGCGGCACATACGAGCGGCGCGGCGAGCGCAAGGGTGAGGATATTTTTGGTGACGACGTGATTGATGCGCTCGACAAGGTATTGATGATCGGCCCCGGACTGGTGCTGGACAATGAACAGGTTGAGGAGTTGGAGGCTCGGCGGGATCGCTATCGAGGTCATGTGCCAGACGCTGATACCCTTGCCGCACAAGATGCGCTGTCAGATGGGATCATCGAACACCCCGAGGCTTTTGGTGAACATCTACGTGCCTATAGCGAGGGTTTCAAAGCTGGCTCTAAACAAGAAATGGATCGCCTGCGCATCGGGCAAAATTCGGCGAACAAAAATGTTGTGATTGTCGCTGGCATGTATGTGGTGGATGGCATGTTAGGTGGCCCACTCTCCGCCGCTGGAGAAAGCATATTCACTTGGCTCCTTGCCCAGTCCGACACCATCAGCGTTCTGGCTCCCACTTGGGGCAGCGCATTTGAGGCATGGATCACCCCGATCATGATGCGGGCAAAGGAGGCGCGAAGTGGCATTCAAGGTGTTCTAAAGCGCCCAAACTAGCTTCGTCCATGACTCATATGGAATTCATATGCGAGTCATATGGTTTTCATATAGCCCAAATCGGCCCCAAACCTAGAGCTGGCTGGCCTCACGGGCGAGGGTCTCGATGCCGCCCCAATCCCCATTCGCAACCAGATTTTTCGGCGCAACCCAGCTGCCCCCCGCGCAAATCGTGTTCGAAAGCGCAAGGTAATCTGGAGCGTTTTGCAGGGTGACTCCGCCCGTTGGGCAGAACCGGACTTGGGGCAGCGGTGCCCCGATGGCTTTGAGCGCTGAGGCCCCGCCGGACGCCTCGGCAGGGAAGAATTTCTGGATGGTATAGCCCTTCTCCAACAACCGCATCGCCTCGGTCGCGGTCGCTGCCCCAGCCAGCAATGGCAGCTCCTCATCGAGGCACGCCCGTAGTAAAATGTCCGTTGCGCCGGGGGATACCCCGAACTGCGCACCGGCGGCTTTGGCGGCTTTCACATCGGCGGGCGTCAGCAGCGTTCCGGCCCCAACGACACCGCCCTCAACCGTGGCCATTTCGCGGATTACATCTAGTGCCGCTGGGGTGCGCAAAGTCACCTCAAGGGCTGGCAATCCTCCCGCCACCAAGGCCCGCGCCAAGGGTGCCGCGTCGGCGGCGTTTTCCACCACAAGCACAGGCACAATCGGGGCCAAAAGGCAGATTTTTTCGCAGGCCGCACTGGAGTCATTCGGGGTCATAATGTGTTCTTTCCTCAGTTAAACAACGACGGCAGCACCTTTATCAGCAGGTCCAACGTTGTTCCTGAATACTTCAAATAATTCACGTCCGATACCGTGGCTATTGTCGGATAGGTCCGGCGTTACAGCCACCCTGTTATCAAACCCGTCTGCATCAACCTCCAGTGTTCCAGCACTCGCGTCCAGCGTTATTATATCGCCATCTTTCAGGCGCGCCAACGGGCCACCGTCTGCGGCCTCTGGTGTGACATGGATGGCGGCAGGCACCTTGCCCGAGGCCCCCGACATGCGTCCGTCGGTCACCAGTGCGACCTTCAATCCACGATCCTGCAGGACCGCCAATGTCGGGCTGAGATTGTGCAATTCCGGCATCCCGTTGGCGCGTGGCCCTTGAAAGCAGACCACAACGACGCAGTCCTCGGCGAACTCTCCGGCTACAAACGCAGCCCTCACAGCGTCCTGCGTTTGGAACACGCGGGCAGGGGCGCTGACGATGTGATGTTCGGCCGCGACGGCGGAGACTTTGATCACACCCTGTCCTAGATTTCCGCTGAGGCACCGCAAGCCGCCTGTTGTCTTGAACGGGTTTACGGCAGAGCGCAGGATCTTGTCGTTCAACGGGGCGTCTGGGCCATCAACCCACGTAAGGATATCGTTTTCCAGTTTGGGGTCTTTTGTGTAATCTTGCAGACCGTCGCCCACAATCGTTGTTGTATCCGGATGTAGCAGTCCTGCCTCCAACAGTTCGCCAATCATATAGCCCAGCCCGCCAGCCGCATGGAAATGGTTCACGTCCGCCAAGCCGTTTGGGTAAACTTTGGCCAGCAACGGGGTGACGGCCGAGATCTCGGCCAGATCTTCGGGTTCCAACAAAACACCGGCGGCGCGGGCCATGGCGGGGAGGTGTAGGACCAAGTTGGTCGACCCACCTGTCGACATCAGCCCGACCATGCCGTTCACAAATGTTCGTTCGTCCAGAATTTTAGAGGCTGGGCGGTAGTCTTCCCCAAGCGCGGTTATCTCCAAGGCGCGTTTGGCCCCATGGTCAGTTAGCGCGTCCCGCAAGGGGGTATTCGGGTTTACAAAACTTGCCCCCGGAAGGTGCAGCCCCATAAACTCCATCAGCATCTGGTTGGAGTTGGCGGTGCCATAAAAGGTGCACGTGCCGGGGCCGTGATAGCTGTCCATCTCGGCTTGCATCAGCTCCTTGCGGGTGATTTCGCCACAAGCGAACTGCTGGCGTATGACCGCTTTTTGGTCGTTGGGCAGGCCGGAGGTCATCGGGCCTGCGGGCAAAAACACCGCAGGGAGGTAGCCATAGGTTGCGGCGGCGATAATCAGACCGGGGACGATTTTGTCACACACGCCAAGATAGACGCTAGTATCGAACGTGTTGTGTGACAGCGCAATGCCCGCTGCCAAGGCAATAACGTCACGCGAAAACAGCGACAGTTCCATCCCGATTTGGCCCTGCGTAACACCATCGCACATGGCTGGAACCCCGCCCGCCATTTGTGCCGTTGCGCCCACGTCACGGGCGGCCTTGCGGATGATATCGGGGAAAGCCTCAAACGGTTGATGGGCTGACAACATGTCATTATAGGCGCTGATAATGCCCAGATTTGGGGCGGGCGTTGTCTCTAGCGCGGTTTTGTCAGGGCCCATGGCAGCATAAGCATGCGCCTGATTTCCACAGGTTAGATGGGCGCGGCGCGGCCCTTCTTGCTGGGCTTGATGCATCCGCGCCAGATAGGTTTGACGGGCTTGCGCGCTGCGGTTCTGGATGCGGCTTGTGACCTTGTGGATGGTATTCTCAAGAGACATTATTGGTTCCCCATGCGCGATTATTCATTCGGATTCGGGCCTGAGTAACACAAAAAGTTAGCGCTAACAATTAGCAAGTTTAGCTATCCCACAAGGTGTTCTGCGATGGTCGAGCCTGCCAGATACCCGTCAAACGACGCCGTTTCTAGACTTCGCGTAGGAATTCCTGAATCGCTTTGATCACTTTCTCTGGATACGTATAGGTCAGCGAATGGCCCGCGTTTGGGATCATGGTTTGACGGGCCTTGCGGTTTATCTCGGCCAGTTTTCCAAGGCCGGACAGGGGAATTACCGCATCGTCCTCGCCCCAAATTACACCGACCGGAATGTCGGATTTTGCCAGGGCCTGGTGTTCCCTCAAAAGGTCATTTGCCAGCAGGTTTCGCTGGCTTGACAGTATCGCTGGGAGGAACCCACGCACATGTGTATCGGCCTCTTGCATGGCGTAAATGTCCGGTACTTTGGACGGTGTTTTGGCCTCAATCGCCAAGGCTTTGCGCAAGAAAAACCCGCCAAGAACCATCATGATCCAGTCACCAATTATGGGGGTGTTGCCGATGAACGACTGGAGCTTGCCGGGTTTGATGCCAAGGCCTGCGGGGGCCAGCAATATCAATCGCTCCAGCATGTCGGGATGCTTGGCACCATAACATGTCACAATGGCCCCGCCCATCGAATACCCCAGCAGCATTATGCCGCCATCGACGCCCTGATCTTGCAGCAGCTCTTCCAGTTGCAGATTAAAGAATTCGGCATCCTGCGGTCCTTTGGCGCGATCCGAATATCCGCGCCCATACAGATCATAGGTCAGTACGCGGTAGCCCATGTGATTCAGTCCGATTACCAGTGCATCCCAGACATAGCTGGGGGTGGTCAACCCATGCACGCAAACCGCGACCGGCCCGTCTAAGGGCCCGCGCCATTGATAATGTGTCAAGCCACTGGGAAGATTGGTAAAACGGCCCGGGGCAGATTTTCGCATCTCGTCATCTACTGGCCTGCGACGGTTCTCGGCTATGACAGGTGCTGCTATCAGAATGATGACGGCTATCAGTAAAAACCAACCCATTACTTGTCCCCCCAAATCACCGGAAACCAATCTTCGCGCAAACGCTGACCTGTTGTCATTCCATGCCCTGGAAACGGAGGCGATGTGCGTCCGGGCCGCTCGATATAGCGGGCATCATCGCCGAGCCAGCGCAGGCTGAGGGCGCGCCGTGTTATGTCGCTGAAATTACCGCGGGCACCGTGGACTGTGCGGTAGTCAAACAGCACCGCGTCCCCTGGTTTCATTGACCACTCCAGCACCTTCATATCGGCTGGATTTTTATCGGGGTCGGGCACCGGAATCCAGTCTTGATCGCCCTCATAAAAATTGCTGTCGTCGGCCCAGCTGACAGGGCGCACCATGCGGTCCCATTTGTGCGACCCAGCGATGAACCGCAAGCTGGCGTCAATCACTGGATCAAGTGGCATCCACATGCTGACGGTCTGTTCGCCCTCGACGAAATAATAGGGGCCATCCTGATGCCACGGAGTCGGCGTGGGCGTGCCCGCATCTTTGACCAACACATGGTCATGATAGAACTGGGCGGTGCCAGATTGCATGATGGTCGCAGCCAATTCGGCTGCGGGGCTTTGCCGGATGATTTTCTCGAATTCGGGGATTCGGGTCCAGTTGCAATAGTCGTCAAAGAACCGTCCTTCGGTCACGGAATTTTCCGAGGCGTATTCGCTGGGGTTGGCCAAATTACGGGCCACCCCTGCGGCCATTTGGTCGACCCAATCGGCGAACAATCCTTCAACCTTCACGACTCCGTCGCGCCTGAAATCTGAGATCTGTTTTGCGGAAATCATCGTGCCCTCCATGCGTCCAGAATATAGCGGCTGACCATCAAGTCCAGATGTGCGCCGCCGCCGTTTTTAAACAAGGTAATTTCGGTGTCATCATTGCGCTTGAATAGCCCGCCTGCCAAATCATAGTAGTCGGCGATCACATCCTCACGGGTGATTGCACCACTGGCCAACGGGATCATTATCTCGCCGATATGACCGATCGTAGTGTCAAAGCTGTCGACAAAAACCCGCGCGCGTTTTAGCGCCGCATCATCGACCTCGCGCATGTCGGGGCGATAAGCGCCGATCAGATCGATGTGCTGACCTGCTTGCAGCCACGTGCCCTTGATCAGCGGGTCAGTGGACATGGTGGCCGCGGTGACAATGTCTGCGTTGCGCACGGCCCCTTCCAGATCAGTGGTGGCCGTGGTGTCAGGGAACTCCTGTGCCATCTTTGTTGCCGCAGCGGGCGAACGATTCCAGACGGTAAACTGCGCATCGGGAAATGCCGCGCCATAAGCGCTCCGCAGGGCGTGACCCACCGTGCCAGCCCCAACGATCAGGATGTTGCGGCTGTCGGGACGGGCCAGTTGTTTGGCGGCCATCAGGCTGTCGCCAGCGGTTTTCCATTTGGTGACTAAATGGAAGTCAATCAGCGCATCCAACTGGCCGTTTTGATCGGAAAACAGGTTCACAGCCCCGTTGACCATGGGTAGGTTTGCGGCGGGATTGTCGGGGAAAATTGTTGCGGCTTTGGTCGCGAGGCCCAAGCCATCAATCCACGCGGCGCGGGACAACAGCGTGTCGCGGCCTCGATATAGGAATGTGTCCGCGATTTCGGCTTTGGGCAATTTGTGGGATTCAATCAGGGCTTCACATAGTGCGTTCCAGTCGAGCAGAGCTTCGCCCTCGTCAAAACCGATAATTTCAAAATTCATAGGGAGGCCTCCTTTGGCGTTAGGATACTGTGATGGACCAGTGTTTCGGCCCAGCCAACCGGCCCTTCAAACAGGTGCGCATGCCATCCGCGTTTGGCGGCGGTTGCAACGTTCTCGGACAGATCATCGGTGAATAGCAGAGATGCAGGTGATAGACCGCTGCCTTTTTCCAACAGCTCGTAAATACGGTCACGTGGTTTTGTGTTTTGCAGGAAGCCAGATACATATTTTTGATCGAATTCGGTAAGGAACGGATACGCTTTGATAGCGATTTCAAAGGTGCCAATGCCGAAATTGGACAAGGCGAAAACCGGCGTGCCCTTGGCGCGAATGGCCCGTAACAGGCGGACGGAACCAGAAATTTCAGGGCCGGTCATGTCGATCCAGTTGTCGTACCATAAACGAATTTCGGCGCCGAACTCGGGGTATTCATCGGCGCAAGCGTAGACGGTTTTGCGAAACGGGTTGCCCAGATCAATGCGTTCGTTCATGGCGTGTAGATCAACTGTGTCGAACAACGCGCGTCGCCGCTCGACGCCAAATCTACGGTCGTAAAACCTCTCGGGATTCCATTCGATTAGCACCCTGCCGATGTCGAAAACCACAGCCTTAATTTGTGTCATTGACTGCTTCTTTCTCGGCTTTATTCAATTCACTATCCAGTGCCGAAAGGAAACGCGACCGGTCGGCTTTTGTAAAGGCTTTCCCACCGCCTTGGCGGAACGGATCAGCTTCGCGCAAATCGCTCATTAAATCACGGGTGGCCAAGATATTGCCGATGTTGGCGGGGGTGAATACCTCGCCATTGTGTTTCAGCACCCGCGCGCCTGCCTCAATGCATTTGGCGGCCAAGGGGATGTCGCCCGTCACCACCACATCGCCTCGCCCAGCTCGTTCAGCGATCCACATATCGGCTACATCGGGGCCGTCGGCCACGAAAACCATTTTGACCAGCGGGTTTGGCGAGGGGCGCAGGCCGCCGTTACAAACCATAAACAGCTTGAGTTGGCGGCGAGTGGCGACGCGCTCGGCCTCAACCTTGACAGGGCAGGCGTCGGCGTCAATGTAAATGGCTGTCATGACAGGGCTTTCGTGTTGATTAAAGCGTGGTGACCCAAGAAATCACCAGTGACACCGACAGGATGCTGAACAGTGTCGAGATCAGAATCGCGGTGGAAACGCGGTGCGGGGCGACGTTGTAATGTTGGGCCAGAATATAGACGTTGCCCGCCACCGGAAGCGCTGCGGCGGCGATCATAACGCCCGCATCAAAGCGTGCGACGTCGAAGATCAGCAAGGCGCAGACACCTACGGAGATCGGGTGCAGCACCAGCTTTGCGAAGGACAACCAGACGGCGACCGACACCCGCTCGACAGATTTGTAAGCTAGGGATGCGCCAATCGCGAACAGCGCGCCGGGAGTTGCGGCAGCACCAAGGATGGTCAGGAATTCATTGATAGGGGCAGGGATCGGCAGGTTGGCGGCGGACCACAACAGACCGGTTGCCATCGACATAACCATCGGGTTTTTTAGCAGACCTTTGCCAACGCTGGCCAAGACTTTGAGCGACATGCGCCCGTCACGACTGCCGGTGATCAGGATAACGATCAGGCTTGAGAACACGATCAGGTCAATGGACAGCAACATGATGATCGGGCCAACGGCGGCGGGGCCCAACAGGACCGCCAACATTGGGATGCCCAGAAAACCAGTGTTACCAATAATGCCACATTGCGCCTCGATTGCGGCCTCGGCCACCGTTAATCCCCGTGCTTTGGCAATCAGCGAGACCAGCAGATAGACCACTGCAGAGCCCAGCAAATAGGCGTAGGCAAACTGGGCGTCGAATATCTCGGTCACAGGTAGGGTTGCGGCAAAGCGAAACAGCATCGCCGACAGGGCAAAGTAAAAGACGAATTTGGTCAGATAGGCAGTGGCCTCGGCAGGAAAAAACCGCGTGCGGCCTGCCACATAACCAACACCCATCAGGGCGAAAAACGGTAAAGTTTTCAGGAAGATTTCCAACATGTTCTTCCCTTAGCATTCCATCCGAAGTGGCGCTAGCCCCCGCCGATTAATACCCCGGCTGCAAACACCAATGCGCCGCCCAGAACCACTTGAAACGTGGCCCGCATGATGGGGGTTTGCATGAACTTGTATTGCAGCCAAACAATGACCCACAGCTCCACAAACACCACCATGATGGCGATTGATGTGGCGGTCCAAAAATCTGTGATCAGGTAAGGCAACGCATGGCCCAACCCCCCCACGGTGGTCATTATACCGGATGCAAACCCGCGTTTAACAGGCGAGCCACGGCCCGACAGTTCGCCATCATCAGAGGCCGCTTCGGTGAAGCCCATCGATATGCCGGCCCCAACGGATGCAGCCAGCCCGACCAGAAAAGTCGTCCATGTGTTTTGAGTGGCAAAGGCGGTGGCAAAGATTGGCGCGAGGGTTGAAACCGACCCATCCATCAACCCTGCCAAACCTGGCTGAACCCATGTCAAAATAAACTGCCGATGTGCAGTGCGTTGTTCGCTATCACGGGCGTCGTCGTCCAGATGATGGGCCTCAAGCGCATGAGCCGCTTCTTTGTGGTCAGCCTCTTCTGCGGCCAAATCCCCCAGCAATTTACGGGTTGCGGCATCTGCCGAGTTTTTGGAGGCTTTGGTGTAAAACGCCTCTGCGTCAGCTTCCATTTTTGCGGCTTCGTCGCGGATTCTCTCGATCCCCAGGTTTTCAGTTAACCACACAGGGCGGCGCGCATAAAAACCGGCGACATGTTCGCGGCGCAACAAGGGGATCACATCGCCAAATCTCGATTGATGCAGCTCGATTAACTTGCGACGATGGGTATCTTCCTCACCTGCCATGCCATCGAATATCTTGGCAGAGGCAGGGAATTCGTCACGCAAGTGTTCAGCATACATGCGATAGATTTGTGCGTCGTCTTCTTCGGACGAAATTGCAAGCGCAATGATTTCCTGCTCGGACAGGTCTGAAAACCTGCGGCGGCCCGTTGCTCCAAAGATCATGATAGCTCCTTAGTTTAGAACAATTCCAAATTATCAGGCTGGGGAAAATTGGCAAGCGGAAAGGGTGGGTGAGCTTCTTTTCTTGCTTAAACTAAACAGTTCAGATTATAGTCCCTTGCCAACACCGGAGATCGCAATGACAGCCACAGCACACAAGATCACAAGGGGTCGAAAATTTGATCAGGTTCTTGAGGGCGCGCGTGTCGTGTTCATGAAAGACGGGTTTGAAGGGGCGAGTGTCGACGACATTGCCAAAACGGCAGGCGTTTCCAAGGCGACGCTCTATAGCTACTTCCCTGACAAACGCCTGCTGTTTGCCGAAGTTGCCAAATGCGAATGCCATCGACAGGCCAATAACGCGCTTGAGATTGTGACAACCGACACAACACCTGCCGAAGTGTTGTATGAAGCAGGTCAGCGGATGATCGAATTTTTCACATCAGAGTTTGGCCTGAGCATATATCGTATTTGCACAGCGGAATCGGGGCGGTTTCCAGAATTGGGCCACCGGTTTTATGAATCCGGCCCCCTATTGGTGCGCGCGCGGTTGGTTGAATATTTTCAAGAGGCGGTTGCCAAGGGGCAGCTGGATATCACCGATTTCGATTTGGCTGCCGACCAGTTTGCAGAATTGTGCAAAGCTTCGTTTTTTCCCAGCCTTTTGTGCGGGATTAAAACTACCTTTACCCAAGCGGAAATTGATCGGGTGCTGAACGGTGCTGTTGAAATGTTTTTGGCGCGGCACGGGGTGCAATAGCCGATCAGGCTAAAGCATTTCGACGAGAGTTTGAAACGCAATCCCCTGCCTTTCTCAGAGGCTCAAACGGGATTTACGTTCCTCTTTGTTTCAAAGGAATGTCGAAACGCTATAGACGATCCGCGTGCCAATCCACATGATCCGCCGCAAAACTCGAGACAAAGTAATAGCTATGGTCATAGCCTTCTTGCATACGGAATGTGCTGGGGATGCGGGCCGCTGCCAAGGCCCCTGATAGGGCCTCGGGTTTCAGCAGATCCAAGAACTGATCCGCGGTGCCCTGATCCACCAGAATATCTCGTGGCCAGCCTTTGGTACCCGCCAACAAAGTGGCATCGTGCGCCGCCCAAGTGGTTTGGTCGCTACCTAGATAGGCTTTCAACTGCACGCCTCCCCAATCCGAGCCTGTCGGGTTGGCGATAGGTGCAAAGGCGGAGACCGAGGTGAACACATCGGGATTGTTCAACGCCAATGTCAGCGCCCCGTGACCACCCATTGAATGGCCCGTGACGCCGCGTAGGTTGTTGATTGGAAATTCCTTGGCAACCAATGCGGGCAGTTCATTCAGCACGTAGTCGTACATCTGGAAATGTGCAGCCCACGGTTTTTCGGTCGCGTTCACGTAAAATCCGGCACCTTGGCCCAAGGCGTAATCGTCGTCATCTGCTACGCCCTCGCCACGCGGCGATGTATCGGGATAGACGATAGCAATGCCACGGCGCGCGGCGTGTTCTTGCAGCGCCGCCTTGGTCATCGCGTTCTCGTGGGTGCAGGTCAGGCCCGACAAATACCACAGCGCTGGAACCGGCCCGGATTTGGCCTGTGGTGGCAGGTAAACTGCAAATGTCATGTCACAATTGCAAGCGGCTGAGGCGTGGGAATAGACCCCCTGGGTGCCGCCAAACGCCGCGTTTTCAGATAGGGTTTTCATTAGTAAACCACCACCCCGCGAATGGATTTACCTTCGTGCATCAGATCAAAGCCTTTGTTTATGTCATCCAGTGGCATGGTGTGGGTGATCATCGGGTCGATCTCGATTTTGCCATCCATGTACCAGTCAACGATCTTTGGAACGTCGGTGCGTCCACGGGCACCACCAAATGCGGTGCCGCGCCATGAGCGGCCCGTGACCAGTTGGAAAGGTCGTGTCGAAATCTCAGCCCCCGCTGGGGCCACGCCAATGATGATGCTTTCGCCCCAGCCCTTGTGGGCGGACTCAAGGGCTGTGCGCATCACGTCGACATTGCCAGTGGCGTCAAACGTATAATCAGCGCCGCCGCCCGTCAGTTCGACCAAATGGCCAACCAGGTCGCCGGACACCTTGGTCGGGTTCACAAAATCGGTCATGCCGAACTGCGTTGCCATCGGGATGCGCGCGTCATTCAGGTCGACACCAACAATTTGGTCGGCCCCTGCCAAGCGTAGCCCTTGAACCACATTCAGGCCAATGCCGCCCAGACCGAACACAATCGCCGTGCTGCCAATTTCGACTTTGGCTGTGTTGATCACAGCCCCAATACCGGTGGTCACACCGCAGCCAATGTAGCAAATTTTATCAAATGGGGCATCCTTGCGGACCTTGGCCAATGCGATTTCGGGTAGAACCGTGTGGTTGGCAAAGGTCGAACAACCCATGTAGTGCAGGATCGGGGTGCCATCCAGCATCGAAAACCGGCTGGTGCCATCGGGCATAACGCCCGCACCTTGTGTTGTGCGGATCGATTGGCACAGGTTGGTTTTGGGGTTCAGGCAATAGTCGCAGGTCCGGCATTCCGGAGTGTAAAGCGGGATCACGTGGTCGCCGACTTCAAGGCTGGTTACGCCTGCGCCGATTTCAACCACTATACCTGCGCCCTCATGGCCCAGAATGGCGGGGAACATGCCCTCGGGATCATCGCCGGACAGGGTGAACGCGTCTGTATGGCACAGCCCCGTTGCCTTGATCTCGACCAGAACCTCGCCGGCCTTTGGGCCTTCCAGATTCACTTCCATGATTTCCAGCGGTTTACCCGCCTCCATCGCTACAGCTGCGCGTGTTCGCATGACTTGTCCTCCGGTTATGTCTCGGTCAAAGTGAGGGATCGCATTGCATTTTGCAACTGAAACAATGGCCAATTTAGCAAAACTGTGACGCAGCGCTTTTGGCTCTTAATCGAACCTACTGGCGATGCCCAAGGCGGTGCCGACAATTCCCAGAATTGTGGTGGTTTTTGTCACCGCGGATTCTGTGGCCAAAACGGTATCGTTTGGATTGATCTGGAAATTGCGCGAGGCAAACAGCCCATCCGCGCTGGTTAGGTCAAATACAAAGATGACCTGCTGCATTTCAGGGCCTTTGCCATCGGTGCGCACGGCACGCGTCGGATATTCACGCAGAACCAGCACGCCCTGTAGATTGGCACGGCTGTCCGACAGCCCTCCAATCATCGAAAGCGCCTCAATGGTCGTGATGTTTTCTTTGTCGAAATAGATCAAATCCTCTGTGCCAGTGGCTCCAAGTGCGGTGAAGTATCGCTTGTCCTCTTGGATCAGAAATTTGTCATTGCCACGCAGGATAATGTTTTTTGAAGCATCGGAAAACAGGGCGGAGGCGGGTGTTTCGTATGTTTTGCCGTCGCGAATGAGACGTACCAACGGGTTGCGCAGAGTTGGGGAAATGCCGCCACCCACTGCCAGCAGGCTAAGGAGTGAATAATTCCGGTCAGGTAACGGGTAGGTTCCGGGGCTGGCAACACCCGTTACCAAATCAACAGAATTTTGTTTGCCAGGTATTACAGACAGCTGAACCTGTGCCGTTGCCGCGATAGAAACGATCGATTCCTGAATAAGGTTGCGGGCTTGGGCCGGGGTTTTTCCAACCACGGAAACCATGTTCAAATAAGGGATAAAAATTGTGCCTCCAGACGAGACAACCAGATTTGGCATATTCACCAATTTCGCAGCTTCCGGGGTCAGCAGCGAATTTACCTGACTGTCCCAAATGACCAAATTCAGCCGGTCACCCGCACGGATGACAGAGCTGTTCGGCCCACGCCCGCTGCGCAACCAATTATAGTGCCCCGACCAGCCGGTTGCAGGCCAACCCGCCAGTTGCGCGATATTGCTCCGGGAAACATTCACCACCGAAAAAGTAGGATCGCCCGAGTCTTTCTCTTTCATTATCTCAGAGGATAGGGCAGCACCGCGTGGTAGGCTACAAGCCGTCAGGGACATTACACACAGCGCCACAAGCGTGATTCTCAAAGCTTGCAGCAATTTCATTCCCCACAGATTCCATTTGTCTGGCCAACCTATACAGATATGGGTTGGTTGTTAATAGGGTTTTGACACCTTATCCTGCGGATAGCTTTGATTTATTCCCGCACCAGTTTCTCGTAATCTGCTGCAATATCGCGGGCCATGGCACCGACCTCGAAATTATAATCGCCGATTTGGCCAACCGGCGTTACTTCGGCAGCGGTTCCGGTGAGCCAGCACTGCTCAAAGCCTTCCAACTCGTCTGGCATGATGTGGCGCTCGATAACTTTGATGCCTTTTTCCTTCAGGCGACCGATCACTGTCTGACGGGTTAGGCCATTCAGAAAACAATCAGGCGTTGGTGTGTGGACTTCGCCGTCTTTGACGAAAAAGATGTTGGCGCCTGTCGCTTCGGCCACATAACCGCGATAATCAAACATCATCGCGTCTGAGCAGCCTTTGGCCTCGGCGGCGTGTTTGGACATGGTGCAGATCATATAAAGACCTGCGGCTTTGGCGTGGCAGGGGATGGTTTCGGGCGACGGGCGTTTCCATTTTGAAATATCCAGTTTGGCACCCTTGGTTTTGGCGTCACCATAATAGGCACCCCATTCCCAAGCGGCGACCGCCAGATGCACAGGGTTGCGCGATGATGCGACACCCATGTCTTCGCCGGCACCCCGCCAAGCAAGAGCGCGAACATAGCCGTCCTTTAGCCGTCCAGCCCGCAGAACCTGCTGTTTAACGCCTTCGATTTCATCCACGCTCCACGGGATTTCAAAGTCGATCAGGCGGGCGGAATTGCGCAGCCGCTCGGAATGGTCACGGCTGCGGAATATCTTGCCATTATAGGCGCGTTCGCCCTCGAACACACTGGAGGCATAATGCATCGCGTGGGTTAGGATGTGGACTTTGGCATCGCGCCAACGCACCATCATTCCATCCATCCAAATCGTTCCATCGCGGTCATCATATGCGCCAGACATGTTCTCTTCCTTTTCTGATCATCGCTGAAATAGCGGCTTGATTTGCATAAGTTGCGCAAAATAGGTCCGATTAGGACATAATATTGCGCAAAATCTGCTGATTGTTACGAATTGATTCTTGGAAAGTCAACAACACTGACGTAAAATCATCCAATCGAATTAAAAAAAGTGATTAGGGAGATTGTTGTGCAGGAGGCAAGATCAGGGGGCGAGGCGCTATTGTTCCTAACGGACGAGCAATTGCGCAAAGGGATCGAGGCGATGTTTTTCGCTTATCGCGGCTTTACAGCCGATCCAGACCGGATATTGAACAATTACGCCTATGGGCGGGCACATCATCGCGCGGTGCATTTTATTCATCGAAGCCCCGGGACCACGGTGAACAATTTGTTGGGCATTCTGGGTGTGACCAAACAATCCTTGAACCGCGTTCTGCGGACTTTGATCTCGGACGGCTTGGTCGAGAGCCGTGTCGGAACCAAGGACAAACGTGAACGTCATTTGTTCTTGACCTCCGAGGGTGCGACACTAGAGCGTGAATTATCTGATGCACAACGCAAACGCATGCGCGATGCTTACCGTGCTGTGGGGCCTGATGCCGTCGCAGGATTTCGTAAAGTTTTGGAGGCGATGATGGAGCCCGAGTTGCGCCGATATTTCAAAGCGTTGAAGGATGCTGAATGATGAGTGATCTACCCGAAGCCCATTTGCTGATTGTCGATGATGACGAACGCATTCGCGGGTTGTTGCAAAAATTCCTGATCCGCCACGGGTTCTGGGTGACGGCGGCCCGCGATGCCGAACATGCGCGCCGCATTTTGACGGGACTTGAGTTTGATCTGATCGTGATGGATGTGATGATGCCCGGGGAAAATGGCATCAGCCTGACCCGTGGTCTACGCAGCAATAATGTTGGCACGCCGATCCTGTTGTTGACCGCCAAAGGCGAAACCGAGGATCGGATTACGGGACTGGAAGCAGGCGCAGATGATTATCTGTCCAAACCGTTTGAACCAAAGGAATTGCTGCTGCGGATCAATGCGATTTTGCGGCGGGTTCCGGTGGATGATGCGGTGAATGAGGGGCCAAAAGTGCTGCACCTTGGCCCTGTTCGGTATAATATTGAACGCGGCGAAATGTGGCGTGGCGAAGAACTGGTACGGCTCACGGCCACGGAATCGGCCTTAATGAAGATATTTTCAAGCCATGTGAATGAACCTGTCAGTCGGGCCAAACTGGTCGAGGATCTGGGGCGTGACACAGGCCAAGCTCAAGAACGCGCGGTGGATGTCCAGATCACCCGTTTGCGTCGAAAAATCGAACAAGACCCGAAACAGCCGCGTTACATGCAAACCGTGCGCGGGGCGGGCTACATGCTGGCACCAGACTAGAGGTTAGTTTTCTAGGTCACACTCTGGTGGGGAGTTGCCATTCCAGTTGCCAATTGGACCACCTCTGGACTTGGTTCTGAAGGTGATCTTGTTCTCCAGATCAGCCCCTGAAAATCGCTCGCCTTTGCCGTTCAACAGATTGACGTCGCAGCTCACCGAGGCATCAAGATCAAGCGTGTCGTAGGAATCATAGGTATAGCCCGCCAGTACGAAAGCATTCTTTCGCCAAGCCACAGTCAGGGTTTGATGCCAACGGTTGCGGCCAATGGATTCGTTCATAGAGTGCACCAGCAGCGAACCATGCAAAGTGACCGCCAATTCCGGTTGCTGGCCAATCCCGCCAATCCAAACAACAGACGATGCCTTGGTGCGCAGCCTTAGATTCCCGTCGCCCTGTCGCACCCAGATATTCAGATCAGCATCACCTGTTGCATCGTTTTGGCTTAACTCAGCGTGATCAATCAAACCATCGCCTGTTAGATCGGCGTCTATGGTGCTGGAAAAACCTTGGGCAAGGGTTGCCGTCGGGAAAAGTAAAAGAAGGGCGATAAAAATGCGCATGGGTAAAATCCTATCGTGCTCTAAACTTGTTTGAGGGACAGTATTGCCATAGCTTTGCCCAATGACCACATTGTTTTTATCCCACCCCGATTGTTTGCAACATGTCACCCCGTCGGGCCACCCGGAACAGGTGGCGCGATTGCAGCATGTTTTAAAAGCGCTAGAGGCACCTGAATTCAATGATCTACTGCGCCAAGAGGCCCCGATGGGTGAGGCCGCGCATGTGCTGTTGGCGCACCCTTTGGCCCATTTGGAACGGGTGCGTGATGCTGCTCCGACACAGGGTCAGGTTTCCCTAGATGCGGACACACATATGTCGACGGGCAGTTTAAAGGCCGCGTTGAGGGCTGTTGGGGCCAATATCCGCGCTGTTGATCAGGTGATGGGCGGTGAGGTGCAGAATGCCTTTTGCGGTTTGCGCCCACCGGGGCACCATGCAGAACGTGAAAAACCAATGGGGTTTTGTCTGTTTGGCAATGTGGCGATCGCCGCCAAACATGCGCTGGAAAATCACGGGGCAGAACGCGTGGCCATTGTGGATTTCGATGTGCATCATGGCAATGGCACCCAAGATTTGCTGTGGAATGAGCCCCGCATTTTGTTTTGTTCCAGCCACCAGATGCCGCTTTATCCGGGGTCGGGCTCAGCGGCCGAGGTTGGCGCGCATCACAACGTACTGAACTACCCGTTATCCGAGGGGTGCAGCACCAACACCATGCGGGCGGCTTATGACGGCGAGATCCTGCCGGCAATCGAGGCATTTAACCCTGATTTGATCTTGATCTCGGCAGGTTTCGATGCGCACAGGGCAGACCCATTGGCTAGTTTGATGTGGGAAGTCGATGATTTTCGCTGGCTAACCCACAAGATTTGCGATGTTGCTGATAAAGTTTGCGATGGGCGCATTGTCTCGACACTGGAAGGCGGATATGACTTGGACGCGTTGGCCGCATCTGTTGCCGCGCATGTAGAAGTTTTGATGGAGCGCGGCGGATGAGCGACACACCAGTAAGCGAGATGAGCTTTGAAGAAGCGATGGCGGCCCTTGAGGCCGTTGTAGGCCAGTTGGAGCGCGGCGATGTGCCACTGGAGCAATCGATCACCTTGTATGAACGCGGTGCCGAATTGAAAAAACGCTGTGAGGCCAAGCTAAAAGAAGCTGAAGAAAAGGTGGCGGCGATTACCCTTGGTGAGGGTGGCGAGCCAACTGGGACGAAACCCGTCGAAGGTCTGTAGGAATGTTCAAGCAAGCACTGGACGCGGCGGCGGGCCAAATTGGCGCGTGTCTGACCGAGGTATTGATGCCGTTTGGCAATTTGCCTGTTGCGGATGCGATGCGCTATGCCACGTCTGGGGGCAAGCGGTTGCGCGGGTTTTTGGTACTGGAATCGGCCAGACTGCACGGGGTTGATCAGGCCCGCGCTGTCTATGTGGCGGCGGCGGTCGAGGCGTTGCACGCCTATTCCTTGGTGCATGATGATTTGCCCTGCATGGATGACGATGATCTACGGCGTGGCCAACCCACAGTGCATGTGAAATGGGATGAGGCAACAGCGGTTCTGGCAGGGGACGCTCTGCAGACTCTGGCGTTTGAGGTGTTGGCAAGCGATGCAGTATCAGTTGATTCGGCGGTGCGCTTGGCGTTGGTTGCCTCATTGGCCAAAGCATCCGGCGCACAGGGGATGGTGTTGGGCCAAGCGCTGGATATTGCAGCTGAAACGGCAGATACACCGCTGACATTGGATCAGATCACGCATTTGCAAGACGGCAAAACCGGCGCTTTGATTTGTTGGTCATCCGAGGCAGGTGCCGTGATGGCGGGTGCCGATGTGACGCCTCTTCGTCATTATGCCCAGGCGATGGGCCTTGCGTTTCAGATCGCCGATGATGTTCTGGATGTCGAGGGCGACGCCCAGCTTGCGGGCAAACGGCTGGGCAAGGATGCTGATGCGGGCAAAGCTACATTTGTGTCGTTGCTGGGGCTGGACGGGGCCAAAGCGCGCGCAACCCAATTGGTTGATGAGGCCATCGAGGCCCTTGAACCCTATGGTGAGGCGGCCAATAACCTAAGGCAAGCCGCACAATTCGTCATAACGCGGAATATGTGAGATACTATTGAAATGAGTAATAAACCCAACACCCCGATTCTTGACCGTGTGACGGTCCCTGCCGATATGAAGGTACTCTCGGATAATGAGCTGTGCCAATTGTCTGATGAGCTGCGCTCCGAGGTGATCTCGGCTGTGTCAGAAACTGGCGGGCATCTAGGTGCCGGACTGGGTGTGGTCGAATTGACTGTTGCCATTCACGCAGTTTTTGAAGCGCCCAAAGATCGTCTGATTTGGGACGTTGGCCACCAATGCTATCCGCACAAAGTGCTGACAGGTCGACGTGACCGAATTCGCACTTTGCGTCAAGAAGACGGCTTAAGCGGCTTTACCAAGCGCGCCGAGAGCGCTTATGACCCGTTTGGGGCAGGCCACAGCTCGACCTCGATATCTGCCGCTTTGGGATTTGCCGTTGCGCGGGATCTGGGCGGCGCGCCGGACCACGGGATTGGCGATGCGATTGCGGTGATTGGCGATGGGTCGCTTAGTGCAGGCATGGCCTATGAGGCGATGAACAACGCGGGTCATCTGAAAAAACGGATGTTCGTGATTTTGAATGATAACGAGATGTCGATTGCGCCACCTGTCGGGGCGATGTCGTCTTATCTATCGCGCCTTTATGCTGGCGAGCCGTTTCAGGAATTGAAATCTGCCGCAAAAGGGGCCGTGAGCCTGCTGCCCACTCCGTTCCAAGAGGGAGCCAAGCGCGCCAAGGAAATGATCAAATCCATGACCGTAGGCGGTACCCTGTTCGAAGAGTTGGGCTTTTCTTATGTCGGCCCAATCGATGGCCACGATTTGGAACAGTTGTTACCAGTTTTGCGCACCGTAAAAGAACGCGCTACAGGCCCAATGCTGATCCATGTGCTGACCAAAAAAGGCAAGGGGTACGCCCCTGCCGAGGCCGCGCGCGACAAGGGTCATGCGACGGCACAGTTTAATGTGATCACCGGGGAGCAGAAAAAAGCACCGAGCAACGCGCCGAGCTATACGTCGGTGTTCGCCAAGGCGTTGCTGCAAGAAGCAGCAGAGGACGATAAAATTTGCGCGGTGACAGCCGCGATGCCGGATGGCACGGGGTTGAACCTGTTTGCCGAACGCTATGCCAGTCGGTGTTTTGACGTGGGCATTGCCGAACAACATGGGGTGACGTTTTCGGCGGCCTTGGCGGCTGGCGGGATGAAACCGTTTTGCACAATGTATTCGACGTTCTTGCAACGCGGCTATGATCAGGTTGTTCATGACGTTGCTGTGCAACGCTTGCCGGTTCGCTTTGCCATTGATCGGGCCGGATTGGTCGGTGCCGATGGACCAACCCATGCGGGGGTCTTTGATATTGCGTTTTTGGCCAACCTGCCGGATTTCGTGGTGATGGCTGCCGCAGACGAGGCCGAGTTGGTGCATATGGTGGCAACAGCTGTATCGATCAATGACCGCCCCAGCGCCTTTCGCTTTCCGCGTGGCGAAGGTGTCGGTGTGGAATTGCCCGAGCGCGGCGTGCCGCTCGAAATCGGTAAAGGGCGAATTATTAGTGAAGGGGCGAAAGTCGCCATTTTGTCATTTGGTACGCGGTTAAGCGAAGTCCAAAAGGCCGCCGAGGCGCTGGGCGTTAAGGGGATTACGCCGACCATTGCCGATGCCCGTTTTGCCAAGCCGCTGGACCGTGAAATGATCCTGCAACTGGCGGCGGACCACGAGGCGCTGATCACCATCGAAGAAGGCGCTGTCGGCGGATTCGGCAGCCATGTCGCACAATTGCTGGGCGATGAGGGCGTGTTTGATGCGGGCCTGAAATTTCGCAGCATGGTGTTTCCTGATACGTTTATTGATCACGCAAGCCCATCGGCGATGTATGCAGCAGCGGCGATGAATGCGTCCGACATCGAGGCCAAAGTGCTTGAGGTTTTGGGGATTGCCGATCTATCGAGCAAGCGCGCGTCGCGGCTGAATTAGCTTTCGCCATCCAGCAAGGCCTGCAACCCGTCCTGATAGGTTGGGTATCGCAGGGTGACGCCTAATTCCTGTTTGATCCGCTGGTTTCGTACCGATTTTGATTCCGCATAGAAACTGCGTGCCATTGGCGTCATTTCGGCGGTGTCGAAATCCACGGGCTCGGGAATGGGCAGCCCCAAAAGTTCAGCCGCATAGGCGATGACGTCTTGGGGCGGGGCGGGGTTATCATCACAGACATTGTAGATACGGCCAGGATTGGGCTGGTTGATGGACGCTAGTAAAGTGGCGGCAATATCGTCAACATGGATGCGCGAAAACAGCTGATTTGGCTTAATGATCCGCCGCGCCGTGCCTTTGCGCACTTTGGCAAACGGCCCACGTCCGGGGCCATAGATTCCGGCAAGACGGAAAATATGCAGCGGCAGGTCGCATTCGGCAGCAAGGGTCTGCCACTCGGCTTCGGCCTGAACGCGTAACTGGCCCCGTTTGGTGGCGGGGGTGAGGGGGGTGTCCTCGTCCACCCAAGCACCATCATGGTTGCCGTAAACTCCGATGGTGGACAGGTATCCAACCCATTCCAGCTGCGGCGCTACTGCGGCGATTTCACTGCGCAGGGCGTTTAGAACGGGGTCACCTTCGCCATTGGGTGCAACCGAGATCAGCAGGTGGGTGGCATCCGCGAGTGCGTCGGAAATATCTTCATTGGGCCATTGAATACCCACCGCGCCCTGCGCGATGATTGCGGGCAGGTTTTCAGCATCTCGGCTGGTACCGGTAATGGGCCAGCCAAGGGGAATCAGTTGGCGGCCAAGCGCCTGTGCGGAATACCCGTGACCAAAGGAAAGGAGCGATTTTTTCATAACAGGACTATTTGGGGATTGGCGGCTAAGTGCAAGTTTTCAATGCATTACAAAAAATGATTTGACGGACGCATTTTGTAACCTATTGTCGCAGGCAGGAAACAAAGGAAGCGGACATGTATTCACAAGGACTGATCGGTGCTGACGGAAGCACTGAGGAAACACAAGAGTTTCTAGACGCTTTTCAAGCGCGCATTGATGCCGAAGAAAAAATTGAGCCGACCGACCCGATGCCAGAAGGGTATCGGCGCACGTTGATACGGCAGATTGGTCAGCACGCTCATTCCGAAATTGTCGGGATGTTGCCGGAGGGAAACTGGATCACCCGCGCCCCTAGCCTGAAACGCAAATTGGCTCTGCTGGCCAAGGTTCAGGATGAAGGTGGGCACGGGTTATATCTGTATTCCGCCGCTGAAACGCTGGGAGTGACGCGCGAGCAAATGACCGAGGAATTGCACGACGGTACTGCCAAATATTCGTCGATTTTCAATTACCCAACCTTGAGTTGGGCGGATATGGGCGCGGTGGGCTGGTTGGTCGATGGCGCTGCGATTATGAATCAGATCGCGCTGTGTCGCTGTTCTTATGGCCCTTATGCGCGGGCAATGATCCGTGTTTGCGCAGAAGAATCGTTTCATCAACGGCAGGGTTACGAAATCATGCTGACATTGTGCAAAGGCACGGCGGCCCAAAAGGAAATGGCGCAAGATGCGTTGAACCGGTTGTGGTGGCCATCCCTGATGATGTTCGGCCCGCATGATGGCGACAGCGCCCATTCTGAGCAGTCCATGAAGTGGAAGATCAAGCGGTTTTCAAATGATGCACTGCGCGACAAATTTATTGCGGCGACAGTTCATCAGGCTGAATTTTTAGGCCTGACAGTGCCGGACCCTGATTTGAAATGGGACGCCAGTTTGAATGGTGGCAAAGGCGGCTATCATCATGGCGAAATTGACTGGACCGAATTTTGGCGCGTGGTCAAGGGCGACGGGGTGATGAACGTCGAACGGGTTCAGATGCGCAAGGCGGCTTGGGATGATGGTGCTTGGGTGCGGGATGCGGCGCTGGCGCATGCGGCCAAACGGTCTGCAAAACTGGCCGCCGAGTAGGAATAAGGGTGCGGAGGCGGGGGGCCAGCCCGTCGCCAGCGGTTTCTCGAACCGGTGGCGCAACAGCTGGCAACCCCCCCGAGATATTTATGAAAAGAAGAAGGGATAAGGCATGAGCAACGAGACTCCGCTTTGGGAAGTTTTTATACGGCCACGCAATGGATTGGCACACAAACATGTGGGCAGTTTGCACGCCGCGGACGAGGCCTTGGCGTTAAGTGCGGCGCGCGATGTTTATACGCGACGCGAAGAGGGCACATCGATTTGGGCGGTTCGTTCGGATGCGATCGTGGCGAGTGATCCGGCGCGGGCGGGGCAGAACTTTGATCCGGCCGAGGATAAGATTTACCGCCATCCGACGTTCTATGAAATCCCTGATGATGTGGGGCATATGTGATGGCGTTGTATCGGGCTCTGATTGAGCTGGCGGATGATCATCTGGTGTTGGGGCACCGGTTGTCAGAATGGTGTGGTCATGCGCCGATTTTGGAAGAGGATTTGGCGCTTTCAAATTTCGCGCTGGATGTGATTGGCACGGCGCGGTCATTGTATGCCTATGCCGCAGAGGTTGAGGGCAAAGGGCGCAGTGAGGATGATCTGGCCTATTTGCGCAGCGAGCGGGAATATCTGAACTGTTTGTTGGTTGAGCGCCCGAACGGGGATTTTGCCCACACCATGCTGCGGCAATTCTATTTCGCGGCCTTTATGGAGCCATTTTGGCAAGCTGCCTTAACCTCGGACGACAAGGTGATCGCAGGCATCGCTGGCAAGGCCGTCAAGGAAATGGCCTATCATATTCGCCACACAGGGGAATGGATTGTGCGGCTGGGGGATGGCACCGAAGAAAGCGGCGTGCGGATGCGTGCGGCTGTGGTGGCGCTACACCCCTATTGGGAGGAAATGTTCGCGGTAAGCGACTGCGATGTGCTGCCGGATCGCGCAGCGTTACGCTCTGTTTGGGAGGCCAACTTGAAGGCTGTCTTTAACGGGGCAGGTTTGGATTGGCCCGAGCCGGTTTACGGACAGGTTGGCGGGCGCATTGGCGAACATAGCGAAGTTCTGGGCCGGATGCTGTCTGATATGCAGTATTTACAGCGGGTTCACCCAGGGGCAACTTGGTGAGAGTGGCTGAAAAGGCATGGGCGGTGGCGGCGATGGTTCCGGATCCGGAGGTGCCTTGTGTCACTGTGGCGGAACTGGGGATATTGCGCGAGATCGTGATGGAGGGTGATGTGGTGGTGGCCAAGGTCACGCCGACCTATTCGGGTTGTCCCGCCGTTCAGTTCATCGAGGATGCGGTGGCCGAGGCGTTGCGAGACGCCGGATATGAGGCACGCATTGAGCGGGTGATATCGCCGGCTTGGACAACCGACTGGATCACCCATGAGGGCCGTGAAAAGCTACGCGCCTACGGGATCGCGCCGCCTGCGCAGGCCAGTAATTCCAAGCGGGCACTGTTTGGCGAGGTCATTGTGACGTGCCCGCGGTGCGGCTCTGAGGCCACGGAAAAACTAAGCGAATTTGGCTCAACCCCTTGCAAGGCGCATTATCGCTGCAAGGCGTGTTTAGAGCCGTTCGACTATTTCAAATGTATATAAAATACGTAAGGGAGAGCGATGAATGGCGTTTCATGAACTGACAATTTCCGAGGTCCGGCAAGAGGGCGTGGATGCGAATGCTTTGGTCTTTGAGGTGTCACAAGATTTGGCGCAGGCCTTTGCCTATGTGCCGGGCCAATATTTGACTTTACGCGCCGATATTGACGGCGAGGATGTGCGACGCTCGTATTCAATCGCCAGCGGGCCAGACGGGGCGTTGTGTGTTGGAGTGCGGCAAGTAGAGGACGGCGTATTCTCGACCTATGCCCAAGGATTGACCGCGGGTGACACGGTTCAGGTGATGGAACCTGAGGGCCGATTTATGCTAACGGATCAACAGGATGTGGTGTTGATTGCCGCCGGGTCCGGCGTGACGCCGATGGTGGCGATTACAGCGGCCGCGTTGGCGCGCGGCGCGAATGTCACGATGATTTATGGCAACCGCGACTTTGCCCATGTGATGTTTCGCAGCGAGCTGGAAGCGTTGAAGGACAGCTATATGGAGCGGTTTACCTTGATCCATGTTCTAAGCCGCGAGGAGCAGGATGTGCCGTTGCTGAATGGTCGGATCACGGGGGAAAAAATCACCCAGATGGCCAAGGCGGGTGCGATTGATCTGGCCTCGGCGGACGGGGTGTTTCTGTGTGGTCCGGGCGAGATGATTTCGGATGTTTCAGAAACCTTGGCCAAGCTGGGTGTGGCGGCCAAGAACATCCACAGCGAGCGGTTCACGCCGGACGGCGAAGAACCCAAAGTGCGCTCAAGGGCGGCGCAAGTGGCGGCGCAGAATGGTGTCGAGGTCGAGGTGATTTTGGACGGAACCAAGAAGCGGTTTATGGTCGAGGATGGAGATGAGAACATCGTGGCTGCAGCGGCGCGGCAGGGGTTGGAATTGCCTTACTCTTGTAAGGGTGGAATGTGTTGCACGTGCCGTTGTCAGGTGACCGAGGGCACGTCGGAAATGGCAACAAATTATTCGCTGGAACCGTGGGAGTTGGAAGCCGGATTTACGCTGGCGTGCCAGACACGGCCAACGTCTGAAAAGCTGGTTCTGGATTTTGATGCGGCGTGATTCCGAGCGATTTGCACTTAATACAAAAAGAGCAACGTCCTTCGCCCACTCTTGGGGTGAAGGACGTTTCCGATTTGTGCAAATGGCGACTGGGGGCCGGAATCGGATATATGAATTCCATATGACTCGCATATGAAAACCATATGAGTTTTGTCGGGGATGTGCCGAAGAGTTTTTGGGCCTCCGGCGGAGGTATTTCGAGTGATTTGCACTTAGTACTGAATGGCGTTTCCGGTTTGTGCAAATGGCGATTGGGAAAAGAAGAAGCAGGGTGTGGAGCATTTTAGGTCGAGTTGGATTGCTGACCTTGGTGAGTCATGTTGCGAATGCCTGTAGTGAGCCCAAGGCGACCGGCCTCAACTTGAACGAGTGCGGTTTGTGTGCGATGGGACAGAATTTGTAGAAACCCACTCGGAATAGTAAACGCTTATGTCTCAAAGCATCTTTGAAATCACAGCAGCAAGATTGATCGGCCAGCGCCTAAGTCATATTTGGAAAGGGTATGGATCGGCTCTCTTTCTGGAATTTGGCAACTTAGCTGAGAACGAAAAGCGCAAAGATGGGTCGCTAAAAAATCCTTGGGGTGAGGTTGGTGTTGCGCTCGGTATGAGTTGGCGAATTTGCGGAAAACAAAGCATAATTTGTGGGTGTGACGATGATGAGCCGGATTGGGAGAAGGGATTTTCAATGATCAGGCATCAGCCTGTATCGGGAATTTCACTGCTAGGTAAACTTTCAGAAATCCAAATTGACTTTGAGAATGGCGCTTCCTGCAACTCGTTTACAACATTCCGCGGCCAACCTGACTGGGCAATATTTAACCGATCAACCGATGCACACGTAACTGTTCATAGCCGCCTTGGTCGAATAGAAGTGGAGTAAATCCACCGTGGTGAGCCAAGCGCAATTCTGAGTTCTGTAAAACAGAAGTTAGAATTGCAGGACAACAGCGGTTGGACTTTTTTGGACAAAAAAGAAACGAGACGTGGGGCGGTTTATGTGGCGGTGTTGAACACCCGGGTTGGGTGCAATTCGCCGGATTTGTAGGTGCCGACGGCGACGGCTTGGCCATCCAGCGACGCCCATGCTTCGTCGCCATATTCGACGTCGGAGGTGATCACCATGCCGGGGTTGCCGTGGCGCAGTTTGACGGCGGCCTCAACGGTGCAACGCAGTTCGGGCAGGTCGGCGAGGCCGTCCTCTAACGGGCGGATGTATTGATCAAGCTCGCCTGACTTGGCGAGTTTTTCGACCAGCTCCATGGTGATGCCGTCTTCGGCTTCAAACGGGCCAGACCAGACGCGGTGCAGGGTTTTGACGTGAGCGTGGCAGCCCAGAACGTCGCCCAGATCGCGGGCGATGGAGCGCACGTAGCCGCCTTTGCCACAGATCATTTCTAGAACGACGTGGTCGGCGTCGGGGCGTTCCACCATTTCCAGCTCTTCCACCCAAAGCGGGCGGGCTTTGATGTCGATTTCCTCGCCAGCGCGGGCCAGTTTATAGGCACGCTCGCCGTCGATTTTCACGGCGGAAAACTGTGGTGGGACTTGCATGATGTCACCGGTGAATTGCGGTAGGGCAGCGCGGATTTCGTCATCTGATGGGCGCGCGTCAGAGCTGGCGATCACTTCGCCTTCGGTATCGTCGGTGTTGGTGGCCTGGCCCAAGCGCACAGTGAAGCGGTATGCTTTTTGCGCGTCCGTGATGTAGGGCACAGTTTTGGTGGCCTCGCCCAGCGCAATTGCCAAAACGCCGGTGGCTTCGGGGTCCAGCGTGCCTGCGTGGCCCGCCTTTTTGGCGTCCATTGCCCAGCGGACCTTGTTCACCACCGCATTCGAGGTGATGCCGACTGGCTTGTTGATCACCAGCCAGCCCGATATGTCACGGCCATTTTTGCGTCTGCGTCCCAAGGGTATGCTCCGTCGTGAGGTTAGATTTGAGGCGTGTAGTGCCCAAGCACGTAGGCGTCAATCGCGGAAAACGGTGCCGACCATCACGCCGAGCGGAAAACCGGTGTCGTACCGCTTGAGGTCAAGTGCATAAAGACGCGAAACCTTGCCGTCGAAGTATAGCGCGTTCGGGGTTTTTAAGTGGTCGCGAAATAGGGAGCCGAACTCATGAAAGGTCACACGACTGTCCGAAATCACGAAAACCGCTCGCGTACCGTCCGCCGAAACACCAACGCCGTTGCGGATGTAATGCGAGGTGGCATCGATCAGGAAACGAGGGTGCAGTTCGCCATCAATTACCAACATGGGGCCGGATTGGGTAGCGAATTTGCAATAGGGTTCGGTGGCGCGAAACCTGTTGGTTTCGATCACCGCAAAAGACTGACGGCTGAAACAAAACACACCATTGGGTTTGAGGCCGAAATTGCCGTATGTGCCCCCATCCGCCAGTGGCGTTTTTTGCGCTCCATACTCCGTGAACAGACCAACGGGGGTTCTGTCCGGGTGATACATGCCCGCATTCATGGCAAAGCCGAGGTGCTGGTTTTCATGGGCCAAAGCATCATTGATCCCATCGAAATCGCCAAACGGTTTGCCTCCGACGGCGGAATGAAACAGGCGCAGGTCGTCATCCAGCGTGGCCTCGCACAGTGTATAATCGTTGGATTTGTAGGTTAGGGGCTCGCAGGCGAATGCGAAGCTGGGCAGGATCAGGAATAACGCAATAAGGATGCGGATCATTCGCCGTCTCCTTCGCCCTCGCTATCGTTTATTGTGTCGCGCATGACATCTTCTTGGGCCAACATCCGACGGGTGTCATCCATTTGATCAAAGGTTTCGTCGATCAAAAACCGGATTTCTGGCGAGTATTTCAGCGCCAGTGTTTTGGAAATAGCACGGCGAATTTCATAGCGGTTTTGGCGCAGCAGCAGCAGTGCCTGTTCCTTGTCCTTGCCACCAAGCGGCAGGATGAACGCGGTGGCGACCCGCAGGTCGGGCGAGGTGCGCACCTCGCCCACCGTGATCGACATACGATTCAGGTCAGGGTCGTGAATATCGCCACGGTTCAGAATATCCGATAGCGCACGACGGACCAACTCGCCGACGCGCAACTGGCGCTGGGTCGGTCCGCGCGAGGAATGATGTGTTTGCTTTGCCATATCTGTCATCTAAGCAGGTTGCGTGCGCGGTGCAAGCGGGGCAAACTGCGCAAGTGAGGTTCAAGGAGCGAAAAATGAGCGATTTACCAGGAATTGTGGTGAACGGGGTGTCAGGCCGGATGGGTCAGATGCTGGTTCGCTTGGTGGCCGAGAGCAAGGCTGTCCGACTGGTGGGGGCGCTGGAACGCGCTGGGCACGACTGGCTTGGCCGCGATGTGGGCGCTGCGATGGGCAGTGCCGATCTGGGCGTGGCCGTAACGGACGACGCGCTTGAGGTTATGGCCAAAGCGCAGGGCGTTATTGATTTCACAACGCCCGAGGCCACGGTTGCGCTGGCGGAATTGGCGGCCCAAGCCCGCGCGGTGCATGTGATTGGCACGACGGGGCTGACGGACGAGGATCTGGTTTTGATCAAGGCGGCGGCGCGCCACGCGACCGTGGTGCGGGCAGGCAACATGAGCCTTGGGGTGAACCTGTTGGTGCAACTGACCAAAAAGGTGGCCGCCGCGCTGGACGAGGATTTTGATATCGAAGTGATCGAGGCGCATCACCGCCACAAGGTCGACGCGCCATCCGGCACGGCATTGATGCTGGGCGAAGCGGCAGCCGAGGGGCGCGGGGTTTCTTTGGACGCGGTGAAAGACAGTGGACGCGACGGGATCACGGGGGCCCGCAAACGCGGCGACATCGGGTTTTCGGCGGTGCGCGGCGGAGACATCGTTGGCGAGCATGACGTTATGTTTGCCGCTGACGGCGAGCGGATCGTGCTGCGTCATATGGCGACGGATCGGGCTGTGTTTGCACGCGGGGCGCTGAAGGCGGCGCTGTGGGGCATGGGACGCAAACCGGGGGAATATGATATGCTGGATGTGTTGGGGTTGTGAGGGGTGAATAATCAAGTTCAAACACCTGAACAGGCCGTAGATAGTCTCGCCCGTGAATGTGTTGTTAAGGCCTTTAGCGACTGCATTTTTGAGATGCATAGAGATATTGATCAATATTTTGACGACCCAAAAAGAAGCAATCTAAACGCTGTACTTATGGGGAAAACGGAGAAAGAGCGAATGGAAATTCTTAGCGCTCTTGCTGCCGAGCGGGCGCTGGCTGGATTGTTTGCCTATGTTGACCTTAATCCACATTTTGAAATCAAAGTTGAAGGTGATGAGGGCGATTGGCATGATTTGGCTGACGCATACGAAATTCCTGTGATCTGTGCGTTCCATGAAGATGGTTGGGTAGCAACCTTATCCAATTTTCCAAGTTACATGAATATTGTCGAAACCTCGAATAGAGACGAATCTGAATAAGGTCGCGCAAGCTGAGCGGGCGACGGACCGCAGGGGTGGCGACGGAAATCTCAATTTGGCAATTTATCTCTGCAGCGTTCGTCCGTGTTAACCAGCCACCCGGCAGCTCTCAAATCGCCAGACCGTTGGGGCGGTCCGGCGATCGCTCGGCGGCTTCGCCTTGAGTCCGAGCGGGTTAGGGGATCGATTGCCGGAAATTCTAAAAATCCACCGCGATGCCTTTTTTCTCCCAATCGCCATAGCACACGGGTTCGGGGCCGTCGCGCCCACCTAGTTCTTTGGGGGGTCGGATTTGGCGGCGGGGTGCGCAAACCGGGGGAATGTGATATGCTGGATGTGTTGGGGTTGTAATTGATCATTTACGTCGTCTGAACACTTTTTTACGAAGCCAGCGGATATCAAGTGCGATCACCCCTAACCCTAACGGAATCATCCAAAAGCCCAGAATTGGTAGAAACCCAAACATCCCGCCAATGATCAGCAGTAAACCGACGATTGTTCTGCCCCCCGCAGGAAGGTATCTGTCAAACCAGCTGAAAATGTTAAGGAACTTGCGATGCAATTTGTCTTTTGGAAGTTTCAAAAATCCACCGCGATGCCTTTTTTCTCCCAATCGCCATAGCGCACGGGTTCGGGGCCGTCACGGCCGCCTAATTCTTTGGGCAAATCGGATTTCGCGGCCTTTTGGCGGCGCTCTTCGGCCTCGGCCAGGGCACGTTTGGCGGCGTCGGGCAGGTCTTTGGCTGTATCGGACATAATCGCGTTCTCTTGTTCTGGCTGTGGCTATGATATAGGCGCAGACGCAAGGTTCGCAACAAAGGAATATCTCATGTCCCATCCCGGTATAATCCCACGGCGCGCGGCGGTTCGGTTGTTGGACGGGGTGCTTGGCAAGGGCGCTTTGTTGCCGGAAATGCTGGCGGCGGGCACCTTGGACAAGCTGGAGCCATCCGAAAAGGCCCGCGCGCAGCGGTTGGCGACGGAAACCCTGCGCTGGATGGATCGGGCGGACCGGATGCTTGGGCCATTCCTGCAACGCAAACCCGAATTGATGGTGCATAATGTGCTGCGTCTGTCAGTTGTTGAACTGTGTGTTGAGGGCGCGGCGGCGCATGGGGTGGTGAATGCGGCGGTGGCGATGGTCAAGGCCGATAAGGAACATCATCGTGCGTCGGGTATGGTTAACGCGGTGTTGCGCAAAATTGATGTCGCGGCTTGGGACAAGTTGCCGGTGTCGCGGTTGCCGAAATGGCTGCGAAAACCGCTGGTGGCGGATTACGGCAAGAAGACCATCGAGGCGATGGAGGTCGCTTTTGCAGCGGGGGCGCCGTTGGACCTAACGGCCAAAACGGACGCGGCGGCGGTGGCCAAGGCGGTTGGCGGCGAAGTTTTGCCGACGGGATCGGTGCGGTTGCGTGACGCGGGGCAAGTTTCGGCGCTGGCTGGGTATGACGCGGGCGAGTGGTGGGTTCAGGATGCCGCTGCGGCCCTACCCGCCAAAATATTGAACGCCAAAGCGGGCGAGCGTGTGTTGGATATGTGCGCCGCCCCCGGTGGCAAAACCATGCAGTTGTCCGCAACCGGTGCGGACGTGGTGGCGATCGATGTGTCCAAGGCGCGCATGGCACGGGTGCGGGAAAATCTGGAGCGGACGGGGTTGAACGCGACCTTACGTGTGACGGACGCGCTGAAGTGGCGTGAGGCGTTGTTTGACGCGATATTGCTGGATGCGCCCTGCACCGCGACGGGCACAATCCGCCGACACCCTGATTTACCGCATGCCAAAAATGGCGAGGATTTTCCGGTGCTGTTTGCCTTGCAAGAACGGATGATTGACCACGCGCTGAGCCAGTTAAAAGCCGGTGGGCGGCTGGTGTTTTGTACCTGTTCGCTGCTGCCGGACGAGGGTGAGATTCAGGTTGAAGATGCGTTGAAACGCAACAAGGGGTTAACGGTGGAGCCGATCACGTTGGACGGGGTTGATCCGGCTTGGACAACCCCCGAGGGTGGCATTCGAATACGACCTGATTATTGGGCGGAGCGTGGTGGTTTGGACGGGTTTTATATCGCTGTGTTGCGCAAACCCGCATAAGTTTAATTCGTCGGTGACAGTTGCTTCGACGCGCCCTATGATGTGGGCGAGCAACCCGTCACTCTAACGTCCCCGCAAGAAGGCGAAGCAGGCCGTGGCAAACACAACAAGTCTCTCCGCGCGGTATGTGCGCTGGATGAACCGCGCATATGCGCGGTTGGGCAGCCGTGCGCGTGCGGCAACCGGATTTACCTCACAACCCGAACCGCGCACCATCGGATCGTTTGCCCGTGGTCGCCAGTTGGGGGCCGGAAACTTTCAATTCGCGGGCTATTTGATTGAGGATAAAAATGCCGGTCTGTGGGATATTGAAATGCCCTCGACCATGTTCAAACAAGAGGTGCACGGGTTTCAATGGCTCGATGATCTGGCCTCGGTTGGCGATGTCCCTGCCCGTATGGTGGCGCAGGATTGGGTGTATGAGTGGATCGACAGATTCGGGTCGGGGCATGGGGTTGGCTGGACGCCTGATTTAACAGGTCGACGATTGATCCGGTGGATTAATCACGCGTTGTTCTTGTTGCAAGGACGGGGGGCCAAGGATTCCGAGGCCTATTTCCAATCCTTGGCACATCAGACGATTTTTCTAAGCAAGCGTTGGAAAGTTGCGTCAGCCGGATTGCCGCGATTTGAAGCGTTGACCGGATTGATTTACGCGGGATTGGCGCTGAATGGCATGGACGAGCACGTCAAGCCGGCGGTCAAGGCCTTGGCCCGCGAATGCCGCGAACAGGTTGATGCCGAAGGCGGCATTGCGACCCGTAATCCAGAAGAATTACTCGAGGTATTTTCACTGCTGATCTGGGCTGCGTCGGCATTAAGCGAAGCGGGCTGGATTGCAAAAGCCGAGCATCTGGCCGCGATTGAGCGCATTGCGCCGACTTTGCGTGCTTTGCGCCACAGCGATGGTGGCTTGGCGCGGTTTCATGGCGGTGGGCGCGGCATTGAGGGACGGCTGGACCATGCGCTGGCCTCCAGCGGTGTACGGGCCGAGAGTGCAGCCGGGTTGCAAATGGGATATGCCCGCCTAAAAGCGGGGCGCACCAGCGTGATTGTGGATGCGAGCCGCCCACCACAGGGGAAAAACTCCTATCATGGTCACGCCTCGACGCTTGCGTTCGAGCTCACGTCGGGTCGTCGCCCACTGATCGTAAACTGTGGGTCGGGTATTTCTTTTGGCGAAGAATGGCAGCGGGCAGGTCGGGCAACGGCGTCACACTCGGTTCTGGGGATCGAGGGGTATTCGTCGTCGCGGCTGGGTGTTGGGGCTGCGGGGTTGCACAAAGAACTGCTACACACGCCTAAGATCGTTGATATCAGGCAATCCTCCGACAAAGCAGGTGCAAGCATCGAGGCCAGTCATGATGGCTATGAGAAAAGCCACGGCTTGATCCACTCGCGCCGGATTGATCAGTCATTTGACGGGCGCATGTTGTCGGGGGATGACATTTTGACGGCCTACACCAAGGCTGACAAGCACCGGTTTGATCACGCAATGGATGCAACGCAATTGAAGGGCCTCGCCTATTCGGTGCGGTTTCATTTGCACCCCGATGTGGACGCCGCATTGGATTTGGGTGGCGGTGCAATCTCGTTGGCGTTGCGAAGCGGCGAGATCTGGGTGTTTCGCCATGGCGGCGAGGGTCAATTAAGCCTTGAGCCAAGCGTATATCTAGAGAAAAACCGGCTAAAGCCCCGCGCGACAAAACAGATAGTTTTATCTGCCCGCGCATTGGGATATGCGAGCCGTGTGAGCTGGACTTTGAACAAGGCACAGGACACACCCGATAGCCTGCGCGACCTGACGCGTGATGATGATATTCTGCAAACAACACCTAATGGGGACACTGAATGACCACCAACCTGCCAATCCGCCGCGCACTTCTTTCTGTATCTGACAAAACCGGTCTGCTGGAGTTGGCCCGCGCTTTGGCAGGTATGGGGGTTGAACTGTTATCAACGGGCGGTTCTGCGCAATCACTGCGCGATGCCGGTCTGGAGGTCACGGATGTGGCCAGTGTCACCGGCTTTCCCGAAATGATGGATGGCCGTGTGAAAACGCTGCACCCTGCGGTGCATGGTGGCCTGCTGGCGCTGCGCGATAACGAGGACCATTTGGCGGCGATGAAAGAACACGGCATTGCCGGCATCGACCTACTGGTGGTCAATCTGTATCCGTTTGAGGAAACCGTCGCCAAGGGTGCGGATTACGATACTTGTATTGAGAACATCGACATTGGTGGCCCTGCGATGATCCGCGCTGCGGCCAAGAACCATGCGTTTGTGACAACGGTTGTTGATGTCGAGGATTACGAAAAGCTGCTGGGCGATATGGCCAAGCATGACGGGGCGACCTGTACGAAATTCCGCAAGAGCCGTGCGCAGATTGCTTATGCACGCACCGCTGCCTATGACGCCGCAGTTTCGACCTGGATGGCGGATGCGATTGGTATGGAGTTTCCACGTCGTCGTGCCTTTGCCGGAACTTTGGCCCAAGTCATGCGCTATGGCGAAAACCCGCATCAGTCGGCCGCGTTCTACACCGATGGCACCGCCCGCGAAGGCGTTTCAACCGCCGTGCAACATCAGGGTAAAGAGCTGTCTTATAACAACATCAACGATACCGATGCAGCGATCGAACTGGTGGCGGAATTTGATCCTGCCGATGGTCCGGCCTGTGCGATTATCAAACACGCCAACCCCTGTGGTGTGGCGCGTGGCGCGACGATGGCTGAGGCGTATCAGGCGGCGTTCAATTGCGATAACGTTTCGCCATTTGGCGGGATTATTGCGCTGAACCAACGGCTGGATGCGGCCACCGCCGAGGAAATCAGCAAGATTTTTACCGAGGTGGTGATTGCGCCCGGTGCTGATGATGATGCCAAAGCGATCTTTGCCAAAAAGAAAAATCTGCGCCTGTTGACAGTGGCGGGACTGCCTGATCCGCGCTCGGCCGCGCTGACCTATCGGCAGGTGGCTGGCGGCATGTTGGTGCAGGACAAAGACAGCGGATTTGTGGCCATGGACGACCTAAAGATCGTGACCAAACGCGCGCCCAGTGACGCCGAGCTGGCCGATCTGATGTTCGCGTGGCGGGTGGCCAAACACGTCAAATCCAACGCGATTATCTACGTCAAAGACGGCGCAACCGTGGGCATTGGCGCTGGGCAAATGAGCCGCGTAGACAGCACGCGGATTGCCGCGCGCAAAGCCCAAGATATGGCCGAGGTTCTGGGGCTGGACGCGCCATTGACCCAAGGCTCAGTCGTGGCGTCGGATGCGTTTTTTCCGTTTGCGGACGGGTTGCTGAGTGCGGCCGAGGCGGGTGCAACTGCGATCATTCAGCCGGGTGGTTCAATGCGTGACGACGAAGTGATCAAAGCAGCAGATGAAGCGGGATTGGCGATGGTGTTTACCGGCATGCGCCATTTCCGGCATTAGGGAGAATACGTAATGCGGCTGACCCTTTGGGCGGGATTCTGGGCATTTATACTGGATCAGGCCTCGAAATATCTGGTGGTGCATCTGCTGAACCTGCGCGAGCGGGGCGAGATCGATGTGCTGTCGCCGCTCCTGAATTTCCGGATGGCGTGGAACAGGGGCATAAATTTCGGCATGTTTGATGTGAACCGCTGGGTGCTGATTGCATTGGCTCTGGCGATTTGCATTTGGGTTCTGATCTGGATGTCGCGTGAAAAGCATGGCCGTTTGGCCCATATTAGCGCCGGTTTGTTGATTGGCGGGGCGCTGGGCAATGTGATGGACCGTTTGCTCTATGGGGCGGTCGCGGATTTCATAAACATGTCCTGTTGCGGCTTTGAAAACCCGTATTCGTTCAATATTGCCGATATTGCGGTGTTTGCGGGTGCATTTGGGTTGATCTTTTTCGCTGGAGAAAAGAAGACTAGGTGACGGCACCGGTTTGATCGGTTAAACAGCTGTTAAGTGGGTAAGGAGACATCAATGCATATGGCACGTGGCAAAATTGCATTTGCTTTGATCGCGGTTCTGGCGATGTCAGCCTGTGCGAATAAGAATAAAAATCCCGAATTGATGAATATCCGTCCCAGCGGCAACGGTCCGGACGAATTCACCATTCTGCCAACCAAACCGCTGCAAACGCCTGATTATCAAGCGGCGCTCCCGACTCCGACTCCGGGCGGGGCCAATATAACCGATCCGACACCCAAGGCTGATGCCGTTGCGGCGCTGGGCGGAAACCCGGCACGTGTTGCCCCACGGGGCGACGGCAGCATTGGCCGTGGCGATGCAACCCTTGTTTCGCACGCCCGTCGATTTGGCGCAAATGGCGCTATTCGCCAATCCTTGGCGGCCGAAGATCTTGAATTTAGGAAAAAACACCAAGGTCGTGTGTTTGAACGCTGGTTCAATCTGAATGTTTACTACCGGGTTTACAAAGACGTTTCGCTGGATAAGTACCGCGAGTTGGAGCGGTTCCGTCGTTTGGGCATTCGCACACCATCGGCCCCACCTGATCCGGCAAAGTTTGAGTAGGCCCACTCGTCACAATTGCGCTATCGGGGCTTGTGGTTGGCGTGTGGGTGCATAAATTGGCTTAACAGAAATTCCTTTTCGAAAGGCCCACTTATGCGCATTTCCCGTCTGGCCATTTTGGCCCTGACATTGCTGACTCGCCCCTTGATGGCGCAAGACATCAGCAACTACACCCTTGATAATGGCCTAGAGGTTCTGGTGATCGAGGATCACCGCGCCCCCGTGGTGGTACAAATGGTGTGGTATCGGGCAGGGGCCGCTGATGAGGACGCCGGCGTGTCGGGTGTGGCGCACTTTCTGGAACATTTGCTGTTCAAGGCCACGGATGATCTGAAAGCTGGCGAATTGTCTAACACCGTGGCGGCCAACGGTGGGTCGGACAACGCATTCACCTCAAAGGATTACACAGGTTATTACCAACGCATCGCGGCGGACCGGCTGGAGCTGGTGATGACAATGGAAGCCGACCGGATGCGTGATTTGCGCCTGACGGTTGATGATATCGCAACCGAGCGTGACGTGATTTTGGAAGAGCGCAACATGCGCACCGAGAACAATCCCGATGCCCTGTTCAGCGAGCAGCGCAACGCGGCGCAGTATATGAACCACCCGTACGGTATTCCGATCATTGGCTGGAAACACGAAATGGCCAAACTGTCGCTTGAGGATGCTTTGGCGTTTTACCGTCGCTATTACGCGCCCAACAACGCTATTTTGGTGGTTGCGGGTGATGTTCAGCCAGCAGAGGTTTTGGCGCTGGCCGAAAAGCATTACGGACCGTTGGCCCCGACAGCCAACTTGCCAAAACGCAGCCGTCCCGTCGAGCCACCGCAACTGTCTGAGCGGCGTATGACCTATGAAGATGCGCGTGTTTCGCAGCCCTATGTGATCCGCACCTATCTGGCACCTGAACGCAATAGTGGGGCGCAAAAACAGGCAGCAATCCTGACAATGTTGGCGGAACTGTTGGGCGGCAATGGCCAGACCTCGGTTCTGGGTCGGAAACTGCAATTCGAACAGCAAAAAGCGATCTACACCTCGGCATTTTATAGCGGGATGTCGCTGGACCAGACCACATTCGGTCTGGTGATCGTGCCAAGCCAAGGCGTTGGCCTTGCCGAAGGCGAGGACCTGCTGGACACTGCCGTTGCCGAATTTATTGATGAGGGCGTCGATGCGGAGCAGTTTGAGCGTATCAAAATGCAACTGCGTGCCAATCTGATTTACGAGCGCGATGACGTGCAGGCCTTGGCCAATCTTTATGGCGCGGCTTTGACGTCGGGTCTGACGATCAAGGATGTAAAGGACTGGCCGCAGGTTTTGCAGAATGTCACGGCAGAAGAAGTGATCGCTGCCGCCGCAATGCTGTTGGATAAAAAACAGGCTGTGACGGGGTGGCTGACCACACCTACCACAGCTGCGGAGGTGACCCAATGAAGCGGATTTACATAGCGCTGATCGCGCTGCTGACATTTGCTGCTGCGGCGCAAGCCGAAGTCAAAATTCAAGAGGTCACATCACCCGGTGGTATCACCGCGTGGTTGGTCGAGGAACATTCGATCCCGTTCAGCTCGCTTGAAATTCGCTTTAACGGCGGCACCAATCTGGATGCGGCGGGAAAACGCGGTGCGGTCAATCTGATGACAGGGTTGTTGGAAGAGGGTGCCGCCGACATGGACGCCCGCCAGTATGCAGCGGCGGTTGAGGGTTTGGCGGCGAGCTTTGGGTTTTCGGCCCGCAGCGACACCATGGCAATATCGGCGCAGTTTTTGAGCGAGAACCGCGACCAAGCTATGGCGCTATTGCATGCCGCATTGATAGAGCCACGGTTTGATCAAGACGCGATTGATCGGGTGCGTGCCCAAGTGGTTTCAGGCATTCAGGGCGCGCTAAAAGACCCGAACAAAATCGCAGGCCGCAAGTTTAATGAAATGGCC